>ENA-ORXB01003525-ORXB01003525.1-sediment-metagenome-genome-assembly--contig:-NODE-3525-length-10669-cov-3.496507_pt1 | contig 10669 bp, 10 predicted proteins | sample MGYA00237863_ERZ511475 | MGnify/ENA primary metagenome ERZ511475 (study PRJEB26305, sample SAMN06343858) | sediment metagenome | isolation source: hot spring sediment | place: Canada: British Columbia...
TTTTTTTTCAAGCAGAAGACGGCATACGAGATTGACATGTGACTGGAGTTCAGACGTGTGCTCTTCCGATCTCGCGCTCGGGGAGGCGAGGAGCGCGGCGACCGAGGGATCGGGCACGAGCGCCGCGAGCTCCCCGCGCGGGCCGAGGCGCGCGGTCGGCGGCGGCGCGAAGCCGAGCGGCTGCGGCGGCTGGGCGACCGCGCCGGCGTCGAGCAGCACGGTGCCGACGCCTCGCGCCGCGAGGTCCTCGAGCGCGCCCTCGTCGATCGCGCCGCCGGGGGGGCGCAGGACGGTGGGGTCGGGCTCGACCGACAGGAGCGAGCGGACGAGCTCGCGGCCGCGCACGAGCTGGACCTCGAGATCGCGCGCGAGCCCCCCGGCGAGGAGCGAGGGGATCTCGGGGGCGGCGTAGGGCATCGCGGAGACCCGGACGGCGGGCGAGGCCGCGAGCGCGCGCAGGGTGGTGAGGACCTCGCCGGCCCGCGCGGCGCCGCCCTCGCCGGGGGCGACCTCCCTCGTCTCCCCGTCCACCTCGACCCGGTACCCGTCCCGCATGCGTGCGAGCTGGAGCAGCAGGGTCGGCGAGATCGCCAGGTGGACCGGCGTCGGGTCGGCCCGCTCCACGGCGGCGAGCGCCTGCAGGAGGCGAGCGAGGGAGCCCTCGGGCCCGATCGCCTCCTCGAGCGAGGTCGAGGTGAACACGCCGTCGGGGCGGAACGAGATCGGGTGGTGGAGGGCGACCTCGAGCGCGACCGCGAGCGGCTGCTCGGGCGGCCGCACGAGGTAGACGACCGGCGTGCGGATCGCGGCGACGGGGACGCCGTCGCTGCGCAGGTCGATCTTCAGCGGGTAGATGCCGGAGGTCGTGGGGTCGATGCCGGGCGCGTCGAGCGGGAACGAGAGATCGAACGTGCGCCCGGCGCCCGGCTCGAGCGCGCCCTCCCGCGCGTAGGTCTCGGCGTCGACCACGACGACCGGCACGGGGTCCTCGACGAGCGATCGCTCGTAGGCGCTCCGCGAGCGGACGCGTCCGAACAGCGTGAGCCCGATCGTGAGGTCGGTGATGGGGGCCGAACCCTCGTTCACGGCGTGGAAGCGGACCTGCAGGAGCGGTCGCTCCGGCCCGTTCCAGATGGGCTGCTCGACCAGGCGCAGGCGCACGGCGGGGGTCTCGGGCTCGGGGCTCGGGGACTGCGCGAGCGCGGGCCAGGCGGTGGGCGCGAGGGAGCAGACCGCGAGCAGGAGGACGAGCCGGCGCATCGGCGCGGCCATCCTACCCCCGGACCCCGAGCAGCTCGGAGAGCTCGGAGACCCCGTAGGCGACCGCGACGACGAGCAGGAACGCGCCGACGGCGAGGCGGAGCGTGCGCTCGCGGACGCCGAGGGCGATGCGGGCGCCGATCCGCGCGCCGGGCACGACCCCGAGCGTGAGGGCCGCGAAGATCGCCCAGTCGATGTGGCCGAGCCACCAGTGCACGAGCGTCCCCGGCACGACGATCGCCGAGATCACCACGAGCGAGGTGCCGAGGGCGCGCCGCAGCGGCATCCCGACGAGCAGCGTGAAGGCCGGGACGAGCACGATGCCGCCCCCGACCCCGAGCAGGCCGGAGACGAAGCCGGCGGCGAACCCGATGAGGACGTGCCGGTGGACCGGCGTCCTGCCGCGCTCGTAGGCGACCCGCGGGGGCTTGCCGCGCAGCAGCCCGACGGCGGTCCAGGCGATGAGCCCCGAGGTGATGACGAGCAGCAGGTGCGCGTTCACGGCGTCGGTGAGCAGCGCCCCGAGGGCCGCGCCGAGCGCGCCGGGCCCCGAGGCCCACCGTGCCGCCCGGAAGCTCACCTCGCCGGCCCGCGCGTAGGTGTAGGCGCCGACCAGCGTGGTGGGGAAGATCACCGGCAGAGGGGTGGCGACCGCCTCGATCGCCGAGCCGCCGAGCAGGACGTTCACGGCCGGCGTCGTGATGATCCCTCCGCCGACCCCGAACAGCCCCGAGAGGACCCCGGCCGCGAGGCCGACGAGGGCGCCGAGCGCCGCGCGGAGGGGGCTCACCTGAGGCGCTCGGCCGCGCGCTCCAGCACCTCGCGCTCGCCCTTGTAGGCGGCCGCCGCCACCGCGCGCTCGAGCGGGAACCAGCGCACGTCCTCCATCTCCTCGTCGTGGTCGGCGAGGCGGCCGCCCCTCGCGCGCATGAGGAAGAAGTGCACGCGCTTGCGGACGCGGACCCCGTCCCAGACGTACACGTAGCGGATGTCCCCGAGGGGGGCTTCGATGGTCGCCGAGATCCCCGTCTCCTCCCGCACCTCGCGGAGCGCAGCCTGCTCGGGGGTCTCCTCGGGCTCGACCTCGCCCTTCGGCAGCCCCCAGACGAGGTCGCCGCGGCGGGTGCGCCGGGCGGCGAGCAGCACCTGCACGCGGCCCCGCCGGCGGCGGTAGACGACCCCGCCGGCCGAGACCTCGCGCCGGGTCTGCGTCGTGCTCCCCCGAGGCTCGCGCACCTGGCGGATTGTATGCGCGGGCCTCGCGGGCTCAACGTCGGGGGGTCACCGTCCGAAAACCTCCTCAGGCGGCCCTCGGCGGGCCTCGGGAAGGGAACGCCATGAACGTGACCGAGCTCTTGCGGTACGCGGTGGAGATGGGGGCGAGCGACCTCCACCTCAAGGCCGGGAACGTGCCCTTCATCCGGGTGGACGGCGTGCTCGAGCCGAGCCCGTACCCCGCCCTCACCCCCGAGGAGACGGCCTCCTTCGCGCTCTCCCTCATGCCCGAGCACAAGCGCCGTGAGTTCGAGACGACGCACGAGGCCGACTTCGGCTACACCCTGCCCGGCGTGGGCCGGTTCCGGGTGAACGCCTTCCGGCAGCGCGCGATGGTCGGCCTCGCGATCCGGCGGGTGCGCTCGGACGTCCCGACCGTCGAGGAGCTGCTCCTGCCGCCGGTGATCCGCACGCTCGCCGATTCGCCCCGGGGCCTCGTGCTCGTGACGGGGCCGACCGGGACCGGCAAGACCACGACGATCGCCGCGATGATCGGCCACATCAACCGCACCCGCCGGGCCCACATCATCACGATCGAGGACCCGATCGAGGTCGTGCACGAGGACGAGCTCTCGATCATCCAGCAGCGCGAGGTCGGCCTCGACACCGAGTCCTACGCGGCGGCGCTCAAGCACGTGGTGCGCCAGGACCCCGACGTCATCTTCGTCGGCGAGATCCGCGACCCCGAGTCCGCCCTCTCCGCGATCCAGGCCGCCGAGACCGGGCACCTGGTGATCTCGACCCTGCACACGATCGACTGCACCGAGACCATCAACCGCATCCTCGACCTGTTTCCCCCGCAGCAGCAGCGCGAGGTGCGCACCTCCTTCGCGGGGGCGCTGCGGGGCATCGTCTCGCAGCGGCTCGTGCCCCGGGCCGACGGGAAGGGCCGGGTGCCGGCCGTGGAGGTGCTCGTGGCGACCGGCCGCGTCTTCGACCGGATCATCGACCCCGAGGCGACGGAGGGGATCATCGACGTCATCGCCGAGGGCGAGTACTACGGCATGCAGACCTTCGACCAGTGCCTCGTGAAGCTCGTCAAGCAGGGGCTCGTGACCGAGGAGGACGCCCGCCGCGCGGCGACGAACCCGCACGACTTCAACCTCGCCCTGCACGGGGTGCTCACCCGCGGCGAGCCGCAGCTCGCCTAGGGTTCCTCGCCCGCGGCGCGTCGCGCGGCCCGCTCGAACGGGTGCCGCCGGTAGCCGAAGACCGCGGCGAGCGCGAGGTAGGCGGGGACGAACAACGGCCCCCACCACATCGCCTGACGGATGTGGTGACGCTCGTGCGCGAGCAGGCGTCCCTGCACCGGTACGGAGGACACGATCACGAACCCGAGGGTCATCGCGGCGCGGTCCATCGCGGCGAGCACCCGGAGCAGCCCGCGCGCTCCCGCCCGATCGAAGACCAGCAGCCCCTCCACGAGGCGCGGCGGCTGGAACGTGAGCGCGCCGGCGAGGAGCCCGAGGAGCGTGGTCGGCAGCGCCCAGACGAACCCGAGGACGATGGCGACCCGCCGCACGCCGAGCACGGTACCGCAGGCCGGAAGGGCTCCCCGGGTATCCTCGACCCGGCATGACGAGCGCCGAAGGTCCGCTGCTCGAGGTCCCCGAGATCGCCGTCGAGCTCGGCGAGCGCTTCCGCGCCGCCGGGCACGAGCTCGCGCTCGTCGGCGGCGTGGTGCGGGACCTGCTCCTCGGGCGGGTCCGCCCCGACGCCGAGCTCGACCTCGCGACCTCGGCCCCGCCGCGGGAGACCACGCGGATCCTCCGCGGCTGGGCCGACCGGATCTACCTCGTCGGCGTGCGGTTCGGCACGGTCGGCGCCCGCAAGGGCGACGTGCGGTTCGAGATCACCACCTACCGCGAGGAGGTCTACCGGCCCGAGGACCGCAAGCCGGTCGTGACGTTCGCGAAGGACCTGGAGACCGACCTGTCGCGACGGGACTTCACGATCAACGCGATGGCGGTCCGGCTGCCCGAGCGCGTGTTCGTCGACCCCTTCGGCGGCGTGCGCGACCTCGCCGCGAAGCGGCTCGACACGCCGCTCGAGCCGGAGGTCGCCTTCTCGGACGACCCGCTGCGGATGCTGCGGGCCGCGCGGTTCGCGGCCCAGCTCGACGTGGATCCGACGCCGCGGGTGCTCGCGGCCATCCGCGCGATGCACGAGCGCCTGCGGATCGTCTCGGCCGAGCGCATCGCCGACGAGCTGTCGAAGCTCCTCGTCGCGCCGCACCCGGCCAAGGGCCTGCGCATCGTCGTGGAGACCGGGCTGGCGGAGGAGTTCCTGCCCGAGCTGCCGGCGCTCGCGCTCGAGCAGGACCCCGTCCACCGGCACAAGGACGTGCTGAAACACACGCTCGCGGTGGTCGAGCGGTGCGAGCCGGACCTCGTGCTCCGCCTCGCCGCGCTGCTGCACGACATCGGCAAGCCGGCCACCCGCGAGATCACCCCCGAGGGCGTGCAGTTCCACCACCACGAGGTCGTCGGCGCGCGGATGGCCCGCGAGCGGCTGCGGGCGCTGCGGTACCCGAACGAGATCGTCGAGGACGTGACGAAGCTCGTCGAGCTGCACCTGCGCTTCCACGGGTACCCCTCGTGGTCCGACGCCGCGGTGCGCCGGTACGTGCGGGACGCGGGGCACCTCCTCGACCGCCTGAACCAGCTCACGCGCGCGGACTGCACGACCCAGAACCCGCGCAAGGCGCGCGAGCTCGCCGCGCTCCAGGACGACCTCGAGGAGCGGATCGCGCGCCTGGCGGAGGAGGAGAACCTGGAGTCGATGCGACCGCCGCTCGACGGCAACCAGGTGATGGCGCACCTCGGCATCCCGCCGGGGCCCGACGTCGGGCGGGCGCTCGAGTACCTCATGCAGGTCCGGCTCGACCGCGGCCCCGTCGGGGAGGAGGAGGCCTACCGGCTCCTCGACGCGTGGGCCGCCGAGCACGGCGTCGGGCGCGCGAGCCGCCGCGCGGGCTCGTGAGCGGCCGGCCGGCGCCCGGGCTCGCCGGCCTCGGCCGGGCGGAGGTCGCCGAGCGCCGCGCGCGGGGCGAGGTGAACGACGTCCCGCTCGCGCCGACCCGGACCGTCGGCGAGATCCTCCGCGCCAACCTGCTCACGCGCTTCAACGCGCTCCTCGGGGGCATGCTGCTCGTGATCCTCATCGTGGGGCCGATCCAGGATGCGCTCTTCGGGGGCGTGCTCGTCGCGAACGCCCTCATCGGCATCGCCCAGGAGCTGCGCGCCAAGCGGACCCTCGACCGCCTCGCGGTCCTCACGGCGCCCCGGGCGAGGATCGTCCGCGAGGGGGTCGTGGCCGAGGCGCCCGTCTCCGAGGTCGTCCTGGACGACGTGCTCGAGCTCAGGCCGGGGGATCAGGTCGTCGTCGACGGGGAGGTGCTCGCCGCCGACGGGCTCGAGGTCGACGAGTCGCTCCTCACCGGCGAGGCCGAGCCCGTCCTGAAGCGCCCGGGCGACGAGGTGCTCTCGGGCTCGTTCGCCGTCGCCGGGAGCGGTCGCTACCGGGCGAGTCGCGTCGGCCGGGCGGCGTACGCGGTCCGTCTCACCGAGGAGGCGCGCCGCTTCACGCTCACGCGCTCGGAGCTGCGGGCCGGGATCGACCGGATCCTGCGGATCGTGACCTGGCTCATCGTGCCGACGGCCGCCCTGCTCCTCGTGAGCCAGCTCCGGGCGCAGGCCTCGGCCCGGGCCGCACTGCGCGGCGCGGTGGCGGGCACGGTGGCGATGGTCCCGGAGGGGCTCGTGCTGCTCACGAGCGTCGCCTTCGCCGTCGGCGTCGTGCGCCTCGCGCGCCGACGCGTGCTCGTGCAGGAGCTCCCCGCCGTCGAGGTCCTGGCGCGGGTCGACGTCGTCTGCGTGGACAAGACCGGCACGCTCACCGAGGGGCGCCTCGTGGTGGAGGACCTCGAGGTCCTCGAGGAGGGGGCGCCGGCCGGCGAGGCGCTCGCCGCGCTCGCGGCGGCCGAGCCGAACCCGAACGCCACCCTGCGCGCGATCCGCGAGGCCTTCCCCGCTCCGCCGGACGGGTGGCGCCGCACCGCGGGCGTCCCGTTCTCGAGCGCGAGGAAGTGGAGCGCGGGGAGCTTCGAGGGGCGCGGCACCTGGGTGCTCGGCGCCCCGGACGTGCTGCTGCGGACGGGGGGCGTGGCCGAGCGGGCGCGGGCGCTCGCCGGGGCCGGACGGCGGGTGCTCCTGCTCGCTCGGGCCGAGGCACCGCTCGAGCCCGACCGCGAGCCGGTCGCGCTCGAGCCGGTCGCGCTCGTCGTGCTCGGGGACCGGGTGCGCGAGACGGCCGCTCGGACCCTGGCGTACCTCGCCGAGCAGGGGGTGCGGGTCGTCGTGATCTCCGGCGACCACCCCGAGACCGTCGGGGCGATCGCCCGGCGGCTCGGCCTGCCGGGCGCCGAGGAGCCGGTGGACGCGGCCGCGCTGCCGGAGGACCCCGAGGGGCTCGCGGCGGTGCTCGAGGCCCGCTCGGTGTTCGGGCGGGTCACGCCGCAGCGCAAGCGCGCGATGGTGGCCGCGCTGCGGGCGCGCGGCCACGTGGTGGCGATGACCGGGGACGGCGTGAACGACGCCCTCGCGCTGAAGGACGCCGACCTCGGGATCGCGATGGGCTCGGGCGCGGCGGCCACGCGAGCGGTGGCGCAGCTCGTGCTGCTCGACTCGACCTTCGACGCGGTGCCCTCGGTCGTGGCCGAGGGCCGACGGGTGCTCGGCAACATCGAGCGGACGGCGAACCTGTACGTGACGAAGACCGTCTACGCGATGCTCCTCGCGCTCGGCGTCGGGGTGTTCGGCAGGCCCTTCCCGTTCCTGCCCCGGCACCTCACGCTGATCGGCGCGCTCACGATCGGCATCCCCTCCTTCTTCCTCGCGCTCGCGCCGAACGCCGAGCGCGCCCGCCCCGGGTTCCTGCGTCGGGTCCTGCGCTTCACCGCGCCGGCCGGCACGCTCGCGGCGGTGGCGACGTTCCTCGCGTACGAGCTCGCCGGCGACGAGCCGGGCGTCAGCCTGATGCAGGCCCGGACGGCCGCGACGATGGTGCTCTGCTGGATCGGGTTCCTCATCCTGTCGGTGATCGCGGCGCCGCTTTCCCGCCCGCGGCTGCTGCTCGTGTGGTCGATGGCCGCGGCGTTCGTCGCGGCGCTGCTCCTGCCGGAGGCGCGGGCCTTCTTCGCGCTGCGTCCGCCGCCGCTCATCGTGTGGCTCGCGGGGTTCGGGATCGCCGCGCTCGTCTGGTCGCTCGCGCGGCTGTTCCTGCCGCCCGAGCGGCCGGTCGGCCCCGGCGCCCGGGCCGGGTAGGCGGGGCTACCCGAGCCCGCCCACGTCGGCCGGCGGCCAGACGATGAGGAAGGCGCGACCGACGACGGCGTCCACCGGCACGAACCCGAGCCCGAACCGCGAGTCGGCGGAGTTGCAGCGGTTGTCGCCGAGGACGAAGAGCGAGTCGGGGGGCACCGTCACGGGGCCGAAGTCCCGGTTGCAGCCGCGGGCCTCCTCCGTGAGGTACGGCTCGGCGAGCGGGCGGCCGTCGACGTACACGGTGCGGTCGTGGATCTCGACCGTCTCGCCCGGCAGCCCGATGACCCGCTTGATGTAGTCCTCGCTCGCCGGCCGCGCGACGCCGAGCCCCTCGCCGAGCCAGTGCAGGAAGGCGGAGAGGGGCCCGCGGTCCGGCTCCGGCGCGCCGTTCCGGTTCGCGAAGACGATCACGTCCGTGCGGCCGATGTGGCCGCCGAGGTACGCGAGCTTGTTCACGAGCACCCGGTCCCCGCGGTGCAGCGTCGGGACCATGGACTCGGAGGGGATGTAGAAGGCCTGGACGAGGAAGCTCTTGATCAGGATCGCGACGGCGAGCGCGACGACGACGAGGAAGGGCGTCGAGCCGGTCAGGCGGCGCAACCGGGAGGGAGGCGGCGCGGGCTCCGTGGGCGGTGAGGTCGGCTCGACGACGACGCTCGAGCCACGCGCCCGGGTGTGGTCGGTCTCGGCCATGGGCGTCCTAGCGTACCCGCCGCCTGCGTGCGCGCGACCGGCCGCCTCAGACCGCGAAGCGGACGTGCAGGACGTCGCCCTCGCGGACCTCGTAGTCCTTGCCCTCGACCCGCAGCTTGCCCTGGTGCCGCGCGGCCTCGAAGGAACCGGCGGCGACGAGCTCGTCGAAGGCGATCACCTCGGCGCGGATGAAGCCGCGCTCGAGGTCGGAGTGGATCGCGCCGGCGGCCTCGGGCGCCTTCGCGCCCCGCCGGACCTCCCACGCTCGCGTCTCGTCCTCGCCGGTGGTGAGGAACGTGATGAGGTCGAGCGCCCGGTAGCAGGCCGCGATCACGGTCTGCAGGCCGGGCTCTCGGACGCCGAACTCCTCGAGCAGCGCCCTCGCCTCCTCGGGGTCCATGCCGACGGTCTCGGCCTCGATGGAGGCGTAGACGCCGACGGTGCCCTCGGGGAGCTCCGGCGGCACCTCGGTCCCCTCCTCAAGGTTCGCCACGACCACGCTCGGCTTCAGCGTCAGCGGGGCGAGCGGGCGCAGGTGCCGCTGCTCCTCGGGCGAGAGGCCGGCGTCGCGGAGCCACGTCTCGGCCTCGAGCGCCTCGTTCGCGCGCCGCAGCGCTTGGACCTCCTCGGTGGGCTTGCCGCGGGCCCGCTTCTCGGCCTTCTCCAGCGCCGAGGCGACGACCGCGGCGTCGGCGAGCAGGAGCTCGGTGCGGACCTCCTCGAGCTCGCGGGCGGGGTGCGCGTCGGGGCCGAAGCAGCGCACGACGATCGCGAGGGCGTCGACCTCGCGCAGGCGCGCGATGCCCCGGGCGGAGGAGGTCCCGCCCGGCACGTCGACGAACCCGACCTGAGCCGGCACGATCCGGCGCGAGCGCTCGATCCGCGCGAGCACCTCCAGCCGCGGGTCGGGGACGGGCACGACGGCGAGGTCGGCCTGGCCGCCGTGGGTGCCGGTGCGGGTGAGCGCGCGGAACAGCGTCGACTTGCCGCTCCCCGGCACGCCCACGAGCCCGATCTCCTTCACGAGCTCGAGCCTACCGGAGCGGACGGCCGGGGCCCGTCCCGGGCCCCGGCCGTCGGACGCGCGGGAGGCGGCTCAGGCCGCCTTCGTCTCCCAGAAGATCTTCGCGATCTCCTCGATGAGGTCCAGGAGCTTCTGGCCCTGGGCCGGGTCCTGCGATTTCTTCGCCAGACCGGCCTCCTTCGTGGCCTTCCAGAACAGCTCGTGGAGCTGCGGGTACTTCTCCAGGTGCTCCGGCTTGAAGTAGTCGGTCCAGAGCACCCACAGGTGCTCCTTGACCAGGTCGGCGCGCTCCTCCTTGATCGCGAGGCACCGGGCGCGGTAGTCCTCCACGGTCTCGCCGGCCGACTTGAACTTCTCGGCCTCCTGGTAGCGCGTCTGGATCGCCTTCACCGACTCGGCCTCGATCCGGGCCTGTGCGGGGTCGTACACGCCGCACGGCAGGTCGCAGTGGGCGTGGACGACCCGGCGGCGCCTCCGCCAAGCTTCCACCATGGGCCTCTCCTCTCCTTCGGACGGAACGTCCCTTGAAACCTACCACCGGGGTCGGAGTTGGGTGCGGGCGGCGACGCTCGTCGGGGCCATCGGCGGGCTCACCTGGGCGGTCCGGCGGCTCCGGCCGACCCTCGTCGAGGTCCGGGGCGAGAGCATGCGCCCCGCGCTCCGCCCCGGGGACTGCGTCATCGCCGACCGCCGCGCCTACCGCACCCACCCGCCCCGTCCCGGCGACGTCGTCCTCGCCCACGACCCGCGGAACTTCGACCGCCTGCTCGTCAAGCGCGTGGCGCGCGTCCACGCCGACGGAGCCGTCGACCTCCGCGGTGACAACCCCGCCGCCAGTACCGACAGCCGCGAGTTTGGCGCCGTCCCGCCCTACCTCATCGAAGGCCGCGTCCTCGGTCGCTACTGGCCCTGGCCCTCCGTCGCAAGGCGCCGCAGCACCAGCGCGTCCGTCGGAAACGCCAGCTCCGGCGGCTGAGCCGGGTCGAACCACCCCAGCTCGCTCAGCTCCCCGGCCGCCGGGCGAATCCGGCCGCCGGTCACCCGCCCCACGAACCAGATGCCCACAGTCAGCCGGTCCGGGTCATGGAAGTTC
>ENA-ORXB01003526-ORXB01003526.1-sediment-metagenome-genome-assembly--contig:-NODE-3526-length-10662-cov-3.554936_pt1 | contig 10662 bp, 9 predicted proteins | sample MGYA00237863_ERZ511475 | MGnify/ENA primary metagenome ERZ511475 (study PRJEB26305, sample SAMN06343858) | sediment metagenome | isolation source: hot spring sediment | place: Canada: British Columbia...
TGAAACCACCGGTCGCCAATCGCCTCTGGCGGTCCACTGTGCCAGATGACGATTGCCAAGCCAGACATTGATCGGCTCCAGGATAAAGTACACCGAAATCCACACAAATGGGAAGAACCAGCGCGGCCAGATCCAGAGCAACGCCAGCATCACCCAGCCGGCGAAAAAGAAAGCCAGGGTGGTGAAGCGGGTAGGCTGGATGCGCGGCCCACGCGGCAGACGTTGAATCCACTTAAAGCTGGCTGCCAGCTCGGCAGCGCAAAATACAGCCGGGATCACCGTGGTGAAGTTGAGCGTTGCCCATAAACGAAAGACAGGGGCAGTCAAGGTTTCGGTGCCAAGGTAGTGCCAGTTTTGAAGGCGTTCGTTAAAGAATTCAAACAACCACCACACAGGTGCCGAGAGCAGAAACAGGGACAGGAAGCGCCGCCAGTTGCGTGTGAGCATCGAACTGCCCCGCAGCCAGAAAGTAAGACCATCCACCGTCAGGCAAAAGCCCAGCCACAGGCCAAAAAACAGATAGTGCGTGCGTAAGCCGCTCAACCCCCAGTTCAATGCCCAGAATCCTGCTGTCAGGGCAAGCCCCAACCAAAAATGTAGGGGAAAAGAGCGCCTTTCACGAGAAGCTGCTAATTCGTAATCCATCCGACCTCCTCATCCCGTTGATACCCCTGGACCGGCAGCCAACCAATTGCGTTCCCATTCCAGTATCTGCCTTGCATCTCCTCCAGCAATTCTGAAAAGCCACTCAGGGACGATAACTGATCATCGCCACGCCGATAATCGAAAGGGCAATGCCAATGGCGTTGATCAGACTCACTTTCTCCCGCAATAAGAATAAGCCCAAGCCAACCAGAATAATATTGATGAACACACCGGTCACCAGATTGCCCGTGCTTAAGTTCCAACCGGCGCGGTACATCAAGACAAAGCCTAACTCAATCAGAAAAACCGATACCGCAACGGCGAATTGCACCCAACTGAGCTGTCGAAAGTGAAAGCGATAGCCTTCCACAGGTGGAAACAGGGCTAAAAGGGTGCCGCTGAGCAGGAGAACACCCACATAAATGCCAACAATCGAGACGATGGGATGAATGGTGGCAGGGATGCGTTTGACGAAGTGATGATAGGTGACCCCACCCAGGATGGCAAGCAAGGCAGAAATCAGGTACATGAAACGTTTCGCTTTCAAAAGTCACCCGGCTATTCGGTGGCAGAGGGGATTTCATACAGTTCGACCAACACCCCATGGGTGCTTTCGGGGTGAATAAAGGCATATTTCTTGCCATCTGCGCCGAGCCGCGGCTCTTCGTTGATCAAGCGAATGCCTTTTTCCTTCAACTGGTGCAGCATCCCCATCAGATCATCTACTTCCAGGCAGAGGTGGTGCATCCCTGGACCACGTTTGGCAAGGTATTTTGCCAGACCACTATCTTCGCTGGTCGGAAGCACCAGCTCAATCTCCGAATCGGCAACCGGCAGGAAAGCAACCTGAGCGGCTTCGGTTGGGACATCGCGTACCTCGGCAAGCGGTATGCCCAGCGCGTCTCTCCAGAAGGCCAGGGCCGCTTCCATGTCTGAAACAACAACAGCTAAATGGTTGATCTTGCGAATGGTGGGCATCCTACTCTCCTAAAACTGCGGTGGTTGGTATTCACCCCACACGCGGCGCAGGGTGTTACAAATCTCGCCAAGCGTGATGTCGTTCTCAACACACTCGATGAAGAGGGGCATCAGGGCTGCCTCCCCCCGCGCGGCGGTTTCCAATTGCGCTAACAATTCCTGCACCCGCACAGGGTCTCGTCTGGCACGCAACTCTGCCAGGCGTTGGCGTTGGGCGACTTCGATGGACGGATCGACCTTCAGGCGTTCCAGTTCAAGCTTCTCTTCAATCTGGAAGCGGTTCACGCCAACCACAATTTGTTCGCCGCGTTCAATCGCCATTTGTGCCTGGTAGGCAGCGTTCTGGATTTCGTTTTGGATAAAACCCTGTTCAATGGCTACCAGCGCACCTCCCAGGGCATCAATGCGGTCGAGATATGCCTGAGCACGCTGCTCGATCTCGTCGGTCAGATACTCGATCAGGTAGGAACCGGCCAGCGGGTCAATCGTATCGGCAACGCCTGACTCATAGGCAATGATCTGCTGGGTGCGCAGGGCGACGCGCACCGAGGATTCGGTCGGCAGCCAGAGCGCTTCGTCCATACTGTTGGTGTGCAACGATTGCGTGCCGCCCAGGACAGCCGCCAGAGCCTGAATGGTCGTGCGGACAATGTTGTTTTGCGGCTGTTGGGCAGTCAGGGTCGAGCCGCCGGTCTGAGAATGGAAGCGCAGCATCCACGAGCGAGGATTCTGTGCCTTAAACCGCTCGCGCATGATCCTGGCGTACAGGCGCCGCGCGGCGCGGAATTTGGCGATCTCTTCCAAAAAGTTGTTATGGACGCAGAAAAAGAACGAAATTTGATCGGCAAACTCATCCACGTTAAGCCCGGCCTGAATTGCCGATTCGATGTAAGCAATGGCATGGGCAAGCGTAAATGCCACTTCTTGAACGGCGGTCGAGCCGGCTTCGCGAATGTGATAACCGGAGATGCTGATCGTATTCCAATGAGGCACTTCGTGATGACAAAAGCGAAAAATATCGGTGATCAGGCGCATGGATGGCTTGGGCGGGAAGATGTAAGTCCCCCGCGCCACGTATTCTTTCAGGATGTCGTTCTGGATCGTGCCACGTAACTGGCGGATTTCGACGCCCTGCTTTTTGGCAACGGCCAGATACATTGCCAGCAAGATCGCTGCCGGGGCATTGATGGTCATGCTGGTGGAAACCTTGTCGAGAGGAATCTCACGAAACAGGGTTTCCATATCCTGCAAGGAAGAGATCGAGACACCCACTTTGCCCACTTCCCCGCTGGCAATGGGGTCATCGGCATCGTAGCCAATCTGCGTGGGCAGGTCAAAAGCAACCGATAAGCCGGTCTGGCCCTGTTCAAGCAAATAGCGGTAGCGCCGATTCGACTCCTCCGCAGTGGCATAGCCGGCATACTGGCGCATGGTCCAGAAACGGCCGCGATACATGGTAGGCTGGATGCCGCGCGTGAAAGGCGCTTCACCGGGAAAGCCCAGCTTTTCGAGATATTCTTCTTCTCCACAAGCCGGCAAGAGAAAGCGGGGTACCGGGATACCCGAGGAGGTGACAAACTCCTGCTGGCGCTCTGGAAAGCGGTTTAAAGTCGGCTGGAGGGTGTTTGCCTCCCAACGCCGGAATTCATCGTCTAATTTGCTCATGGGCAACCTCAGTTCATGTGAGTTTTCTCTAGTATACCTGAAAAATATCCGTTCATTTTTTACCCACTTTCGACCCAAAGATTTTGAGGGGTATAATCGGAAAGGACTGAATTTCTTAAAATCGTTTTTTCCTGGATACCTTGAGTGAATGAGCGATGAAAATCTTAACGGTAGATATTGGCACCGGCACACAAGACATCTTCCTCTACGATTCCCAATTGGATATCGAAAACGGCTATAAGCTGATCCTGCCCTCTCCGACCATGATGGTGCGGCGCAAGGTGCAGGCGTGTACACAGCGCGGCGATGCCATCGCTCTCTACGGCGTGATGATGGGCGGCGGCCCTTCGCACTGGGCTGTCGAAGATCATCTGCGCGCCGGCTTTGCGGTGTATGCCACACCGGCTGCGGCGCGTTCCTTCAATGATGACCTGGAAGCGGTTAAGCAGATGGGCATCCAGCTCCTCTCAGAGGAGGAAATCCAGGCTCTGCCGGCAGCGGTACAACGCATCGAACTGAAAGATTTTGACTTCCAAACGATTGCGGCGGCCTTTGGCCTCTTTGGCGTGGACTTAAGCAACCTCCGCGCGGTGGCAGTGGCGGTGTTTGACCATGGCGACGCGCCCCCCGATGTTTCCGACCGCCAGTTCCGCTTCGATTACCTCGACCAACGGCTGCGCGCCGCCAACCGCCTGAGCGCCTTTGCTTACCCCGCCGATCAAATCCCGCCCATTATGACCCGCCTGCAGGCAGTGGCAGCTTCCGCCAGAGGGTTGGATGCGCCCCTGGTGGTGATGGATACGGCTCCGGCGGCGGTCCTGGGAGCGTTGTTCGATCCTATCGTTGCCAAACGCAAAACCCTCATCATCGCCAACGTGGGCAACTTTCATACGCTGGCTTTCCGCCTGGGTGAGCAGGGCATTGAGGGCTTGTTCGAGCATCACACCGGTTTGCTCGACCTGCCAAAGCTGGAGACTTTGCTCGTCCGCCTGGCAGAGGGAACTTTACGCCATGCGGAGGTCTTTGATGATATGGGACATGGCGCCCTGGTCTACAACGGACAGCCGATCGACCTGAATGAAGGCGATTTTGGCGTAGCGGTTACCGGGCCGCGCCGCAAGATGATGAAGCCCTCCCGCTTACGACCCTATTTTGCCGCCCCCTTTGGGGATATGATGATCAGCGGTTGCTTCGGCTTGCTGGCTGCGGTTGGAGACTGCCTGCCCGAGCTGGCAGAGCCGATTCGGGACTCGCTCCAGGCTGCCCCCGACCGTGAGATTGCTCCCTGGGATGTCAATTAAGTTTAATGACCTCTGATTCATAGGCCGGTAATTCAGCGATCTGAATCAGGACACGCTGCGATAAAATTCGCTGGCTATCCACGTGTCAAGTCAAATGATAATGTTACCGAAAGCTGATCGTTCTATCAAATGATAATGTTACCAGACAGCATCTCTCCTTTCTGTCGGAAATAAAAAGGCAAGTAGTCATTGGAGAAAAGTGACTTGCCTTCCGAGAAGGGTAACAAGCTGCAAGCCTCGTCAGTGAACTGCGGGGATGAGCATTGCTCAGAGCGGAGACAAGACTTTCTCATGCAGGGTAAGGCGGACATCTTCAATCATTCCTTGTGGAGCGCAAGGCAAAGCGCTCAAACGGTCGATCAGGGTTTGAATTTCCTGGCGCAGGGCAAGCGGGTTGGTCGCCTGACGCAGGGCGAGTAATTCAGCCTGTCGGTCGGGTGCGATCGCCTGGAGGTGACACAAGCGGTCAAAAGGCGGCAAGGCAGCGCCATAAATGCGACGGGTACGGCTGCGCTGCTTCCCATCGGCGGGCAGGAATTGCTTTTCCTGCAAACGCAAGACGGGCTGGAAGAAGTTGTGGTAGAGCCACAGTTTGTCATACAAACAGTTCAGCAGGCGGGTCTGCTCGACCGTGTCCAGGCGACCATAGCCCACATAGGCGCGGATGAGCGAGAAATTGTTCTCTTCCACGAAGCGGTTGTCGTTCTTGTGGAAAGGACGGCTGCGCGAGACTTCGGCGCGAACTTTCTCCCGCCAGAAACGCAGCAGGTGGGCATTCAGAAATTCTGAGCCGTTATCGGGGTGGATTTCGCGGATCGGGAAGGGTAAACGGGCTAAGAGGCGCTCAAATCCATCCCGCATGACCAGGTAGGAACGCCCCAACACAGCCACACACTCGCTCCAGCCACTGGCTACATCCACCATTTGCAGGGTGTGCACATATTGTCCCTCAGAGTTGATCCCGCTGTGATGCACCAGGTCGACTTCAAAGTGCCCCGCCTGACGTTCCGCCCAGTCGATGCGTCGCATCGGGATGCGGGCTTTCAAGCTATTGCTAGGCGCCGCTTTGCCTGTACGATGGGCAATGCGCTGCGCAGCCTGTTGGGAAGCCGGCAGACGCCGCCGCAGACTGGAGACACTGATGCGTTCCAGTTGGGCTAAGATTGTCTCATTGACCTGCAATTCACCGTGCGCTGCCAGGTGTTTTGCCATCCAGACCAGGTTGGGCTTCAAGCGTTCAGCGCAGGGGTAATCCAGACTGCGGGCGATCAGGTGGATGACTGCCTCTACTTCTGCCCCATAGGTCTTCCCCCGCTGGCGGGTACGCCGTTTGCGGGCTAACTCCCCGTTCAACAAGCGAATCAACGATTTCCGGTGCAGGCCAAGGACGGCTTGCGCTTCATCCAACAGGCGGCTGCGCTCTTTCTTTGTCTGGGCTGCCCAGTAGCGCAGGCGCACCTTATGCAAGTACTTGTGACGTTCATCTACGGTCATTGGGTCTGTTTCTGCCATCGTTCCCTCGGTAACATTTTCTTTTGAGTGAACGATGATACTTCGGTAACATTTTATTTGATAGAACGCGATCCAGGCGATAGCCAGCCAAACAACGGCGCTGAGTCCTCAAGGCGCGCACTTCCTCAGCGAACTTTGAAGAAAGCAAGCCCCAGCAGAATTGCCATAATCAAGCCGAAAGCCAGGAAGGGGGCAGTTGAACCCCAGGACTGAAAGATCATCCCACCGATCAGCGGAGCTATGGCATTGGCGCCGCTCAAAAAAGCAGCCGAGATGCCCAACAAGCCGCCCACTTCGTCCTTGCGTGCTTTTTGGGTGATCAGGCTGTTGATGCTGGGTTGCAGGATACCCCCTCCCACCGCCGCCGGAATCATTGCCATTAGCAACCATGCCAGCCCGAACCAGCCTTTCTGGCTGTCGTCCGGGATTTCGATGGCAAGGTTTTGGGTGGTCGGGTTTTCATGGGTGCGGAAGGTGCCTGAGCCCTGTAATTCCGCTTGCAGGGCTGCCTTTGAATAAGAGGGCATAGGTTGGCGAGGGGTGAAAGCCGTTAAGCTGAGGCCGATCGCCAGGGTCGCCAGACCGGCTAAAATCAGGCGGCGCTCGCCATATTTGCGACTCCAGCGACCGATCAGGCCACCCTGCACAGCAACCACAATCAAGCCCACAAAGACAAAGATGATCGAATTGCCCGAAGCGTTCAAGCCCAGGCGATTGAGGGTAAAGAGCGCCAGAAGCTGCTCAAAGCCGCCAAAGGCAATTTGCTGGGCAAAGATTAACACCAGCAGGAAACCTACTGCCGGATGGCGCACGGCTTCCAGCATGGCCTGCAGGGTGAAGGGCGGTTTTTGGGTGCTCGAGTGGCGCAGTTCTTTGGGGAGGGTCTCTTCAAACCAGAACCAGGTCAAGAAAATGGAAATCAGGGAAAAAGCGGCCGCGACAAAGGCGGGGACATGATAATTGTTGCCGCTGGCTGCCAGAGATAGAAAGGCAATAATCGGCCCGAGGATAAAGCCGATGCCAAAAGCAGCCCCGATCAGACCCAACCCCTGCGTGCGCGTCTTCTCGGTAGTGCTGTCGCTGATCGCTGCCTGGGCGGTGGAGATATTGGCGCCTGAGATGCCATCCAGAATGCGCGCCAGGAATAACATCCACAAGGAATTGGCGAAGCCAAGGATCAAGGAGCCGATAAAGGTGCCCAATTGACTGACCATCAGGACAGGTTTTCGTCCAAAGCGATCTGAGAGACGTCCAAGAAACGGCGCGCCGATAAATTGCATGACCGGATAAGCAGCGCCCAAAACACCGATGAGCAGGGGCGAAGCCCCAAAGGCGGTGGCATACAGCGGCATCAGCGGGATGATGACGGTTAACCCCAGCAGATCGATTAGGACAATCACGAAAATGGGCAGGATTTTCTTGAAGTTCAACTTTTCGCTGACAACTTCAGAGGACGCAGACAGGGTGGATGTTGTCATAAACAGTTTACCTCCTCATAAATAACGATAAAAAACTAAGCTTTGCTTTCTGGCTGTTGCCAGATGCTTCCTTCACCTGCAGCGGGATGCGCAGGGTTTAGACCTTTGGCGATGAGAGACTCCAGCCAGGCTAACTCGCTGCGCAGATGATGGATCTGATGATGAATCAACAGCGAGGCGCTGCCACGATGAGGTGGAACGGCTTCCAGTTGCTCCAGGTGGGCCTGCATGGCTTCGCGCCGCTTTTGCAACAGGGAAATTGCCTGCTCAGAGGGTAGTTGATCTAAAAAAGCCAGGCCAATATCGCCCGGGAATACGGTAGGCGTGTAGCGGGATAAATTTTCTTCTAAAAGCTGCCAGAATACCCGCTCTCCCTCGGCGGTGAGGCGGTACACTTTGCGGGGTGGGCGGTTACCCGAGCGGGTTTCGATCACGTTGATCAGACCTTCCGCTTCCATTTTGTTCAAGAGAAAGTAAGCCGAAGGCTTCTTTAAGTTCGTACAGGCAGTCAGATTGCGCTCGATGAAATCATAGAGCTGGTAGCCGTGCATCTCGCTCTGCCTGAGGATACCGAGTAAAAGCAATCGATCGTCCATAGGCAAAATCCTATTATTCAATATTGACTATTCAATATTAACTAATAAGAGGTATTTTGTCAAGAGCATCAGGCTAAATGGTGGAGCGCCAATCCTCATCTCTGCTCCCAAAAATCGGGTATGATTAAGACACGGAGCGTACGATGAAAAAGTGGACAGGTTTATCGGTAGCATGGGTACTTTTCTGGTTCCTTACGGCTTGTAGCAGCGCCCTTTCCCTCCCGGCAGCCAGTTATGTGGACCTCGATCAGCGTGTTCCGCTGCCAACCCCCGTGAACAGTGCCGTTGTCCCCTTGCGGGTGGCAGTGGCAGCGGTGATTTCACCGCAAGGCACAGTGGAATCCTATGGGCGATTGTTGGAGGCTTTGCAAACTCGCCTGAACCGCCCGGTTGAACTGGTGCAACGCCGCACCTACCTGGAGATCAACGACCTGCTGGAACAGGGGCAGGTGGATGTCGCCTTTGTCTGCACCAGCGCTTACATTGCCGGACACGACAAGTTCGGCATGGAGTTACTGGTTGCGCCGCAGGTGAAAGGGGAGACGGTGTATTACTCCCTCCTGCTGGTGCCAGACGAGAGCACCGCCAACGACATCGCCGATTTGCGCGGTAAGGTGTTTGCCTTCACCGATCCCATCTCGCTGAGCGGCAGGATGTATCCTACTTATCTGGTGAAGCAGCAGGGCAGTTCCCCGGAGGACTTTTTTGGGCGCATTTTCTTCACCTACAGCCATGACCAGGCGATTCTGGCGGTTGCCAACAAAGTTGCCGATGGCGCAGCAGTGGACAGCCTGGTGTATGAGTTCTTCCTGGCGCGCGATGCCACCATCGGCGAAAAGACGCGGGTCATCCATCGTTCGCCGCCCTTTGGCATCCCGCCGGTGGTGGTCAACCCCGCCTTGCGCCCGCAACTGAAGCTCGAACTGCAAAACTTCTTCTTATCCCTGCATCAAGACCCGCAGGGGCAGGCAGCCTTACAGGCAATTGGCGTCGATCGCTTTATCCCTATTGAAGATAGCGCCTATCAGAGTGTTCGGGATTTGCTGAGCGACCTTCAGGCAACTCGCTAGAAGGGGATGCGGCCATGCAAATTCATCCTTCCTTGCGCAACCTCCTGCAACGGTTTTGGGATATTGCCGGAGGAGTCAGTGTCCGCTCGAAAATTCTCGGCATTGTGCTGGGGTTGGTCTTGCTTTTGGGTCTGGGGATCACCGTTCAGGTGCGCCAGGCTCTAACCCAGACCATGGCTGCGCAACTGGCGGAACAGAGCGTTTCGGTTGCCCGCGATCTGGCTGCCCGTTCGACAGATTTGATCCTGCTCAACGACCTCTTTGCCCTGCACCGCCTGTTGCAAGAGACCAAAGCCAACAATCAAAATGTGGCGTATGCTTTTTTACTGGACTCGCAGGGTCACGTGTTGGCTTCCACGTTTGGAGAGACCTTTCCGGTGGATCTGATCACAGCCAATCCGATTGAACCGACTGCCCATCATCGCACGCTGATCTTTGCCACCAATCAGGGATACGTGTGGGATACGGCAGTGCCCATCCTGGAAGGGCAGGTAGGGGTTGCGCGGGTTGGGCTCTCGGACACCTCCCTGCGCGCCACCCTGACGACCATCACCAACCAGTTGCTCCTGACCACGGCCCTGGTTTCGCTGATCGGCGTGACGGCGGCGACTTTCCTGACCTGGATTCTCACCCGTCCGATCCTGGACCTGGCACAGGCAGCCCAGGCGGTGGCACGCGGCGATTTTACGCAACGCGTCAAACGCTGGGCAAACGATGAAATTGGCGAACTCGCCACGGCTTTCAATCAAATGGTGGGGGAACTGGCAAAAGCGGATGAAATCCGCCGCGAGCGGGAAATCCTGCGCCGCCAGCTCCTGGAAAAAGTGATCGTTACGCAAGAAGAAGAACGCAAACGCATCGCCCGCGAGCTGCACGACAGCACTTCCCAAACCCTGACCTCCCTGATTATGGGGTTGAAAGTGATGGAAAGCAGTTGCAGCGACCTGAACATTCAGCTTCAGGCACACGATCTGCGCCAGATTGCCGCCCAAACCCTCGAAGAAGTCCATGACCTTGCCATGCAATTGCGCCCGCGTTTGCTGGACGATTTGGGATTGCGCGCCGCGTTAGAGCGGCTGGTCAAAGAGTGGCAGATGCGCCATCGGCTTTCCATTGATCTGATGTATCACGTCCCCCACGAACGTCTGCCTGACGTGGTAGAGACCGCCCTCTACCGCATTATCCAGGAAGCCCTGACCAATGTCGCCCGGCACGCTCAGGCGCGCAACGTCAGTGTATTGATCGAACAGCGCGGCGAGGAACTGGTTGCCGTGGTCGAAGACGATGGCGTCGGTTTTGACATTTCCAGGATCGAGATGGGGGATTCAGCGCAGGCTCATCTGGGGCTGGCTGGAATGCAGGAGCGGGCGGCTCTGCTGGGGGGGACGATCACCTTTGAGAGCGAAATCGGACGCGG
>ENA-ORXB01003531-ORXB01003531.1-sediment-metagenome-genome-assembly--contig:-NODE-3531-length-10647-cov-3.651845_pt1 | contig 10647 bp, 5 predicted proteins | sample MGYA00237863_ERZ511475 | MGnify/ENA primary metagenome ERZ511475 (study PRJEB26305, sample SAMN06343858) | sediment metagenome | isolation source: hot spring sediment | place: Canada: British Columbia...
GAGCCAGGGCGCGCCCCAACTGGGGAAGGTCCGTTACGAGCAGCAGGCCGAACAGGAAGTTCGCCAGCGGCTCGCGATAGGTTTCCGTTTCCACGATGCTCCGGTAGGAGACGAGCCCGCCGGCAAGGTACAGGCTGTCAATCCCCGGATCCAGGGCGGCGGCGAACAGAGCGGGCGCCGCAAGCCTGCCGCGGGCGGCCACTACCAGCCGCCGGTTGCGGGCGGCCGGATGGTTCCTCAGCGCCTGAGCCACGGCGAGGATATCGGTGACCCGCTGGCCTAACAACGGCTTGCCGAGCATGAGCGACGCCCAGGCGAAGGCCTCCTCTTGCTGGTGCGAGCGGGCATGCTGCGGAGCAAATCGCGGGAATTCGGGCCGCAAATCGCCCAGGCCGCGCAAATCGGGCACCGCGACGAGCAGGCCCTGTGAGGCGAGCGCCGGATAGAGCTCCTCTTCCCGCCAGCCGGTGGTGCGCCCGGAAGGATCGAGCGCAAGCAGTACCGGTCGCGAGAGGTCGCTCGAGCGCGGAAGGAAGAGCCAGGCCGGCAGCCAGACGTGTTCGGCGGAGGCGATTTCGATCGCCTCGACGTCGGCCCGCAGCGAGGCGGCCCGCCCGAGCAGCGTGGCCTGGAGATTCCGGTCCGGCAAGTCCACGCCCAGCAAAGCGCCCAGCTCAGCCGGTCTGTCCGGAGTGCGGATTCCGGCGGCGCGCCGGCGCGTGAGCGTAAACGGCGTCTCGCTGCGGAAATGCCGCACCACGCTGCCCTCCGGCGTCACCCAGAGGGCACGCTCGGGCTCGGCTTCGACCGGCGGCTCGGCCGCAAGCGGCTCCGTACGCCCCTGAAGCCATCGCCCCAGCCAGTTGTAAATCTCCATGCGCAGGCCATAGTCCAGCCCGTGGGGCAGAGGCGTGTCTCGCCAGGCGATCCGCTCGGGGTGGCCGAGCACGCGATAGACTTCGGCCAACTTCTCGAACTCCTCCCAGCCGTTGGAGATGTAGTTCGGCGAATAGGTGCCGAAGAAGTCGCGGGCGCTCACCAGGATCAGCAGCGGCTTGGGAGCGAACGGGTAGAACAGGTCCCAACGGTCGAAGCCGAGCGGGGCCGCGCCGAGGAGATTCTGCTCGGCGTCGTCGGTGGAGCCGGGCGGGTTGAAATTGTCGCACGCGAGGTTTTCGGTGTTCGGGCAGGCAGGAGCGGCGGCGGCGAGGCGCTCATCGGCGGCCGCCAGGAGCATGGTCAGCGTGCCGCCGCCGGAGTTGCCCGTAGAGGCCAGCCGCGCGGGATCGACCAGGGGATGAGAGGCCAGGTAGTCCAGGCTCCGGATGGCGTCCCAGAGCTGGAATCGCGTCGCCGTGTCTCCGACCAGCAGCATCTGCTTGCCGGCAACGGTATGCTCGTCGTCGGCTGAATCCAGCCGGGTGCGATAGCCGGACTGGTCGGGGTAGTAGATTCTCTCGCCCTGGCCCATGGGATCGAAAGCGAGCACCAGAAAACCCAGCCGGAAGAGGCCCTGGCAGCACTTCTGGTAGACCGGCGCCGCCTTGCCTTCCAGCGCGTGACCCATCTGGAAGAGCACGCCCGGCCAGGGCGGTTTCCCTTGCGTTGGGATGTAAAGGTTGGCGGAGACGAACAGCCCGGGCCGGCTTTCGTAGACCAGCTTTTCCAGGCGGTAACCGGGGCGTTCCAGCACGCCGAGGGAGCGCGGGTTGAGAGGGGTGCGCTCCGGCATGCCGCCGATCAGTCTCCAGAAGGTCTCGCGGACCCATCGGCGGCGCTCGGCGATCGCGGCGGGGTTGGCGAGCCGGGCCAGTTCGCGGTTGCGATACTCATAGGCGCGCCGGGCGAGCGCGCTCAGGTAGTCCGGCAGGCACCGGGAGTAGTGGCGGTAGGCGACTCCGGGGTAAGGCCGCGCCGCGGCATCGAGCCCGGCCGCGGCCGCTCCGGCAGAAGCCAGGCGGAACAGTTGCCGGCGATTCATCGCAGGAAGGCTATCACACCGGCGATGCCGGCGCGCCCCCACGGGGCGTGTCGTACAGTGGTGGGGAAGGAGCGGCGATGCAAGCCCACGAGGATTCAGCGGAGCGGCGGCCTGCGGGCGGGCCGCTCAGCGAGGAGGAACTGAGGCGAATCGACGCCTGGTGGAGGGCGGCGAACTTCCTTTCGGCGGCGCAGATCTACCTGCTCGACAACCCGCTCCTTGATCGGCCGCTCGCCGCCGAGCATATCAAGCCGCGACTGCTGGGCCATTGGGGCACGACGCCGGGCCTCAACTTTGTCTACGTCCACCTCAACCGCCTCATCCTGCGCCACGACCTGAACGTGATCTTTGTCACCGGACCCGGACACGGCGGCCCGGCCCTGGTGGCCAACACCTATCTGGAAGGCTCCTACAGCGAGATCTATCCCGAGGTCGGCCGGGACCGGGAGGGCCTGCGGCGGCTGTGCCGGCAATTTTCCTTCCCGGGGGGCATCCCCAGTCACACCGCCGCCGAGACGCCGGGCTCGATTCACGAGGGCGGCGAACTGGGATACTCGCTGCTGCATGCCTACGGGGCGGTCTTCGACAACCCGGACCTGCTGGCCTGTTGCGTCGTCGGTGACGGCGAGGCCGAGACGGGGCCTTTGGCGGCAAGCTGGCACTCCAACAAGTTCCTCAATCCGGCGCGCGACGGCGCTGTGCTTCCGGTGCTGCACCTGAACGGGTACAAGATCGCGGGTCCGACGGTGTTGGCGCGGCTTGAGCCGGAGGAGCTGGAGAAGCTGTTTCTGGGCTACGGCCACGCGCCGCTGTTGGTCGAGGGGGATCAACCCGCCGCCATGCACCAGGCGATGGCCGCCGCGCTCGACGCGGCGCTCGAGAAGATCCTCTCCATCCAGCGCGAGGCGCGTTCCGGCGGCGAGCCGCGCCGGCCCCGCTGGCCCCTGATCATCCTGCGGACGCCGAAGGGGTGGACCGGGCCGAAAGAGGTCGACGGCCTGCCGGTCGAGGGGAGCTTCCGATCCCATCAGGTGCCGGTCCCGCATGCGCAGACCGACGCCGGGCACCGGAAGATCCTCGAGGACTGGCTGCGAAGCTACCGGCCGGAGGAGCTCTTCGACGCCGACGGGCGATTCCGCCCGGAGTTTGCCTCGCTGGCGCCTGCCGGTTCGCGCCGCATGGGCTCCAATCCCCATGCCAACGGCGGACTGCTGCTCCGCGATCTGAACCTGCCCGACTTCCGGGACTATGCGGTCGAAGTTCCGGCGCCGGGCAAAGTCTTTGGCGAAGCCACGCGCGTGCTGGGCCGCTTTCTCCGGGACATCCTGCGGCGAAACGCCGAGGCGAGGAATTTCCGGATTTTCGGTCCGGACGAGACCGCCTCCAACCGGCTCGGGGCCGTCTTCGAGGCGACGGACCAGGCCTTCCTGGGACGAATCCTGCCCACCGACGAGCACCTGGGTCCGGACGGGCGCCTCATGAAGGTGCTCAGCGAGCATATGTGCCAGGGCTGGCTGGAAGGCTACCTGCTCACCGGCCGGCACGGCTTCTTCTCCTGCTACGAGGCTTTCATCCACATCGTCGATTCGATGTTCAACCAGCACGCCAAGTGGTTGAAGGTCAGCCGGGAGATCCCTTGGCGGCGGCCCATCGCCTCGCTGAACTACCTGCTGACGTCGCACGTCTGGCGGCAGGATCACAACGGCTTCAGCCATCAAGATCCGGGCTTCATCGATCATGTGGTGAACAAGAAGGCCCAGATCGTGCGCGTCTATCTGCCGCCGGACACCAACACGCTGCTTTCGGTGGCCGATCACTGCCTGCGCAGCCGCAACTACGTCAACGTGATCGTCGCCGGCAAGCAGCCGGCCTTGGAGTGGCTGGAGATGGAGGCGGCCGTCCGGCACACGACGGCGGGCATCGGCATCTGGGGCTGGGCGAGCAACGACCAGGGCGCCGAGCCGGACGCGGTGATGGCTTGCTGCGGCGACGTTCCCACGCTCGAGACGCTGGCGGCGGTGGACCTGCTGCGCCGGCACATGCCGGAGTTGAGAATGCGCGTGGTGAACGTCGTCGACCTGATGGTGCTTCAGCCGGCCACGGAACACCCGCACGGGCTTTCCGACTGGGAGTTCGACTCGATCTTCACCACCGACAAACCGATCATCTTCGCCTTTCACGGTTACCCGTGGCTGATTCACCGGCTGACCTACCGCCGGACAAACCACCGCAACCTCCACGTGCGGGGATACAAAGAGGAGGGGACCACGACCACCCCGTTCGACATGACCGTGCTCAACGATCTGGACCGGTTCCATCTCGCCAGGGACGTGCTCGACCGCGTGCCGCGGGTTCGGAACACGGCGGGGCACCTCCAGCAATATCTCCGCGACAAGCGCATCGAGCACAAACACTACATCGCCCGCTACGGCGAAGACATGCCGGAAATCCGCGACTGGCGCTGGCCGTACTGACTCTCGTGAGGCGTAGCAGGCCATGGCGGCAATGACGTCGGTGCGCGCTGCATACCTTTGGGCCGGAGCCGGCAACATCATCAAAGCCCTGCTCACCTTTGGGCTGTCCATCCTGCTGGCGCGGCTGCTCGATCCGTCCCATTACGGCCTGATCGGGGTCGTCTTGGCTTTCGTCAGCATCTTGCTGGTGATTCAGGACGGAGGTTTCGGGCAGGCGGTGGTGTACTTTGACGAGTCCGAGGAGACGCTGCCCACTTATCACACCATCGCCGCGCTGGGCGGAGCGGCGATGGCTTTGCTGACCTGGGCAGCCGCGCCGGCTCTGGCATGGTTCTACGGGATGCCGGAGCTTGGCAAGATCGCGCCGGTGCTTGGGCTGTGTCTGGTCTTTGCCAGCCTGACTTCGATCCCTCAGGGGTTGCTTACCAAGGAGCTCCGGTTTAAGACCCTGTCGGTGGTCGAGACGGCGGCCGGAGTGACGGCTGGAGTGGTCGCCGTGGCGCTGGCCTTCTGGGGGGCCGGCGTCTGGAGCCTGGTTGTGAATCTCCTCCTCGGCGCCGCCATCCAAGCGGCCGTCGTACGCCGACTCAAGCCGGGGAGCTTCACCCGGCACCCGCGGCCGGAAGTGATCCGGCGCGTCGTCCGCTACGGCCTCCCGCTGACCGGCAGCCGCCTCCTGTGGCAAGTCTATCTAAGCTCCGACGCGCTGATTATCGGTAAGCTGCTCGGAAGCACCCCCCTCGGATTCTACAGCTACGCGCTTCGCATGGCGCGATTTTTGAGCGAGCGGGTCTTTGGGATCGTCAGTCGCGTGAGCTTCCCCTCGTTCGCCTCGATGAGGGAGGACCGCAAGAGGCTGGTCCGGCACTGGTTCCTTTTGACCGAGCTGCTCGGGCTGATTCACTTTCCCGCCATGCTGGCGCTGGCGATGAACGCGGAGGATTTCGTGCTTGTGCTGCTTGGGGAGAAATGGCTGCCGGCGGTGCTGCCGCTTCGCCTGCTGTGCGCTGCCGAAGCGGTCCGATCCGTTCAGGTGGTGATCCCTCAAATGGTTAACGCCCTGGGGGAAACCCGCGCGGTCTTACGCTACAACATCCTCAACGCTGTCGTTCTGCCGGTCGCCTTCGCCGTGGGCTGTCAGTTAGGTGGGCTTGCCGGCGTGGGCCTGGCTTGGACGATAGTATACCCGTTACTTGCCCTTCGCTTACTCAAGCAGGCCGCTGAGCTGACCGGAGCTCCGCTCAAGGGTTACTGGAGGTGTCTGCGCGCCCCGGCGCTCGTAACTGTCGCGTGTTTGGCGGCGATGCTGCCTTTCGAGTGGCTTCTGGGGGCGGGCTGGACGCGGCTTCTGGCGCGCTCGGCGGCGGGCGGCGCCTGCTACCTGATCTGCCTTGCCGCGATGCCCGGCCTGGGCCGGAGGCTGCTCGAGATTGTCCGGGGCCGCAGGCAGCTCCAAGCCCCCGAACTTGGGCCGTGAGAGTCAAGTGCCGATGCCGGGGCCGGTGCGAGTCCTGTTGATGGCGCGGTCGCTCGGCTTGGGCGGCAGCGAGCGTCAGCTTGCATTGATGGCGCGCCATCTCGACCGGCGTCGCTTCGAGGCGAGGGTGGCCTGTTTCCGTCGCCAGGGCCTGCGAGCTGAGGAGCTCCGCGCCGAGGGCGTTCCGGTGCTGGACCTCCGGCTGGTGTCGTTCCGCCGGGCGTCGGCGGCGGCGAGCGCCTGGCGCTTCGTCCGCTACCTTCGCGAGCATGAGATCGACATTGTGCACACCTTTGACGCTCCCGCAACGGTCTTTGCGATTCCCCTGGCGCGGGCTGCGGGAACTCCGGTGGTACTTGCCGGGCAGCGCGCCCATCGCGAGCTCGCCGGTCGCTTCTGGCGTCACCTGCTCCGCCTCACCGACGAGATGGCCGATGCCGTCGTGGTCAACTGCGAGTTCTTGAAACGCCATCTGGTCAACGATGAGCGGGTGCCGGCGGGGCGCATCCGCGTCTGCTACAACGGCATCGAGCTGGAGCGGTTCTCCCCGGCGGGACGAAACAAGCCGGCCGAGTTCGGCTGCGCCCGCCTGGTGGTTGGAACCGTTTGCGCGCTCCGTCCGGAGAAGAATCTGGACGTGCTCGTCCAGGCGTTTGCCAGCCTGCGGCACAGCGTACCGGACGCATTACTGGTGATTGCCGGCGACGGACCTGTCCGCAACGACCTTCTCCGGCAGGCCGAAAGCCTCGGGCTCGGTGAAAGCTGCCGGCTCCTCCCCGCTCGAAGCGAAGTGGCAGAGCTGCTGCGAGGAATCGACATCTTCGTGCTGCCCTCACGCTCGGAGGCTCTGTCAAACGCCCTGATGGAGGCGATGGCTTGCGGTTGCGCGGTGATTGCCACCCGGGTGGGGGGCAATCCCGAACTCGTCGAGCACGGCAAGACCGGCGTCCTCGTGGCGCCCGGGGCGGCCGGCGAGCTCGCGTCGGCGCTCCAGTCGCTGGTTAACGACGAGCCGGCACGCCGGCGGCTGGCCGCAGCCGGCGCCGCGTTCATTCGCTCCCGCTTCTCGGTGGAGATCGCCGCGCTGCGTCTGGCTGAGTTTTACGAGGAGTTTCTCTCCCGCTGATGGGGCTCGAGGCGGCGGCGGAAGATATCGGCGAGTGCGGCGGTGTTGCGGCGCAGGTCGTAGCAGGCCAGAATGCGGTGTCGCGCCGCCTCGCCCATCCGGCGGCGGCGCTGCGGATCGCGCACAAGGGCAAGGATGGCTTCCGCGAGGCTCTCGACGTCGGAAGGTGCCACCAACAGGCCGTCCACACCGTCACGGATCAGCTCCGGGATGCCGGCAACCCAGCTCGCCACGCACGGCACCTGCATGGCCATGGCCTCTATGAGCACGACGGGCAGGCCCTCGTCGAAGCTCGCGAGCACGAACAGGTCGGCGCGCCGATAGAGGTGCTCGACGCGGTCGAAACCGAGCGCTCCCTCAAATTGGACTCGATCGGCCAGGCCGAGCGCGGCAGCGTAGCGTTCCAGCTCCCTTCGCTCCGGCCCGTCGCCGACCAGGCGGAGCCTCAAGCTTGGGTGCTCGCGGGCGACGCGCGCCAGCGCCTCGAGCAGCAGGCGGTGCGCCTTGATCGGCACGAGCTGGCCCACCGTGAGGATCTCGAAGGGATCGGGCGCGGTGCGGAACTCACCGGGCCTCAAGCTGTTTGGATCTACGCCGAGGCGCGCCAGCTCGATCTTCTCCCAAAGGGCCGGCTCGCAGGCCATCATGATCCGGCTGCGGGCGAAGTGGCTGATGGCGCACACGAAGGCGGAGGCTTCCACCTTCTCGCGCAGGTGGAAGCTCACCGGATCGACGAACTCCCCCCGGCCGTGCAAGGTGATCGACATGGTCAAGGGGAAGACGCGGCACGCCAGCAGGCCCACGGTCGAAGCATAGTGAACATGAAAATGCCGCACGCGGACCCGTTCAAACCAGCGGCCGGCAAGGACTGCTTCGGCGAAGTAAAACAGGTTATAAAGGAGCTGCCGAGGACCGCCGCCGAGACCCAGGGCGGCGGCCAGGCCGCGAAGGTATCCGCACGGATGCGAGGCGAGCGTGGCAAGGTGTGCGCCGAGGATGCCCGTGAGCGGCGCTGTTTTCAACGTGAGGGTCCTCGCGGCCTCCTCGCGTTCGCTTTCCGTGAGCGCCTCGGGGGGCCGGTCGGGCGGCGCAATCGAGACCACCACGACGTCAAAGCCCAGGGCGCGGAGCGACCGGACCTCTCGGAGCAAGTAAGTATGGTTGACCGCAGGATACTGGCCGACCAGATAGCCGATCTTCATGAATCGGGGCGGCCGGTGAGGACGCCGAGGGGCTTGGAGGCCGGATAGGCGCCCACCAGATCGAGCACCGGAAGGCCCGCGGCGCGAAGGCGTCCGGCATGATCGGCGTCCGGCTTCTGCGCCACGATCAGATGGTCCGCCCAGCCGGCCAGCTCCTCCCAGCGGCTCACCATCAAGCGCTCGATGTGCGGAATGGCCTCGAAGACGAAGCGGCGGTTGCTGCCGTAGATCTGGTCAAGCCGGATGCGGGGATCGTAGATGCGTAACTGGCGCCCCTTGCCGATCAGGAACTCGATCAGGCTGACGACGGGGCTTTCCCGCAAATCGTCGGTGTTCTCTTTGAAGGCGAGGCCGAAAATGCCGAGCCGCCGCGCCGGCAGCTCGAGAGCGGCCTGCATGGCGCGGCGCAGGTGCTCCTCGTTGGCGGGCAGCACCGATTCGACCACCGGCAGCCGCAGATCGAGTCGCGAAGCCCGGTAGACGAGCGCCCGCAGATCTTTCGGCAGGCAGGATCCGCCAAAGGCGAAGCCGGGCTTGAGATAGGCCGGCGAGATGTTGAGCTTGCGATCCCGGCAAAGGATCTCCATGACCTGGTCGCCGGGGATGCCCAGCCGGCCGCAGAGCGTGCCGATCTCGTTGGCGAAGGCGATCTTCAGCGCATGAAAGCTGTTACAGGCATATTTGACCGCCTCGGCGGTGCGCAGCGAAACGAGGCAGATTTCAGCCGGCAGCGTCTCATACAGACGGGCGACCGTGCGCACCGATTCGGGTTCCTCGCCGCCGACCACCACAAGCGACGGTTCGAAGAAGTCTCGCACGGCCGAGCCCTCGCGGAGAAATTCGGGATTCGAGACCACACGCACGAACGGATGCCGGGCGAAGGCCGGCAGGACCACCTGCTCACAGGTGCCCGGAAAGACGGTGCTGCGCACGGCGACGACCAGAGGACGCTCCCGCCGGTCAAGATGCGAGGCGACCTCGCGGCAGGCTCGCTCGAGCTGTTCGAGATTGAGGTCGCCGTTCGGCAGCGAAGGTGTGCCGACGCAGATCAGGACCACGTCGGCCTCGTGAAGCGATTCGGCGACGTCGCAGGAGGCGGTGAGCCGGCCACTGGTGACGTTGCGGCGGACGAGTTCCTCCAGGCCGGGCTCGAAAAAGGGTGAGGCGCCGCGACGCACGCTCTCCACCTTGAGCGCGTCGCGGTCGACGCCGGCGACCCGGTGACCGAGCTCGGCCAGGCAGGCGGCGGTGACGCAGCCTACATAGCCGAGTCCGAGCACGACCAGGCGCGCCTGCTCCGCCATATTGGGTCCAGTATGCCACACCTCCGGTCACGCGCCGCCTCCCGGCGACGCCTGTCTACAATGGATCCAATGAGTTTCGAGCCTGCGGCGGAAGGCGGACGGCGCCTGTTGGCGATCTCCTGGGCCATGCCTCCGCTGCTTGCGCCGCGGGCGTTGCAGGTGCCCCGTCTGCTGACGGCGCTTTCGGAAGCGGGCTGGCAGGTCACGGTCTTGCACGCCGACGTGCGGTTCGCCGGCTCAGGCTACCCGCTTGATGCGCACCTGGCGCGGCTTGTCGGGCAACGCTACGGCTCTGTGCGGGTCGGCTTGCCCCGGCCGCTCGACGGAGCTGCGGTTTACCGGCTGCTGCGCAAGGCCCGGCTGGCCGAAGCGGCCTGGGAGCGGCTTGCCGCGCGCCGGGCAGAGAACCGCCTCCGGCGCGCGCCCTCCGACGTGATGCTGACGTTTGCTCAACCCTGGAGCGACCACCGCATCGGCCTCAGAATCCGCCGCCGGCGCCCGATCCCTTGGGTGGCGCACTTCAGCGATCCCTGGGTGGACAATCCCTTGCTTTCCGAGCACGAGAGGCGGCGGCTCGCCAGCCAGCGGAGGCAGGAAGAGGCGGTGATGCGGCTGGCGGACGCCGTGGTGTTCACCACCGAGTACACGCGCGAGCTGGTGATGCGCAAATACCCCGCCGCCTGGCGCGAGAAGACCTTTGTCGTGCCGCACGCATTCGACCCGGCCCTGCCGGCGTCGATTCCGAAGACCGCCTCCGGCGCCCGGCTGCGCCTGGTCTATACCGGCAACTTTTATGGGGGCCGAACGCCCGTGCCTTTGCTAGAAGCCCTGGCGGAGCTCAACCGCAGCCGCCCCCTCCGAGAGGAGCTCGAGGTGCTTTTGGTGGGCGCAGGCAACGAGAGCTACGCGAGGACGGCTGTTCAGTGGGGTCTCGGCGAGGTCGCCCAGTTCCGCCCCTCGGTCTCCTTCCTCGAGAGCCTCCGGCTGGCGGCACAAGCGGACGTCTTGTTGGTCATTGATGCGCCGAACGCCGAGGCCAGCGTCTTCCTGCCGAGCAAGCTCATCGATTACCTGATGTTCGAG
>ENA-ORXB01003536-ORXB01003536.1-sediment-metagenome-genome-assembly--contig:-NODE-3536-length-10633-cov-10.060061_pt1 | contig 10633 bp, 6 predicted proteins | sample MGYA00237863_ERZ511475 | MGnify/ENA primary metagenome ERZ511475 (study PRJEB26305, sample SAMN06343858) | sediment metagenome | isolation source: hot spring sediment | place: Canada: British Columbia...
GCGCTGCTTTCCTCCACAGGTGAAGCGGTCGTAAGCCTGAGCTCCCTGGCCTGCGTTTTGTTCGAACGTGTAAAGGAGGAGTAATAAAGGAGGAGTAAGTAGTAAATGGACCGGTACGTTTGCATCCACGGCCACTTTTACCAGCCGCCGCGGGAAAATCCGTGGCTGGAAGACATCGAGCTCCAGGATTCGGCTTATCCTTACCACGACTGGAACGAACGGATCACCGCCGAGTGCTACGAACCCAACACCGCCTCCCGCATCCTGGACGGCTACAACCGGATCAAAAAGATCGTTAACAACTATACCAAGATCAGCTTCAACTTCGGCCCCACCCTGCTCGACTGGCTGGGAACCAAGAAGCCGGACGTTTACCGGGCAATAATCGCCGCCGACCGGGAGAGCAAAGCGCATTTCTCCGGACACGGCTCGGCCCTGGCGCAGGCATACAACCACATGATCATGCCCCTCGCGTGCCGCCGTGACAAGTACACCCAGGTAATCTGGGGGATACGGGATTTTGAGCACCGTTTCCGCCGGCGGCCGGAAGGAATGTGGCTGCCGGAAACCGCGGTTGACCTGGAAACGCTTGAGATCATGGCGGAACAGGGCATCCGTTTTACCATCCTCTCCCCTTACCAAGCCCGGCGGGTGCGGAAAATCGGGGCCGGCACTTGGCAGGAACCGGGACCGGGAGGCATAGACCCCTCGATGCCCTACCGGCTTAATCTGCCTGCCTCGGGCCGGACGATGGAGATCTTCTTCTATGACGGCCCCATCTCCCGCGCCGTCGCCTTCGAGAAACTCCTCCTTAACGGAGAAAATTTTGCCAAACGCCTCGTCACCGGCTTCTCCGAAGGAAGGACCTGGCCCCAGCTTCTCAACATCGCCACCGACGGGGAGACTTACGGCCACCACTACCACCACGGCGAGATGGCCTTGGCTTACGCCCTACATTACCTTGAAACGAACAAGCTGGCGCGTATTACCAACTACGGCGAACACCTGGAAAAGTACCCTCCCACCTATGAGGTAGAGATTAACGAAAACAGCTCCTGGAGCTGCATCCACGGGGTTGAGCGGTGGCGGAACAACTGCGGCTGCAACTCCGGCATGCATCCAGAATGGAACCAGGCCTGGCGGGCGCCGCTGCGCAACGCCCTAAACCACTTACGGAATACGCTGGCCCCCCAGTTCGAGGAAAAAGCGCGCCCGTTTCTTAAAGACCCCTGGGCGGCAAGGAATGACTACATTACCATCCTGCTCGACCGCTCACCGGAAAACGTGGACCGGTTCATAGAAAAACACTCCGTCCGCCCGCTGGATCCGGCGGAGGAGGTCATTGTTTTGAAGCTGCTGGAAATGCAGCGGCACGCCATGTTGATGTTTACCAGTTGCGGCTGGTTCTTCGACGAAATATCCGGGATCGAAACAGTGCAGGTACTGCAGTACGCCGCGCGCGCCATCCAGCTCGCGGAGGAGTTGTTCGGCAGCACGGTCGAATCCCAGTTTCTCGAAATATTATCTCAGGCGAAGAGCAACATCAGCGCGCACCGCGACGGTGCCCACATCTACGAAAAGTTCGTCAAGCCTGCGATGGTTGATCTCCTGAAGGTCGGCGCCCATTACGCCATCAGTTCCCTCTTTGAAACCTATGACGAAGAATCCCGCATTTTTTGCTACACCGTGGAGCGGAAGGATCACCGCAACCTGGCGGCGGGAAAGGTAAAGCTGGCGCTGGGACAGGCACAGATTACCTCGGACATCACGCGGGAGTCGGCGGTGCTCAGCTACGGGGTACTCTATTTCGGCGAGCACAACCTAAACGCCGGTGTCCGGGAATACCGCGGCGAAGAAGCTTACCAGGCAATGGTGCAGGAAGTAAGCGACGCCTTTGACCGGGGTGACCTTCCCGAGGTGCTGAGGCTCCTCGATAACCACTTCGAAGGTGCAACCTACTCGTTGAAACAGCTTTTCCGGGACGAGCAGCGCCGCGTCCTGGAGATGATTCTCGATTCCACGCTGGCCGAGGCAGAGGCGGACTACCGGCGGATCTACGAGCGCCACGCCACCCTGATGCGGTTTTTAAAGGACCTGGGTATTCCCCAGCCAAAGGCGCTGCACACGGCTGCAGAGTTCGTTATCAACACCGGCCTCCGGCGGGCCTTTACGGACGAACCGTTAGACTTTGAACGCATCTCCTCGCTCCTGAGCGAAGCCGCCCTGTGGGAGATCCCGCTTGACGGCCCAGGTCTCGGATATGCCCTTAAAAAAACCCTGGAAGAGATGGCGGAACGGCTGCGTGCCGAACCCACCGACCCTTCCCTGCTCAGGAATTTGGAAGCAGCAACCGGCCTGGTACGTTCGTTGCCCTTTGAAGTGAACCTCTGGAAGGTACAAAATATCTATTACGCGATGCTCTCGACGGTGTACACGGATCTCCGGAAAAAGGCCGAGCAGGGAGACGAAAGTGCCGGGGAATTAATGGAGCTGTACGACGCCCTCGGTGACAACCTCCGGGTAAAGAGGAGTACGTAATGGGTAAATGTTCAGTAAACCACGACGTGTCCGGGTTGCTGTCAACGTCCAAAGAAACGCAAAGCGCCCACCGGGTTCACTGAATACTTACCATAATGGTATGCGGGTTCCCGCCGCTACTTACCGGCTCCAATTCAACCAGCGGTTTCGTTTTGAAGACGCCCGGAGGCTGGTGCCATACCTTTGGGCGCTGGGCGTCACCGACCTCTACGCCTCCCCCATCCTCCAGGCCAGGCAGGGCAGCACACACGGCTACGACGTAACGGACCCGGCCCGGTTAAATCCGGAATTAGGAGGCGAGAAGGCGTTCGCCGCCCTGGTCGAGTCGCTGCAGCGGCACCGAATGGGGCTCCTGTTAGACATTGTGCCGAACCATATGGCCGCCGATACCGAAAACCCCTGGTGGGCAAGCGTCCTGCAAAACGGTCCGGACTCACCCTACACCGCCTACTTCGATATTGACTGGCACCCTCCGCGACCCGGGCTGGCAAATAAGGTCCTGCTCCCCGTACTGAGCGCTCCCTACGGCAAGGAACTGGAGGACCAGAAAATCGCCATCACGCTGGGGGAAGAGGGTTTCACGGTCTGCTACCACCAAAAACGCTTCCCCCTCAGCCCCGGGGCGTACGGTCCGATTCTCACGTACCGGATAGAGGAACTGGCCGCGGCCCTCGGGAAGGAACATCCGGCAGTACTGGCACTGGCCAACCTGATTAAGCCCTTCCGGGAATTACCCGACCCCACAAAAGGCGCTTTTGCCGGCGCATTCCGGCAGGCGGTGGAGAAACTCTGGTTTTCATACAACACCAACCCAGAATTAAAAGCCTTCGTTGACGAAAATCTGCGGCTTCTAAACGGCAACAAAGGCAATCCGCGGAGCTTCGACCGCCTGGACCAGATCCTGGGAGAGCAGGCTTACCGCCTCGCCTTCTGGCGCACAGCGCATCAGGAGATCAATTACCGGCGTTTCTTTGACATCAGCGACCTGGTATCAGTGCGCGTTGAGGAAGAAAAGGTCTTTGCCGCCACCCACACCCGGATTTTGCGGCTGGCCGCCGCGGGCCAGGTTACCGGCCTGCGCATAGACCACGTTGACGGGCTCTTCGACCCTTATACTTACCTTTGCAGGCTTCAGGAGAACTTAGGAGGTCCGGAACTAAATAAAGGCTTCTATATAATTGTGGAAAAAATTCTGAGCCACGCCGAGGAACTGCCCGGCGACTGGCCGGTGTCCGGCACGACGGGCTACGATTTCCTGAATGTCGTTAATAGACTCTTCTGTGACGGGCGCGGGGTCGGAATGCTTGACGAGACCTACAGGCAGTTCTGCGGATCCGAGGCCGATTTTGCCGAAGTGGCCTTCACGCGAAAACGGCAGGTGATGGAGGAACTCTTCGCCGGCGAGGTGCGTGGCCTGGCGCGGCAGCTCGGCCGGCTGGCGGAGCAGGACCGGCACGGTCGCGACCTTACCCTGCCCGAACTGGAGCAGGCTCTTGTAGAAACAACTGCTTCCCTCCCCGTCTACCGCACCTACATCCGCGATGCCAACGTGACCGCCCGAGACCAGAAGTATATCGAAGAGGCCGTCGCTGCTGCGGCGCGGCGGTGTCCCCCCGCCAGCCCGGCCTGCGCGTTCCTGCGGCGGGTGCTGTTGTTAGATTACCCGGACCACCTGCCTGCAGAGCAGCGCCAGGAATGGCTGCGCTTTACGATGCGTTGGCAGCAGTTCACCGGCCCGGTTATGGCCAAGGGTTACGAGGATACCGCCCTCTACGTTTACAACCGCCTGCTCTCCCTTAACGAAGTGGGCAGCGACCCCCGGACCGCCGAAGCATCCGTGGCAGAGTTTCACGAACGCAACCGGACCACCCTGGATCGCTGGCCCCACACCCTGAACGCCACGTCCACCCACGACACCAAGCGGAGCGAGGACGTCCGGGCGCGCATCAACGTGCTCTCGGAAATACCCGGCCTGTGGGCGGAAAAGCTGTCCCGGTGGCGGGAGTGGAACCGCCCCAAAAAACCGGTGGTAGACGGCCGGCCCGTGCCCGACGAGAACACAGAAATCTTTTTCTACCAGACGCTGGTCGGCGCCTGGCCGTTGCGGGAAGAGGAAGAGCCTGAGTTCAAGGAAAGGCTTTGGGCTTACCTGATCAAGTCCGCCCGGGAAGCGAAGGTTCACACAAACTGGCTCAGTCCGAATACCGAATATGAGAACGCCCTGGTGCGTTTCGCTACCTCGGTGCTGGAGCCTGCAGGCGACAACCTGTTCCTGCAAGATTTCAAAGAGTTCCAGAAAATCACCGCCTATTTCGGCGCTCTGAACTCGCTGGCCCAGGTCCTGCTGAAAATCACTGCTCCGGGCGTGCCCGACTTCTACCAGGGAACGGAGCTTTGGAACCTCAGCCTGGTGGACCCCGACAACCGGCGCCCGGTTGACTTCAAGACGCGGGCGGAGTTGCTGGCGGCGCTGCAAAGCCAGGAAGCCCGGGGACTTCAGGCTCTGACACGTGAACTCCTTGCCGCCTGGAAGGACGGGCGGATCAAACTCTACCTGACGTACAAGGCGCTGCACTTCCGCAGGGCCAACCGGGAATTGTTCGCCGCCGGTGAATATCTCCCCGTGGAAGTCACAGAACCCCGGGGCGAACACGCCTGCGCCTTCGCCCGCCGCCTGGAAAACCAATGGGCCCTGGTGGCGGTGCCCCGGCTGCCCGCGCGGCTCCAAAATGTGAGCCGGGCGGTGCCGGCAGAAGATAGAGCCGCGCAACCGCCCGGATTAACCCTCCCACTACTCGGGGAGGTGGTGTGGGGAGAAACCGCCCTCATCCTGCCCGAAAACTCCCCCGTTCGCTGGTACAACGTCCTGTCCGGGGAAACGCTGGCCGCCGCCCCGGTAACCGGTGTGGCCCCGTCCGGAGCTAAGGCACTCCGGCTTGCCGGCATATTCCGGAGTTTTCCCGCCGCCCTGCTCGCGGGAGTTTCAGACGAGGGAACTCACCGGCCTCCTCAAGGAACGCGACCCCTCTACCGGTGCCCCTTCAGGATGCTTCTCACCATCGCCAACTCGTCCCAGACGCCCCGGGTGATCAGGAACCGCTCCCGAACACTCTCCCGGGCCCTTCGTCCGATTATCTCCGCCAGGGAAGGATGAAGCAGGAGGTGCAAAATCCGTTCCGCCATTTCGGGCACGCCCTTCTCACCCGGCGTAACTAAGAATCCGTTATAACCGTCTGCAATCTGGGCGGGGATGCCGCCCACATTGCCGCCGATGACCGGCTTCCCCTTCCACATTCCTTCGGTCACCGTCAACCCGAAACCCTCCTTCAGCGAGGGCTGCAGGATAACCGAAGACGCCCGCTGAAAGGCGTTGATCTCCAGGTAGCTATCCGGCGGTAAATTCAAAAGGTACACGTCCGGGATGCTCTTAACCCGCTCCGCCAGCTCCTCGAAAACCACCTGGTTCTCGGGGTCGTCGCTGGCTGTACCTCCTACGAAAAGCAACTGGCAGGGGAGGCTCCGGCGCACCTCCTTGAAGGCGTCCAGGGCGTATGTATGCCCCTTAAAAGGATCGAACCGGGAAACCAAGGTAATGAGCGGCTTTTTCGCCGGATTCTCGATGCCGTACTTGTTTAGGACCGCCCGTACTTCCTGCTCGTTCAATCTCCGGTTTTTTTCCGCAAGCGGATCAATGTACGGAAGGATTACGAAAGGGGTAACGCGCCAGCGGGGCGCGTACATCATCGAGGAAAAGACCGTTGCGTCATAAAGCTCGATCAGCGGCCGGAGATAGTCCATCATTAAACAGAGTTCCGTATCCATCTGGATGTGACAGCGCCAGACCCACTTCTGGCGCCTGCGCACCTCAGGCGGCGCATAGCTGATCAACCCCGCCGGCTGAGGGTCGTGAACCAGCACCACATCGGCCCGCTCATCAACCAGCGCATAATTTATCCTGTTCGTATCCCAGTAAACCTTTGGGCCGATGATATCCAGCGTCCCTGGCCGGCCCTGTAAAAAGTTGTGCAGCGTCTTGGTAAAGGTAAAAAAGTCGTGTTCGCCGGTGATCACCCCCCAGCTCACGTCCAGACCGAGCGCCCGCTCCAGCGGAACAACCGATTGCAGCATCTCCGCCACACCACCGCCCACACGGGCCGAATTCACCTGCTGGATTCTGACCCCCCGCAGTTCCTCCCCCAGCCGCAGCAGCTCCTCGATCTTCTCCTCGCCCACGAACTGGGCGTAGAGGGTAACGTCCCTTTCCGGCGGCAGTATTTTTTTTGTAACCCGTTTGTTTGCAATCCCTTTTACGACCGGCACCTAAAACACCTCTTAGAGTTTAGAGTGCTAAGGAGCAACACTCCAGAAGTTCGTCAAAATATTACAAGAATTCAGTAGCTGGGGATAAATTCCTTCAGTGATTTTACAATAAGCAGAACAAATCCCCGTCAAAAACCCTCCTTTATCTAATATGTAGCCGCTCACCTCCGGCTTCCAACCTCATACTCAAGTTTGACAGTTAAAAATCACAAACCCAGCAGTCACGGGCATTCTGCGCCCTGCGAAGGAAGTGTACCACCACAACCCTTCTTTGGGGTAGCATCCAGGTGTAGCACCTGGGGAGGTACACGCATCTTCACCGCTTTAAAGGCCAGGTGGGCATCTCCCTGTAGCTCCGTCCGGGCGATAAAAGTGTGCCCGTTGACCGTAAGCCGGACCGCCTTCACCCGCATGAGGTCACGCAGCACCTTCGCATAACAAGCCTCAGGTCGAGCGACCTCCCGCAGCGCCTGGTGAAGACGCGTTTCCAGGTAAAACGCCAAAAAGCAGACCATAACATGACCCCGGATACGTTTATCCGTCCAGTGATACATCGGGCGCACCTCTAACCGGTGCTTTAGTTCCCGGAAAGCACGCTCCACCCGCCAGAGTTGCTTGTAAGCCTGGGCCACCTCCCCCGCCGGTAGGTCGGTCGTGGTCCGGAGCACATACTTGCCGTCGTAGCGGACCTCCTCCTGTACCTTGGCGACGTCAATCTCCGCCTCATTGTCGTTGAGCTTCAGGTACTTGCGGTAGGCGCTGTTCCCCACCAGCCCCTTCAAACCTGCGGCTTTGAGCTTGCTTTCAAGGCTTTTCAATACCTCTTCGCGGGCCAGGGCGTCCCGCTTCGCCTCTTCCGGGTTGTAACAGATCACGTAACGCTTACCCTCATGCCGCACATTCTTCACGTGTAAGTTCTCCGCCACCACCTGGTAGCGGCCAGGGTGACGCAAGATAACATCAGCAATCTCCTTCACCCGGCGCAGCCGCATGCCCAAGATGTAGTTGAACCCCGCCTCATCCAGCGCCGCAAGCGTCTTCTCGCTCACCGTCCCCCGGTCGGCAACGATGATCACCCGGTTGATCTGGAAGCGATACTTCAGGCGTCTGATCGCTTCCAAAAAGGCGACCGCATCAGCGGTATTGCCGGGAAGCACCTCGTGTGCAATCGGTGTGCCGTCCTGAAGCATTAAAAGCCCCACGATGATCTGCGGGCGATCCGGCCGGTGGTCCTTGGAATAACCATACTGCAGCAACTCCCCGCGCGGCTGCCCTTCGAGATAAACCGAAGTGGTATCGAAAAAGACGATGTCTACTTTTTGGTTGAAAAGGTCGCGCCCGTGAACGAATAACTGCTCCTCGACCGCCTCCTTGCGCTCCGCCAAAAAATCCAGTGCCCGGTAAAAGTGATGCAGTTCGAGCGTTTCAAAACGGGGCTCGTAGACATCTTTGGCTGCCCATTCGGCCACACCGACCTTGCTTTGGGGGTCGAGTAACCGGTTTAACACCATGGCGTAGACGGCCTCCACTACGTCGAAGGCGATTCTGGTTTGCCCGGCGATATCTTCGAGGATGCGGCCAAGCCCGGTCTTCTCCCACAGCCGCCGAAAAATAAGGGCAGAGCCCCACTCCCTGCTCCAGTGGGCGAAGAGTTCTTGCGCCTGGTCCAGCACTACCCGTTTTTCGGAGAACTTGACCAGGCTGTCAATCAGCCGGTCAAGCTGTCCTTCCCGCAGTTCATCGAGCCGGCCCAGGGTGCAAAGCACACGCTGCTGGGTCTTGCCGTCAACACGGCGGTTTTCCACGATCTGCAGGTATTCGCGAACGGTGCCGTCCTTGTTGAGGCGGGTTTTAATCCGGGCAAACATAGCACTATTATTTTAACATTAATCTTCCACAAACACAAGTAATATATTGGAAGACGTGGCACCGCGATTTTGAAATCTTAGTGCAAGACCTCAGTTGTATCAAGACCTCCAAGAACTCGTGGCACTAAATTTCGCCCAGAAGTGTCAAACCCGAGTACGAGGAATTGAAACGACAAACATCATGCATATCAGGAGCTTGTCCAGCAACTTTCCAGCCTACCTACGAGGAATTGAAACCTCCTGAAGTGGCGACAGGTCCGGTGAGGGTGCAGCCTTTCCAGCCTACCTACGAGGAATTGAAACTTTACGAGCGGTGCTCGGGAGTATTCCAGTGGAATCCTTTCCAGCCCACCTACGAGGAATTGAGACTGCCTCCAGGTCCGGCCTTGCTCCTCGCCTCGCCTGGGCCGGTTACCTGCGCCCTAAAGTCGCTCGGTCCAGAGGTCCTGTAGCCAAAACTGAGTTCTTGGGGACCGCTCCTATACCAAGCTGAGCACTGGCGCCCGGTAGGGCTCATTACAGGCCGGGCAGACCGGCTGCCCGGCTTTCAGGGCGGCCCTGGGCTCCATTACGCCTTCGCCGCAGGAACTGCACTGCACAGTGGGGAAGACACTGGCCCCCTTGGGCAAGGCGAGTTGCACCTCACGCACGTCAAAGAGCTCCGCCACGGGCATTTCCTTTATCCGGCGGATTCTGGCCTCCCGCTCTTCGGGGCTGACCTGGCTGGGCCTGCGGCCGGCCGGGCCGGTAGCCCCGTATTTCACCGCCACCCGCACCCCGCGGCCGTCGTTGCGGCGAGCAAAGGTAAAAACCTGCTTGCCCCAGTCCCGCAGGTACAGGTTCCCCTTGCCAAAGGTGCAGCCGGTGAGCACCTGCACCGCATCTACCCCGCAGGCTTCGTTCTCGACAATGGCCACCAGTTCCTCGTCCCGCGAGCGGTCAACCCCCAGGTAGTCCAGCCCCACCAAAGCCGCTCGGAAACCTATGGCCAAACCGGGACAGGCGTGGCCGTGGAACTCTACCACCTTTTCCCACAACTTTTCCTGGTCTGCCACGAAAAATCACCCCAATATTATAAATTATAAATGTAGTATTTTTTTATTATTTTTTATAATTGTAGTATTTTTTTATAATGCAAGTTCTGTTGCTACTCTGTCGCCATCACCTTGAATCACACCATAAAACCAGCCGAAAGGCGTTGATTACCACCCAAAAGGAAACGGCGACGGGTGGCTCTGCTACGCCACCGCCCACCGCCTTCCGCTGGGTTAAACTTTGGGGAAAACGACCACGCTCACCCGCTGGTCGCCGGGTGTGGTTCCTATGGTAACGGAATAAATCTTATCCCCGATCTTCTTTTCAAAACAGAGCGTTTTGATCGGGTTTTTCGAACCCTCGAGGACCAACTTGTATCCCCGAGCCTCCATCTTTTTCTGCAAGGCGGCTACATCTTCGAGCGTCGTCTGCCGTTTTACCGCGTAAGTGAAATGGCTACCACGACCAACCTGCGGCCCCATCTGCCCACCCATTTCAAAAAAGGTAAAGAGCTTCGCTCCACCGAAAACCTTCGTGAGAACCAGCTGCAAGTCTCTATGCACCGTGGTAGCCGTTTCCCCCGACGGTTTGACCTCTTCTATCTTATTGTAGTCAAGAACCTGAGGTTGAATCGGCCGCGCCATCCCCGGTCCTGGAGGCGCAAAAGTTTGGGGCGTTTCTTTTTTGCCGCAGCCGGAAAAAGCGATTACCGCCAGAGCCGTTAAAAAAATCCAGAAAAACCGCATTCTTTACCCTCCTCCATCCAACTCCCCAGCCCACACCGGAGCTGCTAAACCTCCTAAATTCTTTGTCTCGCGGGTAAATCCTTTTACCGGGGCAAAAAAATTTTTCTCCGGTAGGAACTACGTGCA
>ENA-ORXB01003539-ORXB01003539.1-sediment-metagenome-genome-assembly--contig:-NODE-3539-length-10623-cov-14.507491_pt1 | contig 10623 bp, 7 predicted proteins | sample MGYA00237863_ERZ511475 | MGnify/ENA primary metagenome ERZ511475 (study PRJEB26305, sample SAMN06343858) | sediment metagenome | isolation source: hot spring sediment | place: Canada: British Columbia...
CTTGTGAAAGGAGAGCATATGCTAAAAGGTGCGCCAGATCGTTCAACTGATGCTCTACCAGTGAGAACGGATTTTCGATAATGTCTATGCCTCGGAGTTGAGCAAGCAGGGGCTCGAAATGCTCGATGATGGCTTTCACTGCTGGCTCGATTTGTTGGCTCTCGATGAGCGCACAGATTGTCCGCCCCGTTTCGCCGAGCGCCGAGAGCGCAAAGTCTATAGGGTCTGGAGCGAAGTCCGAAACGAATCGGGGCGGCGGCGCGTCGCTTTTGCCGACAAAGCCCGCGTGCGCGCCCCGCCCAAGCGTCCCGTGTTGTTCAGTGTACGGGATGTCTTTCCAGAAGCGACCTACTTCGCGTCGTTCCAACTTCGTCCCTCCACTGTCATAGTCCACGCAGTATCATCTCGATGGACTCTTTGTGTTTGGTCTCGTCGGAGATGATGTCTTCGAGGTCGTTCACCAGCCCGAAGTCGCCGAGCTGCTCGGCTTGGTGGCGTCGCTCCATGTAGCGGGCGATGGTCTCCTCTTCGGCGCGGTGGACATTCATCAGCATCTGTTTCAGGTCACTGGCGGGGGGCACTGCGACGGGCGTCGTGGTGGGCGTCCCGCCCAGCGCGGCGATTTTGTTCGCCAGATACTCGGCATGGCGCAGCTCGTCGGGCACTTCGCGCATGAAGAACTCCTTCATCTCCTCGCGGTAGATGCCTGTCACAGTCGCGCCGTAGGTGATGTAGGTGATAATCGCCTGATACTCGTTTGCCAGGTCGGTGTTCAGACCCGCAATCAGCTGTTCCTTGATGTCGCTCATAACCAACCTCCGTGGGAAGTATACCCATGCTGTGCAGCTATTCGGCAATCCCCAGCTTGATGGCACAGTAGCGCAGCGACTCGCTTCGCTGGAGGGCTAAGCCCCAGTCGTAGACGGCAAGTATCTGCTGGAGCAGTACGATGCGCTCCTCACGATTTCGTGCGCGTTCCCCGAAAATTCCTGCGAAGGCTTGCTTATCGACGCTTTCCACTATGGGCGGAATGCTTGCCTTGAAGGGGTTTTGATGGGGGACGCCAGCGGTATACCACGCTTCTATCATCGGGCGTGCGACCAAAACCTGCGTCTCGCCCAAGTGGGGTTCGTACCGCTGGGCATACTTTTGCCGAACTGCAGTAATACACAGACCTCGATCATAGTCGACGAGGAGAAAAAGGTCGCTACCCATCCGCTTGAGTGAACGAAAATGGCTCCTCAGTTGCTCATCAGGGGTTCGAGCGTGCGTCTGTATGCGTACTTCGTTGTACCTCTCCTGTAAACGGGGTTTCAGAATACGCTCGGCGAATGCACGGTCTTCTTCCCCCTCGATAAACAGGGCAATCCGTTTCCACTGTGCAACACTCATACACCAAGGAGTTGTTGCGTATGCAGGTAGTCTAATTCCAAATTCTCTTCCAGAAAGATTTTCACACCCTCTTGGTCAGCAGGACGCTTGACTATCGAGTTGCCTTCCGCATCACGCTCGACCAACACTAACTCATCCAGCTCCGCGTGGCGCACCAGTTCCGGATTGTGTGTGGTGATAAGCACCTGATCGCGTTCGGCAGCTGCGCGAAGGAGTTCCATCAGTGCGCCCATCAAGCCTGGGTGGAGGTTGCGGTTCGGCTCTTCCAGAATTACCAGCCCATCAGGCAGACGCGAAAAGAAGAGCGCGATCACCAGCGCCACGACCTCTACAGTGCCGTCTGAGAGCAATATCGCTGGGAGCGCGCGCTTGCCGTGATAGGTCTCCTGAACCTGCAGCTGCACGTGCTGCCCGCCCACCATCGTCGTATGCAGGTGTTGGATGTAGGGCAGCACGCTTTGCACCAAGCGTAGCAGCCGCTCGCGTTGGCGAGGGTCACGCACCAGCTGCTGAACTACCAGCGGCAGGTTCGAGCCGTCCTCGCTGAGCGTATGCGTGGACGCAACAGGAATCGCTTGCTTGGCTTGTTTCGGAGAGAAATCATAAATCGTGATATTCTCCCCAAACAGAAAGGGCGGTAGCCCCAGCATAAGTGGGGCAATCCCAAACAACGAGGCGCCTGTCTCCAGTTCAAATCGTTCGCCCTTATGGAAGCGCACGCGCAGGAGAGGCGAGTCGGCTGGTCGCACGCGGACAACTTTGCCCTCGCGCGTCATTTCCAAGACTGTCGCTTTGCTTTTAGACGCTGCGTACCACACCTCAAAGGTTTCTCGCACGATACGGGCAGAGTTTTTGGTGCGAATGGTTTGAATAGTCAATTCGTAGCGCATCGTTTCTACTTGCAGCCCTTCGCGGTCTGCGCCTTCCGAGCGAACCAACATTTTCGGCGCCATCACAAGCTCGATCGTCACTTCCCGTTCACGGGACTGCAGATTCGTGAGGTACTCCGCCCCGCCCTGCAACGCAATGGCGTTCTCCAGCCCTGAACGCGCCAAGTCGCGCAGGAAGCGGAACGCATGCACCAAGTTCGTCTTGCCCGAAGCGTTCGCCCCCACGAGAATGTTTAGCGGACGCAGCTCGATCGTAGCGTCCTTGAAACTGCGGAAGTTCCTCAAGCGCAGTCGCTGTATCATACCTCATCAGGTTGTAGTATACCCGACCGACTCAGCCGTTCGCTGCCCAATCGCGCGTGGCTGCCTGTCCCCAATCGCCTTACGGCAGGGACAAGCAACAGCGGTCAGCGTGTCCAGCGCAGCAGCACAGGCTCCAGCGGCTGCAGGGTAATCGCGCCCTCCACAGTTGCGCCGTCGAGAAGGTTGGTCGCGGTGATGGGCTGGTTCGCGTCGCTGACGAGGCGCACGGTAATCGGCGCGCGGGTGTAGTTGCACAGGCTGGCGACATAGCCGTCCTCGTAGGGCGCGACGCGGTAGCCGACGCCCCAGACGGGCTGGTCGCTCTCTGGGTTCAGCAGGCGCAGCGGGCGCGAGATGCCCCAGTTGCCCAGGAACGGCGGCAGGCGCGTTAGCAGTCGCCGCGCGTCCATCAGCGGGTTGCGTTCGAAAGTCGTCGTGCCTGGACGCGAGATGCGTTTTCTGCCGTAGCGGTCGAACTCCAGCGACGGCTCGCCAAAGCCCAGCACCAGCAGCCCACGCTGTTGGCGCAGGAAGTCCAGCCCCGCGAACGCCTCGTCAGAGATAAACTGCGTGTTGGCAACAATCAGGCGCGAGGCGTTCGGGGGCAGGCGGCGCGCCTCCAGTTGCCGCTCGGTGATGAACCCCACGCGCACGCCCAGCATCGTGAGGGCGATGTAGAGGCTGTCGCGCGGCACAACGGCGTCCGCGCCCTGCATCATCATATCGTACTGCGAGTAGAGGATATACACATCGGGCGGCTGGTTCTGCAGCGCGGCGATGTAGGGCGCGAGGCGGTTCAAGTTCAGCGTCGTGTGCGCCAGCGCTTCGACGATTTCGGGGCGGTGCAGCAGGCTGCCCGCGAAGTCGCTTTTCGGGTCGTCAGTGCGCTCCCAGACCCAAAAAGTGGTCGCCGACAGCCCGCGAATCGCCGCCTCCCACAGCGCGGCGCGCGCGTGCTGCGGCGGCACATAGCGCGTCTCGCGGTCGCGAATGATGTGGTTCTCCGAGTTGAACACGGGCGCGTCGCGCATTGACCGCTGAATCTCGTGCGCCAGCATCGTGGTCACCCAGTCGAACGCCCACGGCGCGTCCTTGTCCCACAGCGGTACGGTGAAAGCGTCGTTGCCGTTCAGCTCGCAAAACTCGGCGAACCGCTCTGGGTCTACCCCACGCGGCAGCTCGCGGTCATTGGTGAAGGTCCAGCTCATCAGTTTCGCGTGCTTGGGCACAGCAGGCAGGTGCTGTTCGACGGCGGCTGCCAGCTCGCGATGCCAGTTCGCCAGCGTCTCGGCGTTGAACTGCTGCCACTCGGCATAGGGCGCGCCCGTGCCCTCAGCGGGGATGGGGATTTCGTCCCAGCTCTTGTAGCTCGTCTTCCAGCGCGTGTTGAGGGTGATGAGGTTTTTGTGTCGGTTCTGTAGCCACGCTCGCCACGCCTGCTGATGGGGCGGCGAGTCGGGCGACTCCTTGTTTAGCGGCTCGTTGGAGAGGCAGATGCTCAGCAGCGCGGGCTGGTCTTTCAGCAGCGGGGCGAAGTGTCCGATGTATTCGCGCAGTATGGTCAGGCTCTCAGGCGCGAACAGGCTGTATTGGATGAAGCCGTCGCGCGGCTGGCGCAGGTGCGGATACTTGCGGTAGACCCATTCGGGCATGTAGTGCGGGCTAATCAGGTAGTCCACCTTCACATTCGCGGCGGCGGCGCGGCGCAGCACGGGCAGCACATCCTCCTCGATGGGCTTGAGGTTCACTTGCCCCTCTTCGGGCAGGATGTCCCACACGCCGCGCTCAATCTGAATCAGATTGAAGCCCATCTGCGCGAGTTTTTCGATGTCAGCGCGCACCTGCCCGAAGTGTCCGAAGCCGACGAAAAACACGGGGCGTCGTTCGCGTTCGCCGGTCAGCGGGTTCACCGTGTCGGCAATCAGCGAGGCGCCGCGAATCTCAACGGGCGAGGTCACATAGCGGGGCACGGTCGGCAGGGGTTTCGCGCCGCTTAGGGCTTCCGCCAGCCGTTGGTTCAGCCGCGCGGCGACGCGCTCCATCTCGTCCAGTTGGGCGTAGGCGCGTTGCAGTTGTCCTTTCTGCAAGTCCTCGCCGACATAGCGCACGAACTCTTGCAGGATGGTTAGGCTCGCTTGCGGGTAGGCGATGTCTTGTCCGCTCTCGCGCACGCGCTGGAGTTGCGCTTCCCAGTTGGGCAGTTGCGCGGCAAGCGCTTGCAGGCGTTGCTGCGCAAGGGCGGGCGTGAAGAAGCGCAGGGCGCGCTCCGATTCCGCCAGCGTCTGCCTGCCCTGCCGAATCTGCAGGCGCAGGGTCTGTTCAGGGGCGTTGGGCGCGTCGTACTCGAAGGCGATACGGGTGTATCCCGCCGCGAGGCTCACGCGCGGCTGGCGCGCCCGCTGCTCGCCCAACTGCGCCTCGATTTCGGCGTTGCGCACAGGCTGCGGGGTGTAGAGTTCGAACTCGACGCGCCCGCGCGCCTCGCTCAGGTACACCTCCTCGCCGAGGTCGTCCAGCGTCAGGATGGGACGCTCAGGCGTCTCGGCGGACACAAACGGTGTGGCGCGGTTGCCTGCTTCCAGTTTGATAGCGTCGATCCACACGCCGTCCGTTGGGGCTTCGATGACAATCACGAGGTCGAAGCTGGTCTCGTTCTCGCGCGTAGCGAAGGTGATTTCGGCGCGTCGCCACAGCCCGCGCGTGTCTTGCAGCGGCAGGCGCACGCGCCAGTTCTCGCCCCCGCCGACAAAGCCCACATAGCCCTCGCGCGTCTTGTAGCGGCAACTGAGGGTGTAGACCGTGCTGGGCTGCACGGGTACGCCGCCTGCGTAGCGCAGCAGTCCGTAAATCTCCGCGCCGAAGGGCGTCGTGTTGGTGAACTTCAGGCAGCGTTGCCCCGTCGCGCCCGCCTCCGAAACGACTTGCACCGTCGAATCCGTGTTACGCTTGTCCCAAGTCCAGCCGACAGGCAGGTCGCTCTCGACCGCCTCGAAACTGGCGTTGCGAATGAGGTTGGGGTTCGGGGTTGTGTCCAACGGTGTAAGGGTCAGTTTCGCTTGCGAATAGCCGCACATGACTAAGCCCAGCCACACCAGCCAAGCACTCCTGCGCATCGTCGCCCTCCGTGTTGCGGGGGGAAGTATACCCTACGCAGGCAGGCATGAGCAAAGGAGGTCTTCGAAGTAGGCAGGTTCGCTGTCTACTTGCGGGCAATTAGTAGCGAATACGGATGCGTGTTCGTGTAAGAGTTATAACTGCGCTACGCTCAAGAGCCTCACGATGACGCTCAATAAGCGTGCTTAGCATACGCTTCCGTTCTGAGATTTGCACATCAGGCAAACGGATAATCCCACAGTGAGGTTCTCCCTGACGAACAGCCAGTTCACCGAAATCCTTGTCGGTTGTGATTACAATACGGTCTTGCTCCTTCGCAAGCCGCAGAATCGCCGAGTCGCTAAGTGTGGGATCTATTGTGCGTATTTCTGAGACATCGTATCCTTGATCGCGCAGCCAATCGGCTACCTCGCGTCCGACAGGAACATCGAGTAGAAATTTCACGGCGCACCAGTGAGGGAGACAGACTCTATCGTTTCGTTGGCTACAAGGGCGCGTGCGTAGGCGAGGCAGGCGCGAATGTCGTCAGGCTCCAAATCTGGATAGTCCTGCAGAATCTCCTCTGGGGTTGCACCCTGCTCCAGCAACGCAAGCACTGTTTCCACCTTGATACGCAGCCCGCGAATAATCGGCTTCCCGCTGAAGATGTTTGGGTCAATCACAATGCGCTCCAACAGGCTCATACAAGAATCATACCCGAACCCCACAAAAAGCAGCGATTGGTATCACTTAGGGATGAGGGTCATGCGTGCCTCTAAACGCCCTTGAACTTACAGAATACTTACAGTACTATACTTATTTATCTCTCCGTGTACGGGCAGACAGATTGCTTTCAGGTACTATCTTCAGCGCAGGCGCAACGGTTGGGTGGAACACTCCCGATGTGATTGCGCCTTACGGCAGCCCTATGTTTCGGCGGCGGGACGCAACAGAGACGCGACTGGCGCGCTTGGACGAGTCGGAGGAGTTCCTGCAGGTCATCTGTGCGGGCTTCAACCTCGATACGCGCACGGCGCGACGCTTTTTCTACGACGACCCCTACTTCGAGGTGAACCAGCGGTGGGGGCTGTGGCTGCGCCACTGGTCGGAGTGGCGACTCGTGTCTGTGCTGACCGCCGTGCCGCTGACGATTCGCATCGGGTCGCGCGCGGCGCCGTGCTACGGGATTTCTGGGGTGACGACGCTGCCTGAGTATCGTAGGCGTGGGCTGGCGTCGGCGTTGCTACGGGCAGTGGTGGACGCGCTGCGGGCGGAGGGCGCGCCGCTGGCGATTTTGCAGGCGTTCGACCACAAGTTCTACCGCAAGCACGGCTGGGAGACGGTCGGCTATCTGCCGCAGATACGCCTTGCGCCTGCGCAGTTGCCCCGCTACAACGCGCCCCCGCTTCGACGCGCCTACCCTGACGACCTCGAGGCGGTGATACGCCTGTACGACGCGTGCGGCGCACGCTACACAGGCAGCCTCGTGCGCGACGAACGCCGCTGGCAGTATCTGTTCTGGAACATCCCGAACCTGTGGCTGGCGGATGGGCAGGACGGCATCGAGGGCTACCTGTTCTATGACTTCGTGGATTCGGGCTGGACGCTGCGCGTGCGCGAGATGGTGTGGCGTACCGAACAGGCGCGCCGCGCATTGGTTGGCGCGCTCGCCGTGAACGAGGAGGCAGTGAAAGCCATCGAGTTCAACCTGCCGTTGGAGGCGTGGCAGCGATTGGGCATCAGCGGCTGGCAGTCGCCCCCCAGCGACCCGCACACGCCCATCTACACGATTCAGGTGCTGCCGCAGTTGATGGCGCGCCCTGTGTCGTGTCGCGTGCTGCTGGAGACGCTGCTTGCCGAGACGCCCGCGCCCGATGGGTTCCAGCCGTTCACGCTTGCTGTGCGCAACGGCAACTCAGGCGATGGCGAGACGCTCAGTCTCACGGCGCAGGGGGGCGCGCTTCTCGTCGGCGATGCGCAGCCCGACCTGTTCACGCTCGCGCTGACGCCCCAGACGCTCGCGCTGCTGGCGTTCGGCACTTTCAGCGTCCCCGAGCTGCATGCGCGTCGGATGCTACACGCGCCTGATGCCGTGTTGCAGACGCTGGAGTTGCTCTTCCCCGAACGCCGCCCCGCGCTCACGCCGATTGATTATTTTTAGGATATGGGCATCGCACTTCTGCATGGGATATAATCACTTAACAGCGGAAGTGGCGTATGAACCCTATAGACTGGTGCGAGAGTGAAACGGTGGAGTTCAAGCGTGAGTGGACAGACCGCGCGTTGGAAGACCTTGCCGCTTTTGCCAACACACGCGGCGGAACGCTCTATCTCGGCGTTGAGAAGGATGGGACAATTGTCGGCACAGACGCCAGCGACCATGCGATACAGCGGCTGGCGAATATCATCACTTCGCGCTTGGGCATCACACCGTCTATTCGCGTGGAAACCCGTGCGGGAAAGCCTCTGCTGGTCGTTCAAGTGGGCACATCATCGGCGATCGTGCCGTGTAGTGGGCGGTATCTCAAGCGTGTAGGCACAACGAATCGCGATTTCACACCCGACGAGCTGGCGCGCCAGTTCCTGACTCGTTCAGGGCAAACCTGGGACTCGCTGCTCACGCCTTACGGCATAGAGCGCGTGCAGCCAGAGACGCTAACGACCTTCGTGCAACTGGCGCGCCCGCGCTTGCCCTACATCGACCCAGATCAGCCCCAGCTTATCCTTGAGAACTTGGGGCTGCTGCGGGAAGGACGACTCACCAACGCAGGTCTGCTTCTATTTGGGCGTCGTCCGCAAGAGCGATTTGTTCAAGCGCGTGTGCGAATCGGCGTCTTCCGCAGCCCGACCGAAGTCGTGGATACGCATGAGTTCGAGGGCACGCTTTGGGAGCAGTTGAACGGCGCGATGGAGCGGTTTCGGCGCATTTTGCAGGTGCGCTTCGAGGTCAAAGTCTCTGACTTGAGCCTTGAGGGGCTTGCGCGTACCGATGTTTGGGAGTACCCGCTGGAGGCTTTACGCGAGGCGGTCATCAACGCGCTTATCCACCGCGACTACACGGTCACCACCGACATCCAAATCCGCCTCTACGACAACGAGCTGAGCATCTGGAACCCTGGCGGGCTTCCATCGGAACTCACTGTAGAGCAGCTACGCGAGCCACAGCACCTGTCGGTACTGCGCAATCCACTGCTGGCGCAAGCGTTCTACTTCGCAGGCTTGATTGAACGCTGGGGCACAGGAACCGCGCGTATAATTGCCCTCTGTCGCGAACAGGGACTACCTGAACCCGAATTCGACGCCGACGCGCTTCAGTTCCGCGTGCGATTCCTCAAAGACCCGTACACGCCAGAGCGGCTGCGCAAGATGGGGCTGAATGAGCGGCAAATCCAAGCGGTACTGTATGTAAAATCACACAGGAGCATTTCCAACGCAGAGTATCGGCGATTGACAGGTACCTCCAAGCCCACTGCTACTCGCGATCTGGAGCAATTAGTAGCACACGGCGTGCTGGCACGGCTCGGAACCACTGGGCGCGGCACACGCTATGCGTTCAAAGGCTCATAAACGGCTCAAACGGCTCGCAAACGGCTCATAAACGGCTCATAGGGCGCACTTTGTGGTTAACACCATTTCCCCGAACGCCACCACGCGCTCACACCGATTGATTATTTTTAGGCGACTTTCACACCTCCGTCACGACCGCGACCACCATCGGGCGGCGGCTCAGATGCTTGCGACAGAATCGGCGCAGCACCTGCGTCAGCTCCTCGCGAATGTTGTCCCAGTCGCTGATTTCGGCGGGCGCCATCTTGCCCAGCGTCTGCAGAATCGCCTCGCGCGCCAGCTCGGGCTGCGCCTCGTTCTGCCACTCGAAGCCGCGCAGAATAAACTGCGGGTCGTCCACCAGCTCGCCCGTCTGGGCGCGCACGGTAATCAGCGCGACGAGGATGCCCTCCTCGGCGATGACCCGTCGGTCGCGAATCAGTGATTCGGGCACGCCGCCCTCCACGCCCTCCTCAATCAGCAGCCTGCCTGCGGGAACCTTCTCGCCCAGCGACGCCGCGCCGTTTTCGATACGCAGCACGGCGCCGTTCTCCAGCAGGAACATCTGCTCGTCGCGGTAGCCCATTTGACGCGCCAGCTCAAAGTACGCCGCTTGGTGACGCGGCTCGCCATGCACAGGCGCAAGGTAGCGCGGCTTCAGCAGGCTAATCATCAGCTTCAGCTCCTCTTGGCTCGCGTGCCCCGACACATGCACAGGGGCAATCCCGTCGTGGTAGACCTTCGCGCCAAGACGCACCAACCGGTTCACCGTGCGCCACACGAGGCTCTCGTTGCCTGGAATGGGCGTCGCCGACAGAATCACCGTGTCGCCGGGGGTGATTTTCAGGCGGGGGTACTCGTCGGCGGCGATTTGGCTCAGCGCGGAAAGCGGCTCGCCCTGACTGCCTGTGGTCAGCACCAGAATCCGCTCTGGGGGGTAGTCGTCAATCTGCCGCGCGCTAATCAGCACGCCCGACTCCACGCGCAGGTAACCCCGCTGCACGGCGATGTCCACATTCTGCTCCATGCGCCTGCCCAGCACGGCGACCTTGCGCCCGTAGACCTGCGCCATATCGATGGCTTGTTGCAGGCGGTGGAGGTTGGACGCGAAGGTGGTGACGAGGATGCGCCCCTGCGCGTTGGCAAACAGCGTGTAGTAGGCGTCGCTGACCGCGCTTTCGGAGGGCGTCCAGCCCGTGCGCTCGGCGTTCGTGCTGTCGCTTAGCAGCACCAGCACGCCCTCGTCGCCCAGTCGCGCCAAGTGGTTGAAGTCGGTGCGCTCGCCGTCTACGGGCGTGTGGTCGATCTTGAAGTCGCCCGTGAAGACCACAATCCCCTCGGCGGTGCGCAGCGCATATGCGATGCAGTCGGGAATGCTGTGCGTCACGCGAATCGGCTC
>ENA-ORXB01003541-ORXB01003541.1-sediment-metagenome-genome-assembly--contig:-NODE-3541-length-10613-cov-4.409453_pt1 | contig 10613 bp, 10 predicted proteins | sample MGYA00237863_ERZ511475 | MGnify/ENA primary metagenome ERZ511475 (study PRJEB26305, sample SAMN06343858) | sediment metagenome | isolation source: hot spring sediment | place: Canada: British Columbia...
TTCTATCGGTAGTCCTCTGGATTACGATGTTTGGCGCGGCACCCTTTACCGCTCTTTTAGAAAAGCTCTTTGGCGCCGCCGGGCAGCGGCTGGAAGCCTTTTTAACGATGGTGGGGGCGCCGGCGTGGCTCGAGGAAGCAGTGGTGGACGGTCTGGTGGTCGGCGTGGGGGCGGTGGTTTCCGTGATGCTGCCCACGATGACCATCTTTTTCGTCCTCTTTGCCATCCTGGAGGACGCGGGTTTCATCCCGCGGCTGGCCTTCAACCTGGACCGGCCGCTTAAAGCCGCCGGTCTCCAGGGTAAACACTGCGTCACCTGCCTGGTGGGGCTGGGGTGTAACATTCCCGGGGTGATGGCCTGCCGGATAATGAGCGGCAAGCACCGCCTGATCGGCGTCCTTACAAATAGCCTGGTCCCCTGTAACGGGCGGCTGGGGGTGATGCTGCCGCTGGCGCTTCTATTTTTTGGGAAGAACGGCCCGTATGTCCTGTTCATCCTCTTTATCCTGAGCGGAACGGCGGTGATGCTGTCTGGCCTGATGCTTAGCCGGTTACTCCCCGGTGCGGCGCCTGGTTTTGTCTTAGAGCTGCCGCCGTACCGCCGCCCGCGTTTTTTAGCGATTACCGTCCGGGCGCTGCGGGAGCGGGTGCTTCACGTCCTGGTGCGGGCAGTGCTGGTCGCCGCGCCGATGACCCTGGCCGTCTGGCTGATGTCTATCTACCCCGGCGGTGGCGTAGAAAATACGATCACCGCTCGGTTGGCCGGCGTCCTTGACCCTGTAGGGCGGTTTATCGGCCTGGACGGGAGAACGCTTTGCGCCCTGGTCTACGCCCTACCAGCAAAAGAAACGGTTCTCGGGGCGCTGGCCGTCACCAGCGGTCTGGGTACCAGCCTGGCGGGTTCCGGCCTCCTGGAAGGTTACCTGGCAGGCACCTGGTCTCCCGCAGTGGCGTTTAACTTTCTCCTGTTTTACATGCTCTATTCTCCCTGCGCTTATACAGTTTACACGGTCTACCAGGAGACCGGGAGCCTGCGCTATACCCTAGCAGGCATCCTGCTGCCGCTGGGCCTGGCGTTCCTTTTTACTTTTGCCGCCCACCAGGCAGGACTCTTGTTCATAAACCGGGGCGGTAAACTTACCTGATGGAGCGGGGCGTGGCCGTGCTGACCGGAAGTATGGAAGATTATCTCGAGATGATTTATAACCTGGTCCAGGAAAAGGGCGGCGTCCGCATCAGCGATCTGGCGGCGGCGCTCGGAGTACAGCCGTCGTCTGCCACCAGGATGGTCAAAAAACTCTGCTCCCAGGGGCTGGTGCGCTGCCCCAAATACCGGGACGTCACCCTCACCCTCGAAGGGGAGAAGCTCGGGCGCTTCCTCCTGTGGCGCGACCGGCTGCTCAAGGAATTTTTAGCGATGCTTGGCGTGGAGAGCGGGGTGGCGGAACAGGTTGAAGGGATCGAGCACTTTATCACTCCGGCGACGATGCGTCTCATCCGGGACCTGGTTGATTTCTTCAAGGAGCATCCTGAGGCGCTGGCGGCATTCCGCTGCTACCGCAAGCGGCCTCGTTACCCGGACGACGTCGAATTTTTAGGGTTTTGGTAAAAGGAGTTCTTTGGAGGGTGCTGGCAGGATTTCTTAAGTCAGATGTCGAAGAAAAAGGTATGCTTGGATGTGAAGAACACCCAATCTTTGCCCTGGATATCGGCACCCGGACGGTGAGCGGTGTAATCGCCGTCCGCCGCGAAGGGTGGCTCGAGATCCTTGCCCAGGAAGTGGCCGAGCACCAAGGGCGGGCGATGTACGACGGACAGATTCACGATATTCCCCGGGTAGCCGAAGCAGTGGCTTATGTAAAAGCCGCTTTGGAAGAAAAGGCGGGGCGGCCGCTCTCCGAAGCCGCTATTGCTGCTGCCGGCCGTGCGCTTAAGACCTGGTGCGGCAGGGCCACGCTGGAGGTTGACTCTTTCCGCGAAATTGATGCCGAGACGGTGCGCGCGCTTGAGTTTACCGTTTTACGGCAGGCTCGCGAGGAAATACGCCAGGCAGACCCGGGAGCGGGGGATTTTTATTGCGTGGGTCACGGTGTGCTTTCCTACACCCTGGACGGGTTGGAACTCACTAACTTGGTGGGACACCGCGGTAAGGTTATTGGCGCGGAGGTGATCGCCACTTTTCTTCCGGCTTCGGTTGTGAACAGCCTCTTTAGCGTTTTGCGCCGGACGAGCCTGGAACCAGCCTACATTACCCTTGAGCCGATTGCGGCGATTGAGGTGACCATTCCGGAGGAGATGCGGCTTTTAAACTTAGCACTGGTGGACGTGGGGGCAGGGACGTCGGATATAGCCGTCACCAAAAACGGAACGGTTATCGGCTACGGGATGGTTCCTGTTGCGGGCGACGAGGTCACCGAGGCGGTGGCCGAGGCCTGCGTGGTAGATTTTCATACCGCCGAGGAGATCAAGCGGGCGCTAAATACAAAGGAACGGATAACCTTTAGCGATGTTCTGCACAACGAGATAACCATCACGCGCGAAGAAATTATAGCGGCGATTGAGCCTACGGTTGACCGCCTGGCGGCGGCGGTAGCCGAAACGGTTATGGAACTGAACGGCGGGCGGGCGCCTAAATCGGTGCTCTGCGTGGGCGGTGGTTCGCAAACACCGCTTTTCCTTTCTAAGCTTGCAGCGTGTTTGGGCTTGCCGGAGAGCCGCGTCGGGATAAAGAAGCGGGCGCAGCTCACCGGCATCCTGGCACCGGAAGAAGACATCCTTGGTGGTCCCGAAGGGGTAACGGTGGCCGGTATCGCCTTAACGGCTTTGAAGAAAAAGGGGTATAATCTTATTTGCGTGGCCGTTAACGGAAAGGAGCACCGGGTTTTCAATCCGGGAGATTTACGGGTGGTTAACTGTCTTTCGCTTTTAGAATACGACCCGCGCGCACTTTTTGGGAAAAACGGCAGGGACCTCCGGTTTTTCGTTAACGGGCAGGAGACGGTGGTTTACGGAGAGTTGGCCCGTCCGGCGGCGGTGCGGGTAAACGGTGAAGAAGCCGACTTGCAAACGCCGGTGAAGGACGGTGACCGGATTGAAGTTACTCCTGCGGAAAATGGCCGGGACGCGGCGGCAAAAGTAGGTGATTTCCTGCACGACGCCTTTTCGCTGCAGGTTTTCTTAGATGGCCGGGAGGTTTCTCTGCCGCCATCATTTAGGTTGAACGACGCCCCGGCTGATCCCGAAATGGAGCTTAAAGAGGGTGACCGGCTCTGGATCGGAGCCCGCCATACGCTGGGACAGTTGTTGGCTTTAAGCGGTCTTGACCCTAATAAGGTTCGTGTAGCCGTTAATGGTGCGGCGGCTTCTTTGGACTACGTTCTGAAAACCGGCGATGCCGTAATAACAATGGAAGATAACTCCCAGGAATTCTGCACTTCGGCGGAAGCCGGGAACAAGGCCCTGGTCGCTGCTCCGCCGGACGAGGAAATAGCACCGGCAGAGGGAATACGGGTAACGGTTAACGGGCAGGAAGTTGTTCTGTCAGAGGTAGCAACGCCGCTCTTTATTGACGTTCTGCGGCATGTTGATTTAGACCCCAGCAAGCAGCAGGGGAAGCTCAGGGTTTTGCTTAACGGCCGGCCGGCCCAGTACACCGAGCGTTTAAAAAACGGTGACGTAATCGAAATCCGCTGGGAGTAGTTCGCTTTATACGCAGGGGGCTAAGGTTTTGGAAATCGGCCTTATCGGGTTGCCGCTGGTGGGGAAAACCACCTTTTTTAATCTGCTTACCGGTGCGAGCTGGCCCACGGGGATCACGGGCGAAACGAAGGTGCATTCCGGTTCGGCGCCGGTTCCAGATAAACGGCTCGATTTCATTGCGGCCCTTTACCAGAGGGAGAGGATCATTTATGCCCGGGTGGATTTCAAGGACATCCCGGGCTTGGACCCGCGACGGAGGGATAAGGCGGCAAGCATCTGTTTTTTGGGAGAGGTTCAGGGAGCCGACGCGCTTTGCTGCGTGGTGCGGGCGTTCGCCGTCCCGGAAGTGCCGGCTTACTTTGAGGCCGTCTCGCCGTTCCGGGAGTTCCAGGAGATTCTCACGGAGCTTCTGCTGGCGGATATTATCCTAGTGGAGCAGCGGCTTGAGCGCCTCCGGAGCGGGAGAAAGGTTTCCAAGGAAGCGGCGGCGGAAGTCGCATTGCTCGAACGCTGCCTGGCGGCCCTGAATGATGAGGAGCCGTTGGGAAGGGTTCCCCTTGCCCCGGAGGAGAGAAATCCCTTCGCCGGTTACGGCTTTTTGACGGTAAAACCGGTCATTATAGCAGTCAACCTCGATGAGGAAGGTTTGAAGCAGGGTGATTATCCCCAGCGGAAAGAGCTCCTTGACTATGCGGCAAAGCGGGAGATACCAGTGATCGAGGTTGCGGCGCAAATCGAGGCGGAGATTGCTGAACTGCCGCCGGAGGACCGGACGGAGTTTTTAAAAGACCTGGGACTTCAGGAACCGGGGATTGCGCGGCTGGCAAAAGCGGCTTACCGCTGTCTGGGATTGCTTTCGTTTTTTACGGTGGGCAGGGACGAGGTGAGGGCCTGGGTGATAAGGGAAGGAACCCCGGCGAAGAAGGCAGCGGGGAAGGTCCACTCCGATATGGAACGCGGTTTTATCCGGGCGGAGGTCTTCCACTTCAACGACCTCTTCCGGTTAGGCACGCCAGCAAAGGTCCGGGAAGCCGGGCTCGTCCGTCTCGAAGGGAAAGACTACCCTGTCCGGGATGGCGACATCATCCACTTCCGGTTTAAGGTGTAGCGGTAACCGGAAAAGTAAAGTCGGGCAAGCGTTGACAGGACTTTTCTCTTCCGTATATACTTTTAACGTAAACGCAGGCCGAACCGTAAAAGACTCGGTGAGCAACGGGGCTCAGGGAAAAGGTCTTTCTCTGAGTATTTTTGTTTTGTACGGGGCTGGTTGACCGGATGATGACGGTAGTACTGGTTTGCGGCGATAAAGGATTGCGCCAGAGTGTATGGGATCTGCTGCGGGCATGGGGCTGGACGGTGGTCGGCGAAGCGGCAACTGGTCCGGAAGCACTCCGGCTTATCCGGTTACGGCAACCAAACCTGATCGTGGTAGATGACGAGATTAGCGGTATGAATGTTTCTCAACTGATGGACGTACTCAGCCACGACCGTTTGGCACCGGTGCTTCTTCTTCTTTCACCAAGCAACCGCTGGGGAGAAGAGCTTTTGCGGCATTCGGCAGTGATGGCCGCGACGGCCAAACCTTTGAACGAGGCCGACTTTTACCTCGCGGCGCTCCTGGCCGAGGCAAATTTTGCTAAATTTAGCTCCCTCGAGCAGGAGGTAACCCGGCTGCAGGACCAGCTCCGGACCCGGAAAATAGTAGAGCGGGCGAAGGGTATTCTTATGGAGTCCTTCGGTCTTTCGGAACAGGAGGCTTACCGGCAGATGCAGCGCGAGAGTATGGAGCGCCGTACAAGTATGCGCGCCATTGCGGAGGCGATCATCACCGCGCCCTGCGAAAGAAGTACTATTTTCGGATGAGGATATGCTGGGGATAGCCGAGCGGCGCAAGCTATCTGAAAAAGGGCGGAGCGAGGACGTTGTTAAGCCGTCTGACATACGGCGGGCCGAACCTTGCGGTAAACGACCGCAACCTTTCGCGGTCAAGTTCCTCGAGGTACATATCCTGCAGCAGCGAGTGAAGTCTCGCGGCAGATAGTTCCCGGGTTTTTAGATGGCGGATGTAGATGAGGTCCAGGAGGGCTTTTTCGGGCCAGGCGACGTTGGCCCGGCCGTCAAAACGGTAGCCCCAGAAAAGGCGCCTGGCGATCTGGTGGTACTCGAAGGCGGCACCATCTAAATTAAAGGTGTAGGGCAGCTTTGTCGTGATCAGCGTAACGGTAAACGCGGTTTGACTGAGGATGCCTTCTTTGGCGAGGGCGTATTCGAGAGAAATATAACTCGGGTGGCGCAATACCATCGCCACCTCTTCGACCGAAGGCGGAGCGAAGGGATTGGCATACCACTTCCGCACCAGACGCCGGAGTACCCCGCGGCCGACCAGCCGGCTGAGTTCCACCTGGAGCCGGTCTTTGGGAAGGCCGGTCATCTGCTCGAGGTCGGCAAGGCTAAAGAGCTTTTTCTTTGGATACCGCCGGAAGAAATCGAGCCACTGGGTCGTCCTCATACTTTCAGACCTTCGTTATGGTGGATACAGTACGTTTCAATCAGGCCGGCAACCTTTCCGGCGATCTCCGGATAAGCTTCCCGGTACAGTTCCGCGGTATTCCGGGGAAGAAATCTTTTCATCTCCTGCTCCAGCACCAGTGTGCCCTGTGCATGGATGTGCCTGGCCGCTGCGGCGAGCTTGGCTGTAAATGTAGCAGGGTTACTGCCGTAATCAGCCGCCTTTTGTTGGACCAGGGCAGGGTCAATGGCTACTCCCTTGTTCGCTGCGAGAAAGTGGATGTCCCACAAGTCCCTCCCCTTAACGTACGCGCGAAGGCCCGCGGCCACCACTTTATCGGCGAGGATTTCACGCAGGCTTTCCACCCTTACGGCAGGGTTAAAAGGCGGGTAATGGAGAACAAACAGGGAGTTGTCCCGGGACGGAACGTTTGCGAACTCGATATTTACCCGTAGAACCCTGCCCAACTCGGGAGTGCTCAACCGCAGGGTAAAACGCCGGAACGTGCGGCTTTTCTTCTGTTCCTTCAGCGTGATTTCTCCGACAAACGGGAAAATATCACCCGCAAAAGCGTCAAGGTTATTGATTTGGGTCTCAATTCCGTGGAAGAGATCCGTGTCTTCGCGGGTGAAGACGAAGTCCAGGTCCTCGGAATAGCGGGCGTTTCCGTAAAAAAGCCTCAGGGCAGTGCCGCCCTGAAAGACCCCTTCGTTAAAAAACCGCCTCAGGCTGAGGTAAGTTAGAACGGCTTTTTGGACCTCTTCCCGCAGGACGGTTTCCGTTCCAACCAGCTCTTGCGAGCTTCGTGCAATAACTTCTTCCCAAAGCACTTATTGACTATCCCCTTTATTGCTGCTGTTGCTTATTAAAATAAACGTTTTTGTTAAGTTTGTCAAGCGATTTCCGTATCCTTGGAGCCCTCATAATAACGGCATAACCTTAGATAAAACGTTCCAAAAATCTCCTCTTGGCACTCCGTTTTAAACCTATGCTAAATAAAGGGGGAAATAAGCGGTGTACCTTGCCCCAGTGATAACCGCGTTTCGTTTTTCAATTAATTTCAACGTATAAACAAAAATCGCCGGGGTAATAATGACAATCGAAGAGGGTCGTAAAAACAGCGTTATAGTGAGAGGCGGGGCGGCGGTGATCAGTAAGGTTGAGATCTGCGGGGTGAATACGGCCAAGCTGCCGGTGCTGACGGCGGCCCAGATGCGAAAACTTTTCGAGGCGGTAAAAAAGGGTGATAAAAGCGCCCGAACGGAGTTGATCAACGGGAATTTGCGGCTGGTTTTGAGTGTGATTCAGCGTTTTACCAACAGGGGGGAGTATGTGGACGACCTTTTTCAGGTCGGCTGTATCGGTCTGATTAAGGCGATCGACAACTTCGATCTCAGCCAGAACGTGAAGTTTTCCACCTATGCCGTGCCGATGATCATCGGCGAGATTCGCCGGTACCTGCGGGATAACAACGCCATCCGGGTCTCGCGCTCGCTGCGGGACGTAGCCTACAAGGCGCTCCAGGTGCGTGACGCCCTGGCGAGTAGGAACGCGCGGGAACCCTCGGTGGGCGAGATCGCCAAGGAGTTGCAAATGCCGCAGGAAGAGGTGGTGCTTGCTTTAGACGCCATCCAGGAGCCGGTATCGCTCTTTGAGCCGATCTACCACGACGGCGGCGACCCGATTTACGTGATGGACCAGATCGGGGATGAAAAGAACCAGGACGTGAACTGGCTTGAAATAATTGCGATCCGGGACGCACTCCAGCGCCTGAGCGACCGGGAAAGATTGATCCTTACGATGCGTTTTTTTGAAGGGAAAACACAGATGGAGGTGGCCGAGGAGATCGGGATTTCGCAGGCCCAGGTTTCCCGTCTGGAAAAGGCGGCGCTTAACCACCTGCGGAAGTATATGTGAAAGAAGGGATGGAGATGAAACGGCGAATATTGAGCATATTGTTAATCGGTTTGATATGCAGCGGCCTGGTCAGCGGGATTTTTTACGAGCGGGCGGTCGAGGCCTACAACCCGCATAACCTGATCCGGCTCCATATCGTTCCGAACAGCGACGCGCCGGTGGACCAGGCGCTGAAACACCGGGTCCGCCGGGCGGTGGTGGAGGCGATGGCGCCGGAGTTTAAAGGGGTCAAAGACGTGCGCAAGGCCCGCCGGCTCGTTGATGCAAATATGGAACGGATCGAGTCGGTGGCCGTGAAAGAGGTTGCCCGGGCCGGGAAAGATTACGGTGTTCGCGTTTATCACGGGCGGTTCAATTTCCCGGAGCGAACTTACGGTAGCCTTACCCTGCCTGCAGGAGAGTACGAGGCCGTCCGGGTGGTCCTCGGTGCGGGTAAGGGGCAAAACTGGTGGTGCGTGCTCTTTCCGCCGCTCTGTCTGGTGAACATCGAGGTAGCGGAAGCAGACGTTCCAGCCCTGGCCGACGGTCAGAGCGGGGAGAAGGTGCAATTCCGTTCGCGCCTTTGGAAGCTTGTGCGGCACTATTTCCAGCCCTTAAAACAGGTTGTCCGGGTATCCGCAGCGCACAAGGATAATTGACCCTCAAGACCGCCGGGGGCAAACGGCCTGCTTGTTGTCGCCTTCTAAAGATAGTGCCGGGTATACTCCCGGCCGTTGTTTTATGCTATTTATTACCAAGCCCTCTTCGGGGCCGCCTTTGAACGTTGCACTTCTACGTTTTACCAAAGGGGCATATGCTGTTAGCGGGAGGGCGGCTGAATGCTTAAAGTATCTGACCTGCGGATGCTGGAAGTCGTCAACGTTATTGACGGGCGGCGCCTGGGGCTGATCAAGGATATTGATATTGACATGGAGAACGGTAAGATTAACGCGCTGGTGCTCCCGGGTTCGTCCCGATTACTCGGGTTTTTTGGAAAAGAGGAAGAAATCGTCATCCCGTGGGAAAAGGTGGTGCGCATCGGGATGGACGTAATTTTAGTGGAAGCTCCGGGAGAACCCTACGGCCGCCACTCCTACCGGCGCTAAGAGACAGGTTTCGACGTTTAGGAACACAATATTCCTGAAATTTTTTTGATATAGTTTTGTCCGGACGAGCCTGAAGCTGGCCAATAAGAAAAATGGCGGTTCTCCTCCCTTTTTCTCGCCTTTTTCCTGTTTACAAACCCCAAATATTGTGGTATAAATCCTTTTAAAATACTATATTTTGTTGGAGGCGCCATCAATTTCTCCCAAGCCGAGATTGATGGCGGGCAAAAAGTATGCGCTGTCCGGCCAAAGCTTGTATTTAGGTTCCGCGGGATTGAAGCCGGAGGATCCTGTTGCGGAGGCGATCAAGCATGGTACACTCTCTTTAGGGTTCATCGGGCTTGCGGAAGCCCTTGTGGCGCTCACCGGTAGGCACCACGGCCAGGACGCCGGGGCTCAGGAGCTTGGAATCGAGATCGTAAGGTGGCTGCGACGCAAGATTGATGAGGCGTGCGCGGAGTACAACCTCAACTATACCCTTTTGGCCACGCCGGCGGAGGGCCTGGCCGGCCGCTTCGTAAAGCTTGACCGGAAGGAGTTCGGGATCGTTCCTGGGGTGAATGACCGGGAGTACTACACCAACTCCTTCCACATCCCGGTGCATTTCCTGATCGAGTGCTTCCAGAAAATCGAGCTTGAGGGGCCCTACCACAAATTCTGTAACGCCGGGCACATCAGCTATGTCGAACTTCCCTCGCCGCCGGTGCACAACCCCGAAGCGGTAGAGGCGATCGTCCGGCATATGGCTAAGCAGGATATGGGCTACGTCGGGGTAAACTTCCCCGTTGATTTCTGCGAGCGGTGCAGCTTCAGCGGCGTCCTTGGCGACGCTTGTCCGAAGTGCGGCTCAACCGCCATCAGGCGCGTGCGCCGGATCACCGGCTACCTCTCGACGGTGGACCGCTTCAACGACGCGAAGGTGGCGGAGCTCAAAGCCCGGGTGGTGCATTTAGGAAAGCCGGAGATGGTACATTAAGGTATTGCAAATGAACCAAATCGCTACGAGATGTAATGGGGAGTCAAGCTCCATTCTTGCTGGTGCGAGCCAGGTGAGTTGCTATGATCGAATTGTATAGGGGGCCTTAGATTTCTGTCCCAAATTGCTGAGGAAGTTGCTGCCGAATATCCCGAATCAACTACCTTAAGGAGGCCAGCGTTACTTGGTAAACGGACAAGTCAAACTGCGTATTGCCGGCGTTGTCCGCGAGAGTGTGGTTGACGGGCCGGGCTTAAGGTACGTTGTTTTCGCACAGGGGTGTCCGCACCGCTGTCCCGGGTGTCACAACCCGGCGACCTGGGACCCGGCGGGCGGCTATGAAATAACCCTCGGCGAGTTGTTGGCGGATATTACACGCAACCCTTTGCTCGGCGGCGTGACCTTTTCGGGTGGGGAGCCTTTCCTG
>ENA-ORXB01003542-ORXB01003542.1-sediment-metagenome-genome-assembly--contig:-NODE-3542-length-10612-cov-4.090650_pt1 | contig 10612 bp, 8 predicted proteins | sample MGYA00237863_ERZ511475 | MGnify/ENA primary metagenome ERZ511475 (study PRJEB26305, sample SAMN06343858) | sediment metagenome | isolation source: hot spring sediment | place: Canada: British Columbia...
TCAAAAGAAAAAGATTTTTCAACATATTCTTTCCACAAAAGGATTCCTTCTCTAATATTGCGTAGTCTTAATGAACTTTTATAACCAATTTTACCTTTTAAAAAATACTCCTTGATCCTTTTTATAAAGGTCATTTGAAATTGGGAGTCTAATTCTTTTTCCCGCTTTCTGAGGCTTTCAGCTACATCAATTGGATTCCTATATATATGCAGAATTTTTGCTTCAGGAAATATTTTTATCCATATTTCCAGGGTAAATGTCGTTCTGGGATCTTTCCACCCCCATGGAATATCGAGGTTTCTAATATCCTTATATTTTAAATAATTTTTTAAACCAAGAAACTCTATGGATCTTATATCTTTGAGAGGGCGGGTTATAGCATTTTTAATATGAGTGATGGTGGTATCATCGAGAAAATTCATATTGTGTGGTTGGTCCCAGGAAGCATTGAATTGTCTCATTATCCAGTCATTAATCTTTAAGAAAAAAATTGATTCGTTATTGACCTCTTTTTTTATTCCCATAAAAATGCCTAAATTTTCCAGTATCTTTGAGAGTAGTGTGGTGCCAGATCTGTGCATACCGATGATAATTAATGGATTCTTTTTCACAGGTTGTATTTTATCATTTTTTTTAACATAAAATATATAGCAAGTTAGTATTGTAAAAAAAAAAGAAAAAAAATATAATTCGAACTTACCATGATACAATTGTTAAAATTCCACTTGTATTTTTACCTGCTTAAAGTTACAATAAATTTACTTGATAAAAAAAATAGACAATTATTTTATTCTTTACTATAAAAGGTGGAGAAAAAAGAGGTTAAAATGCTTAACAAATATAAATTAAATCATTTAAAAAGGTTAGAAGCAGAGAGTATTCATATAATGCGTGAAGTTGTAGCTGAATTTGAAAATCCAGTAATGCTTTATTCAATAGGAAAAGATTCATCAGTTATGCTTCACATTGCCATGAAGGCTTTTTATCCTGGTAAACCACCATTTCCCCTTCTTCATATTGATACCACGTGGAAGTTTAAAGAAATGATTGAATTTAGGGATAGAAGGGCAAAAGAATTAGGGATAGAACTGATAGTGTATACAAATGAAGAGGGTATCAAAAATAATATAAATCCATTCACTCACGGTAGTAAGAAATATACAGATATAATGAAAACCGAGGCATTAAAACAGGCACTCAATAAATATAAATTTGATGCCATATTTGGTGGAGCAAGAAGGGATGAAGAAAGATCAAGGGCAAAAGAAAGGGTTTTTTCTTTTAGAGATAAAAACCATAGATGGGATCCAAAAAACCAGAGACCAGAATTATGGAATATTTATAATACGAGGATTAATAAGGGAGAAAGCATAAGAGTATTCCCTCTTTCAAACTGGACAGAATTAGATGTTTGGTTATACATTTATCTGGAAAAGATACCTATAGTCCCCCTCTATTATGCTAAAAAAAGGCCAGTAGTGGAAAGAGATGGACAACTTATTATGGTAGATGATGATAGGATGCCATTACTTCCGGGAGAGAAACCCAAAATGAAAATGGTGAGGTTTAGAACGTTAGGGTGTTATCCACTAACAGCAGCTACGCCATCAAATGCAACTACTTTACCTGAAATAATTAGGGAGATGTTCCTAACAAGAACATCTGAAAGACAGGGGAGGTTGATAGATTTTGATGTTACAGGTTCGATGGAACAAAAAAAGAAAGAAGGATATTTTTAGAGGAAAAATTTATGGAAGACAGAAAAAAGATCATTGATATACATGAATACTTAAGCAGGCATGAGCAAAAAGAACTCCTTAGGTTCATAACCTGTGGTAGTGTTGATGATGGTAAGAGTACCCTTATAGGAAGGTTACTTCATGATTCTAAGCTTATTTATGAAGATCAATTAGCAGCAGTTAAAAGGGAAAGTAAAAAGGTGGGAACGACTGGTGATGAGCCTGATTTAGCACTGCTTGTTGATGGTCTTCAGGCAGAAAGAGAGCAGGGTATTACCATAGATGTGGCATACAGGTATTTTTCAACTGATAAAAGAAAGTTCATAATTGCAGATACACCTGGACACGAACAATATACAAGGAATATGGCAACAGGTGCTTCAACAGCCAATTTAGCAATAATACTTGTTGATGCAAGAAATGGTGTGTTAACCCAGACAAAACGACATAGCTTTATAATTGATTTGCTGGGGATAAAGCATGTAATAGTGGCAATTAATAAAATGGATTTAGTGGGATACAAAAAAGATGTATTTGAAAAAATAAGGCTTGATTATTTAGATTTTGTAAGAAATCTGGATGTTAAAGATATTCATTTTGTGCCCATATCCGCTCTTAAAGGTGATAATGTAGTTTATAAAAGTAATAACATGAAATGGTATAAAGGAAAGCCTTTAATGGAGCTTTTAGAAACCATAGAAATTACTTCCGATATAGATCTTAAAAATTTTAGGTTCCCCGTTCAGTATGTTAATAGACCAAATCCAGATTTTAGAGGTTACTGTGGTACGATAACTTCGGGCATAGTAAAGGTTGGTGATGAAATCTGTGTCCTACCATCCCGTAAAAAGAGCAGAATAAAATCAATAGTAACCTATGATGGAGAATTACGGGAAGCCTTTGCTCCTATGGCTGTAACACTTACTTTAACAGATGAACTGGATATTAGTAGGGGTGATCTAATTGTACATTCCGACAATCTACCGGATATGAGCGATGCTCTTGATGTCATGGTAGTTTGGATGTCAGAGGATAAAATGGAAATTGGTAAAACTTATGAAATAAAAACAATATCTTCCACTCGTTCTGGTTATATTGATAAGATACACTATGTGATTGATGTTAATACTTTAGAGCATAAAGATGCTGATTGTTTGAATTTAAACGAAATAGCCTTTTGTAGGCTCTATTTAACTGAATCAATACCGTTTGACGTGTACAAATTTTTACCAGCCACAGGTTCTTTTATTTTTATAGATAGATTGACAAATAATACCGTTGGTGCTGGTATGATTTATGGTAAAGCGAGTATTTCACAAAAAACACAGACAAAAGTTGATAAAGAATATTCTCAATTTGAGGTGGAATTAAACAGACTTATTAGAAAATATTTCCCCCATTGGCAGGCAAAAGATATTACAAAAAAAGAATAATTTATTCAAAAAAAATAAAATACTTGTCATAAGTTTAAAGTTTGGTATGCTTATTACATGGGTGATGAATTAGCCTCTCTTAAGATTCAATTAGAGCGTCGCAAAAGATTAATGGAGAAGATCAATGAAATTCATTCAGCAAGTAGTTTGAATAGTATTTTAATTGAATTGAAGGATAGCATTGCAGATTTGTTTGATGCCGAGAGAATTACAATATATTTGGCAGATGTTAAGAAGAATTTACTCTTTTCAAGGGTTAAATCGGGTGATGAAGTAAAAGATATAGTAGTTCCAATCAATAACAATAGTATAGCGGGTTACTGTGCACAATCAAAAAATGTAATTAACATTAAAAATGCGTATGATGATCATGAATTAAAGATGATACATACAGATCTTAAATTTGACAAAAGCTGGGACCAAAAAACAGGTTTTCGTTCAAAGCAAATACTTTGTGTACCCATGATTTTTCAAAATGTTCTTATTGGAGTTATACAGATACTAAATAAAAAAAACGCAGAAAAATTTACTGAAACGGATATTCAATATGCTGTTGAAGTTGCTTCTGCATTATCAATAGCCATATTTAATTTGCATAGGCTTGCTCAAGCAACAAAAGTATCACGGCAAAAATACCGTTATTATTATCTTCTCGGAAGGAATATCATCGATGAGGTAACAATTGAGAAAGCATCTTTACATCCCGATGCAAATAAGATAGGCGTGGATCAAGTATTGATAAAAGATTTTGGTGTGCCAAGAGATGAGATGGCAAAGTCATTAAGCCTTTATTATGGGACTGAATTTATTCTTTTTGATCCAAATCTTCCACCATTAGAAGATATACTGAATAGAATAAAACCAGATAAACTAAAGGGTGAGAAATGGGTACCGGTAAAAATTGAGAATGGTGTACTGTATGTCGCCATGGAAGATCCCACGGACCTTGAAAAACAGGATTTAATAAAATTTCTTTTCCCGGATTTTAAAAAGATAAATTTTGTAGCTTCTTTCAGAGAGGATATTGAGAACTATATAGATTATTTTTATAAGTTAGGCAAATACAGTGAAGGTGGAACAGAACTTACGGAAATATTAAGCAAACTGGATAAGGGTGAGGAGCCTGATGTGGAACAGGAAGTACAGAAAGTTTCAGAACAGGACAGTGTAATTGTGCAATTGGTTAATAAAATCATTTATGATGCTTACATGAAAAAAGCTTCAGATATACACATTGAGCCATATCCTGGTAAGAATGATGTCATTATCAGGTTAAGGATAGATGGTAGATGCCAGCTTTATCAAAAAATACCCTATAAATATAAGTATGCTATCGTTTCCAGAATAAAAATTATGGCTGGACTTGATATTGCTGAGAGAAGAAAGCCGCAGGATGGTAAGATCGACTTTAAAAAATATGGACCAGCAGATATTGAATTACGTGTGGCAACAGTTCCTACTGTTGGACAATTAGAAGATGTAGTATTAAGAATTCTTGCTTCAGGAGAGCCATTACCTTTCGATAAATTAGGACTTACTGAAAGAAATGCCAGAGTTTTCAGAGAATGCATAAGTAAACCATATGGGATGATACTTGTTGTGGGACCTACTGGATCAGGTAAGACTACAACCCTTCATTCAGCAATTTCTTTAATAAACAAACCGGAGACTAAAATCTGGACAGCAGAAGATCCTGTAGAGATTACCCAGAAGGGACTTCGTCAAGTTCAGATCAATTCTAAAATAGGACTTACTTTTGCAGCAGTTTTAAGATCTTTTTTAAGAGCCGATCCTGATGTGATTATGGTTGGTGAGATGAGGGACGAAGAAACAGCATCAATTGCTATAGAAGCATCCCTCACAGGTCATTTGGTTTTTTCCACATTACATACCAATTCTGCTCCAGAGACTGTAACAAGGCTTCTCGACATGGGAATGGATCCTTTCAGTTTTTCCGATGCCCTTTTATGTATTCTTGCCCAAAGATTGGCAAGAAGACTTTGCCCTGAGTGTAAAGAAATTTATACTCCAGATAGAAGGGAGCTTGCGGAAATTATAGAAGAATATGGAATTGAATATTTTAAAAAGACTAATATAAATCCAGCTGATATAAAACTTGCCCGTCCAAAGGGTTGTAAAAATTGTAATAACTCTGGTTATAAGGGAAGATTGGGGTTGCATGAACTTCTTGAATGCACCGATGAGATGAAAAGTCTTATAAAAAAGAAATCTGATATTGATTTAATTAGAAAACAAGCAATAGCTGATGGGATGACCACATTGAAGCAGGATGGTATTTTAAAAGCTATACAGGGACTTACCGATATTAAAGAGGTAAGGAGGGTTTGTATAAAATAATGCCAAAAGAAAGAATAAATAGAATCATTCAAGGTGATAGGTTATTTCATCTTTATAAGATGGAGCTCGTTGAAGCAAGTGAAGGATACGCTAAGGTTAAAGCAAAAGTTTTAGAAGATTTTTTAAATGCTCACAAAATTGCTCATGGTGCTATGATATTTGCCCTTCTTGATGTTGCTTTTGCAATATCAGTTAACTCCATAGAAGATGCTGTTGGTGTTCAATTTAGTTTCAATATTTTTAGATCTACCAATTTAGGTGATACTATAATTGCGGAGTCAAAAGTGATACATAGGGGAAAAAGAAGTTTAGTAGTGGAAGTTAAAGCGGAAAGTGAAAAAAGTGGTAAGTTGCTGGCAAAGGGAACAGCGACAGCATTACCCTTTCCAGCGGAAAAATCAAAGGAGGTAGAAAAATGAAAAAAACAATTATTTTAATTGTCTTCACCTTGATTGGTATTGGGAATGCTCAGATGATGGATATGAAAAAGGATCAGATGATGATGCATCAGCATATGGATATGATGAAGCAAAATGGAATGAAGGTAATGAACATGGATATGATGGATGATAATGTGGGTATGTGTTTAGAAAATGCAGATAAAATTGGTCTCACTGAAGAGCAAAAATCAAAATTAGTACCAATTCACAGGGAAATGATGAAACTTAATGCTCGTTTTAAAGCAGAAATAAAAATAGCTGAAATTGAACTCATGGAAGTAATGGAACCAAAGGATTTTGATTTAGATAAGGCAATAGTTGCAACCAAGAAAATTTCTGATTTAAGAGCCGCATACCATTCAGAGATGTTGAAAGCAATGAAAAATGTAAGGACTATACTGACTGAAGAGCAATATAAAAAGATGAGAAATCTTATGATGGACGGTATGATGAGAAAAAAAGAAATGATGAAGAGTAAAGATAAGAAGATGATGCCTAAGAAAGAGAAAAAGTAAAAGCGAAGAAATTCGCTTCTATGCACCATGTTTTTTTTAAAAAAATAGAAAAATATGACATAAATAAAATTATTGATTTTCTATTTTTTTATATTAGTAATCAGGGAATAAAAAGTTTTAAAGGTAATTCAGTACTTATAAAACCTAATTTTTTAAAACCTTCTATCCCTGAGAAGGCAATTATTACTCATCCTGAGGTGATCAGGGCAGCTGTAATTTTGTTTTGTGAATTAGGAGCTAAGGTAATTATTGGTGATAGTCCTGGTTTCGGTAGTATTTATAAAGTAATAGAAAAGGCAGGGTTAAGTGATTTCCTAAAAAAACACAATACTGAAGTATCAGATTTTTCAAAGACAAGAAAAATAAAAATTGATGGATATTTATTTAAAGAAATTGACATTCCCATAGAAATAATTGAAGCAAGCTATGTATGCAATATAGCCAAGCTAAAAACTCACCAGATGATGTTTCTAACAATGGCGGTAAAAAATTTATATGGGTGTATTTATGGATTAAAGAAGATTAGTTATCATCTTACAGCAGGAAGAGATTATAGTTTATTTGCCACTCTTCTTCTCGATATTTATACTGCTATCAAACCAAAAATAAATATCCTTGACGCAATTATAGGTATGGAAGGCAATGGACCCTCATCAGGTAATCCAAGGAATTTTGGTTTTGTTGCCATTGGAAGTGATGCACTTTTATTGGATATGGTCGTAGCGAAATTATTAAATGTTCCTGTAGAAAAAGTACCCTATCTAAAAATAGCAAAAAAACTGGGATTGGAAGAATCAAATTTAAATGAAATAATGGTAAGGGGGATGAATGAGATAGTAATAGAACCTGGTATAAAATTTCCGCCCAATTATGCTACTAATTTTAAATTACCAAAACTTGTTAATGATTTTATTAATAGTTTTTTAATATCCTATCCCGAGGTTAATAGTTTATGCCAGAGTTGTGGAATATGTGAGAAACATTGCCCTGCTGGAGCAATTAATATTGATAAAACTGCAAAAATTGATAAAAGTAAGTGTATAAGATGCTTCTGCTGTCAGGAATTATGCAACTATAATGCAATCAAGCTGAAAAAAAGGTTATTTTAAAGCAGCTGGTGAAAAGCAAATTTTAGCATAAGAGTGTAAAAAAAGCTGATGGCTAAATTTAAGTAAGTTTCCTATAAGTTAAGTAATATGAGCAGTTCTTCTGAATTTTCATATAATTTTTTTTCAAAGTAATAAAAGCCTTATCCCTATTGCCTTTTGCCCATAACCCATTACCTAAATTTTTCACCCCCCATCCCCCAAACCCAACACCTCAAACCCCACAAACCCCATACCCCCACCTATTTGAGGAAAGCTTATTTTAATATCTTGTATTTTTTTAAAAAAGTTAGGAAAATCTTTAAATATGTCCATGAGAATTGTGTTAATACACCCTGACATTCCTCAGAATACGGGTAATATTGCAAGGCTTTGTGTAGCAACGAATTGTGAGTTGCATCTTGTTAGACCATTAGGTTTTTCAATCACTGATAAGCATCTTAAAAGAGCTGGACTTGATTACTGGAAGTACTTAAAGCTTTTTATTTATGATTCCTTAGAAGAGTTCGTGTCTAATTTAAATGGTAATTTTTACTTTTTTTCTTCAAGGGGGCAAAGAGTCTATACTTCGATAAGATACGAGAAAAACGATTGGCTCATTTTTGGTTCTGAGACAAAGGGTTTCCCGGAAATAATTTATCAGAAATTTCCTGATAAAATTTTTACCATTCCCATGTTTGGGCCTGTTAGATGTTTGAATCTTGCAAATTCTGTAGCTATAGTGGTCTATGAGGGAATAAGGCAAATGGAGAAGTTTTAGTTTTTGACTATTTTAATAATTCTGATATAATGTCAAAAAAAAGGGGATTATATGAGAAGTATACTTTTTTTATTATTTTTATTTGTAGTCTGGGTTGTATTATTGAAAGTTGTTTTCCCCAAATTGGGGATAAAAGGTTGAGGCTATGATCCAGACATCGGGTCACGATGTGGTACAAAGAAAAAAGATAGTAGCAAATAGTTATGAATGATATGCAAGAATTAAAAGTTTTGGTAGTAGATGATGACCATTATTCTTTAGAAGCAGCTTCTTCTTTACTAATCGCAAATGGATTTAATGTTGTAAGTTGTTCTGGTGGGGATGAAGCATATAACAAATTTTCAAAAGATAAATTTGATATTGTTTTAACAGATATAAGAATGCCCAAAATTGATGGGATAGAACTTCTAAGTAGAATTCATCATTTAGAGCCTGATGTACCAGTTATATTAATGACTGCCTATGCAGAAATTGATGTGGCCGTTGAAGCCATCAGAAAGGGGGCTTATGATTTTATAATTAAACCATATAAACCGGAACAACTAATATATACCTTGAAAAAAGCTGCAAAATTTAGACAACTTATTCTTATGGAAAAAAATTATAAGGAAGTGCTTGAAAAGACAATATATCAAAGGACAAGGGAGCTTAAAGAAGCTCTTGATATGCTAAAAAGTGCCAGTGCTGAAATGATAAGCCGCCTTACCTACGCAGCTGAGTATCGGGATGATGATACGGGTATGCACATAAAGAGAATGGGTCTTTATGCAAGTGTAATTGCTAAAGAGTTAGGATTTGATAATAAATTTGTTGAAAACATTGAAGTTGCAGCGCCAATGCATGATATTGGTAAGGTTGGTATTCCCGATGCAATACTTTTAAAACCAGGTAAACTTACTCAAGAAGAATTTGAACTAATGAAAAGTCATACAATAATAGGTGCAAATATTCTTTCTGGTTCAACTTTTCCCCAGATCATGCTCGCAGAGTCAATTGCATTAAATCACCATGAAAGATATGATGGTACTGGTTATCCGAGGGGACTTAAGGGTGAAGAAATCCCCATAGAGGGGAGGATTTTAATTCTTTGCGACCAGTATGATGCTTTAAGAAGCACAAGACCATACAAAAAAGGGTTTGATCACAAACAAACTTGCGAGATTATTTTGAAAGGTGATGGTAGGACTCTACCTTCTCATTTTGACCCCCAAATTTTAAGGATCTTTGAGAGGATATCAGATATCTTCAATGATATATATAACACACACCAAGATTAGTTAGATTTTATAAGTCTTTTGTGATATCATACCAATTTACAAAATTAATGGAGGAGAAAATGGTAAGAACAAGATTTGCTCCCAGCCCTACAGGTTATCTTCATATTGGTGGTGCAAGGACAGCACTTTTTAACTGGCTTTTTGCAAGAAATAAAGGTGGTAAGTTTGTACTAAGGATTGAAGATACAGATGTGGAGCGCTCTACGGCGGAGTCTGTTCAGGCAATACTTGATGGTATGAAATGGTTGAATCTTGATTGGGATGAAGGTCCTTTTTTCCAAAGTGAGAGAATGGATAGATATAATTATTTTGCAGAAAAACTGTTAGAAGAGGGAAAAGCGTATTACTGCTACTGTACACCAGAAGAATTGCAGGAAAGAAGAGAAAAGGCACTTAAAGAAGGTAAGAAACCCACTTATGACAGAAGATGTAGAAATTTAAAAGGACCGGTTGATGGTAGAAAACCTGTCATTAGATTTAAAGCACCTTTAGAAGGTGAAACGATAGTAGATGATATTGTTAAAGGGAAAGTTATTTTTAAAAATGAGGAACTGGATGATCTTATCATTATTCGCTCCGATGGGTTTCCCACCTATAATTTTGCTGTTGTGATAGATGATGTGGATATGAATATTACACATGTCATAAGGGGTGATGATCATCTTAATAATACTCCAAGACAAATTCAGATATACAAAGCTCTCGATTTTCCCATACCCGTTTTCGTACATGTGCCAATGATTTTAGGAAGTGATAAAACAAGGCTTTCTAAAAGACATGGAGCTACATCTGTTATGGCATATAAAGAAATGGGTTATATAAGTGATGCGCTTGTAAATTATCTTGTTAGACTTGGTTGGTCCTATGGTGATCAGGAGATATTTACAAGAAAGGAAATGATAGAAAAATTTTCACTGGAAAATATTGGTAAGTCACCTGCAGTATTTAATCCAGAAAAATTATTATGGTTAAATGCCCATTACA
>ENA-ORXB01003543-ORXB01003543.1-sediment-metagenome-genome-assembly--contig:-NODE-3543-length-10610-cov-4.786386_pt1 | contig 10610 bp, 10 predicted proteins | sample MGYA00237863_ERZ511475 | MGnify/ENA primary metagenome ERZ511475 (study PRJEB26305, sample SAMN06343858) | sediment metagenome | isolation source: hot spring sediment | place: Canada: British Columbia...
CGTAGGGAATCAGGCTGTTCTCCTGTTCCTGAGGCGTGGCGTTGGCGCTCAGGCTGCGCGGGACGCGACTGAAGGGCAGGCAGAGGGTGTAGGTGCCATCATCGCAGGGCACCGCCTGGAGATACGAGAGGCGGACGACGACCGTCTCGCCCGGCGCGAGATTGGCCAGGTAGAGGGTGTAGAGGTCTTCGGCGGCCTGGGTGACCAGGGTGGCCAGGTGGCCGGTCTGCGCCGCCGTCTGGTACTCGCGCTCGGCCGTCTGGCGCTCGGCGATGACACCCTCAATGCAGCGCTGCCCGACCTGGACCACCAGGCTGGTCAGCCCGCCGGCGTGGGGCAGCGGGAACCGGTAGACCACCTCGGCCGGCGTGGGCAGCGGGTTCTGGAAGTGCTGCTCGAGAGCGATATGGGCGACCCCGGCGATGATCTGGGCGGTGATCCGGATCCGGCGCAGGGGCAGGGTGGTGACCTGGCCGGTCCTCAGCACCTCCAGCCAGCCCAGGGGGAACTGCTCGACGGTTTCCACCGGCAACGCCATCCTCTCCTCCTTAAATAGAAATTGTCACATTGTCACTGAGATCGTTCCGCCGATACAGACCATAAGAGGACAGAAAGAACCGGTCGGCCCGCGAACGGCCGGCGGGCCCCGGACGGGGCGCCGGTTGGGGAAACCGGCCGTCGGGATGGGTGACCGTTTCGGCGCCGGCCGGCGCCGTTATGGTGTCGGGCCCTCAGCCGGGCTTTCACCTCCCTCGTTGATCGCCAGGAGACGGCGAGCGTAGGCGACCAGCCATTCGATGCGGCGCTGACGGTCAGGAGAGAGGGGGAGGCGAACCACCAGTTCGGCGTCGGGGGCGAGCCGGTAGTGGAGACAGGACTGGGGTGCGAGGTCGGTCGGGGCCGTGGCGAAGGCCCGGAGATCGGCCAGCGACATCGCGTGGAAGACCGGGGAGGGCGAGGGCACCGTGGGGGAGCGGTCGGTCGGCGGTGGCGGAGGCTGGTGGATCCAGCGGGCCAGGTCTTCCGCACTGGCCTGGGCGAAGAGGGTGCGGATGGCGTTCAGGCGCCAGCCGGCCGCTTGGAGGGCGCGCAGGGCCCGCAGACGCAGCAGGTGTTGGGGCATGTAGCGGGCCGCCGGGCCGGCGCCGATCGGCGGGGGGAGAAGTCCCTGCTGGACATAAAAATGGATCGTCCGGCGGGGGAGTCCGCTCTCCCGCTCCAGATCGCTGATGGTGTAGAGGGGCTCGGTCGCCGCCATCGGCCGGCTCCTTTCTGAGGAGTCTACCCGAAATATACCACTGTCAATATGACACTGTCAAGACCTGGGCAAAAAAATTTCTGCGGGTGGCTACCAGCGTCGGCGGCGGAAGGCCGGGGCCAGGAGGTAGCCGGCCACGAAGCCGCCGATGTGGGCCCAGTAGGCCACGCCGGCCTGGCCGGGGGGGCCGCCCAGTTCGGCCAGGCCGCTCAGCAGCTGCAGCAGAAACCAGAGGCCGATCAGGAGGTAGGCGGAGATCTCGGTGACGGTGATGAAGGGGAAGAGGAAGACCAGGGTCTTGACCCCGGCCAGCGGGTAGTAGCGCAGGTAGGCGGCCAGGACGCCGGCGATGGCGCCGCTGGCGCCGATGGCCGGGACGGTCGACATCGGGTCGATCAGGATATGGGTGATAGCGGCCGCCACGCCGCAGAGGAGATAGAAAACGAGAAAGCGCAGGTGGCCCATCGCCGCCTCGACGTTATCGCCGAAGACCCAGAGATAAAGCATGTTCGAGGCCAGGTGGAGGAAGCCGCCGTGCAGGAACATCGCGGTGAAGATCGTCAGAAAAAGGGGATGAGGGCTGGGCGGCGGCAGATCGTGGCCGGTGACCAGTTCGCGCGGCACCACCCCGTAGGCCAGGAAGACCTGTTGCAGCTGCCGTGGACTGAGGGAGAGATTGACGAAGAGGAAGACCAGAACGTTGACCGCCAGGATGGTCAGCATCACCAGCGGAAAGAGGCGGGGGGCGCGGGGCCGGTCGGAGATCGGGATCACAGTCCTCTCCTCCGGACGGGGCAACGTCCGCCCGTCCGGTCACTCCAGGTCCAGTTCGTCGACCACGTCGACCACGCCGGGGACCCGACCGGCGACCTCCTGGAGGAGGTCGATATCGTCGAGCAGCCGCACCTGGCCCCGCAGGTGGACGACGCCTCGCCGGACCGTCACCACGATGCGGTCGGCCAGATCGGCGGTGGCGGCGTCGCGACGCAGCGCCTCCCGGACATCCTCGGCCAGTTCGTCGTCACCGCGCTGGAGGACCGCCGGGTGGTCCTCCGCCTCGTGTGGGGGATCGAGGGCCGAGGTGGCCAGGCCGCCCAGAATCTCCAGTCCCTGGTGGCGTTCGCGCGAGGCCGGGCGCACCACCGGGTCCATCGGCGGCAGGTACGGCTCGGCCTCCTCGGCGGCGACGGCGCTATCGGTCGTGCCGACCGTCTGATTCAGGTCGATCTCGGTGCCGGCCACCCGCCGCCCGCCTGGCACCCACTCGACCTCGGCGGTCTCGGTGGGAATCCCGCTGACCGTCTCCGCGGCCCGGGGGTCCAGCGGGCCGACCACCAGGTCGTTCTGAACCGTCCGCACGCCGGGGAGAGCCCGGACCAGCGCCTCCGCCCGCTGCCGCTGGCGGGCCGAGACCACCGTGCCCTGGAGGCGGACGTGGCCCGCGTGCACCCGCACCCGGATAACCGCCGGAAAGATGGTGGCCAGCGCCGCCTCCACCCGCAGGCGCAGGTCCACATCATCGCTGGCGCCCATGCCGGACCTCCTTCTGGCCAGGCCGGCGCTGGGCGCAAACGTCGTGCCACCGTCATCCTACCGGGGACGAGCGGCCGTGTCAACGCCGGGCCGGCACTCCGGGCCCGCCGATCGTTGTCCGGAGGTCAGAGGTTCAGGCGCTCTCCCGACCGTTGCGCCCGGCGGTCTTCAGCCGGGTGATGAACTCCGAGGCCTGGCGCTTGCTGAGTTCGGTCGGCGGGCAGCCGTAGGTGGCCAGGCAGCGCTCCTCGATCTGGGCCTCGCTCAGCGCGTGCAGATCGCGGCCGATGGAGTAGATCGCCCGGAGCTGGGCTGGGGTGGCCGGGCCGCTCGCATCGGCCGGCCGTTCCGTGCGGAGCGGGGTGACCGGGCGTTCGGTCTCCCGGCCGGGCTCGGTGGTCGCGCGGGCGGGGCTGTCGGCCGGTCGGCGCTCCGGGGCCGGCTCCTCCTCCAGGTCGTCCAGTTCCTCCAGGGCCACCACCCCGACGTTGACGGCGTCGCGCAGGGCCCGGGCTTTGGCGCGGGTCTCGGCCATGCGGATGAGGCAGTGGACCATCTGGCGCGAGACGTTGGCCGGCGAGGCGTCGCCGATGCCGGTGAAGACGCCCTTTTCGGTCTCGACCACCGCCTGGCAGATGGCCACGTAGCCATTCTCCTCGGTGGGGATCTGGAGGAGGGTGGTGCGGATGGCCTTGAGCCCCTGGCGGTGGGCCTCATCGAGCAGGCCGGCGTAGAGCACGTACTGACGGTCGCCCCGGGTGATGACAAACTCGCGGTTCACGGTCGCCCCCATAAGAACAAATGTTCGATACCATGATACACCGCCGGGGCGGTTTGTCAAGGGATGATTCTGCACGGCTTGACCGCCTCCGCCGTGGTGCCGGGACAGCGGTGGCAGCGTCGCGCCGGGTGTGCTATCATGTCCGGGTGAAGGGGAGTAGCGGCCGGCAGCCGCCGGTGGGGCGACCGTCAGCACGGGCCAGGGGCCCCGGTCGCCTCAGCGAACTGTCTCGTTCGTCCCGCCAGACCTTCGACCGGTCGACGCGCGCCGGTCGAAGGTCTTTTTTGCTGCCATGGACCATACGGGAGGTCTGGACCGATGCGCACCCTGGGCAGTCTCCTCTGGATCGGACTGGCCGTCGCCCTGACTCTCCCCTGGCTGGGCCTCCGGCTGCAGGGGGCTCACCCCGAACCTCTGCTGATGGCGCTGCTGGCCGGACTGGCTATCGTCGGCGCCGCCTTCCTCCTCTCCTGGGCCTCGGAGGTGGCCCAGCTCGAGGTCTCGCAGGCCCTGGCCGTGGCCGTCCTCTCCCTCATCGCCATCCTGCCCGAGTACTCGGTCGACATCTACTTCGCCTGGCGGGCCGGCCAGGACCCCGCCTACGCCCATTACGCCGTGGCCAATATGACCGGCGCTAACCGGCTGCTCATCGGCCTGGGCTGGAGCGCCATTGTCGTCCTCTTCTGGCTCAAGACCCGTCAGCCGGCCATCTATCTCCACCGCGATGAGGGGATCGAACTCGGCGTCATGGCCCTGGCCACCCTCTACGCCTTCTGGCTGCCACTCAAGGCCCACATTTCGCTCCTGGACGCCGTCGTCCTCATCGCCCTCTTCGCCGTCTACGTGCGGGCCACCGCTCAGGCCTGCCGGGCCGTCCTCGAGAAGTGCGGTCTGGAGCCATCCCAGTTCTTCAGGGCAGCCCTGTACTCGCCCGACCTGCGCAGCGTCGCCGACGTGGCACGGCAGGCCGGGCTCGACCGCTCCCAGCTCCAGGACCCCTTGCTGATGACGGTGGGAAACGCCGGAGCCGCCCATGCCCTGCTGGTCCTGGCAGCCGCCCTGGACCAGGCGCAAGAGGGGCAGCGGCTGCTCCTCGCCAACTACGGCGACGGCGCCGACGCCCTCGTCCTGGAGCTGGAGGGCCCGCTGCCCCGGCCCCAGGGCAGGCGCAGCGTGGCCCAGTACCTGGCCTCGAAACGCGACCTCCCCGGCTACGGCGCCTTCGCCGCCATGCGCAACCTGGCCGACCGCCCCGAGCCGCGTGTCCACTCCTCGCCGGTCACCTACTGGCGGGACGTGGCCGTGGAGCTGCGCTGGCACGGTGCCCGCTGCCTGGCCTGCGGTGTCGTCCAGTACCCCATACCGCGCGTGTGCCGCGAGTGCAATGCCCGCGACAACTTCCAGGAGGTCAAGCTGTCGCGGCGGGGCACCGTCTTCACCTACACCCTGGACCACCTGTACGCCAACGAGTACCTGGACACGCCCATCCCACGGGCCGTCATCGACCTGGAAGGGGGCGGCCGCGTTTTTCTGGAGGTCACCGACTGCGACCCGCAGGAGGTACGCTGGGGCATGACGCTGGAGACCACCTTCCGCCGCTTGCACGAAGGGGCCGAATTCCATAACTACTACTGGCGGGCCCGTCCCGTGAGGGAGTAGACTAGGGCCGAAGGAGAATGGCCGGGGAGAGCGAAAGGAGCGAACAGGCTATCATCGCAATAGCCCGCAGGCAAAGGGAGGAGAAGAGATGAGCGGTATCCGCGACCGGGTGGCCATCATCGGCGTCGGCTGCACCAAGTTCGGCGAGATATGGGAAAAGGACCAGGAAGACCTGCTGGTGGAGGCCGCCTATGAGGCCCTGGACGACGCCGGCATGACGCCGGAAGACGTGGACGCCGTCTGGGTGAGCAACTTCTTCAACTTCACCGGCCAGTCGGGCGGCACTGCCATCGAGCCCCTGGCCCTCTTCGGCAAGCCTGCCACCAGGGTGGAGAACTTCTGCGCCTCGGGCATGGACGCCTTCCGCAACGCCTGTTTTGCCGTCGCCTCGGGCGTCTATGACGTGGTGCTCGTCTGCGGCGTGGAGAAGATCCTGGACCAGGGCGCCCGCGGCCTGCCCCAGGAGAGCTACCACCCCGTGTTCCAGGGCGCCAGCGCACCGGGCATGTTCGCCCTGGCAGCCTCTCGCGCCTTCCACGAATGGGGCTGGACCAAGGAAGACCTGGCGCGGGTGGCCGTGAAGAACCACAAGAACGGTGCCGCCCACCCCAAGGCCCACTTCCGGCGGCCCATCACCCTGGAGGACGCCCTCTCGGCCCCCATGATCGCCTGGCCCCTGGGGCGGTACGACTGCTGCGCCGTGTCCGACGGCGCCGCCGCCCTGGTCATCACCCGGCCCGAGATCGCCAAGGACACCCGCCATAAGGACGACTACGTGCTGGTGAAGGCCAATGCCCTGGCCGTGTACTCCATCCAGCCCTTCTACGTGGGCAGCTACGACTGGCTGGGCTTCCCCGCCACCCGCGCCGCCGCTCGCATGGCCTACGAGGAGGCAGGCATTCGCGACCCGCGCAAGGAGATCAGCCTGGCCGAGGTCCACGACTGCTTCACCAGCACCGAGCTGTTCAACATCGGCGACCTGGGGCTGGTGGAAGACCCCAAGGACGCCCCCAAGTTCGTGGCCGACGGCCTGGCCGATGTGGAAGGCGAGGTAGCCATCAACCCGTCCGGCGGGCTCAAGTGCTTCGGCCACCCCATCGGCGCTACCGGCTGCCGCATGCTGTACGAGGTGACCAAACAGCTCCAGGGCCGCGCCGATGGCTATCAGGTGCGCGACCCTCGCTATGGCCTGGCCCACAACCTGGGCGGCCCGGGTGCTGTGGCCTCGGTCACCATCCTGGCCCGTCGCGATTGAGGGATCGCGGGGCGCAGCTTGTCCAGGTGGGCCGCCGCCCTGGCCTGGTGCTGCCTGGCCCTCGTCGCCGGGCTGGCCTGCAGTGGCGGCGACACTTCCGGCGGAGGCAGCGCCGCCCAGGGCCCCCAGGTGGGCGACCACTGGCATGCCCGCCTGCGCCTGGTGGTCTGCGGTCAGGAACTGCCGCCCCTGCGCGCCTTCCCGGGTGGAGTCCATACCCACGGCGACGGCTACATGCACATCCACCCGGAGAACGCCAGCGAAGAGGGGCGAGGGGCCAGCCTGGTCAAGTTCTTCGAATACGCCCGCGCCGCCCTGGGCAGCGGACGCCTCTCGCAGGACGCGCTCCAGGTGCCGGGCGACGCGACGGTGTACCGTAACGGCGAGCCATGTCCGTCGGGCCCCCATCAGGGCCACCCGGGCACGGTGAAGGTGACGGTGAACGGCCGCCGGGTCTCGGACGTGGCCTCATATGTCCCTCAGGACGGCGATGACATCGTGGTCGAATTCGGGCCGTAGGCGCGGCCTACTGCCCGCCTTGGTCGCTGTCGCTCTGGCCATGGCCCTCGCCTGCGGCGGCGACGGGCAGCCTGCCGTGCGGGAGGCGCCGACCGACGACGCCACGGCGGAGACGATAGCCCAGTCCGCGCCCAGCCCCGTCGTCACCATGCCCGCCAGTCCTGTCCCTGCCTGGCGTACCCTGGCGCCCCTGCCCACTCCCCGCAGCGAGGTGGCCACCGTCGCCCTCGATGGCAAGGTGTACGTCATCGGCGGGATGGGACCGGCCGACGCCGGCGTAAAGGTAGAGGTCTACGACCCCGCCACTGACACGTGGCGGGCCGTCGCGCCCCTGCCCCAACCCCTACACCACCCGGCAGCAGCGGCCGTAGGCGGAAAGATATACGTCATCGGCGGGTTCCGAGACGGCTTTTTGCCGGTGAGCGATGTCTACGAGTACGACCCGGCGAGCGATAGCTGGCGGCGGCGGGCTTCCCTCCCCACGCCCAGGGGAGCGCTGGGCGCGGCCGTCATCGACGGCCGCATATACGCAGTCGGTGGGGTAACCACCGGCGGCGCCAACACCGGGGCCAATGAGGTCTACGATCCGGCCACCGACCGCTGGCAGGCGCGGGCGCCCATGGGCGTGCCCCGCGACCATATGGCCGTGGCGGCCGTTGGCGGCAAGCTCTACGCTATCGGTGGCCGGCTGCGGCTCAATTTCCGTCAGAACCTGGACGTGACCGAGGAATACGATCCGGCCACTGACGCCTGGCGCCGTCGCTCGCCCATCCCCACCGCTCGGAGCGGCATCGCCGCGGCCGTGGCGGGGGGCAGAATATACGTCTTCGGGGGCGAAGGGGCCGAAGGCACCTTTGTCGAGAACGAGGCCTATGACCCGGCTACCGACACGTGGCAGGCCGCCCCTCCTATGCCCACGGCCCGGCATGGGCTGGGCGCTGCGGCCGTGGGCGGCACCATCTACGTTACCGCCGGTGGGCTCGTCCCCGGCGGCAGCGCCCCCAGCGACCGTAACGAGGCCTTCACCCCCTGACTGAACATAACAGTCACTCCTCAAGGACGCTTCGGCTGCCTATAATACGCCCTACAGACAGAGGAGGCCGCCCCCGTGCTACGCCTTACGCTGCTGGGCGGGGTGGGGGAGGTGGGAGGCAACAAGGTGCTGCTGGAAGGGGAGGGCTGCGCCCTCTTCCTCGATTTCGGCGTCTCCTATCACCGGCGGGGGCGCTTCTACGAGGAGTTCCTGAACCCCAGGTCGTCCTTCGGCATCCTCGACCCGCTGGAGATGGGCCTGCTGCCGCCGCTGGAAGGCATCTACCGGGACGACCTGCAGCCGGGCGGGCAGGCGCAGAAGACGCTGTGGGAGCGCTATCGCGAGCGGCCTGCCTACCGCAGCCTTGACAAGGACAGCGTGTTCGGCGTCCTCTGCTCCCATGCCCACCTGGACCATTCGGGCTACATATCCGTCCTCAATTTAGACATCCCCGTCTATACGACGCTCCTTTCCGCCCTGGTCATGAAGGCCATCCAGGACAGCTCCCGGTCCGACTTCGAACAGGAGATCGTGTACGCGGTGGAGCGGCGGCCACGCAACGACTCGGGCCTGCTGGAGACCCCGCCAGCCAGTCAGCAGCCCGCCCGCCAGCGCCCCTTCGTGGTCTTCGGCGACACCCCGACATGGGAGGCCGTCGATTTCTGGCGACAGACGCCGGCGACCAGACCCCTAGCGCCCAAGGACCTGTCCTTCGCCGGCGGCGAGGCGGCCCTGGGCCCGTTTCGCGTCCGCTGTTACCCCGTGGACCACTCCATCCCGGGCGCGGCCGGCTTCCTGGTGGAGGGCGGGGGCCTGGCGGTCGCTTACACTGGCGACCTGCGCTTTCACGGCCACAAGGGCGACGCTACCGAGGCCTTCGTCCGAGCCGCCGCCGAGGCCGCCCGTCGCCTGCCCCTCGTCCTCCTGTGCGAGGGCACCCGCGCTGGCGACGACGACCACGGCCCCATCACCGAACAGCAGGTCGCGGAGCGCGCCCTGGACTTCATGCGGACTGCCGAAGGCCTCATCATCGCCGACTTCGGCCCCCGCAACCTGGAACGCCTGACCATTTTCCACCGCCTCGCGCGCCACATCGGCCGGCAACTGGTCATTCTGGCCAAAGACGCCTATCTGCTGGACGCGGCCCGCCTGGCCGACCCTTCGCTGCCCGCCATCGGCCCTGAGCTGGACGTGCTGGTCTACTGCCAGCCCAAGGGCAGCTACGAACGCTGGGAGCAGAAGGTATACGACGACTACGGCTCCTGCCTCATTACCCCCGAGGAGGTGGGGCGGCGGCAGGATGAGCTGGTGCTTTGCTTCAGCTACTACGACCTGAAGGACCTGCCCAGCATCCGGCCTCGACCCGGCAGCCTTTACCTGTACTCCAGCCATGAGGCCTTCGACGAGGAGATACAGATGGACTTCAGGCGGCTGCGCAACTGGCTGGACCACTTCCAGATGCGCTACGTGGGGCTGCCCCTGGAGGAGCTGAAGTGGCGGGTGCCCGAAGAGCAGGTGGGCCTGCACGCTTCCGGCCACGCCCCTGCCCGCGACCTGCTGGAGCTGGTGCAGCGCATTTCGCCCCGGGCGGTGGTCCCCCTTCACACCAATAACCCTCACTGGTTCCGGCAGCGGCTCGAGGGAAGCCAAGTCCGCGTCCACGTCCCCCGGGAAGGGCAGCCCATAGACCTGGCGTCCCTGGTAGACTAGCCAGCGGGCGCGGCGCGCCCGAACGGAGGACTCATGGCGGGAGGCGAGCCCCTGCGGCTCTACCATGAGGTCCACCCCGGCCGGGGGCCCCATCTGCTCCTGGTGCACGGCTTCCTCTCCAGCCGCGCCCAGTGGCTGCTCAATCTGGAGGCCCTGGCACGCGTCTGCCAGCCGGTGGTGGTAGAGCTCTGGGGCCACGGTCGCTCGCCAGCGCCCGACGACCCCTCCCTCTACCACCCCGACGCATACATCCAGCAGTTCGAAGGGCTGAGGCGACAACTGGGCGCAGACCGGTGGGCGATCTGCGGGCAATCGCTGGGTGCTGCCCTGACCTTGCGCTACGCCCTGGCCTGCCCGGAGCGGATCATCGCCCATGTGTTTACCAACTCCATGTCGGCCCTGGCCGAGGAAGGCTGGGAGGAACGCATCCGCCCCCTCATGGAACAGCAGGCCCGGCGTCTCCTGCAGGACGGCCACCGGGCGCTGGCCGAGCACCCCCTGAACCCGGCACGGGGCTCACGGCTCCCCACCGCGGCACGAGAGGCCTTGGTGGCCGACCTGGCGCTGAGCGACCCCAAGGGCATCGCCTACACGGGCCTGTACACCGTGCCGCAGTCGTCGGCGCGGGGGCGGGTCGGCCAGAACCGCGTGCCCTCCCTGCTGGTGGTGGGCGAGCGGGAAGAGCGCTTCCAGGAGCACCGTCGCTATGCCGAGGCGCATATGCCCCACCTGCGCGTGGTAGCTCTGGATGCCGGGCACGCCGTCAATCTGGAGGCCGCGGGGCCCTTCAACCAGGCGGTAATCGAATTCTTGTCGACCTTGACCTGAAGGGCGCGTTCGCGGGTTATACTGTAGCCGTCTC
>ENA-ORXB01003544-ORXB01003544.1-sediment-metagenome-genome-assembly--contig:-NODE-3544-length-10606-cov-4.041219_pt1 | contig 10606 bp, 7 predicted proteins | sample MGYA00237863_ERZ511475 | MGnify/ENA primary metagenome ERZ511475 (study PRJEB26305, sample SAMN06343858) | sediment metagenome | isolation source: hot spring sediment | place: Canada: British Columbia...
TTGTTTTGTCAGGATGATAGGGTGGTCTCTCAATCTATTTCAACCCTGAAAGCGCCTACCGAAACGATACAGCATCCTACCATCCCCAAAGCCCGCGCTCAGCGCGGACTGAGACAAGCAAAACGCTCGCATCGGGCCCGCGAGAATTCCCCGCTAAAGGGGGTAAAATGGATGTCGTACCGCAATGCCCGCTTTCGAAATCGCATCACCGCAACCAGGTTGAGAGGCTGCGGAAGTGGGCAGAAGACGGCCGGGTTTTAAGCCCTGCGGCGGGAACTTCCGATACCAAGTGGGAGAGCCTGAAACGCCGAAGTACAGGATTGGCATATGGAAGACAAGGAAAAATCAAAGGAGCAGCTGATCGAGGAGCTGGCCGAGCTGCGCCGGCGCATAAGCGAGCTGGAAGCGGTGGAAGCGGAGCGGCGCCAGGCCGAGGAAGCCCTGCAGCGCAGCGAAAGGTACTACCGCTCGCTGATCCGCAACGCCGGAGAGATGATCACCGTTTTCAACCCCGATCTTACCCTGCGCTGGGGAAGCCGCTCCGCGGGCAAGACCACCGGTTACAAGCCGCGGGAACTGTACGGGAAAACGCTGCAAGACTTGATTCACCGGGACGACTACGAAACGGTGTGGCATGTCTTCAAGCAAGTCCTTGAAAACCCAGGGTCCACCGGTAATCTCGAATTCCGTTTCAAACACGCCGACGGCGCCTACCACGTCCATGAAGCCTTGGTCACCAATCTCCTCGACGACCCGTCGGTCCGGGGAGTGGTCATCAATTCACGCGACATAACCGAACGTAAGAAGATGGAGGAGGAGCTGACCGCCCGCAATCAGGAGCTGGACGCCTTCACCTACACCGTGGCCCACGACCTGCGCACGCCTCTGGCTTTAATACAGGGATACGCCCAGCTGATGAGGGCCGAGGACACCACGGAGCTGGAAAAGGAGGGTTACCTGAAGAGCATCATCGCCTCCGCCAGGCGTATGGACGAATTGACGGAGTCCCTTCTGGAATATGCCCAAGCGGGCCAGCCGAGCGGAGAAGCGGCTGCCGTGGATCCCGCGGAGGTGCTCGGTGAGGTCATCTCGGATCAGGAGAACGCGATCAAGCTTAAAAACATCGAGGTTAAGGTGGACGAAGACCTGCCCGCCATCATGGTTGACCCCCTGAAGCTGCGGCAAGTCTTCGCCAACTTGCTTTCCAACGCCATCAAGTACGTCGGCGATTACCCCCAACCGCGCATAGAGATCGGGGCGAAAAGGAAGGCGGGATCCATCGTCCTGCACGTGCGCGACAACGGACCGGGGATCGAGGCCCACCTGCTGGACGAGGTTTTTCTCCCCTTCAGGCGCTACGGAAACTCACGTTCCCTCAGCCTGGGCATAGGGCTTTCCACGGTGAAGCGGGCCGTGGAGGGGTGGGGAGGAAAAGTGTGGGTGGAATCCGCTCCCGGAGAAGGGGCTACCTTTTACTTCACCGCTCCCGCAGCGGAAAGGTGAGCCGCGGTTCCGCCGCTACGCCCTGCGCCTCGCTTCTATCAAGCCCACTTCACATAAGGTCGATTAAATCAAGGAATATGACCATTCGAAGAGGCGGGCGAGGATAGCGTTGCAAGAAGGTTTCGGCGAAATAAAAGCGCTTTTCGGGGATACCACGAAGAAGCTGTTCATCAAGGCCATGGGCTCGGTGATCGCTCTTCCGGTAGTTTTCCTGGCCCTTTTTTCCCTGACCATATTCCATTTCACCTCCCGGCAGTATACGGCCTTTCTTTTCAACGTCTTGACCATAGCCGCCCCCCTGGTGCTGCTACTCAGCCTGCTCTACTTTCAAGCGCAGCGTCGCCTGCTCAAGCAGATCGAAATGTGGTACGCGGGGGAAAGAGACCCCGAGAATGCGGTGGACCGTTCCCTGGCTCAGCGATTGCAGAAGAAAATCACCGCCGTAAGCTATGAGCACGGCGTCCTGGTGGGAATGGGTATCTTCTTGAGCTTTTTCCTCGGCGTCATCGCTTGGAAAGGTTACGCGAAACTTCCTCTCTCCACTGCCGCTTACTACGTGGCCCTCGGCTTCGTCATGTCTTTGGCCGATTTCCTGATCACCGTGTTCATCTCCCAAAAGGAAATGCGCCGGGTGCTGGGCCGCTTTCTGGCCGACAGCGGTGATTTCGGTTACTCCAGCGGCGTGGGAACCGGCATAGGAAAGCGCCTTTTCATCCTAAGCCTGGTGTTGTTGCTTATCACACTGGGCATAACCTGGATTGGATCATCATACCTCACCACCAGGATGATCATGGATGAAATGGAAAAAAGAGGCAATGAAAACATCGAACTCCTCGCCCTGAAGCTGAGCGCCCTCATCGACGGCGGGAGCCCCCACGACGAGATCGATCGCCTGGTCGAGGAAAGTTCGCTGGCGGAAAACGAATGGGTAGTCGTCTATGACGGCGAGGGGAAGAAAGTTTACGAAAACAGAAGGGGCTGGACGGACAACTCGGAGCTCGGCGCGCTGCTCAAGAAGGAGGCCATGAACACCACGGACCAACACGATAGCCACTACCAAAACCTGGCCGGCAGGGATTACCTGATCACCGCGTCGCCACTGGCGGGCAAGGAGGGTTGGGTGGTGGCGCGAGCCGATCTGCCCTCCATTTCCTCCTCCGTTTTCAGGCAACTTATCCCCAGCCTGGTGGTCATCGTCATACTGGCCGCCATCACCGCCGCCTACCTTACCCTGCTCCTCGCCCGTAACCTCATCGAACCCATAAAGCGCCTGGTGAGGACGTGCCGCGTGGTAGGCACCGGCGACCTCTCGGCGGAGGTGACCGTGGATTCCCTCGACGACATCGGCGAGCTATCCAGCTCCTACGCCGAAATGCTCCGCTCCCTGCGCCATATCAGCAAGGGGCTGCTGGAAACCTCCAGCGAGGTCAGTAACGGCGCGGAGAGCATCGTCACCGTCTCCGAGGAGATTATGGCGGCTATCGAGGAGCTGAACGCCCTGGTCCAGGACCTCTCCGGTCAGATCCAGAACGAGGTCGAACAGATTAAGAACGTCGAGGACGTCATGATCGGCGTCGCGGAGGCCATCTCCGTTTCCCACTCCAAGGCCAGTCAGAGCTTCGAGATCAGCCAGGACGCGGAAAAGCTGGTGCAGGATGGAAGGGATCACGCGCGGGAGGCGGTGAGGAAGATAGGAGACTTCAAGGATATCCTGGACGAGTCGATGGGGGCCATCCTCTCCCTGGGAGAGAGTTCCTCGAAGATAGGAACCATAGTGGATATCATCACCCGCATCGCCGACCAGACCAACTTGCTGGCCCTCAACGCCGCCATCGAGGCGGCGAGGGTGCCCGAGCACGGCAAGGGCTTCGCGGTGGTGGCCGACGAGGTGAAGAAGTTGGCCCAGGAGGCCGCGGGATCCGCCAGACGCATCAGCGACTTGGTGCTGGCTATCCAGAAGGACGTGGAGACGGCCAGAAGTCTCATGGAGAAGGGAACCATGGAGATGTACGTGGGCATGGAAACCGTCGACCGCACCGATCAGTCCCTGGTATCCATATCGGAGACGGTGGCCCAGATGGCCAGGTTGGCGGAAAGCATCGCCGAGGCCTCATGGCAAGAAATGAACCAGAGCGAAAAGCTCGCCGAGTCCCTGGAACGGATGAAGGCCCAGATAGAGATGGACGTTACCGCCTACCAGCAGATAGGAGTGTCCTCCGATCAGCAGGCCAGGGGAACCACCGAGCTCGCCAACACCGCACAGCAGTTGTCCGAGATAGCGCGTAGATTGTCCGAAATGGTGGCCCACTTCAAGATCGACTGAAGTCCGCGCTCCCAACAAATTTTTCCGACACCACCCGTTAAGCGGGCTCCTCGCACAAAGAGCACTCCTCCCTCAGCATGCCCACCGCCTCGCGGATGAGGCGGGAAACGTGCATCTGGGAAACCTTGAGCTCCCGCGCTATCCTGGTCTGGGTCCATCCGCGCTTCAAACGCAACTCCATGACCTTGCGATGCCTCGGGGACAAGCTTCGCAGCGCCCTCTCCACCACCATTTCCTTTTCCAATTCCTCGAAGGCCGGATCATGAGAGCCTATGAACAAGCTCAGGGGGGCATCGTCGTCACCGTCTCTCCAAGTGCCGTCCAGCGAGAAAACGTGGGAACATTGCCCCGCCGCCAGTGCCTCCACGATATCCTCCTCGCTAGCCTGCAGGCGCTCGGCCAGCGTCCTGATATCCGGCTCCCGCCCCTCCCGCTCCCAGATAAGGCGGCTTTCATTGTGGATGCGCTGCCGCATATCCCTCAGCGGCCGGGGAATACGAATGAGCTCGAGGTGATCGCGGTAATGCTTCTTGAGCTCCCCCTCCACGGTGGGGTAGGCGAAGGTGATAAAGGAAACCCCCCTGGTGGCGTCGTAACGCTTCAGGGCCTTAGTCAAGCCCAGGGCCGCCAGTTGAAAGGCGTCCTCATAGGGCAAGCGGTCGGAATGGTACTTGTGAGCGAAACGATGCAGCAGGTCTTGGTAGCGCTCAAACAGTTTCTCCTTGGCCGCCGGATCGTCGTTCTCCCTGATGCGCTCCAGCAGCGCCGCTTCCTCGGCGGCGTCACCGCCTCTACTCTTTTTCATCTTCTCAACCCCCTTTATCCACTTATTACCATTTGATTCGCTACTTCTTTTCAGCTTGCTTCCGGTTCAACGCTTCTCACATCCCACACGTCACAGTCGAAACGAGGCCTGAGAGGAACGCGCCTCATCCTCCCTCGCCGCCACCGCCTTTTTCCCCGCCCGCTGCCAGGGAAGGGCTGAGATAGACCTCTCCTTCCACGGCCATCCTGATGGCCTCGACCACTTCCTCGGCCGCGCCTTCCTTGGCCACGTACCCGGATGCCCCCTCGCTCAGGGCTTGCCTAACGTACTGCCTTTCCGTATGCATGCTCAGGATAACCACCGGGGCCTCCGGATATATTTCCTTGATCTCCTTCAACACCTCCATGCCGCTGCGGTCCGGCAACCCGATATCCAGCACCAGGACATCCCAGTTTCTCTCCCTTACCCGCGCCATCACCTCGGAGGCGCTGGCGGCCTCGCCGGCAAAACACATACCCGGTTCACGATCCAGAATATGCCGCAAACCCTGACGCACGATATGATGGTCGTCAGCCACAAGAACCCTAATCATGCAACCTTTCCAATCTGCCCTTTACGGTCGCCTCCGAGCTCGCCAATCCCAGGCCGCCTCCCAGGCTCCCGGCGGCGGACACCCCCAACAACGGCCGCCGCGGCAGGCTTGCATTGAACGGCTAAAGGGGAAGGCCAGCTTCGGGTCAACGGTCAGTGCGCCAGCCTGCGGGGCATAAACGGCGTCCTGGTTTTTCCCCTTACTTCCTCGGGCCCGACATGTAGCCGCTCGGAACGCCCGCAGCGGGCGCAGAAGTAGGTGCTCCTGATTACCCTCGTTCCGCATAGGGGACAATACGCCCCAGCATTGCAGAGCAGCTTTTCCCGATGCCGCTTTCCTCTCATCTCAAACCCCCGGAACGGATCCCGATTTTCATGGGGTAAAGTTATCAGTGTGCTCTGGGGAAAGGTATCGGCGCCTCTCTCCTTCTGGCGCCGGAAAACGCTCCTTTAATCGGTAGGAGAACCTCCCTCGCCATTGTCGGATTTACGCCTACATAAAAGGCGCGAAGCGCATTGCGAGAGAGCCTTCGTTCGAGAGGTCAGGGAAGCGCCGACGCCTCAAGGGTCGCGTGGCCAAGACGGCTGGGGAAAGAAGCCGGGGCAATGGTTGTTGCGGCTCCGCAGCCGAAGGGGGTCGGGTCGCGGCAGGAATGGTAAAACCAGGCAATACGGTGAGGTTAGGTCCTTTCCTCGAGCGTATGGTCCTACTCGACCAGCCGGTTCTTCACCGCGTAATGAATGAGCTCGGCGTTGCTTTTCATGTTCATCTTCTCCAGGATGCGCGTTCGGTAGGTGCTCACCGTTTTCACGGACAGGGACAGCTCCTCCGCGATCTCCTTTATCTTTTTTCCCGAGGCTATCAGGCACGCCACCTGATACTCGCGGTCGGAGAGGGACTCGTGAAGCGGCTTCTGGTAATCGGCGCCCACGGACATGGCCAGCTTCTCGGCCAGGACCGGGCTCACGTAGCGCCCTCCGCCGACGACCTTCCGCACCGCCTTGACCAGCTCCTCGGCGGCGCTCTCCTTGGTCACGTACCCCGAAGCCCCCGCCTTAAGCGCCCGCACGGCGTACTGGTCCTCGGGGTGCATGCTGAGGATGAGCACGGGAAGCCCCGGCTGGAGAGCCTTGACATCCTTCAAAGCCTCCAAGCCGTTGCGGTCGGGGAGGCTTATGTCCAGCACCACCGCGTCCCATTCCTCTCCGCGTATTCGCTCCATGAGCTCCGCGGCGCTGGCGGCCTCCACCGCCGCCTCCACGTCGGGCTCCGCGGCCAGGATCTGCTGCACTCCCCGCCTGACCACCGGATGATCATCAACAATGAGAACCCTGATCATGGTTTCCCTCCGTGCTTCCTATTCCCTCGCCCCGGCCCGGTTGAAGGGAACCTTTACCGCCAGGACGGTCCCCTCGCCGTCCCCACCGCGTATTTCCAGCTCCCCCCCGAACTCGCGGGCCCGCTCCTTCATGCCCAGGATACCCAACGACCCCCGGCTCGCAATCTCCTCCTCCCTTATTCCCCTGCCGTTATCCATCACTTCCAGGAGGAGGTAGTTCTCGTCCCCGGCCAGGCGCACCTCGACGTGCGTGGCGCCGGAGTGACGGGCGACGTTGGTCAAAGCTTCCTGCGCTATACGGAAAAGGGCGGTGCGCAAACCCGCATCCATGGAGTCATCGTCCAGGCGGGCATGCAAAGAGCAGTTTATTCCTGCCATATCCTGGAATTCCTTCAACTGCCAGTCCAGGGCGGCCACCAGGCCGAGGTCGTCCAGCACCCCAGGCCTTAAATCGGAGGAAATCTCCCGTACCGCACGGATGGTTTCGTCGATAAGGTCGGACATGCTTTGCAACCTTTCCACCGACTCCGCATCCCCGGCAACCTTCCTTCCCAGCAGGGAAAGGTTGATCTTAAGGCCCGTTAAGGCCTGGCCCAGCCTGTCGTGCACATCCATGGCGATGCGCCGCCTCTCCTCTTCGCGCGCATGCTGAAGGCCGGCCGACAGCGCCCTCAACCGCTCCATCGTTTCCTTAAGTTCTCTTTCCTTGCCCTCGCGCTCCCCTATTTCCCGCTGCAGCCTCTCGTTAATCCTTTGCAGGTCCAGGGTGCGCTCCTTAACCATCACCTCGAGGTGCCTGCGGTATCTGTCCAGCTCGTCATCCGACCACATGCGCAGCACGGCGATGGCGTAAAGGTCCGCCAGGCGGGCACGGTCGGAGATGTGTCCGAGGAAATGGACGCGGCCGGGAAACTCCTCCGTCCAGGCGCTCTCGAGGTTTCGCCGGAGAATTCCGTCGCCCGCCACTACCAGGTGAAAACGTGCCTCCGGGCGACCGGCGAGTTCGCGGAACGTGGCGAAAACGAGCTCGAGATTCTTTTCCGGCGCGAGGCGCCCGACGTAGAGCATGAGCGTTGCATCAGAAGGGACGCCGAGCGCAGCCGCCAGAGTCAGGCGGTAGGCCTGGCTTCGGCGCCGCGGATGGAACAGCTCCGTATCCACTCCCATGCCCCGGATCCACACGGAGCGCCGCACGGCATGACCGCGGGCGGCCTCGCGTAACTCTTGCGCCACGAACCGCGAGACGGCCACGTGGTGGTCGAACATCGGGAAATAGAGCCATTTCATGTACCGGCGAGCGAGGAATTCCAGCAAGGACGAGGCGCCGAGATAGACCGCTACGTTGACATCCATGCGCTCACAACTCAAGCCGACCACGACAGGCCGCGATGCGATACCCGGAAGCAGCCGCTTGCGGAGCATGGCCGCCAGGTAAGTCAGTGTGTACTTGTCGCAGATCTCTACCAGGTCGGGCCTCTCGGCACGGAGGATGCGCAAAATCGGGCCTCCGGGTCGCAGAAAGAGCCTGGGCCGGAGGAGGCGATATTCGGGGTTCAGGGGCGCAGGGGCGGCCCGCAGGCGGTAGACGCGGACGAAGTCGCTGACTTGCTCGGTGTGGTCCTCTGAGGAGGGAACGATGAGGCTGAGGTGGTGGCCGCGGCGGTTGGCGGCTTCGATTAACGCGCGGTAGAAGGTCGCCACGCCTCCGGAACTCGCGTGCCAGAAGTTGGTGAGGTGCAGGGTGCGCATCGAGATCTAGCGGCGCCTGTGGCGCACTCACCTGCAATATGGGCTGGTGGAGTTAGAACGGCATAACGATCGGGTAACGGGTTGGTGAGAGTGGCACAAAAAGTTATCGAAATGTTCTGGTGCGATTCATCGCGTTGCAACCGTTCTTCGCCCATGCTGGGGGCGTGCAGACGCCGAACATCTTTCCCTTGCGCCACGCCCGCACGCGGCTGCGCCGCCACCGCGCCGCGGTTTCCGTTCACAGTCATACCCTGCACTCCCGGGAAAACCTCAGCTTTCTGACGGCGTTTCTCGGCCGGACCCGCTGGATGAGCTGGCTGCTGCGCCAGGAGTGCCGCGCCGACGAACTGGCTGCGTTCGACTTTTCGCGCCTGTACTGGACGCCCCCGGTCAGTGCCCGCCAGGCGGTCTCGCTCGAGAGGGCTCAGATCGAAAACTTGCTCGGGCTGATTCCGCTTGTGGCATTGAGCGATCACGATTCGATCGAGGCGCCGATGAGCCTCCAGGTGCTCGAGGGCTCGGCCGCCGGCCCCGTCTCGGTCGAGTGGACCGTGCCTTTCCAATCGACCTTCTTCCATTTCGGCGTCTACAACCTTCCCGTGCCCCGCGCCAGGGAGGCGATGGAACTGATGGCGGACTTCACAGCGGCACCCGACGAGGCGCGCCTGCGCTCGACGCTCGCAGAGCTCACTGCCTTTCGCCACGTGCTTGTGGTCTTGAACCATCCGGCCTGGGACGAGAAAGGCATCGGGCGGACTTCCCACGAGCAGCACCTGCGCCAGCTCCTCGGGACGTGCCGGCCGTGGATTCACGCGATCGAGTTCAACGGTTTTCGGCCCTGGACGGAGAACCGTCAGGCGGTCTGCATCGCCGCGGAGGCCGGCCTTCCGGTTGTCGGCGGCGGCGATCGCCACGGCCGCGAGCCGAACCCAGTCTTGAATCTCGCCGAGGCGGGCTCCTTCGAGGAATGGGTCGAACAGGTCCGCTACCGCCGAACCAACCAGGTTCTGCTGATGCCGCAATACGAGGAGTGCCGACGGACGCGCGTGCTGGCGAGCATTTGCGACATCCTGCGCGACGAGCCGGCGCACGCGCTCGGGTGGCGGCGGTGGGATGAACGCGTTTTCTATCGGACCGATGACGGCCCCGTGGTGCCGCTCCGTGAGGTCTGGCAGTGGAGGAGGCCGCCGATCGCGGTGCGCGGCTTTGTCCGCTTGATCCGGCTGGCTGCGGTGGCGCTCAATCATCCTCGGGGCCGGTCGGCCGTGCGGCTGACGCTCAGCCTCGTCGGAAATCAGGAGGCGGCATGAACGGCTCGCCGATGCCCCGCCTGGCCTTCTTTGCCGATTGCTTCCATGAAGTCAATGGCGCCGCGCTGACGAGCCGGCAACTTGAAGCTTATGCTCGGCGCCGCGGCGCTCCGATCCTTACGGTGCACCGCGCCAAGGGCCGCCGGTTGCGCCGGCGTTCTCTGGGAGGCGTGGCACGGATCGTATTGCCGCGGAGCCCGCTGGCGTTCCCGGTGGATGTCGACCTGCGCTTTGATCTGCTCTTCGCGCGCCACCTTGGCTTGTTGGAGAGGAGCCTGAAGGGATTCGCTCCGGACGTGATTCACGTCACGAGTCCGGGAGATTTGGGGCTGGCCGGCGCCATCCTCGCCCGCCGGCTCGGCGTGCCGCTCGTGGCTTCCTGGCATACCAACCTGCACGAGTTTGCTTCGCGCCGTCTGGAACTGTGTTTGGGGGTAATTCCGTCAGCGGCGCGCCGGCGGCTTTGTGACCTCGCCGAGACGTCCTGCTGGAGGTGGGCGGCGCGATTCTATCGGCTGGCAGGCGCCGTCTTCGCACCGAACCCGGAGCTGGCGGGCGAGCTGGAGCGCGCCACGGGCAGGCCTGTTTATCAAATGGGGCGAGGCGTCGACACCAAGCTGTTCCACCCCAGGCGCCGCAGCCGGTTCGATGATTGCGGAGAGTTTGTCGTCGGCTACGTCGGCCGGCTCACGCCGGAGAAAAACGTTCGCGCTCTGGTGCGTGTCGAAGCCGCACTCGAGCGCTCCGGCATTCGAAACTTTCGCCTGCTTGTTGTCGGCGATGGCGGGGAAGCGAGCTGGTTGCACCGGAACCTGCGCCGCGCGGTCTTCACCGGTGTGTTGCGCGGCCGGCGGCTGGCCTCCGCGTATGCGGACATGGATGTCTTCGTGTTTCCGTCGCGGACCGACACCTACGGCAATGTCGTCCAAGAGGCCCTCGCCAGTGGCGTTCCCGCCGTAGTTATGAGCGCGGGCGGGCCAAGACACATTGTGGAGCACGGCCGCACCGGCCTGGTGGCTCAAGA
>ENA-ORXB01003548-ORXB01003548.1-sediment-metagenome-genome-assembly--contig:-NODE-3548-length-10586-cov-3.513274_pt1 | contig 10586 bp, 12 predicted proteins | sample MGYA00237863_ERZ511475 | MGnify/ENA primary metagenome ERZ511475 (study PRJEB26305, sample SAMN06343858) | sediment metagenome | isolation source: hot spring sediment | place: Canada: British Columbia...
AGCTACAAGACTCCCGTATCTTTTACTTAAGCCTTCTGTCTCAACTATATTTACTGCCATTTTCCTGTTACCTCAAAGTCGAGAGTATTTACTCTAACACCTGAGAGAGGGGAAGAAATCCGGACAAGAATTCTCCCATCATCGTTTACAAAGCTTTCAGCACCGTCTATCAATATTGAGCTTGAGCTTAGATCGATACCTGCCGGTATTTGTTTCTGAGGGCTTATGTTATCAGAGCCAACTGATTTTGAAGGACCCGGGATAGGACCAAGGTTGTGCCACGATTTAGCTCTCCAACTGTAAATTTCAACAGTAAAATCATTGGCTAATCTACCAGATGCCTCCGAAAATGCGCTGATATAAAGGCTTAGTTTATCAGCCCTGAATTTTCTGTCGTTTGGCGGCAAGCTATACTCCAAAGTGACAGCGCCGTTACCAATAAAAAAGCCGGAGGGATCGAGTCCAAATGAGCCTGTTGAACTAATTAACCGCCTATTAAGGATACCAAGCGGAACGGTAAGGATATCGCCGAATCTAACCTCAAGCGGGCTGATCAGAACTGTTTTTCCCGCGACCCTGGGGTGCTCACCGATTACTCCTATCCTTTCAGATGGCTTATCAAGCCAGGCTATCAAAACCGGTGTTTTTGGAAGTTTCTCGCCCTGGTAACCAAAGATATGGTTAATTGTTTCCGCCATGGTTGTTTCATCCCGCCTTTCTCTGTTACCTGGCTGCATCTTGGGTTCATAAATGCGATATCCAAGAGAAGACTGCATGGGGTTAATAATTGTTCCGGATTTTAAGTTCCTGGTAATCCTAAGAGTCTTTGCCGGTTGGATTTTCCCAATGTCCCAGGCGCTGCCACCAACGATAACAGCGACATTGTTAAATTCGTCTTTACTCCTGTTGTCTAACGAAATAATAAGCTCATTTTCGTGGAAAGTAACTGCCCCGTATAAATTTGGCGATGTCTCTGCATATCTCTCCATCTGGAGGTTCCTCATCGACCACATACCAAGGCTCATGCGTTTTACCATAGGTCGGGAACCATCTTCGATTATCAGCGTTCTTCCGCTTGGATTATCAGGCGTTAATGGCCCTGGCACTGGCATTCCTGTTACCGAGCTGTTAGATGGCAGTGAGATATCGTAGGTACGCTTAGATGGGGAAAAGACGCCAAACAAACTCCTGGCTTTTGAAATTCCGGTATCGGGAAAGCGCTCGATGATATCGATCTGATTGACGATAATTTCCCCACCTTTCTTCCCATATGCATAGGTGAAGGAGCTGAGGCTAAAAATCAGTATTGTTGCCGGAATCGTAACTAACAACAACTCTTTCCGACCCTTTCGCTTCAAAATAAAGTAGTTAATGGGCCCGATTAATATTATGTAAAGCATTAAGTAAGGTATTAGCCAGCTGAGGCTCGGTAGATCCATAGCCGGTATAGATGAGATAGCACCACCGATGTTCCCAAAGCTATCAAAATGAGCCACGCCCTGTGCTTCTTGCTCAATAGGGGTTTGGGAAAGGTGATTCCAGAACTTGGAATTATCTCGCCATGATGTAAATGGCTCCACAGTAAGATCTAAAGCAACCCAATCAACCTTGCCAAGACCAAAATTCCTAGTTATGATCAAAGGAACATCCCCGCTGCTTGCAGTCACCTTACCCGTGTTTCTTGAAGCTAATGCCAGGGGAACAGGCATACTAGCTTCGTTATCTATATCGCTGATTTTACCTGTAAGATGCTCGATGGATATTGGTCTATTTATCACTTCTATCCCTGAAAGCTTTACTGGCAGGATTTCTTCAGGTAGGCCGGAAGTCGACTTCCTCCAATCAGATCCACCACAAACTATAAGGTGACCGCCCGATGCCACCCAATTTAAAATTGCTGACCTCTGCTCCTTTGTCAGGGAGCTTGTTGATACACCACTTATAACTATCGACGAGACAGTGGAGAGGGAGCCATCTCTAAATGGAAGGTCTTGCGGTTCCATATACGAGATTTTCAGGTTTGTCTGATCAGATGCTATATCTTTAAAGAACTGGCGATTTGAGTCTTGATCAAGCAAGGCAATAATAATCTTGTGGTTCGGAGGTATCTCTAGATAACTGGCAACCGCTTTTACCAATACCTCATCATTGCTTATAAAAGCGGCCTCGATCCGTGAGTTGCCAAAATAATTCAACTGAGTATTAAATAGGAGGCGTTTTCTTGTCTGATGTCCAAGATCAACTTTCTGTTGATAGAGATGGCTTGTTATGCCATGTGTAAGCGGTCTTACCGTGATATATCCCTTTATGGGATCGCCTTTATTTTCAATTGTAACAGCAACTGGCATCCAACCACCCTGTTTAGTGATTCCATTAATGCCAGCATTTACAGTAATCGTAAGCCCTTTATTACTCGAGGATGATTGGGCATTATTGCTTGATAATTCTTGCCCTAACCGAGTTACTCCGCCCGTTTCTTGTACTGGCTCAACACCTGTCTTGACCGCTACTTCTCTAGAACTGGACATGCAGCCAGTTGTTAAAATGGGCAAGATCAGAAGTATGACAAACAGGGATATTCTCAAGCGATCAGCCAATCTCATTAACCCTCCGGATATTATTTTAGCGCTATCTATTAGACGATAATCTTGCTTCGATTGGTTCCTATCAGCTGCATAAAATATTGCCCATGGAGGTCACCAAGGCAAATTAGGGAAAGAATATTAAGCGAACGATTAAGTAATACAAAATTAAGCTAACATGTTTTGTAGGGTTGGTCAATATTTAATCGAGCGGTGAATCAGATTAAGACCGCCGCAGGAAGAAAGCGACCGGAGATCAGGTTACCGGATTTCAGAGGAACGAGTGTCGAGAATGCGGGTATACATAAATCATGAGGAGCGAGGGGGTAAAACAGATGGGCAAGCTGGAAAGGTATGAAGAAGAACGGCGAGAGAGGCCAACAGAAAGACCATATGCATCTACGGCAGTTATCCTTCCGACAAGTGGCGGTATTAAGGAGAAAACTTCGCTGGTCAGGCTCGGGATCAAAGCGCTTATAGCACGAGAAAGCAGTAAGAGGCTAGCAAAATTGAAAGGAACCGAAAAGAAGTTAGAGATGATTACACGGGGAAGAGCGGAAGGCGAGTAAAATGGTTCTCGTCGATACTTCGGTATGGGTAGCACATCTTCATGACGGGAATTCAGGACTTGAAACACTATTGGATAAGGGTGATGTAATTTGCCATCCGTTCATCATTGGTGAACTAGCTTGCGGAAATCTTAAGAACAGGTTTGAAATACTCTCACTCCGATTCACCTATTCACTGATTCACCGGTAAAAGACTGAAATCAGTCTTTTACCCGATTGCCTCATATCCAATGCCTCTCATCCTGTGCCTGATATCCGTTTCACTTAGGTAATCTGTATCATACACAACAGTTACCATCTTAGTATCGAGGTCAACCATTACCTTCTCAATACCGGGGGTACCCTGAAGGCCGCCAACGATTGCCTGAATGCAATGGTTGCAACTTATGCTTGGCGAATAGAGCTTTGCAATTGTCCTGGCCACAAGACCATCTCCTTAACGCAGCTTACGAATGATTACGGGTATCTTTTTACTCAGATAGCAATGTCTCTAAACTTATCGAAGCGGTCAGACACGATTCTCACTAAAGAGTGTTACTTGCCTATCGTTAACCCGGGTGCAGAAAAGGCGCTATAATAGAAGGCGAATGGGTGAATCGGATAAAAGACCGGAGACCAGCAGAAAAGCAGACGGGAGAGCGGTCATTTTGCGGCGGGTAGTGGTAGGGGTAGATAACAAGTGAGGCTTTATGACGCAGGAATTCCTATAAATCGCATAAAATCAGAAAGAGAGGATTGATAGATGAAAGCAAGAGTAAAATGGGTTGATGGAAAACAGTTTGTCGGAATTAACGAGCGTAACTCAGCTGTAGTGATGGATTCCTTAAAAGAAGCTGGAGGAGAAGGCGTTGGTATTAAGCCAACAGAGCTGCTGCTTATATCTTTAGCTGGATGCACGGCTATTGACGTCATATCGATATTGGCTAAAAAGAAGCAGATAGTAACCAGTTTTTCAGTAGAAGTTGAGGGTACACAGCGCAAGGATTACCCTCAAGCTTTCGAGGATATCCGGATTGTCTATAAGCTAAAAGGGGAGAATTTAGATATATCAGCAGTTCATAGAGCAATTGAACTCTCAGAAACAAAGTATTGCTCAGTTAGAGCAACTCTAACAGGGCATCCAAATATAACACATACGTTTGAGATCGAGCCCTAATCAAGCTCTTTTTTACTAGAAACTGTTGACAAATATAAGCAAGGCATGTTAGCCTTAATGCATATAAAAATACTAGGAAATGCTTTGACGGGAATGAGTAGGCCTTAAGTCAGCTGCTTTAGAGACCCGGGTTAGGTGAAAGCCGGGGCAGTGACAGGGTTGAACATGGTCCCCGAGCAGCCGGAAGAAAGGGCAAAAGCCTAAGTAATGCCGGACGGTTTTGCCAGCCGTTATAGGGATTGAGGGCAACTGATCGCTGCTTGTAAATTTAATTGAATAGCAGCCGTCAGCTGAATTTGGGTGGTACCGCGGGGAATTCCTCTCGTCCCATATTGGGACGAGAGTTTTTTTGTTATATAGGGATAAATCGAAAACTTAGAGGTTAAGGAGGTTAATCATGATCGATTCCGAAGCAAATATGCGATGCGGTATGAAGGATTTCAAAGAGTTCTTGATGGTGATCAACGACAAACCTGGTGGTAAGGTGATCAAAAGCGCCCTACATTATGGGGGCTATGGCTAGTAAGGAGGCATTATGTTTCTGCGAAGCAAGCTACTACAGATGGGCTGGTTCACTATAAGCGGCTCTGTTTCTGCAGAAGATGTGGACGTTTTTTGCAACACTTCATTTCCTAAATGGAGGGTGCTGGTCTCTACGGACAAAGACTTTGCCAAGCTCCAAAGACAGACCTCACTATGAAGGGATTGCAATTGGGAAACCCTAGTTAAGGGCAGCAACCAAGAAATATATCAGGAGATGGCAGATAAGAAATTAATTCGTGTAAAGGAGGTATTATGGCCGTCACGAAAACTTACGAAGGGATAAACGAGAAAATCAGGCGGGGAGAAGCGGTTGTTGTAACCGCGGAAGAGATTATCGACATCGTAAAAGATGTTGGTGTGGCAAAAGCCACCGAAAAAGTAGACGTTATAACTACAGGAACATTTGGCCCCATGTGCTCAAGCGGTGCGTTCATTAACTTCGGCCATTCTGACCCACCAATAAAAATGACAAAGGTATGGTTGAATGATGTACCAGCTTATGCTGGACTAGCGGCAGTAGATGCTTATATAGGGGCAACAGAGCTTTCTGAGACTCAGGGTATGGCTTATGGCGGAGCTCATGTTATTGAGGATTTAATTGCTGGAAAGAATATAAAGCTTGAGTCTAAGGCCTATGGCACTGATTGTTATCCAAGAAAGGAGATTATAACCTATGTAAATAAAAATACTCTAAATGAGGTATATCTGTTCAATCCTAGAAATGCTTACCAAAATTACGCTGTTGCGGTAAATTCGTCAGCGCGCACTATCTATACATATATGGGGACATTGCTGCCGCGCTTTGGTAATGCAACTTACTGTAATGCAAGCCAGCTAAGCCCGCTCATTAATGATCCTTACTATCGAACGATAGGTATCGGAACAAGGATATTCTTAGGCGGCGCACAGGGCTACGTTGCCTGGCAGGGCACCCAGTTTAATCCAAAGCAAGTCAGAGGTGAAAATGGAGTTCCCCTTGCTCCGGCTGGAACGCTTGCGCTCATAGGTAACTTAAAGGATATGAGCACAGAATTTATTAGAGCGGCAATATTCCACAAATATGGCACGTCTCTTTATGTAGGAGTTGGTATCCCAATACCTGTTCTTGATGAGGATATTGTTGAGAAAGCAAGCGTAAGCGATAAGGAAATATATAGCACGATAATCGATTATAGTATTACTCAGCGGTCAAAGCCAAGTTTTGGCAGGGTAAGTTATGCTGAACTTAGAAGCGGTAAGATAGAAATAAATGGAAAGAAGGTCAGAACAGCTCCAATATCCAGCTATAATAAAGCCAGAAAGATTGCGGAGACTCTTAAAGAATGGATCAAGCAAGGGAAATTTTACTTGCAGCAGCCAATCGAGAACTTCTCGTTAGATCAAACATTTAAGCCCCTCGAGATTGTCAACGAGGAGGAGATTTAAGTGGCGAAAAGAAAACTTGTTCTTCATTTTCCTGAAGAAAGCATAGAAAAGCCAATAACATATCATTTGGTTAAAGATTATGACCTCATCCCTAATATTCTTCGCGCTCATATCGACGAGAACGAAGGAACGCTGGTTATGGATTTAAAGGGGTCAGCTGAACAGATAGAAAAAGGGATCGCATTTTTAAAAGAACATAATGTGCGAATTCAGGAGGCTGTCAAGGACATAACCATTGATAGAGACCTATGTGTTGATTGCGGTGCGTGTACTGGCGTTTGTCGTCCCGAGGCTTTAACCATCGGACCAGAGGATTGGAAACTTGATTTTGATAACGATAAATGTATCTTCTGCGAACTATGCATTAATACTTGCCCGGTCAGGGCCATAAAGCTGACATTTTAATGGCTGCCGGTCGCCAGTACAAAAGGTGTTCCTTCCCTTAAGGAAGGGGTTGGGATGGAAGTAAAAAGATTGTCACTACAAGGAGGCTGCGAAGCAGCCGACGCGGCAATCTCATTTATAACCTTAGCTCTGTTAGTGACCCCTGTCTTCTGCTATTATCAACGAAAGCGGAAGGTAATCATTGTATCATAAAAGCAATCAACTGATGGAGATCGAATCGTGTCTTTTGAAACAAAATGTATGGCTACTGCGATAGGGAGTGTTCCGCATACCGATGTGGAACAAGCATGCAGGCTGGCGCTAAATAATCTGGTTCATATACCAATGTGGCCACAGCTGCCGAATATCAGCTTTAAAGAAAATATGTATGTGCAGTATTCACAGGGGATGCCAGGCGTAACTATTGACGAGACAGAGCGAAGAATTTACTTTGACACCGCAAGAAATATCATAAGCGAACTTGAGGTTTTATATAGCCTTTACATGGCGGATGATGTAAATGCCATAGGCTTTGACTGCGATTACGCACGTGGTTTTTGCAGGTTTCTTGAGATATTAAAAAGCGAGCCTTATCCGCAGGCAAGGTTATTGAAAGGGCACATTACAGGTCCTGTAAGCATGGGGCTTGCAGTAGCTGATCAAAATAAAAGGCCTTCCTTATATGATGAGATGCTGCGCGAGGGTATCATCAAGACGCTTGCCATGAGAGCAAAGTATCAAGTTCAAAAGTTTAAGGAGGTTAGACCTGATCTACCAGCCCTAATTTTTATTGACGAGCCTTATCTTACATCATTTGGCTCAGCATTTGTTAGTCTTAACAGAGATGAGGTTATAGGTTATCTGGAGGAAATAATTAGTTCAATTGATGGGCTAACAGGTATTCACTGCTGCGGAAATACTGACTGGAGTCTTTTAACTGAGACATCGGTAGATGTTATAAGCTTTGATGCTTATGAATACAGCGAGACAATAGCTCTTTATCCAAAAGAAATGAAAGCGTTTCTTGACCGAGGTGGTATTCTAGCTTGGGGAATAGTGCCCTCAGGGCTTCCAGTGCCAGATCAAGTTACTAGAGAAGATGCTATAAGTCTTATTGATAGGCTAGAGAGTGGAATTCAGGGTTTAGTTGAGAAGGGAGTAGATAAAGAAATTTTATTAAATCAGTCATTAATTACACCAAATTGCGGAACAGGGTCTATGAAGCTTGAGCATGCTGAGCGCACATTTACCCTTGTACGTGAGGTTTCTAATGCTATGCAAAAAAAATACTTTAGCTAGAGCACTTTAACTAGAAGCCAAATATTTCAATCAGAAGCTAGAAGCTGCTCGCAACCTTATCGTAGGTATTCTTGTCGTTTTCGCCGGCTGCTTGATAATTGTCCAGCTTGGGGCTTATATATCTAACTTTCTTTATAGGTTTTACGCTTTTTTGAAATATTTTCTCGTTTACAAATCTGTAGGATAGCCAAAGCGTCAAACCAATTGTAAAGCCAATAAAAAACATGATTAATGCATTGGTAGTTACCATAAAAATCACCTCGTAATTTATACATTTACCAGCCTTTATGCTGGTTTAAACCCCCAACAGTGGCAAAGCTCTGGAAGTTGGCTTTACAATATAATCGTCTAGATAACCGTACATCTTAACGCTAAGTGATGTCTTAGCTCGATATCTTAGCGTGGCTTTGTTAAGATGGTTAGCCATTTTTTATTTTATTCCCATTAAGACGCCAGCTTATTCATGGTTGGGTAAATTCTTGTATAATTATTAGAATGACTAAAGTAAGCATGTGATGATTAATGGATAAAAATAGAGATCTTTTAGACTCAATTAATCGTGAAAACGGGCTCACAAGAATTAATAGAGCAATTTACCAGAAGCTAGTGGATTGCGGAATCCCGGGTATTATTGTTGCAAAACCTGCTTACAATTTAGCCCAGATGTATGTCCAGTCCCTCGACTTTGTAGCTAAGACTAACGAGTTTTCCAAGCTCACAGATGCACCTAGTATTGCTGAAAAAGTTCTTGAAATGCGCGAATCTGTTAAGGTTTTGAGGCACTTCACCGGGCAGTTTGGCCGAAGTTATTATGTCCTCATGGATAGGTTGAGCATGATAACAGGGAATTGGTATGGTGAAGGCTATGAAGAAGCGTTAGATGAGGCGGTAAATAAGTTTGAAGAAATACTTAGCAATCTTGCAAGCGAAGACCTTAGAGACAGGATGCAAGATGAAATTAGGTCTCATAATCGCCAACAACACGGGAATATTGTGAGGAGGCTTATTTCAAAAGGCTGTCCTGAAGATGTTTCAAACCACTTTGCTGATAATTTATTTGAGCTAAAACTTGAAGCTGCAAATCTTATTTCTCTAGTTGATAAAATGGTAAGCCTTACAGATGATTTTGAAAACTTGATTCTTGAAATTGAGCAGATTTTAGTTGATATCTCGATTCCGTGGGTTGGTTTCAGTCCAGGCGAGACTGCACATGCTCTCTGGCATATGGGCGACCACGATGAAGATAATTTCTTCTTTATGGGATTTCTTGGTTGGTCGCTTGCTGTTCTAGAGAATCTTCAAGAAAATGTTGAGGATCTGTAAAGGCACAGCCGGTTTGCCCGTAAACCATTTAATTTAAGTCAAATGCTTATTTTTAAGCATTTTGCGTTTAAAAGTTTAACAATGGGGTATTAGATAATTGTCTTCCGCTCCTTTTAAGGCCCGCTTGCCTACCATATTTGGTGTAAGCGGGCCAAAACTTTTAAAACTGTCCGGAACCATTCTTAACGGAATCATTCTTAAGCACACGAGGTCAAAATATACCAGATTAGGGTAAGATTTCTGGAAAAATCAAAAAACTATAAGGTGATTTATCGTATGGAATATAGATTATTAGCAGAGATATTTAGCAAGATTGAATCGACTACTAAGCGAACAGCCATGACAAATTTTCTCTCAGAGCTTCTAGGAAAAACCCCACCCGATCTCATCGACAAGGTTGTTTATTTAGTTCAGGGAAAGCTCTATCCGGATTTTTTAGGAATAGAGATAGGCATGGCGGAAAAGCTTGTTATAAGAGCAGTGTCTTTAGCTACCGGTTTAAGTGCTAGAGAGATTGAAGAGGACCTAAGCCGCACTGGTGATATCGGGGATACGGCATATGAGGAACTGCGAAAAGCCAAACCTGAGATTAAAAAACCTCTTACGGTTTCTGATGTCTATACAGCGCTGGATAGGATTGCAAAAACAGCAGGTCCTGGAAGTATAGAAGTAAAAATAAATATGCTTGCACAGCTTATAAAAAGAGCAATCCCCCTTGAAGCCAAATATATCGCAAGAACTGTTACAAAAAAATTAAGGCTTGGAGTAGCGGATATGACCATATTGGATGCTCTTGCCATTGTTTATGGCGGGGGTAGGCAATCACGACCGGCTGTTGAGCGGGCTTACAACGTAACGTCTGATTTAGGAGCTGTTGCGCAGGCTATTGCCAGAGGTGGTGTTGAGGCAGTAAAGAAATTTAAGGTTACAGTAGGTAAGCCAATACGGCCAATGCTTGCAGAGCGGCTGCGTTCTCCGGCAGAAATTTTAGCCAAAACAGGGGGCGAATGCGTTGCTGAGTACAAATATGACGGTGAGCGCGTCCAAATTCATAAGCAAGGCAACGAAGTCATGCTATTTTCAAGAAGAATCGAAAACATAACTAACCAGTATCCAGATGTAGTCCAGCTTGTGCAGAATACCATAACTGCTGATAGCGCGATTATTGAGGGTGAAATCGTAGCATTTGATCCGGAAACAAATGAAATGAGACCGTTTCAAGAGCTTATGCGAAGGCGGCGGAAATATGGTATAGAAGAAATGGTGAAGGAATTTCCGGCATCTATTTTTTATTTTGACTGCGTT
>ENA-ORXB01003555-ORXB01003555.1-sediment-metagenome-genome-assembly--contig:-NODE-3555-length-10568-cov-3.744162_pt1 | contig 10568 bp, 11 predicted proteins | sample MGYA00237863_ERZ511475 | MGnify/ENA primary metagenome ERZ511475 (study PRJEB26305, sample SAMN06343858) | sediment metagenome | isolation source: hot spring sediment | place: Canada: British Columbia...
GAAGACGGCGAGGTTGTGGTAGCCCCGCATGGGGCTGCCCGAGCAGACCCAGTCGGCCACGCAGTTGGTGGGCAGCGGATCGCGGTACCATTCAAGCACCCCCCGCGCCGGCGTCCCCGCCAGGTGGACCAGGCGGCCGCCCTTCGTGGTGCGCAACCCGCAGAAGCCGCGCTCCCCTTCGCCGATCTGGCAGGCGTGAACGCACAGCGGGCACACAGGTGCTCCGGGGGAACGCGGCGGGCTCCCGGGGAGATTGAACGAGCGGCGCAGGCGGGCGCGAGCGGCTTGAGCCGCCGCGGCGGCTTCGGCGGGCCGCTCGGCCAGGCAGGAGCGGCAAAAGCCCAGCGTGGCGCTCACCGGCGGCGTGGATTGCCCGCAAAAGCGGCACGGCTTGCCGCCGCCGGGCTGGCCTCGGAGCAGCACGCGCATAAGCCACCCCCACGAGGCGATCCAATGCCTCTTCCCTCAGCTTAACGGGCGCGGGCGAAAAATGGGGATTGAGTGTACTGTCACCGATTTTCTTGCTTCCAGCCGTAGGCGGCCAGCATGATGCGGAACAGGTCCGTGTTGGCCAGAAAGCCGCGCACCCGCTCCGCTCCCGGACCTTGCGCCGCCACGATCACCTCTTCGGCGGTATGGTCATCGTCGCGGCGCACGTTGGCCAGCCGCACGCTATCGTCCTTGTCGTCGAGCGAGCCTTCTTCCGGAAGCAGCGGCTCGTTCCGGCGGCCGCGGAAGATCCGGAAGTCGTAGGAGTGGTCCGCCGTCACCAGGATCAGCGTCTCGGTCGGCTTGGTCAGCTCGGCGGCGCGCCGGACCGCGTTGTCCATCAGGATCACCCGCTTGAGGCCGCGTACGATCCGGTTTGTGTGGCAGTCGGATTCGACCATCAAAAAGAAACCGTCCGGGTCGCGCGACAGGATCCGGATGGCGCGCTCGGTGGCGGCCACCAGATCGAACTCCGGATCATCGAGCAGCACTACGGGCCGCGCCACATCGGCCGGGAGGGCATCGAAGGAGAGGAACAGCCGCCCTTTGAGAGCCGTTTCCGGGTCGTGCCCCGCCGCGCGCGTCTCCTTCATCACCCGTTCCCGTCCGGGGCCGATCACCAGGTCGATGCCGTCGCCGAAGCGCGGCTTCCAGATCTGGGCGAAGATCTCGCCCCATTTGCGGCGGTCGTTGGCGTGGGCATAGCAGGCGGCGGGCGTGGCGTCAGTGATGGGGCTGTTGCTGATGACGCCGGTGGCCAGGCCGCGCTCCTCGGCGTATTCGAGGATGGTCTTCAGAGGCGTTCCGTCCCTCTTGCCGCGCTCGGCGTCCTCGCCCTGCGAGAGGACGCCGTTGTGAGTCTTGCGCCCGGTGACGATGGCTGTCATGCCGGCGGCCGAGTCGGTCACCCATTGCGAGGCCGTCGAGGTCTCCATGAGTGCGGTGTGGGGCATCTTGTGCAGATAGAGCGCCTGCGGCCGGCCGTGCTGGTAGATGCTCGCGGCATGGATGGTGGCCACGCCGGCGGCGTCGCCGATGAACAGGATGACGTTCTTGGCGCGCCGCTCCGCCGCGCCGAGCGAAAGCGTCACGAAAAGATAAAGATAAAGAGCGACCAGGACCTTTCTCATATCCACTCCCGAATCGGCCATTGTACCTTTCCGGCGGCGATCGCCGACAATGGTCTTACCCCGAAAGGAGGATGCAGATGAAGATCACTGAGGTCCGCACGCGCGTCGTCGAGTGGAAAGGGCCGGTTACGCCCGTGCCGCCGCACTCCTGCACCAATCCGATGGATCTGGTCGGCAGGCCGGAGACCTCGATGCTCGGATTCCGGTTTCACGGCTGGCTGCTGGTGGAGCTGTTCACCGACACCGGCGAGGTCGGCATCGGCAACGCCGCCCTGGCGCCCCGGCTGGCCAAACAGGCGATCGACCTCTATCTGCGGCCGCTCCTCATCGGCGCCGATCCGTTCGACTCGGAACGGCTTTGGCAGCAGATGTACCGCCGGACGATCGCCTTCGGCCGCAAAGGGGTGGTGATGGCGGCGGCGAGCGCCGTCGACATCGCGTTATGGGACCTGATGGGCAAGGCGGCGCGGCAGCCCGTGTTTCGCCTCCTGGGCGGCCGGACCAAGTCGAGGATCCCGGTCTACGCCAGCCGGCTGTACGCGCAGCCGCTGGAGTCGCTGGCCGAGGAAGCCCACCGCTATAAAGAGCAGGGGTATCGAGCCATGAAGCTCCGATTCGGCTGGGGACCGGCCGACGGTGCCGCGGGCATGGAGCGCAATCTCGAGCTGGTGCGGACCGTGCGCGAGGTCGTGGGCGAGGAAGTGGATCTGATGGCCGACGCTTATATGGGCTGGACGCTCGAGTACGCCAAACGGATGCTGCCGCGCCTGGAACCGTACCGGCTGCGCTGGCTCGAGGAGCCGCTGATTCCCGACGACATCCACGGCTACGCCGAGCTGCGCGCCGCCACAGGGGTGCCGATCGCCGGCGGCGAACATGAGTTCACCCTCTACGGCTTCCGCCAGTTGCTCGAGGCCCGCGCGCTGGACTACATCCAATTCGACACCAACCGCGTGGGCGGGCTCACCCAGGCGCGCAAGATCGCCGCGCTCGCCGAAGCCTACTCGATTCCGGTGGTGCCGCATGCCGGCCAGATGCACAACTACCATCTGGTGATGGCCAGTCTGAACGCGCCGATGGCGGAGTTCTTCCCCGTCGTGGACGTCGAAGTGGGCAACGAGCTGTTCTGGTACCTCTTCGCGGGCGAGCCGCAACCGGAGGACGGTTCGATCGATCTGTCCGACGATGTGCCGGGTCTGGGACTGTCGATCGACGAGGAGGCCCTTGCCCGCTTCGATGTGATCGAATAGGGTTCATATGAGACTTCGAACTCTGATTCCGACCGCAATTGCCGCCGTGCTGCTGCTCCCGGCGGCTCCCGCCCAGCTTCAACGCAAGCCGCTCCCGGTGCCCGGCGTGGCCGGCTACAGGACGCTGAAGTGCGACTTCCACATGCACACCGTTTTCTCCGACGGCACGGTCTGGCCCGTGGTTCGGGTCCTCGAGGCCTGGCGCGGCGGTCTCGATGCGATCTCGATCACCGATCACGACGACTATCATCCGCACGATCCCCACGTGAGCACCGACATCTCCGAGCCCTACCGGATCGCCAGGGCCCGGGCCGAGGAGCTCGGCATCCTGCTGATCCCGGGCATCGAGATCACCAAAGGGGAATGGCACTTCAACGCGCTGTTTGTGAGCGACTTCAACGCGACCAAGAAGCTCGGGCTCGCCGAGGCGCTTCGCGAGGCCAAACGTCAGGGCGCCTTTGTCTTTTGGAACCATCCCGGCTGGAAACGCCCCGAGCAATGGTTTGAAGAGATCGCCCCGCTTCACGCCGAGGGCCTATTCCAGGGCTTCGAGCTGGTCAACGGGCGGACGGTCTACGCCGGCGGCTTCTCCTGGATGGCGGAGAAGAACCTCGCGGTCTTCGCCAATACGGACATTCACGCCCCAATGACGGAGAGCGAGGAGGACGGGCGGGCGATCACCCTGGTGTTTGCCCGAACGGCCGATACCGCCGGCGTGCGGGAGGCCCTGGCGGCGCGCCGCACCGTAGCCTGGATGGGGGGGTGAGCTCTGGGGCCCGGAGGGCCTGCTTAAGGGTCTGTGGGAAGGCGCCGTGCGCCTGGAGACCCCGTCGCTAGCCCTGGCGCAAACTCAGCGGTCGGCCGCCTTGCGCTTCCGCAATCAGTCGGCGCTCACCTTCCGCCTGCGGCCCGCAAACTGGCCCCGCTGGATCAGCGGCCGCGAGATCGAAATCAAGCCGATGCAGGCCGCCGCGGCGACGATTTCGCTGGCGGCGGATGCGCCCGCCGGCGAACAGTCGCTCTCGCTCGAGTTGGAACTCGTCAACTGCCATCCGGCGCCTCAGAAAAACCTCGTCATCAGCCTGCCGGTGCGCCTGAGGCGCCGCTGACCGCCGAACTTTCCTGCGCGGCCCGTTTCTGCTCAACTAGGCAGAGGAGGCATGGCATGAAACCGGTAAGGATCGGTCTGGTGGGCTGCGGCCTGTTCGGCCGGAGCCATCTGGAAGCGTTTCGGGGCTTGCCCGACGTCGAGGTGCCCGCCGTCTTTGACACGGACCTCGACCGCGCGCGCCAATTGGCGGCGGAGTTCGCGGTCCCCAGGGTGTGCGAGTCGCTCGAAGAGCTCTGCGCTTTGCCGGAGCTCGACGCCATCGACGTCGTCACCACGGAGGACGCGCACGCCAAGCCCACCTTGCATGCCTTTGCCGAAGGCAAACACGTCTTTGTCGAGAAGCCGATGGCGCTCGATCCGGGCGACTGCGAATTGATGATCCAGGCGGCCGAGACCGCCGGTCGCATCCTGATGGTCGGCCATATCCTGCGTTTCGAGACCAAGTACCGGCTGGTGAAAGACGCGGTGGCCTCCGGCCGGTTCGGCCGCATCGTCTCCATGCATGCGCGCCGCAACCGGCCCAAGACCCTGCTCGAACGCTACCAGCGGACGCATCCGGCGCTTGAGAACTCCATCCATGACGTCGACCTGATGCTCTGGTACACCGGCCAGCGGGTGCGGCGCCTGCGGGGTTATCAGCGCAACGCCACCGGGGTCCGCCATGCCGACGTCTTCTGGGGAATCATCGAGTTCGACAAGGACGCCATCGGTGTCGTCGAGACGATCTGGTTGCTGCCGCAACAAGCCGGCGTGGGTCTGGATGACGCGTTCCACTTGGTGGGCACGCGCGGGGTCGGCAACGTGCGCCTGGAACCCGGCGCTCTCACCTTTTGGACGGAGGCGGGCTTTGAGACGCCGGACGTCAGCTACGGTCCGCTGGTGGCGGGCGTCGCCGGCGGCGCCCTGCGCGAGGAACTGCTCTATTTCTGCGAATGTGTGCGCAACAACCGGCCGCCGGAGCGCATCACGGCCCCCGAGGCGGCCTACGCGGTGGAAGTCACCCGGGCCTTGGTGGAGTCGGCGGTTACCGGCAAGGACATCTCCCTGTCAAGTTGAGGAGCGGCCACGATGAAGCAAACCCTGTTCGCGCTTGGGCTGGCCGCAGGCTGCGTGTTTGCAGCTACCGGGCCGGCGAGCGTCGATGTCTTCACCTCCGGCTCGGAAGGCTACCACACGTTCCGGATCCCGGCGATCGTCACCGCTCAGGACGGAACGCTCCTCGCTTTCGCCGAGGGTCGCAAGGAAAACCGTAGTGATCCGGGCGGCGGCGACATCGATCTGGTCCTCAAACGGAGCCGGGATCGGGGCGCAAGCTGGAGCTCGCTTGTCATACTCGACGACCCCGGGCTGGGATGGGCCGCCTCCAACCCGACGCCGGTGCTGGACCGCAGAACGGGCCGCCTGTGGGTCTTTTACAACCGCTGGGAGCCGGGACGGGGGACGGCCTCCTCGCGGCCGGGCGCCTACGACAACCAGGCTTGGGCGCGCTCGAGCGACGATCACGGCGCCACCTGGTCCGAAGCTGTCGATCTGACGCATGTTGCGCGGGACATCGAGCACTGGGGCGCGATGTTTTTCGGGCCTGGCGGAGCGATCCAGACCCGCGCCGGGCGGATCCTTGTGCCTGCGGCCATGCGGCCCGACAGCTTCGACTTTTTCCTCTCCATCGGCGGCTTTACCGGCCGAACCAGCCTCATGCGCGCCTACGTGCTCTATAGCGACGACGGCGGCGTCTCCTGGCGCCGCGGCGCCCTCTTGAGAGCTCAGACCGACGAAAACCAGTTGGTGGAGCTGGCCGACGGCGCGATCCTCATGGATGCACGGCAGGGCGCCGGCGAACATCGCTGGCTCGCCTTCAGCTTCGACGGCGGCGCCACCTGGTCCGATCCCGTACCCGGCCAGAGCGTGACGCCGATCTCGGCCGCCATCGAGCGGTATTCCTACGAGGGCGAGGCAGAGCCCAGCCGCATCCTCTGGACCGGGCCGGCCGGACCGGGCCGGCGCCGGCTGGTGGTGCGCTTGAGCTACGACGAAGGGCAGACGTTTTCCGTCGAGCGGCTCCTTTACGGCGGCCTGGCGGCCTACTCCGACCTGACAGTGTTGAACGACCGTTCGATCGGCGTGTTCTGGGAGCGGGGCGTGAGCCAGCCCTACCAGTTCCTCACCTTCACCCGTTTCGGCATCGATTTCCTTGAAGCTGGCGTGGTAGGCTCACGGTGAGGCTATGAGGAGAAGGGACCTGCTTGTTTTGGGCGCCGGAGCTTCCACGCGGCTCGCCGCCGAGCAGCCGCCCGAGAAAGCCCCGATCACCAGCTCGCTCATGCTATGGACGGTTAAAGGCTCCTTCGAGGAGAAGCTCGAAATTGCGGCCAGGGCCGGCATCCAGTCGGTCCAGCTCGTCGGCGAACATACCGCCTGGTCGGACGCCGATATCGAGCGCGTCAAGAAGACGCTCCGCAGCTTCCGCCTGGCCATTGACGCCTTGAGTTCCGTACCGAACTGGAGCCGCGAGCCCGTTTCGATGCTCGATCCGGCACAACGCGACAATCTGCTTAAGGAAGTCGAAAAGAATATCCTGGCGGCGAGGAAGCTCGAGGCGCCCCGCTTGCTGTTGATGAGCGGCAATGCGATTCCCGGGCGCACTTATGAGGAGCAGTGGGCGAGCCTGGTCGAAAGCGGCAAGCGCGCCGCCGAGGTCGCCGCGCGGCACAACGTCACGCTGATCATCGAGCCGCTCAACAACAAGGTCAACCATAAGGGCTACTTCCTGGCGACGTGTGTCGAGGGGCTACGGCTGGTCCGCGAGGTAGACAATCCCCACCTGCGCCTGCTGTTCGACATCTATCACGAGCAGGTGCAGATCGGAAACGTCATCCGCACGATCCAGGAGGCCGCCTCCGTCACCGAGGTTTTCCACGTCGCCGACAATCCCGGGCGCAACGACCCCGGCACCGGCGAGCTCAACTATCCGAACATCTACCGGGCGATCGCCAAGACGGGCTTCCGCGGACACATCGCCATGGAGTACCTGCCGCTCGGGGATCCCGAGCGGAGCCTCACCAAGGCCGTAGATGAAATGCGAGCGGCGCTCAGTGCTGGTTGATGCCGATCAGGATGATGGAAACGGGAATGTCGCCGAGCATCGTGCTCCAGACCCAGTCCTCCCCGGTCTGGGCGAAGCCCTCATGGAAGTTGCTGCCGACCCTCCACAGTGGAAGAGAGGCCGGGTGGTTTGTGCCGGAGGCCTTGCGGCTCATCGCCATGAGCTGGTCGAAGTTGGGCGTTGCCTGTGGGTCGCTGTCCTCGGCCGCCGGCGAGAGGATGAGGAAGTCGCGATTGGGCTCGACGCCCATGTGCGCGCCATCCTCGGGATAGTAGGAGAAGCGCAACGTGTAAAGTCCTGGCTTGATGGGATATCCGCGACGCTCTTTGCCCGGCTGGGCGTAGCGAATGACGCCGAGCAGCGCGCCGTGCGGAATGGTCTTGAGCATCACGTTGGGCTCACTCGTCTCGGGCCCCTGCGGCGCCTTGGTGCGCAGCCAGACCTCGCAATACACCTTTCCGTCATCGGAGACCACCTGGAAGCCCTGCTGGCGGAGCTCGGAGGCTATGGCCGGGGCCAGCTCCGAGGGTGGGGCCCCGGCGGGCTTGCCCGTGTACTGGCCGAAGGCCACCGCGGCGGCAACGAACAATCCGATTACACTCTTTGCCATGACTCTGGATGCCTCTCCTTTTCATCGTAGCGTCTCGATTGACCGGGCCGCCGGAGCCGGCCGCAGTCATGTAGCCTGTCTAGGTGATGCTTCGCGTGGTGATTCCCGACGACGCTCCCGCCGTGCTCGCCCCCAGCCGCGCCTATGAGCGCTGGCGCGACCAGACGCACGGCCGTTACCAGCTCGACTACCACGACACGCTGCCCGGCTCGGCTGAGAATCTGATTTCGCGCATCCGCGAGGCCGACATCGTCATCAACATACGCTCCTCGTCGAAATTCACGCGAGAAGTCTTCGAGGCTTGCCCGAACCTGCGTCTCTTGTCGCTCTGGGGTACCGGGACGGATAACGTCGACTTGGAGGCGGCCGCCTCCCGCGGCGTCACCGTGACGAATACGCCATCGGTATCGGCGCCGGCGATCGCCGAACACTGCTTGGCGCTGATGCTCGCCGTGGCGCGGCGCCTCGTGGTTCTGGACGCCGAGGTGCGCCGGGGCGCCTGGCCCAGGGGCTTCGTCTCGCAAATGAGCGGCAAGACGCTCGGCGTCATCGGCCTGGGCGCCATCGGGAGCCGTTTCGCCCAACTCGGCCGGGCGCTGGGGATGCGGGTCATCGCCTGGAGCTTTCGTCCCAAGCCGGGGCTGGACTTCGAGATGGTTCCGCTCGAGCGCCTCTACCGCGAAAGTGACGTCATAAGCCTCCACCTGCGCCTCAGCCCGGTTACCGAACGCATGATCGGCCGCCCGCAGTTCGCCATGATGAAACCCGGCGCTATCTTCCTGAACACCGCCCGGGGCCCGATCGTCGACGAGGAGGCGCTCATTGACGCGCTGGCGAGCGGTCATTTGGGCGGCGCCGGTCTGGACGTGTTCACCGTCGAGCCGCTGCCGCCGGGCCATCCTCTGACGCGGCTGGACAACGTCGTGCTGACGCCCCACTCGGCCGGGGTCACGCGCGAGGCGCTGGAAGCCGGCCTGGCAATGGCGCTGGAAAACGTCGAGAACTTTCTCGCCGGAACGCCCACTCACGTCGTGATCGGGCCGAGGCAAGCCGCCGGCCGCAACCGGTAGTCCCGGTGCCCGGGTCCCGGGCACGCGGCGCCCGGCGTCCTTCTCACGCTGTCACGATCCGCCGGAAGATCACTCCGACAACGCTCATCAACAGGGCGCCAAAGAAGGCCGCCCAGAATCCGCGCACCGAAAAACCGGGCACGATCGCGGCGGCCAGCCAGAACATCAGCGCGTTGACCACCAGCAGAAACAGCCCGAGCGTGACGATGGTGAGCGGGATAGTGAGGATCTTCAGAACGAGCCCGACGGTGGCGTTGAGGAAGCCGATCAGCAGCGCGGCCAGCAGCGCCGCCAGCGGCCCGCTCACGCGAACGCCCGGAACGATCCAGGCGGCCACCAGGAGAGCCAGCGTGCTGACGAGCAGGTTGAGAAGCCAGGATTGCATCGGCGGCCGCTCCCGTGAACCTTCATTGTATGTCGGCGGCTCTGCGGCGGCGCCGTCGGTCCTCCTCCGCCGGGCGGTGCCACCCGAGGAACCGCTTCAGCACGCTGCTAGAGCCGCGCTGCGATGCGGCGGATGCCTTCCTGGAAGGCCTGGGGCTCGACCAGCAGGCTCACCACAAGGCAGGCCTCCTCATCGAGGTCATAGAAATAGCCGGGCTGCGTGAGCACGTCTTGCGAACGCAACAGCTCCACCGCCCATTCCTCATCGCTGCACGTTCGCGGCAACCGGAGGATGGCGTACCATCCGCCTTCGCATTCGAGCACGCCGGCGGGCGCTTCGGCCAGGGCCGTGCGGAGATGCGCGAGGTTGCTCTCCAGTCGGGCACGCAGCCGGCGTTGGAACCGCTCGCCCCAGGCCAGCCAGGCCGCGGCGGCCTCCTGCGCCGGCGTGGCGACGGTCAAGTAGGTGTCGGCGATCAGTTCCAGGCGCGCCACCGCGTCCTCGCGCGCCCCCGGCGGACCGCCGACGACGATCCAGGCCAGCTTCATCTGCGGGAGTCCGGCGAGCTTGGATAGCCCGTTCAAAGTGAAGGAAAGCGCCTCTTGAATGGTGACCCCCGAAGGCGCCCGAGGGCGCGGCGCGCCGAGCGCGTAATCGTAGAACACCTCATCGGTGATGAGCGCCAGGCCGCATTGAGCGCACAACGCCACGAGCGCCTGCTGCTCGTCCGACTTCAGGAAATGACCGGTCGGGTTGTTCGGGTTGACGGCGACGACGGCCCGCGTGCGTTCGCTGAGCGCGGCGCGCACGGAATCGAGGTCGAGCCACCAGCCGTGGTCGTAAACCAGCCGGTACTGCCGCGCCTCGACGCCCTCCAGCCGCGCCAGATAGTCGAACAGGGGATAGGACGGACGCGGCACAAGCACCTCGTCGCCCGGATCGGCCAACAGCTTGAACAGAAAGCCGTAGGCCTCGCTGGTGCCCGCGGTCAGCAGAATCCGGTTGAGATCGACGTCATAACCGCGCGCGGCATAGTAGCCGGCCACGGCCCGCCGTGCCGCTCGCAGACCCGCCGGATGCGGCCGGTAGTCGAGCAGAGCGTCCGCAGCGAGAGGGCTGAGGATGGCCTGCTTGTCATAGTCGAATCCGGCGCGCGTCGGATTGGACTCCGTGAGGTCGAGAATGAGCGCGCCGGCGGCCCGCCGGGCCGCGAGAAGCTCTGTCAGGCGGTTGGGCCTCGATGCCCAGTCCAGACGGCTCGAGAAGCGCACCGCAGCTTCAGCTCTTGCCCGCGGCGGAGCGGAGCTCGGAAAGCGTGAAGATGTGCTCGAGTTCGCAGCCGAAGTCGCGGCGAAGCCGCTCGGCGGCGCCGGCCTCGCGGTCCACCAGGCAGATGGCGCCGAGCACCTCCATGCCGGCC
>ENA-ORXB01003557-ORXB01003557.1-sediment-metagenome-genome-assembly--contig:-NODE-3557-length-10567-cov-2.401621_pt1 | contig 10567 bp, 17 predicted proteins | sample MGYA00237863_ERZ511475 | MGnify/ENA primary metagenome ERZ511475 (study PRJEB26305, sample SAMN06343858) | sediment metagenome | isolation source: hot spring sediment | place: Canada: British Columbia...
GCAGCACTGGTTCGACGCGCAGCTGCTCTGCGCCGCCGAGCTGGGCTACGGCCTCAACTTCAAACTTGACCACTGAGGAGGTATGCAGAGTGAGCACGCTTCCGAGCTTCAAGGGCGTCTTCGTAAACCTGACGCCCCATCCTATCAACGTAGTGGGGGATGACGGTCGCATTGTTAGAACCATTCCTCCAAGCGGGCAGGCCCTTCGCCACGATATGGTAGGAGGTGATACATATGCCGTGCAGGACGTGCGAAAGCTGCGGGCGGCTCGTCTGTGAGCCGCCCGAGGGGCTGTACTGCATCTTCAACTATCAGTGCAACCGCTGCGGGTATGGTGAGGACTGTCGCGGCTGCAACTACTTCACGCCCAAAGAGGAGCCACGCTGCGACCACGAATTCGTGGAGTCGCCGCCAACGTACATGTTCCTATGCGGGCTGTGTGGGCACGAGCGCGTTGTGGACAGCTCCGGCTAGGAAAGGAGGTGCGAACATTGCACTGCGGACCGTACCACCAGTGCGGGCATCCGGTGAGGATAGTGCTGGATGGCGAAGAGTGGTGCGACAACTGCAGGCGGTACCGGAGGCCAGCAGCCCACGGCTGGCCCCAAACCTATGGAGACCTTTCGCCGTGTCCCCGGGGAGGTGAGAAGCATGTTCAAGAAGGTATGCCCGAAGTGTGGGGGTAGCTCGTACTCAGCCGGCAACCACTACGGGTGGAGGTGCCCATACTGCGGGCACGACCTGACAGGCCAGCCCGCACTGCCGGCCACAGAAGGAGTAGGAGGGGGTGATGCAGATGTGGGTGGTAAGCAGCGACGGTAATAGAGCCGTAAACGCCAACACCCTGATGATAGTGCGCGGGTCCAGGAACGAGAACGGCAAACACGTCCACGAATGGGCCGTACAGACCTCAGCAGACGGCGGCACCCGCTGGTGGACCGTGTCGTACCACGACAGCGAGGAAGAGGCGAAGGCCGTGCTTGAGAAGATGATGATGGCTATCCAGGTAGACTGCGCTGTCTTTACATGCAGGACAAGAGTACGATAGGAAGGAGTGATAGCATGAAACAGATAGTGGGTGGCAAGCTGTATGACACCGAAAAGTCTGTTCTTGTGGCCCATGACCGCTACTGGGACGGGCGCAACATGGAGCGCAATGGGCGGAATACTTTTCTGTACCGCACGAAAAAGGGACGCTTCTTCGTCCTGCACACCACCATGTGGCAGGGCGAGCGTGACTACATCGAGCCCGTGAACATCGAGTACGCGAAGGGGCTGTACGAGCTCCTGCCGGAACACGAGCTCGAATACCACGAGGCATTTGGGGAACACCCGGAGGAGGCGTAGGATGAATATGCCAACGAAGACCGTCTACGTCTCCTCAGCGGACGAGGAGTTGTGGGAGAAGGCCGGGCGGTACGCCGGCGGAAGCCTTTCGGAGCTAGTGACAGGCTTCGTTAAGAAATTTGTCGCCGAGCATGAGGAGGCCGAGGGGAAGACAGGCTCGACCCGCGCGGTCGATACCGCCTACTGCCCATTTCTCCTGATAGCCGCGTCAATAGAGGGCCTGAAGCCGATGCAGACTGAAACGTCCGTAGCCAACTGCCTCGGCAAGGGCTGCGCGCTGTGGGCAGGCCAATGCGGGCTGATAAACGATTACTAAGGAGGGTGAACAGCATTGAAGCTGCTGACAAAGGAGATGCGGCTTAAGATGCCGCCACTCTACTCCAACGAGGACAACCCCGACCCCATGGTCGTGGCGAAGTTCTTCACGCCGGACTCCAGCTGGACGTGGTACGTCATAGAGGGCGGGCCTGAGACCAACGACAACGGCGAGGAGGTCGACTACATCTTCTTCGGCTACGTGGTCGGGCTGGAGAAGGAGCTGGGGTACTTCTCGCTCAGGGAACTCGAGTCGGTAAGGGGGCCGCTCGGGCTGAAAATCGAGAGAGACCTGTACTTCAAGCCGGTGCTGCTCTCCGAGGTGGTGAGGCAGCACGGCGGCAGGCGGTAACGAGCAGGCAGGCGGGGCCGCCAGCGGCCCTGCCTGCATGGAAAGGAGGGAGAACGTGGCATCGTACAGGACAAAGTGGTACACGTACAAGCAACTATCAGCAGTTGCACGGCTCGCGAGAGAGCTGGGCATCTACGTGACCGGGCTAGAGCTGTGCGACCGCGACGCCGGCGGGCGGCACTTCATGGGCGCGTTCGGAATGAACGTGGTCAGCAAGTTGGCAGACGCCGGGCTGAGCCACAAGGATGCGGTTCGCCTGCTGCACATGGTCGACCTGTTCAGCGCCGGCGACGCCGCGGATGCATGGGAAGGATAGTGTCGTGGCCTGTCACCTAGGTGGCAGGCCATTTCGTTTCTGGAGGTGATATGATGCCTAGGAAGGTTGATGATATATGCATTTACAGGTCGTGCGCCTTTGCGGTCAAGTGCGACAAGTACGGGGCCGCCAGGCGGTGCTCGATTGGCATGCGTGCCAGCATCGGCTCCGGCCCGTGCAGCGGGTACACTCCCAAGCCGCGCACGAGGTCGCGTCCGGCGTGGTACAAGCGCTAGCGCATGCAGGCGCAGGCAGCTAGACTTATGCATGGGGGTGATGGTGAGTGGAACGAGCCCCGTTCCCATGGTATGGGGGCAAGAGCTACATTGCGAAGGCGATAGCGTCGCTGTTCCCGCGCCACCACACCTACGTCGAGGTGTTCGGTGGCGCGGCATCCGTGCTGTTCGCGAAGCGACCGTCGCCCGTCGAGGTGTACAACGACATAGACTCCGGCATTGTCAACTTCTTCAGGGTTCTGAGGGACCCGGACAAGGCGGACAGGCTGCAGACCCTGCTGTACCTCACGCCCTGGTCCAGAGAGGAGTTCTACAGGTGCCGCGACGAGTGGCAGCTCCAGGATGACCCCATTGAGAGGGCCAGGATGTGGTTCGTCGTGGCGTGCCAGTCGTTCAGCGGCACCTTCGGCGAGAGCTGGTCGTTCTCGGTGTCGTCGAGCTCCAGGGGGATGGTCGAGCAGTGCTCGAAGTGGCTCAGCAGGATAGACCTGCTGCCGTACTTCTGCGCACGGCTGCAGATGGTACAGATAGAGAACAGGGACTTCAGGGAGCTGGTGCCGATGTACGACACGGCCGACACCCTGTTCTACCTCGACCCCCCGTATGTGCAATCCACCAGGACCGCACACAACGATGGGTACGTACACGACATGTACGACGATGACCACGCCGACCTCGTTGAGCTGCTGCTGTCCGTGAAGGGCATGTGCGTTCTCAGTGGGTACCAGAACGACCTGTACGCGCCGCTCGAGGAATCAGGGTGGACAAGGATTGAGCTGCCGCAACACCTGAGGTCCGCGAAGAAGCGACTCGGCGACTCCAGGGACATGAGGACGGAATGTGTCTGGCTGAGCCCGAACACGACCAGCAGGCGTCCCAGGCAGCTCAAGTTCGTGTAGCTGCCACCTCGTCCAAGGCGCCACGCATCCCGGCAACCAGGTGCACGCCGAACTTCCTCCACACGTGCGCGGCCTGGTCCATCGACATTTTTACCGATATCTCCTGGTCGCCGGCTTTGATGTTGAGAAGAGCGGCAAGCTCAGACAATGGAACAAACACCATCCTGCAGTCATCCTTGGTTGCATCAACGTTGACGACAATCTTCATAGTCGAACCCCCTCCCAAACACAAAGGGAATCCTGCTGCCAGGATTCCCTAAAAAAATTGTTGTTGCAGAACGAATAACCCTGTGTTATAATAGAAGTACCCAGGGGTATCGGCTGCGAGTCTTGTTTACATAAGATACATGTCGTAAACTAACGGCAGAATTTGGAAGGACGATGCCGATACCCTAATAGGGTATCGGCATTTCGCGTTGTTGGGCATCCCGTTGCATTACACCACGCATTATATCACGTTTTGGGAGGATTGGCAAATGGTTCTGGACTTGCGTGGCCTTCGTGAGTCGCGCGGTATCAGGCAACGGGAGCTGGCACGCATGGTTGGGGTGCAGCCGGACCACATGTCGCGGATTGAGAACGGCCAGAGGAGGCCCAGCCACGACGTGGTCCTGAAGATTGCCGACGCGCTCGGCTGCAAGCCCATCGTCGTGTACAGCGCGATGCTGAACACGAAATACGCGAAGCCCGGGCAGGGGAGGCGCAGGGAGGACTACATCAGGAAGGCGATTTGACCGCCTGGCCGGCTGTCCACCTGACGACTTGACGACCTGACTACTTGACCACCTGGCGTGCTGGCCACATGTCCATTTGACGGGCTGACCACCTGCCGGGCTGTCCTCCTGACCGGCTGGCGCACTGGCGGCCTGACGAGCTGGCCACCTGACTTATTTTCCAGCTGGATTTTCCAGCGAAATGGGAATGAAAAATAGGATTATTTTACAGAACAGGGGCAGCCTAACAGGACTTTCCGTAGCCTTCCATATTTCCCAGAAGACGTAAAAAATGGCCTCTTTACAGGCTCTTCCAGAAGAGAGGTGTACACCATGAAGCTCTTGGACTGCAGGATTTGGAAGTTCCTAGTAGATTTTCCTGTATATAGTGGTCAGGTGGTTAAGGGGGTTTAGGGGTTATCCACCTGACCACTAAATAATGGAAATAGCACGTCCCCACGCACTGGAAGCCCCATATATAATATATAATACGACGCTCCCCTGGCGGGCAGCGTCGTAAGACATTCGACGCGCATCGTCAAAAATCCTGCATCCTCCAAAAATTTTTTTTGGGAGCGTGACACCATGGACGACTGGGAAGGAGAAGAGCACCCTGAGTACGACCCATCCAAATACTACACCAGGGCCACCGACGGCAAAGGCCACAAGGAAACCATATGGGTCTCCGTGCCTCCCAACATAGCCAACGCGCTCGCAACCATAGTCCAGTCCAGAACGGTACCCGCATACCGCACCGTCCAGGACATCGTAAGGGACGCCATATACCACCGACTCCACTACCTCTCACAGGTTGGGGCCACCGACAACAGCACCAAAAGCCTGCTAGGATTCGAGGAAGCGATGCAACAAGCGCTCTTCCACCAGGAGAGAATGATGCAGTATGAGGCCAACTTCGAGCGCATGAAGAACGTCGTCATAAACCTGCTATCCGACCTCGAAGGAGGCAGAGAGGAAGCAAAAAGGGTCGTCACCGCGTTCTGGAACGAGCTGTCATCCGTCACCGACAACACCTACTGGCGCAATAAATACCTGACCCGCCTCCGCAAGGAGTTCGGGCACCTGATAGAGGAGGAAGGCGCCGAATGAACGACGACTGGACAGGTCAAGACTACCCCACCCCATCCGAACTCAAACACAAGCTGTACGGAATATTCAGGAAATGTATCGTCGATAGGGCATTCAACAGACTCAGCAGGTCAGCACCAATACAGGTCAACGACAACACTTGGGTCGTCCAGGGATACCCAGACCTCGGCGACGAGTACCCAGACTACCGCGTCACCCTGCAGGACAACCGCTATTCCTGCGACTGCTATAAGACACGCTGGGGCGATACCCGCAAGCGCAGGGGATGCTCCCACGTCGTCACAGTCATCGCAGCGAGAAAGCTACAGCGGGGGGAGCTCCGCTCCCCCCCACACCCCCCTCGGGAGGGTTTTCCGGCGCTTTACAGCACCTACCGGCACATGCGCTCTGTCGGGGCCAGTGTACCGTCCCCGCGTGAGTTAGGCCTGCCGCACAAGTTCGAGTCCTTCAGGGACGTGCAGGTTGAGGCCATACAGAAGATACTTGGTACCAACAAGAAGTGGATACTGTTGCAGGCTCCGACCGGGTCGGGTAAGACGCTGATTGCGGCGGCTGTGCAGAAGCTGCTCAAGAGGAACATGATTTACACCGCGCACACAAAGGACCTCCAAGACCAGTTTGTCAGGGACTTCCCGTATGCCGTCGAGCTCAAGGGTCGCGAGAATTACCCAACGCGGAACTACGCTGCGGCGTTTCCGAGGATAAACTGCGGCATGTGCATGAAGACGTTCGAGGACCCGAGGTGCAGGTGGTGTTGCGATTTAAAGTGCTACAGGGAATCGCCGTGTCTGGAGACCCATCATTGCAACGGCAGGCGAGAGTGCCCGTACGAGATGCAGAAGGTAAGGGCGCTTAATGCGGACGTTGCCGTGCTGAACATGGCGTTCTTTCTGAACGAGGCGAATTACGTTGGGGGATTTGGTGCCAAGGAAGTCGACGGGCCTTCCGGCGAGCCGAAATACCAGCCCACGTTTCACCTGCTCTGCCTGGACGAAGGTGACCTAACCGAGTCGGGGCTCATGGGGTTCGTGCAGCTTGAAGTGACCAACAGGCAGATATCCAGGCTTGGCCTGCAGCCCCCGAAGTTCAAGACCAAGGAGGAGGCATGGTTGGAGTGGGCCGCCGCAGAGGCGCTTCCAAAGGTAACTAGCCGCATAGCCGAGATTAAGGAAAGGATAGACAGCTCTAAAAAGGGCGATGGCGATTGGGCCGGCATCCAGGTGGAAGAGCTCAGAGAGCTACAGGAGCTGAGGCGTGCGTCCATCAAGCTCGGGTTCTTCTGCACGGAGATGCAGTCGACCATGTGGGTCAACTGCTCGGAGGACATGGAGAATGGGCCGTGGGTGTTCAAGCCGGTTTTCGTGTCGAGGTATGCTGGCAAGTACATATGGCGTCACGCGGACAGGTTCCTCATAATGAGCGCCACCATCATCTCCAAGGACCAGTTCTGTAAGAACCTCGGGATACCGCGGGACGAGGCGGTCCTTATAGACCTGCCCAGTACGTTCCCGAAGGAGAACAGGCCGGTCTTTTATGTTCCCTGTGCGAACATGACTGAGAAGACGCGGGAGGAGGAGTGGCCTAAGGTAGCCGATGCGCTTGACAGGGTTCTGGATACCCATCCAAATGAGAAAGTTTTGGTCCACACGGTGTCATACAGACTTGCGAGGTACATCGCCGAGATGAGCCGCCACGAGGAGCGGCTGGTAATCTACGACAGCGCGTCGTGCCGCAAGGATGCCATCGAGTTTTTCAAGTCGAGCGATAAGCCCCTTGTCATTCTCGCGCCCTCGATGGAGCGCGGCATCGACCTGCCCGACGACCTTTGCAGGGTGGTGGTAATAGTCAAGACGCCGTACGCGAACCCGGGCGACAACCAGGTGCGCAAACGCCTGTACTCTGCTAAGGATGGGCGGTCGTGGTATTCCGTGGACACCGTGAGGACGATTGTTCAAATGAGTGGGAGGGGGGTGAGGCATGACAGGGACTATTGCGTCACCTACATCTTGGACAGCCAGTTCGGACGGCTGTACAAGCTCTGGCGCCACGTGTTTCCAGCGTGGTGGCGTGAGGCGTTGGAGGTCAAAACGCTGGAACAGATAACACGGAGGGAGAGATGAGCATGCCGGAAGATGTGGAGCTTGAGGAATCGCGGGCGATGGAGGACGATTGGGAGGGCGAATCCGGGCTGCCGGACGACTTCGACTTCTGGATTACCAAGTCAAGGTTCGGGTACATCCCCGAGTACACCGACAACGAGGGGAACCCGGTGCCGCTCCTGCTGTGGTACGGCGAATCGCCGGACATCGAAATCGACGGCCCCATACCGTGGTCAATCGGGAAGGGCTGGGAGATTCTGCGCGAAGGCAAGCTGGTGAGGCATCGCCAGGGCAGGGTTAAGTTCCTCAAGTCGTCGATGTACCAGCGGATGATAGACCGCGTGGTGAAGCAGCTGAACGTCGATATGAGGTCGCGCGGCATGGCCAAGGACGCAACCGTGTGGGAAGGCCTCGGTTTCCACATGAAGCGCGAGACCATCGATTTCGGCACCGGCATTCTCGCCGACAGGGGCGGAAAGGCGGACAGGCTCATGCCGGTCGCGTTCCTGGGCGACCGCAAGCAGAAGACATCCCAGAAGCGCGCTTCGGAGCCCGCGCAGGGCGAGAAGGCTGAGTCGAAGGAGGAGAAGCCGGCTGACCGGGACAAGCTGATGAAGAAGCTCAAGGCGCTCGCGCGGACCAAGGATAGGGCCGAGTTCCAGAGCGCCGCGATGGACATGGACGAGGTGCTGGCCGACGACGCGCTGATGGCCGACATCTGCGACGACTCGGATAAGGGCTTCTGGGCAAGGGCGAGGAGTGAGAAACCTTGAGCGACATGCCCGTAGTCTACATGGACGGCGGCAGGCCCGTGTACCGGGCCTCCGCCGCAGGTTCGTGCCGCCGGAAGCTGGCGGCAGCGCGCATGGGATACGACCCGCTGCCGCCGAAGGAGTTCATCGCGCTTTCCGAACGCGAGGGCCGGCGCCACGAGGATTGGGTCATCGAGGACCTGGTCGCCGACGGCTGGGAGATTACGGACCGCCAGGCCGAGGTTGGGCTGAAGCTGCCGCTGTTCGACATAGTCGGACACATAGACGGCCTGGCTAAGAAGCGCAGCGAGACGTACCTGCTGGAAATCAAATCCATGAGCAGGTTCAGGTTCGAGATGTTCGTCAGGAAGTCGTTCAAGCCGTTCCCCGAGTATGCCGCGCAGCTGGCGGTCTATTGCAAGGCCGAGCCGCGCAAACACTCGGGCGTGCTGTACGTCGTGAAATGCCGCGACAGCGGGCGCAAGGTGTTCAGCATCCTGCAGGACTCACCGGTCGACTTCGATTTTGTCAAGAAGCGGCTCATAGACGTTGAGATAGCCGCAAGGAAGGGCAACCTGCCCGACGCCGAGTGCGAGTTCGGGTCGTTCGAGTACCACATATGCGCGTATAACTACCTGTGCGGCGTTCCTGCCGAGCAGCCCGAGGCCCCGGACCTGGCCGTATACGCGGCGATGTACAGGCAGGGCAAGACCCTGCAGGCCGAGGCCGACGGGATGATATCGATGGCGAAGAGCAAGTTCGAGTCCGTGCTGAGGAGCATGGGGCTGCAGAAGCTCGTGGCGCACGGCATATCGGCGCAGCTCTACACGTCCGAGCGCAGGTCGTACTCGGAGAAATCGCTCAGGAAGGCGCTGTCCAGGTACCTGGACGACAAGACCGTGCAGGCCGTGCTGGCGCTCCTCCGCGCGGGGACGCTGCGCTTCACCCAGCTGCGCGTGGAGGAGGCCACGCTGGAAGACGTCTTCCTCAAGCTGACCGGGAAAAAGCTGCAGGAAGAATGAGCGCTTTTTTGCGCCAAAAAATTCTCTGTTCCGGGGTGGGCTTTGTGCTCTTCAGAGGGAAAAAAGGGCGGGATTTTCTTTTGCCGGATCTTTCCCCGCTGGCCTGGACGGTTTTCCGGCGCCACCTGGTCGTTTTTGGCCGGAGCTGGAAGGTGAACCTCTCTTTTAACTTTTTCGAGCCGCTTCTTTACCTGGTTGCCATGGGGGTGGGCCTCGGCTATTACGTTCTGCCGATGGAGGGGCTGCCCTACCTGAACTACCTGGCCCCCGGGCTGGTGGCCTCCTCGGCCATGTTCGCCACCGCATACGAATGCACTTACGGAACCTTCGTCCGGATGGAGTTCCAGAAGACCTTTCAGGCCATGGTCGCTACGCCGGTGAGCATTGACGACGTGATTGCCGGCGAGCTTCTTTACGGTACCTTCAAAAGTGTTGTTTACGGTTCGGTGATTATTGTGGTGATTACCCTTTTGGGCCTGGTCGAATCCCCTCTGGTTTTTCTGGTGCCTCCGGTCATGGCGCTGGGAGGGTTGCTCTTCGGCAGCCTGTCCCTGATCTGGACGGGGCTGGTTCCGCACATCGATAGCTTCAACTACTTTTTTTCCCTGTTCATTACCCCCCTTTTTCTCTTTTCCGGAGTTTTTTTCCCGGTTTCCGGCCTGCCCTCTTTTATGAAGACGGTTGCCTGGTTCAGCCCCCTTTACCACCTGGTCAACCTTACCCGCGGCCTGGTTCTGGGCGAAGCGGGCCCGCAGCTGGCGGGCGATTTTCTCTGGCTTCTGGTCGTTAGCGCGCTTTTGCTCCCCTTTCCTTTCGCTCTGGTCCGGCGGCTGGTAATCAGATGAAGCGTCCAGGAAGGATTTTTTTATTTTCCGGAGAAGATTATGAATTGGAAATGATCTTTTCTTTTGGATATTGAGGGGGGAGTATAAAAAATGAAAAAAGTCCTGGTGGCGGTCGATGGTTCCGATAATTCCCTGCGGGCGCTGGATTTTGCCCTGGGGATGAAGAAAATGTCTGCCGACTTGCTGATTACCGCCCTTTACGTCGGTCCTTCCATTTACGGGATGTTTCCCGAGGCCGGCGCATCTTCCTGGATAAGGCAAAAGGATCTGGATAAAGAGATCGAAGAGAGGGCCCAGAAAATTTCGGAAAAGATTGACGAAACGGCTGCCCGGTACGGCTTTAGCGTGGAGAAGGCCATCTCCAGGGGCGACGCCGGAGCGGCCATCTGCAAATTTGCCGAGGAACACGGTTACGACCTGGTCGTCGTGGGTACCCGCGGCTTCGGGGAGCTAAAAAACATCCTGCTGGGCAGCGTCAGTCACAAGGTGATCCACCTTTGCCCCTGTCCCGTTCTGGTGGTGAAGTAGAAAGAGTAAAGCGGGCCGTTTTTGAGCAGGTTATGG
>ENA-ORXB01003559-ORXB01003559.1-sediment-metagenome-genome-assembly--contig:-NODE-3559-length-10566-cov-2.533797_pt1 | contig 10566 bp, 7 predicted proteins | sample MGYA00237863_ERZ511475 | MGnify/ENA primary metagenome ERZ511475 (study PRJEB26305, sample SAMN06343858) | sediment metagenome | isolation source: hot spring sediment | place: Canada: British Columbia...
GCCCGATCTCGAGACCTTCGATCTCCTGCGCGGCCTGGCCGGGACCCCGTTGGAACTGGTCATCGCTGCTCCCGAGGCCATCGAGGCCGCTTTGAACCGGTATTACCGCCGTGGTGGGGGGTCCATGGCCGCGGTCGTGGCCGGGCTCGACGAGTGCGAACTCGTCTTCTTCGGGAGCGATGATGCCCAGGCCGATCCGGCCGCCCTGCCGGTGATCCAGGCGCAGGTACTGGCGGAGATAATCAACCGGCGGCTGGTGCTGGCCTACGCGCGGCGAAGCGGCGAAGCGGCCACTGCCGCCGAGATCGATTCGGCCCTTAACGAACTTGGCAAGAGGCTCCAAGCCGCCGGATCGAGCCTCAAGGAGTATCTCGACGCCCAGTCGCTGGACGAGGCGGACCTGCGCCGTCAGCTTGCTTGGCGAATCACTTGGAACCGGCTGTTCCGCAAGCACCTTACCCAGCAACGAATGGAAGAGTATTTCGCCCAGCATCGCCGCCAGTTGGACGGCAGCGATCTGTGCGTCAGCCATATCTTGCTGACGACCAAACCCGGCGCCAATCCGCCAGACATCGGCGAGCTGATGAAACAGGCTGCCCAATTGCGGGCGGAGATACTTGCCGGCAAAGTGTCGTTCGAGGAAGCAGCGCGGCGATACTCAAGCTCTCCTACCGCGCGCGACGCCGGGCGGCTGGGATACATTCGCCGCGACGGCCCCATGGTCGAGGCGTTCACCAGGGCGGCCTACGCGCTACAGCCTGGCGAAATCAGCCAGCCGGTGGTTACGCCGTTCGGGGTGCATCTGATCCGCTGCGATGCGGTCAAACCGGCCGACAAGAAGTTTGCCGACGTGCTCCAGCAGGTCGAAGACGGACTTGCCCGCCAACTGCTCGAAGAACTAGCCGCGCAGCAGTTGCAACACTCTACGGTCGGATATACCGGCGCATGGCCGCACTTCAAACCGGGCACAACGGAGCTGGCTCCGCAGAAGTAGCCGCGCGCATGTTGTCGGGCGACCTGGAGGGCCACGCTCCGTCGTGGCCATGCACCCAGGGCTAACGGATGCGACCGCAGCGCGTCGGTCCGTTTCGTTAAGTCCGCAGGCCGCGTTAGGCGGCAAGCATCTGGGCAATGTCCGATTCTGGCCACCCTGTTGCGAGGCGCATTGCTCCTGGGATATGCTTTGTTGCTCAAGCGCTGCGCCCAGCCCCGCGGCGCTCCCGCCTAGGTTCTTCGCAGTCGCGGCGCCTGGCTTTTCAAGTAATCGTTTATCTCTGCGATCAGCCACTGCTGTTCGGCACGGCTGGAGCAGGGCAACACGAAAGACCCGCCGCTGTACACGATTTCCACCAGGTAAGAATCAGTACTGCCTTGCTTGTCGCTGCGAATCATGGGGCTGGACTCGCGGGCGTGCTGGACGGTGGACAGATCGCGCACCCGACGGCGCCGCCACAGCAGACAGTGCAGCTCGGTGACCATCTCCATACCGTCGAAGTACACTGTGCGGCTGCCGCGGCTAGCCCACAGCACACCGCCGAGCATTCCGAACCCCACAAGCCAAAATGGGATCGAAAAGCAGGCGAACCCGATATTCAGTCCTTGTATCTGACCGCCGAACAGCAGCCCCAGCGCGCCGGCCGTCCAGAAGGCCACAAAGCCCAGCCATAAGATGGCGAAACCCAACAGGGCAAGCGTCCCGGCGCGCAGCCCGTGCGGCGGAATATGGATCAGCAGCCGGTCCATCTGCCGTTCGACAACTGCCCAGGCGTCGAACGGGCGTTCCGGTTTGCCGGGAATTTTTTCATCGCCCGGCGCCACGTACCCCTCGATCACGTCGGCCAGGCGGAACACTTCCTGGCAGGCGGCACACTTGCCCCAGCCGGTGTCGAGCGCAAGCCCCTCGGCCGGGACGATTCCACCGCAATTGGGACAGTTGACTTTCATCGGCGTTTCATTTCATTTCATAACGCGGCGTTGGGCCACAACCAAATGTGGGCAGTGGAGGGTCGCGCTGCGGTCGCGTCCGTTAGCACTGGGCACACGGCCACGACTGCCAGTGGCGCTCCATGAGCGCCGCATGCCCACCATTCTGGCCGCGTGCCCGCCAATCTCGGCGTATGGCCCTCCACCTTTGGACGACCCGGCTTGACCAAAACACGACAAAGCGATCGGTCCACCCAGCGAGATGTCAAACGTGAAAAAGGCCGAAGGATTCGTTATTCGGGAATGTCGGGCCAAGCAATTGTATCGCCGTTAACACCAAAAGGAGCCGAACTATTGTCAGTGTCATTATAACAATTATGATACTTGGGTGGCTCCAACGGCACTGTTGCGATAAGGCGGCCCCGAGGCGACCGTCCGGTTCAGCACAGCAGAAGCCAGCCCCTGCTACAAGTTCACAAGTGCCTCGGACGGTTAGCTTTGATCTCGTCGGGAGTATTTGGATCATGCCTATCGAGTTCCAATGCAGCAACTGCGGAAAGTTACTGCGCACCGGCGACGATACTGCCGGCAAGCGCGCAAAGTGTCCAAAGTGCGGCGCGGTGATGACCATACCCACGCCGGGCACCCACGTTGCCCCGCCGCAACCGCCGACGCCAGCGGAGCAACCAAGCAGCGGTAAGGCGCAGCCAGATTATGCCGTTTCTTCCCCGACGTTTTCGCCCGCCGAGCACGAAAGCGCACCAGCGCACGGTGTTCACCACGGCGCTACTGGCAGCCCGTCGGCCGCCCAGGCGCGCGCTGCGGGCACCAATCCCGATTTCGCGGCCGCGGGCAGCGGCGGAATCCCGGGTTCTATGCCCGGGCAGCAAAGCGGGGGTCACTCCACCGATGCCGGTGCTCCTGCGGTTATTGACTTGGGCGATGTACTTTCGACCGCTCTGAATATCTATAAGAGCCAACTGGGGTTGTGCGTGGCAGCCAGCGCCATCATGATGGTGGTGATAATCGTGGCGTCGTTCGCCATCGCTTTATTCCTCAGTATGTTGCCAAGGTTCCTGCCGTTCTGGATGCTGTATTGGATGCTTCAGGGGCCGGCCATAGTTGTCGTTCTAGCCGCCTGCTTGGCGCAATGTACGCGAATGTTCTTGAAGATCGCCCGCGGAGAACCTGCCAGCATCAACGATCTGTTCCAAATCACAGAAGACGGCGGCCGAGCGGTGCTCACCTATATCGCCTTTATGCTTATGGTTTATCTGGGCATGTCTTTGTGCGTCGTGCCCGGCTGGATACTGATGACGCTGTTCTTTCCGGCGCTGTTTTTGGCCTTCGATCGGGAAGCCTCGGTGGTGGACATTTTCACCGAGGCACTGGCAATCACCGAAGGCAACCGACTGATGATTTTCGTAGTGTTGCTCGTTGCGGGGTTGATTGGGCCAGCGGGCTTGCTGGCCTGCGGTATCGGGGTTCTGCTTACTATGCCGTTTGCATTGATGTGCCAGACGGTGCTGTATCTGCGCCTGACCGGAGGGCGCGTGGCAGCAGTCGCTTGATTGATTGTGGACCGGCCACGGCGACAACGCCTGCTAACACCCAGCCGGTGTTGCCTTGCGATTGTAGATTTCCAGCAGCAACTGTTGATACCCTTCGACGGTGCGCTGGATGGTCGCGTGCTGCAACACGTGCTGCCGCCCGGCGCAACCCATTGCCGCGGCCTTCTCCCGGTCCGACAAAAGCTGCACGATCGCCTGAGCTATCTGTTGTGCATTGCCCGGTTCGACCAGATACCCGGTTGTGCCATCTGCCACTATTTCTGGTACGGAGCCGACGCGGGTAGCCACCACCGGCTTTTGGCAGGCCATGGCTTCCAGCAAGCAGATGGGATTGGCCTCCATGTGCGAGGTCAGTACCAGTACATCCATAAGGGCGAGCAACTCGGGCACATCGGCCCTTGTGCCCAGGAATCTGACCGTGGCCGGCGACTGCGATACGGCCGAGGCGCACAGGCCGACCTCACCAGCGCCGGCCGGTGCAAGATAGCGACGGCCCGATGAATCTCCTTCCTCGGCAAGTTCCGAAATGGCCCGCTGGCCGGTCCAATCGCTTGCAGCATCCGTAGCGCCAGCCGGCCACCAGCACTGTTGCCCAGCGGGGAATCGGTCGGTTTGCACCACCTGAAACCCCAAACTGGCGGCCATCGCCTCCAGTTCAGCGCGGCAAGGCCCGTCGCCGACGATCAGCAGTTGCACATCGGGAATCTGGCGTTTCACCAGCGCTGCGGCCTGCAAGAACAGGTGGTGATTCTTTTCCGGGCGCAGCGCAGCCACGATGCCCACCACCGGCTGAGTGGGCAAAATGCCCAGCGACGCCATTAGTCGCTGGTCCGGCGGCTGGGGGCGGAATCGCTCGGCATCGACTCCGTTGGGGATCACGCGGACTTTGTGGGCCGGACAGCCTTCGTGCTCGGCCAGGAACCGGCCGTGAGAGTGCGCCACGGCGATGAACGCATCGGTAAGCGGCGCAAGCAGCCGGTTGAGCAGTTCAACCCAATCGGGATAGCCCGTCGAGTGCAACGCCGAGCAGACCACCGGAACGCCTGCCAAACGTGCCGCCAGGCGTCCCCAGAACATCTTGTCGCCCGGCCCGACGGTCACCACCGCATCGATCTGCCGGCGGCGCATCAAGCGCACCAGGCGCGGCAATACACGCAGATCATACTTGTTTCGGAGCAAGCCAGCGTGGGCCGGGATCTGCCTGGCAAGCAGTCGCCCAAGTACATCAAGGTGCTTCAGGCAACACAGTTCCGGGTCGAAACGGGTACGGTCCAGACGGCGGACGATCTCCACCAGGAGCGTTTCGGCGCCGCCGACGGGCATGCTGGTCAAGACGAACATCACCCGCAGCGGGCCGCGTCTGTCCAGCGGCAGCAGTTTTCGGCGAAAAAAGATCGGCATGTTTCGCAGCGGCGCTAGAATCTGCAAAGCCTCATGTTCGGAGCAAAGCCCAATTCACGCACCCGGACGGAACTTCTTCCCGTCACAACGACATTTTGATGATACGACGCCATGCTGTTGGAGATTTCGTCAGTCCGGCGAGACTTCCTGGCGTCGGCAAAAGGTGATCTTTCCGAAACGGCGTCGGCTCAACGGCACTTTGTAACGTCGACGCCGGCAAAAGCCCTGGCGCGGCTCCCATTGCGGTAAGCAAGTATTGCACGGACAAGCAGCGGCCGGGAAACGTCGGGCGATGCGGGGGTGCCGCTCCCTTCAACTGGCCGGATGGATTGTACCGGCCGCAACGGCCCCGCCGGTTGTTCAGCCTGCGCCAGGTGCTGTGGGGATTCTGGGCGTCGGCACGAGCCGGGTTCCTGGCGGCGTCATCTGGGCAATGCCATTGTTGCATTGAAAGGCAATCGATATATGAATAACTACTCGGTCATTCGGCTCGATACAGTGCAGGCGCTTCTGGAGGCACAGTTCGCCTGGGACGATCTTTGGTGGCGCAGCGAGTGTACTTGGCCCACGTTGCGGGCGGCGCTGGTTGCCCAGTGGGTCGAACAGTTCGCACCGCAGCGCCAGTTCAACGCTCTGGTGGTGGAACACCAGGGAACGTGGCTGGCCGCACTGCCATTGTTGCGGCGCCGCTGCGGCGTGTTGCCTGTAGGTGTGCTGACGAGCAATCCCTGGGCGCCGTGCGGAGAATTGCTATTGGATAGCGCCTGCGATGCCCCAGCGGTGATCGACGCGCTGCTGGGCGCACTGCGCAGCGACGGGGGATTGCTGTGGTTGGATGGCGTGTGCGTACAATCGACTCGCTGGCAGCAGTTTGCCCAGCGGTGCCAGACCGTCGGTCTGCCCTGCCATATTCGTCCCGCAACAGAAATCGGGTGGTTGGAAATCGACGGCAACTGGGAGGCGTACAAAGCCAGCCTGTCGCGCAGCCACCGTCAGGCGATGACCAAGGCGTCGCGCCGGCTGGAGCAGGCCGGCCGCGTGCAACTAGACCTGCGATGCGAACCCAGCGGTGACGAACTTCCTGATCTGCTCTACCGCGGGTTTGAAGTCGAAGATCGCAGTTGGAAGGCACAGGCCGGTAGCTCCGTGCTGCGGGCCGCCGGAATGTTCGACTACTTCCTCAATCAGGCCAGGCAACTGGCCTTGTGGCAGCAGTTAGTTCTGGTCTGGCTGCGGCTGGATGGGCATCCGATCGCCTTTCTGTATGCATACATGGCCAAGCACGTTCTGCACGCCTTCAAGATCGGGTACGATCAACAATACGCTGCGTACAGTCCCGGACAGTTGCTCTTTTACTACCTGCTGGAACGGCTGCATTACGACGGCCAGTGCCGGGCGCTAGATTTCATGGGGCCGCTGACGGAAGCCATTTCGCGATGGCGCCCGGCCAGCTACAGCACCGGCCGTGTGGCGGTTGCCGCCGGAGGACTGCTGGCGCGAACCGCGCTTTGGGGCTATCGGCGTCTGTGGCCGCCGTTGCGCAGTTTGCGCGATACACTGAGGAACCGACCTGTTGCGCAAGCGGCCGAAAAACGTGCGGCAGCGCAAACTTGAAGCGCGGCATACCTTCGCGCCATGGGATTTTTCGCTACACTGAGCAACATTGTCGTCTTGGGGGCGGAAACGCGCAAAATTGCGGCAGTTCACTTGCTTGCGGGAGATCGAAGATGAAAGGCGATGCTCGACTGGTGCAGAAGCTCGACCAGTTGCTGGCCGATGAACTTACGGCAATCAACCAATACATGGTCCATTCGGAAATGTGCGCAAACTGGGGTTACGACCGACTGCACGAGGCCGTCGAAAAGCGTGCCATCCAGGAAATGAAACACGCCGAAAAGCTCATCGCCCGCATCTTGTTCCTCGAGGGCCAGCCCACGGTCTCGAAACTCAACCCCATCAAGATCGGCCCTGACGTGCAAGCACAGCTCCAGTCCGATCTGGAAGCCGAACAGGGCGCTGTGCGCAGCTACAACGAGGCGATCAAGCTGGCCAGCGAAGTCGGCGACGCCGCTACCCGTGCGATGCTCGAGTCGATTCTGAACGACGAAGACGCTCATATCGACTGGCTCGAAGAACAGCTCGACCAGATCAGCCAGATGGGCATCGCTTTCTACCTTTCCACGCAAACCGGTTGAGGCGCCGGGCTGTCGCACAGCTTCCGGCGCTGTTGGCAGCCCACCATCTGGGTCAGCCAGCAGGCCACGGCAGCGTTTACTGTCGCACTGTTTACGGCGCCGGCATAGTTCACGGCACCGTTGGTCACCCACAGGTGCTTGTCGGCGGCATGAAAAATGAACTCGCGCCAGCGCGTGTTAGCAGCGATAAACCATCAGCAGCCGGACCGCACGCCGATCGACTTCGGCGGTACGCGGCAGACGGGCATTCATGCCGCGGCTTATCATCGGCTCAAGCGCTATCTGGGCATCCACACACCCACGCGCGTATATGACCTGTATCAGATGCTGGCCGAAATCGAGCAGCCGGTGCTGGATCGCTTCGGGGCGGATGTGATCGGGCTGCAAAGGCCGTCGGTGGCGCTGGGCATCCGCAACGAGAACTGGAAGCCCTGGCAATTGCCCGACGGCACACCGGTGCTGGTTCCCGGCGGCTTCAACCCCGAGGTAGAGCCTGGCGGGAGCCTGCTGCTGCGCACGTCCGACGGCTCGCCCCTGGCCCGTATGCCCAAGGACGGCTTCTACTTCGACCGGGTAGACAAGTTTCCCGGCGCCGCCCACGCCGATCCGGCAACGCTCGATATCCCTATGCTCACCCAGGAGGATTGCGACCATCTGGGCGCACAAGCCGAATCTCTTTACCACAACACCGATAAGGCCCTGATCTGCGCGATGGGGCCGACGTACGAACTGTTTTTCGGGCTGGGTACCGGCGATTTCCAAGCCTGGATGGTCACCCTGGCTACCGAACCACAATACGTGGCCGATCTTTTGGGACGACTGACCGACGCCTGGCTGGAGAATCTGCGCCGCTTTTACGCCGCAGTAGGCGATCGGGTGCAGATTCTACAGTTCAACGACGACCTGGGAACACAGGACGCTCCGTTCCTCTCGCCGCAGATGTTCCGCGAGTTGATAATGCCGCATTACCGTCGCGGACTGGAGTGGGTGCACCGCAACACCTCGATGAAGGTCTTCATGCACAACTGTGGTGCCATCTACCCGCTGATTCCCTCGTTGATCGAAATGGGCGTGGATATTCTCAACCCTGTGCAGATTACCGCGCGCGGCATGGACCCCAGAAGACTGAAAGCCGAGTTCGGCGATCGGCTGGTGTTCTGGGGTGGAGCGTGCGACTGCCAGCACACGCTCACCTTCGGCACCCCACAGCAGGTTGCCCGGGAAGTAGAAGAGAACATCCGCATCTTCGCCCCGGGCGGCGGTTACGTTCTGGCGTCGGTGCACAACATCCAGGCCAACGTGCCGCCGGAGAACATCATCGCACTGTTCGATACAGCACTGGGCTGCACGGTGTGACGCATGGAAGCGGAGGCTGGGGTCTTACAGTGGTAGGATGTGTGCACTCTGCGCGCAAGTTGCAGGTTATCAGCGCGCTGCGCGCACGTTGCACGTCATCTGCCCACCCTGAAAGACAAGCTGGAGGGCCACGCTGCGTCGTGGCCGCATTTCGCGTTGGTGATTTGAGCAGCATCGCGGAAAACACAACGGACGCGACCGCAGCGCGTCGCTGTATCGGCGGAAGCGGCAGCAGCGCGGTCCCCCATCTACGGATGGGACCGCAGCGCATCCCACCATTTCAGCGCGCCGGCAAGCTGCATCAAGGCGGGCTATAGTTTTCCCACGGCGGCCATGTATATGGTGAACTCCTCGTCGCCGTCCAGCCCCAGCAACTCGTCCATTCGTTGCTGGTGATAAGCCGCCACGGCGCAGCAGCCCGCTCCGATGGCCTCGCACGCCAAATACAGGTTCTGGCAAACATGTCCGGCGTCCAGGGCGATGAGTTTGTGGGCGGCCGCCCCGTAACGCCACTCCATGCGATAAGGTACAGCCGCCCAGACGAACACGGCGGCCGCCTCGGCCAGGAACTGCTGCTCGAATGCGCCCGCGGCTAGCCTGCGCCCCAGTTGTGGAATGCTGTGCTCCAGTACAAGTTGGTGTCTTACCGGCAAATAGCGATAAATGGCCGGCTCGAGCTGGTTTACATTCAACGCGCACAGGTGCGTTTCCAACGCATGGCGAGCACCGGCCGAGGGCACGGTGCGCAACGCGGTGGCCGCATCGATGCGCGCGCGAATGCCCTGCGTGGCCCAGAGCAGAAAAGAAAGCTCGTCCATTTCCAGAGGAGCAGCAGAGTACTGCCGGTGGCTTTCGCGCCGGCGGATGGCCGTCTCGACCCCAACGACGCGCACGTTTTGCCAACTGCCGGGCGCGGCCAGCGTAATCCGCTTGGCTTCCGGAGGAGCAGGAGCTTCCAGCGGCGGCGGGGCTACTCCCCGGTGCTGGTCGGTCCGCGAAAAATCCACCTGCTGCCATATCGTGGCCTTCAGGAACTCGCGGCGCTGCTTGACCGAAGATGCGGACACCTCAAAGCCTCCTGGAGCGCTGTCTTCTTGTTATCCGATTCGACCGCGCGGTGGACCACGGTCGCCTGTTGGCGCGCTGCACGGATCAGCGGGGCCGGATAAATGCCAATCGCCAGAACCATTACAGTACAGACGGCAGCCGCAAGCAGTGCGCCAGTTCCGCCTTGTGCCTTGGGCGCTGCCAGCGGAGCGCGGAAATACATCGCCCCCACGATGCGCAGATAGTACGCTGCGGCAATGGCAGCGTTCAGCACGCCCACCACGGCCAGCGTGCGGAACCAGAGTCCCGCGGCAGTCTGACCGCCGACATCCGCGAACACCGCCGCAGCGAAGACCGCCAGCTTTCCCCAAAAACCGGCCAAAGGAGGAATGCCAGTCAAACTCAGCAGCAACACGGCCAGCATGGCGGCGTATAGCGGCCGGGTGCGGCCCAGCCCGGCAAGCTCTTCGACGGTTTCTATCGGCTGCCCGGCACGGCCCAAATGCACCAATAGTGCAAACGTGCCAATGGTCGCCGGCGCATAGACGGCCAGATAAAGCAGCAGGGCCGACAGCGCACTCCAACCGTCGCTCCCAGAGCCTGAAGCCATAGTCACCGAAACGGCGATGAGCATGTAGCCGCCGTGGGCAATCGAGGAATAGGCCAGCAGCCGCCGAAGACTGTCCTGCCACAACGCCAACACGTTGGCCACGGTCATGCTCAATAGCGCCAGCACCGCGGCCACGCGCCACAGGTGGGCGGCAGAGATTAGCTCCACCGGCATCGCCAGCGACAACAACCGCAACATCGCCAGCAGCCCGGCCGCCTTGGGCACCACTGAAAGCAGGGCCGCGTTGGTGTTGGTGGTCCCTTGATAGACATCCGGGGCATAGAAGTGAAACGGCACTGCGGCAATCTTCAGCCCCAGCCCGGCAAACACTAGCACTCCGCCTATTCGCAGCAGGGTGAGCGTCCAGCCGCCAGAGGCGAGCGGAATGATCCCTTCGCTTTCCAGCAGCCGATGCAAAGACTGGCCGGCGATGCCGATGTGCGTACTGCCGGTCGCCCCGTAC
>ENA-ORXB01003564-ORXB01003564.1-sediment-metagenome-genome-assembly--contig:-NODE-3564-length-10547-cov-4.407068_pt1 | contig 10547 bp, 16 predicted proteins | sample MGYA00237863_ERZ511475 | MGnify/ENA primary metagenome ERZ511475 (study PRJEB26305, sample SAMN06343858) | sediment metagenome | isolation source: hot spring sediment | place: Canada: British Columbia...
TACAAACCCATGAGGACTTACCTCCCATTGGCGAACACCTCTTCGGCAGCCGCCACCGCCCGGCCCGGCTCCACCTTTGCCCCCAGGTCGCGGCAGGCCATTTCCAGGGCAGCCAGGACCCCCACGGCGTCCTGCCATCCTACCTGTCCTACGTGCCCGATGCGGAACACTTTCCCAGCCAGAGGTCCCTGGCCGCCGGCCAGAATCATGCTCAGAACCGGTTGCACGCCTCACCCCGCGTAGGAAGCCCCCGCCAGGTTGGAAGAAGCCGTCCCATCGTCGTGCTCCGCGAGCCGGCGGAACGCCAGCAGGTAGTCGCGCAGATAGCGGGTGATGAGGTAGTGCTCGCGCACGTGCTCGCGTCCGTTGGCTCCCAGGCGACGCGCCAGCCGCGGGTCGCGGAGCAAGCGCAGGGCGCGGTCGACGTACTCCTCGTGGGTGTTCGCCAGGAACCCCGTCGCCCCATCGACCACCTGGAGGGGGATGCCGCCGACGTTCCCCGCGACGACGGGTCGACCCTTCCAGAGGGCCTCGGAGACCACCAGGCCGAACCCCTCGCGAATGGACTTCTGGATCACCACGTGAGCCGCGCGCTGGAAGGCGTTGACCTCCAGGCTGCCCACCCCGTTCAGGTTGGAGAGCAGGTGGATGTCGTAGTCCTCGCCAGCGTGGCGAGCGGTGCGCTCGTAGTAGGCGAGCCCCTCGGGATCGTCGTGCGCCATCGACGCCACCATGACGAGCTGCAGCCCCGGACTGCGGGCGGCACGCCTCCCTGCGAAGCCGCGGCGGCGCGGCCGTTGATATCCTGATGGACGTGCGCCCCGGCCGCCATTCTATCGTCCCCCTGCTGGCGCTGCTCTGTGCGCCGACGCCCGTCTTCCCGATCGCGCCGGCGCGGCTGCGCGACCTGACCGGGGCGACCGTCGTCGACCTGCGGGACGACCACGACGGGCCCAGGCGGGAAGACCGCGGAGGAGGCCAGACGGTGCTGGAGTTCGAGACGCTGCGCAGGCTGCTGCGCGAGGTGCAGACGATCGCGGTGGTGGGCCTCTCGGCCGACGAGGAGGCCGAGAGCTACGGGGTGGCCGCCTACCTGCAGCAGGCGGGGTACCGCATCATCCCGGTGAACCCGCGCTACGCCGGGCAGACGATCCTCGGTGAGCGGGTCTACGCCTCGCTGCGCGAGGTCCCCGTGCCGGTGGACATCGTGGACGTCTTCCGCCGTCCCGACGGGGTGCCGCCCATTGCCGAGGACGCGCTCGCCCTCTCGCCCCGCCCGAAGCTCTTCTGGATGCAGGTGGGCATCGAGCACCCCGAGGCGGCGCGCCGGCTGGAGGCGGCCGGCGTCCCCGTCGTCCAGAACGTCTGCCTGCGGGCCACGCACCGCCTCCTCGCCCTGGGCTGAGCCCGGAGCCCGCCGGCCGTCCCGCCTGCGGCGCGGGGCTCCGGCCTGCCCCCGCCGGACCCCGCTGCGGTTCCGGTCTGCTATGATGAGGGCGCAACCAGACAGCGCGACGACCTTCGGGGCAGGGTGAGCCCGCAGAGGGCAATTCCCGACCGGCGGTAGAGCCCGCGAGCGGCGCGGCAGGGAGGTGCCGCGGCTGCAGACCCGGTGAGATTCCGGGGCCGACGGTACAGTCCGGATGGGAGAAGGTCGCCGGATCCCTCTGTCGCTCCCGGCGGCAGAGGCACCCGGCTCGCTCCGCCCGGAGGTCAGCGCTCCGGGCGGAGACGTTCCAGCCGCCCGGAAGGCAGGAGGTGCCAGGCGGCGTGGACGGACCGGGGGCCCTGACCGACCCGGGTGACGACGAGCGCTACATGCGCGAGGCCCTGGCCTGGGCCCGCAAGGGGCTGGGCCGGACCAGCCCCAACCCGGCCGTGGGCGCGGTGGTCGTCCGCGACGGGCAGATCGTCGGGTGCGGCTACCACCGCCGGGCGGGCGAGCCCCACGCCGAGGTCGAGGCCCTGCGCGACGCCGGCCCGCGCGCCCGCGGCGCGACCCTCTACGTCACGCTCGAGCCCTGTCCCCACCAGGGGCGCACCGGTCCCTGCACGCGCGCCATCCTGGAGGCCGGCATCGCCCGCGTGGTCGTGGCGCTCGGCCGCGACCCCGACCCCCACGTCGACGGCAGAGGGGTGGCGGCGTTGCGGGCGGCCGGGCTCCAGGTCACCGAGGGCGTCCTGGAAGCCGAAGCGGCCCGCCTCAACGAGGCCTACCTGAAGCACCGCCGCACCGGGCTGCCCTTCGTCACGCTGAAGTGGGCGATGAGCCTGGACGGCCGCCTCTCCGCGCGCCCCGACGCCCCCACCCCCATCAGCGGCGCCCGCTCGCTGCGCTACGCCCACGAGCTGCGCAACGTCCACGACGCCGTGATGGTGGGGATCAACACCGTCCTCGCCGACGACCCCCAGCTCACCTGCCGCATCCCGGGCGGCCGCGACCCCGCCCGGCTGGTCCTGGACTCCCGGCTGCGCATGCCGCCCGACGCGCGCATGCTGCGCCAGCCCTCTGTGGCACCGACGATCGTCTTCGCCGGGGAGGACGCGCCTGCGGAGCGCGCGGCGGCGCTGCGGGCGGCGGGGGCCGAGGTGGTGATCCTGCCGGGGCGGCGCCCGGCCATCCGCGCCGTCCTGGCCTGGTGCGCGGCGCGGGGGATGCTCAGCGTCATGGTGGAGGGCGGGAGCACCGTGCAGGGGGCGGTCCTGGCCGAGGGCATGGCCGACCGTGTGGCGGTCGTGGTGGCGCCGGGGCTCGTGGGCTCCCGCGACGCCCCCGCCCCCGCCGGCGGCCCCGCGCCGCTGGCCGGGCGCGCGTTGCTGCGGCTGCGCGAGGTGACCGTCCGGCGGCTGGGGGAGGACGTCCTGATCGAGGGGTACCTGCCCGGGGCGACGGAGCGGGTGGTCCGCCCGCGGACCGCCGACCTGCACCGGATGCGTTGACGGTGTTCACCGGGCTCGTGGAGGGCACAGGCGACGTCCTGGCGGTGGAGGCGCGGCCGGAAGGGCGGCGGTTGCGGCTGCGCGTGCCCCGGGACCTCGGGCCGGTGCAGGTGGGGGAGAGCCTGGCCGTGGACGGCGTCTGCCTGACCGTGGCCGCGGTCTCGGGCGGAGCGGACGGCGACGGGCTCGTGGCCGAGTTCGACCTGGTCCCCGAGACGCTGTGCCGCACCACGCTGGGCGCCCGCCGCCCCGGCGACCGGGTGAACCTGGAGCGTCCCCTCCCGGTGGGCGGGCGGCTCGGCGGCCACCTCGTGCAGGGGCATGTCGACGGCGTCGGCACGGTCACCGCCGTGGCCGGCGAGGGTGGAGGACGGTGGCTCGAGGTGGCGCTGCCCGCGGGGCTCGAGCGCTACGTGGTTGAGAAGGGGGCCATCGCGCTGGACGGGGTCAGCCTCACGGTCGCGGCGGTGCGCGACGGGGGGCGGATCGGGGTGGCGCTGGTGCCGCACACGCTCGCCGCCACCACGCTGGGGACGAAGGCGGTGGGCGATCTCGTGAACGTGGAGGTGGACGTCGTGGCCAGGTACGTCGAGCGGCTGCTCCGGCGGGAGGACGGTGAGGGGCGATGAGCCAGCCCGAGACGCAGCGCGCGGGGGTCTTCGCCTCGGTCGAGGAGGCCATCGAGGAGATCCGCCGCGGACGCATGGTCATCGTCGTGGACGACGAGGACCGGGAGAACGAGGGCGACCTGGTGATGGCCGCCGAGGCGGTCACGCCCGAGGCCGTGAACTTCATGACGCGCTTCGGCCGCGGGCTCATCTGCGTCCCCATGCCGGCCGAGCGGCTGCGCCAGCTCGACCTGCCGCTCATGGTGGACCGCAACACCTCCCTGCACGGGACCGCCTTCACCATCACCGTGGACGTGCGCCACGGGACCACCACGGGGACGTCGGCCTTCGACCGCGCCGCCACCATCCGGGCGCTGGCCGACCCGTCGTCGCGGCCGGAGGACTTCGCCCGGCCCGGCCACATCTTCCCGCTCATGGCCATGGAGGGGGGCGTGCTGCGCCGCAGCGGCCACACCGAGGCCGCCGTGGACCTGGCCCGCCTGGCCGGGTTCCAGCCGGTGGGCGTGCTCTGCGAGATCCTGGCCGACGACGGGACGATGGCGCGGCTGCCGCAGCTCGCCCTCTTCGCCGCGGAGCACGACCTGCGCATCGTCACCATCGCCGACCTCATCCGCTACCGGAAGGCCCGCGAGCCCTTCGTCCGCCGCGAGGGGGAGACGCGCCTGCCCACCCGCCACGGGGAGTTCCGCGCCGTCGTCTACGAGAACACGCTGGACGGGAGCAGCCACCTGGCCCTGGTGCGCGGGGAGGTGGCCGACGGCACGCCGGTGCTGGTGCGCATGCACTCGGAGTGCCTGACGGGGGACGTCTTCGGGTCGCTGCGCTGCGACTGCGGGGAGCAGCTGCAGGCGGCGCTGGCCATGATCGCGCGCGAAGGGCGCGGGGTGGTCGTCTACATCCGTCAGGAAGGGCGGGGGATCGGGCTGACCAACAAGATCAAGGCCTACGCCCTGCAGGACGACGGCAAGGACACGGTGGAGGCCAACCTGCTGCTGGGCTTCCCGCCCGACCCGCGCGACTACGGGGTGGGCGCGCAGATCCTGGCCGACCTGGGCGTGCGGCAGCTGCGCCTGATCACCAACAACCCGCGCAAGCGCGCCGGGCTGGAGGGGTACGGCCTCACCGTGGTGGACCGGGTCCCCCTGGAGATGCCGCCCAACCGCGAGAACTACCGCTACCTGCAGACGAAGCGCCACAAGCTCGGCCACCTCCTCTCCATCGACTGAGCGTCCATGGGCGCGGTCTGGCAGGGGAGCGAGGACGGGCGCGGCCTGCGCATCGCCATCGTGGTGAGCCGCTACAACCTGGGCATCACCGAGCGGCTGCTGGCCGCCGCGGAGGCGACGCTGCGCGAGCGCGGCGCGGCGTGGGACGTGGCCTGGGTCCCGGGTGCCCTGGAATTGCCGCTCGTGGCGCGGCGCCTGGCCGCCTCCGGCGGCTACGACGCGGTGCTGGCGCTGGGGTGCGTCATCCGCGGGGAGACGGCGCACTTCGAGCACGTGGCCCGGGAGGCGGCCCACGGCCTGGCCCGGGCCGCGGACGAGACCGGGGTGCCGGTGATCAACCAGGTGCTGGCCGTCTACGACCCCGCCCAGGCGGCGGCGCGCGCCGGCGACGAGCTGAACCGCGGACGGGAGGGCGCGCTCGCCGCCATCGCCATGGGGACGCTCATGCGCACGCTGCGCGAGGCGGGGCTGTGAGGGGCGGGCCTGCGCCCGTCACGCTCTTCACCGGCCTGCGCGCCCGCACGCTCGACCCCGCGCGGCCGCAGGCGACCGCCCTGGCGATGGCGCACGGGCGCGTGCTGGCGGTCGGGGACGACGCGGCGCTGCGGGAGGCCTTCCCCCGCCACCGCCGGGTGGACTGCGGGGGGTGGTGGGCCCTGCCTGCGCTCAGCGACAGCCACATCCACCTGCTGGCCTACGGGCTGAGCCTGCGGCGCCTCGACCTGCGCGCGTGCCGCTCCCTGGCCGACACGGTGGCCGCCGTCGCCGCCGCGGCCCGCCAGACGCCCCCGGGGGTGTGGGTCCTGGGACACGGCTGGGACCGCAACCGCTGGGCGGAGGGGCGCTGGCCCACCCGCGACGACCTCGACCCGGTGAGCGAGGGCCATCCCGTCGCTCTCACGAGCAAGGACGGCCACCTCCTGTGGGTGAACTCCGCCGCCCTGGCCGCCGCCGGCATCGACGCCCGCACGCCCGACCCGCCCGGCGGAGAGATCGTGCGCGACGCCGCCGGCCGGCCGACCGGCCTGCTGAAGGAGGAGGCGAAAGCGCCCGTCGCGCGCCTGATCGAGCGCCCCGACCCGGCCACGGCGGAAGCGGCCGTCCGGGAGGCGGTGCGCGCCCTCCACCGCTTCGGGGTCGCCGCCGTGCACGACATGGAGGGCCCCGAGGCGTTCACCGTCCTGCAGGAGGGGCACGCCGGCGGGCGCCTGCGGTTGCGCGTCTGGATGACGATCCCGCTCGACCGGCTCGAGGCCGCCCTGGCCTTGGGGCTGCGCACCGGCACGGGCGATGCGTGGCTGCGGGTGGGCGGGGTGAAGATCTTCGCCGACGGCACCCTCGGCTCCCAGACGGCCAGCATGCTCGAGCCCTTCGACAACCAGCCGGGCAACACCGGCATCGCCATCCACGGCCGGGAGGCCCTGCGCGCGCTGGTCGGGCGCGCGGTCGAGGGCGGGTGGTGGCCGGTGGTGCACGCCATCGGCGACCGCGCCAACCGCGACGTGCTGGACGCTTTCGCGGCGGTGCGCGACCTGGCCGAGGTTCGGGGTGTGCGCTGCCGCATCGAGCACGCCCAGCTCCTCCACCCCGACGACCTGCCCCGCCTGGCCGCCCTCGGGGTCATCGCGTCCATGCAGCCCATCCACGCCATCGCCGACCGGGAGATCGCCGACCGCTACTGGGGACGGCGCAGCCGCTGGGCCTACGCCTGGCGGTCCCTGCTCGATGCCGGGACCGTGCTGGCCTTCGGCTCGGACGCCCCGGTGGAGACGCCCGACCCCTGGGAGGGGCTCTACGCCGCCGTGGCCCGGCGTCGCCCCGGCGAGGCCCCCTGGTATCCCGAGGAGGCCATCACGCCGCTCGAGGCGCTGCGCGCGTACACGGTGGGGGCCGCGCTGGCCGCGGGGGCCGAGCGTTGGGCGGGGCGCCTGGCCCCGGGATGTCTGGCCGACTTCATCCTCACGGACCGGGATGTCCTGGGGGTCCCCCCGGAAGCGCTGCGGGAGACCCGGGTGCTGGCCACGGTCGTCGGAGGGGAGGTGGTCTTCGCCCAGGGCCCGCTGGCCGGGCTGGAGGAGGCGGGGGCAGGACTAAACCCTGGGGCGCCTGCCCACGTCTGGTAGAGGGGGAGATCGGCGGGACCCCGAACCGCCGCGGCGGGAGGCGGGTGTGGAGGAGCAGGAGCGGTCGGCGGCCGGACCGGGTGCAGGGCTGCCGTCCGGGCGGGGTGAGGGGTTGACGGCAGAGGATGCCGGGCTCGTCGAGGCCTTCCGGCGCGGCGAGGAGAGCGCGTTTGCCGCGCTCGTCATCAAGTACCGGGAGGCGGTCTACCGGACGGCACGGCGGCTGGTGGGCAGTCACGAGGACAGCGCCGACATCACCCAGGAAGTCTTCATCCGCGCCTACCGGGCGCTGCCGCGCTTCGACGGTCGGGCTCATTTGCGCACCTGGCTCTACCGGATCACCGTGAACCTCTGCCTCGACCTCCACCAGCAGCGCCGGCGCCAGAGTTGGGTCGACCTCGACGAGGTCACCGCCGAAGCCCCGCCCGAGGACGCGCCGGAGGCCCGCGCCGAAGCCCGCACCCTGCGGCAGGCGGTGCGCGCGGCGGTGGCCGCCCTGCCGCCCCGGCAGCGGGCCATGGTGGTGCTGCGGGTCTACCAGGACCTCCCCTACGCCGAGATCGCGCGCATCATGGGGTGCGCCGAAGGGACGGTCAAGGCGACGATGTTTGCGGCGCTGCGCAAGCTGCGCCGCCAGCTCGGAGCGGTGCTGGGAGAGGAGACGGTGGCGACGCTGACGGCAGGCCTGGGGTCGGGGGCCCGGGTGGGCGATGAAGTGCCGTAGGGCGCGGGAGCTCCTCCTGGAGGGCGTGACCGGCCGGCTGGACCCGGACCGGCGCCGGGCGCTGCTCGCGCACCTGGCCGGATGCGCGCGCTGCCGGGCCGAGGCCGCGGAGCTGGAAGCGGGCGTGGCCCTCCTGCGGGCGCTGCCCGAGCCCGTGGCGCCCGAAGGCTTCTGGGGCGACTTCATGGTCGGTCTGGAGGGGCGGCTGCGGGCCGAGCCCCTCCCGCTGGGGGTCCGGCTGCGCCGGTGGTTCGCGCGGCCGCCCCGTGCCCTGGGTACGGCCGCGGCCACGGCGGCGCTCGTGGCCGTGCTCACCCTGGCGCTCGGCCAGCAGCGCTCCGCCCCGCCCGAGACCACCGCCCCGCCGGGTTGGCTCGCCGCCTACGTCACGCCGGAGGTGCGCGGGGTCCTGCCGGCCCTCAGCCACGCCGTCGAGCTCTGGCAGGCCGGGATGGGCGCGCTCGAGCAGGAGCCCCTCTTCGACCTGCCGCCCGACGCCCCGTGACCACGCTCCGGCGGGCCGCCTTCGCGCTGGCGGTGGCACTGCTGCTGGTCCCGCTGCCGGCGCTGAGCCAGCCGCCCACGCCCAACCCGCGCGCCGAGCGCATCATCGAGGCCCTGCTCATCTGGCGGCTGGTCGACGAGCTGGACCTGACGGAGGCGCAGATCGCCCGCATCTTCCCGCGCATCAAGACCCTCAAGGGGATCCGCCTCCAGCTGGGCCGGCAGGTGCTGATCCTGCGGGAGGAACTGCGGGAGCTGCTGCGGCAGCGGCCGCGCGACGAGGCGGCCATCCGGGCCAAGGTGGCCGAGCTGGACGCGCTGCGCCGGGAGATCGAGACCCGGCGGGAGCGGGTGCTGCGGGAGATCCGTGCCGCGCTCACGGTGGAGCAGCAGGCGCGCTTCGTGCTGATCCAGGAGCGGTTCGAGGCGGAGACGCTGCGGCTGCTGGAGGAGGTCCGCCGGCTGGTCGAGCAGGGCGGCGGCGGCCGACAGTAGCCTTACGCGTGGCGATCCGGCGGGCCGCCGCGCGGCGGCCGCCTGCCCGCGCCGCCCGACGCTCCGCCTCACCGGGCCGGAGCCGCCGGACCCTCCTCGTCCACCAGGTACTCGCTCTTCCGGTAGGTGGCCCGCACCCCGCAGTGCGGGCAGGTGTGGTAGTTGGCCGCGAGCGTCCCCTGATCGAAGGAGCGGCGGTCCATGCGCCGGCCGGTGAAGTAGGTGCGCCCGCAGGCCTTGCAGACCACGGAGAGCCGCAGCTTGCCCATCAGCCGCCGGGCCCGGGATCCCCGCGCCCCTCCGGAGGTGAAGCGACGGCCTCCGGGTGCGCCTGCAGGAAGCGCTCCACCTCGGCGGCGCGCCACAGCCGCCGGTCGCCGTTGGCGAAGAGCGGGGCGGGGAATGCGGGGTGCGCCGCCACCGTTTCCAGGAAGGTGCGGGGGTGGAGGCCGAGGCGCTCGGCCACCTCGACCGGGCTCACGACCTCCTCGCCCGCAGCCACCAGGCGTGCCACGGCGGCGACGAAGGAGTCGCCGGCCGCCGGCCGCCTGAGGAGGAAGTCGATCGCCGAGATGCCCCGCGGATGGGCCTGTTTGACCAGGTTGCTGTAGTGGCGCAGCTCGTCGGGGTATCCTCTCAGATGGCGGAGGACCAGGGTGTCGCGCACCAGGGGGTCGTCCGTCACAAGCGTGATCATCGCCTCATCGAGGAGCATAGCATGCCCTTCCTGACCGACCAGGACGCCGAGACGATCCGCCGGCGCTTCGCCGCCGACCTGGAGGCGCCGGTGCGCCTGCTGCTCTTCCTGCCCACCCTCGGCGGGCTCGCCCTCGCCGGGCAGGAGTCGGAGATCCCTGAGTACACCCGCCGGCTGGTGCACGAGGTGGCCGCGCTCTCGGACCGGCTCCGGGTCGAGGAGGCGAGCCTGATCTCCCAGGGCGACCTGGCCGACCGCTACCGGGTGACGTACGCGCCAACGCTGGTCTTCCTGCGGGAGACCGACGGCGGCCCGCCGCAGGACCTGGGGCTGCGCTACGTGGGGCTGCCCGGCGGGTACGAGCTGGTCACGCTGCTGGAGATGGTCATCGGCGTCTCCCGCGGCCGCCCCGACCTGGCCCCTGCGACGGTGGCGCAGCTGGCGGGGCTCGACCGCGACCTGCACCTGCAGGTCTTCGTCACCCCCACCTGACCACACTGCCCCCGCGCGGCCAGGCTGGCCGCGCACCTGGCGATCGCCTCCCCGCGCGTGCGCACGGACGTCGTGGAGGTCTCCGAGTTCCCGGAACTGGCGCAGCGGTACAACGTCTATGCCGTGCCGAAGACGGTCGTGAACGACGCCTACGAGATCGTGGGCGCCCTGCCCGAGCGGCAATTCGTGGAGGCGGTGCTGCGCGGGGCGGAAGGTCAGGAGACCGAGGGGGAGGGATCGGACATCGCGGGGGAGACGACCCCGGTCGAGCCCGACGGCTGAAGCGCGTCGACTTCGGCCTGCTGGAGCGCGTCGGCCTCCGCTGCGCGCATCGCCTTCAGGCGCCGGGCCAGGGCCACGCCCAGGGGCGTGAGGCAGTAGGACGCACTCGTCGCCTCGTACTGGAAGAGCCCGTGCAGCCGCCCGTGCCAGCACCCCCGCCGCACCTGCAGCTCGTTGAGGCCGGTGAGGGCTCCGAGCTCGTCCCCGGACACACCACGTCGGAACCAGGCCTGGCGGTCGAGCAGCGCCAGGGCGATCTGCTCGGCCCAGTCGTTGATGGTGTGGTAGGGGGTCTTCGGTACGGCCATGAGCCTCCAGAAACGGCCCCGGAACGTGTTCGGACAGACACTAGAGACGTGCCCATGACCTCCCGAGATTAGACTGCAATCCGACCAGTTCGGGCGTTTCGCAGCTCCTGCGCCTTTCGGAGCTCCC
>ENA-ORXB01003565-ORXB01003565.1-sediment-metagenome-genome-assembly--contig:-NODE-3565-length-10542-cov-4.287052_pt1 | contig 10542 bp, 9 predicted proteins | sample MGYA00237863_ERZ511475 | MGnify/ENA primary metagenome ERZ511475 (study PRJEB26305, sample SAMN06343858) | sediment metagenome | isolation source: hot spring sediment | place: Canada: British Columbia...
CGGCGGGGAAGGGGGTAGGGGGATGGGGCAGTGCCCCTCGAATGCGTTGGCCCCGCCTGTGAGGCAACCTGTCCGCCCATGAAGGGAGAGGGGCAGGGGTCGGTGATGCCATCGCCGAACGCGAACTGCCCCAAGAATGAACTGCACCCCACCCCCTCCCACAAGTTGTAACAGTGCACAGTCTCTGCTAGAATCGCGGTGCCTCATGGAGCCGACCGCCGCTTGCATCCTGAAGGCTGAGGGTGTTTGTCGGCTCCCAAGCGCCGCTATCCGGACGAGATGACATCCTGCGTGGGATGTCTCGCCGAGGCGTCCGGGACGGGCACTTGCATGCAAAGCGAAAGGAATGGAAAACCATGCGCAGGCTCATTGCTCTCTCCATGGTAGCAGCGCTGGCGGCGCTCATCCTGCTTGGCTGCGGGGGATCACAGGCTCCAGCACAGCAAGGCGGGCAGGCCAGAGAAGCGCCGACAACGGCAGCAGGCCAGCCGCCAGCCCAGACCGGTGCCGAGCCTCAGACCGGCCGGGGCAACACCCCAGGGAACATTGTCAACGACGGCCTCGCGGCTACGGATGGCGAGTGGATCTACTACAGCAACCCGGCAGACGAGGGGAAGCTGTACAAGATGAAGCCGGACGGGAGCGGCAAGACCAAGCTCAGCGACAACAAGGCGGCAGAGTACATCAACGTCGTAGGCGGTTGGGTGTACTATGCCAGGAGCGGCAGCTACATCTACCGGGTGCGCACCAACGGCAAGGATGAGGCGCAACTCAGCAAGACCGCCGCTACTTACGTCAGCGTGGTCGATGGCTGGATCTACTACCACAACAAGGCGGACAAGGGAGCCATCTACCGGATGAAGACCGATGGCTCCGAGGTGACCAAGCTCAACAGCCAGACGAGCAGCTACATCAACGTCGCCGATGGCTGGATCTACTATATCGACATCACCGGCTCACAGCTCGTCAAAGGCCCGGCCTACAGGATGCGGGCCGACGGCTCCGAGCAGACCCGGCTCGGCGACAGGATCGTCTCCAACCTGAACGTGGCCGGTGAGTATCTCTACTACACCGAGCATCCGGAGGGCGGCGAGGTCACGACCGGCCGCATGAAGCTGGACGGCTCGGAGGCCACGACCATCGCCAACGACAACTACCGGTACCTGAACGTGGCCGGGGACTCGATCTACTATGCACCGGACCAGGACTCTGGCCGGCTCTACCGGGCGGCGCTCGACGGATCGGGCGCGACCAGGCTCGCCGACGACAAGCACGTCAAGTCCATCAATGTGGTCGGCGACTGGATCTACTATGACGTTTCTGGTGGCGACCCCCAGTGGATCAAGGTCGACGGCAGCGGCAGGCGGCCGGTAGACTGAACTCACATAGAGGGCCCCTCATCCCCGCTTCCGCCCTCCGGCGCGTCGGGCCGAAGCGCGGACCGGGGATGAGGGGCCTTCCTGTAGTGCTCCAACCCGGGCGCGGGGGGCTACGGCGGGACGGCGCGTGCGCGGCCGTCCCCTGGGGATACGCACTCGCTCGTATCAGACGTCGTAGTACAGGCTGAACTCGTACGGGTGCGGACGGGTGCGCACCGGGTCGACCTCGTTCTCGCGCTTGTAGGCGATCCAGGTCTCGATCACATCCTCGGTGAACACGTCCCCGCGCAGCAAAAAGTCGTGGTCGGCCTCGAGAGCCTCGAGGGCCTCGCTGAGGGATCCGGGCACCTGCTGGATGAGCCGTGCCTCCTCCCAGGGCAGGTCGTACAGGTCCTTGTCGGCCGGCTCGCCGGGGTCGATGCGGTTCTGGATGCCATCGAGGCCGGCAAGCAGCATGGCGGCAAAGGCCAGGTACGGGTTGCAGCTCGGATCAGGCGGCCGGAACTCGATGCGCTTGGCCTGCGGACGCTTGGAGTAGACCGGGATGCGGCAGCAGGCGGAGCGGTTGCGCTGCGAGTAGGCCAGGTTCACGGGTGCCTCAAAGCCAGGCACGAGGCGACGGTACGAGTTTGTCGTCGGGGCGGCGAAGGCCAGAATCGCCGCGGCGTGTCGGAGCAGGCCGCCGATATAGTACCGGGCCATCTCTGACAGGCCGGCATACCCCGCCTCGTCGTAGAAGACGTTCTCCCCGCCCTTCCACAGGCTCTGGTGCGTGTGCATGCCGGAGCCGTTATCCTCGTAGAGCGGCTTGGGCATGAAGGTAGCCGTCAGGCCGTAGCGGCGCGCTACGTTTTTCACCACGTACTTGTAGATGAGGACCTGATCGGCCATGCGCACGAGGGTGTCGTAGCGCATGTCGATCTCAGCCTGCCCGGCGGTCGCGACCTCGTGGTGGTGCACCTCGGTCCGGATGCCGGCAGCCTCGAGGGCGAGCACGATCCGCGAGCGCACGTCCTGCTGCGTGTCGGTGGGAGGGCAGGGGAAGTAGCCGCGCTTGGGCAGGATCTGTCCGCCAAAGTTGGGTTTCAGGTCGGCGGCCGAGTTCCACCAGCCCTCGAGGCTGTCGATGGCGTAAAAGGCCGAGTTGGTGTTGCAGCCGTAGCGCACGTCGCTGAACATAAAGAACTCGCACTCTGGCCCCCAGTAGCTGACGTCGGCAATGCCGGTCTGCCTGAGGTAGGCTTCGGCCTTGCGCGCGATGTAGCGCGGGTCCCGCGTGTAAGGCTGGCGGGTGACGGGGTCGTACACGTCGCAAATGATGGCGAGGGTGGGGACCTCGAGCACCGGGTCCACGAAGGCCGTGCTCGGGTCGAGCATGAGCAGCATATCGGACTCGTGGATCTCCTTGAAGCCGCGAATCGACGAGCCGTCGAAGCCGATCCCCTCCTCGAAGAGCTCCTCGGTGAGGTTCCGGGCGGGAATGGAAAAGTGCTGCCACACTCCCGGCAGGTCGGTAAACCGCAGGTCCACGATCTGGACCTCCTGGGCGGTCTTGACGACGTCTTGGGGCGTCTTGGTCATTCGGGTCTCCTCTCAAGTTGGCCGAACGGCGCAGCCGAGGCTGGCCTCTCCTGGTGTCTGCCCTATTATAGCAGCGGCACGGCCTCCGGGTCTATTACCCGAACGGGGCATATTCTGTTGGGGTGTAGGCCTGGCCGGTCGGGTGAGCGCAGAAGCCCTCCGGTCCCCGAGCGCACCCCGATTGTCGAGGATGCCCGCACCCCTCGGGGCATTCCCTGCTTTGCCGCCGGAGTGGCAAAGCAGGGGTTAGCCCCTCGCCCCGCCCGCGCCGCGGCGGGAGCGGGGAGAACGAGCCAAGGGGGTGCCGGCGGGCGGCGAAGCCGCCGGCACCCCCTTGGCATGGCATGCATCTTGCTCGCCCGGTGCCAGTCATTTCGGCGGCAGGAGCAGGGAATGATCTTCCAGCAAGGGGTTGATGCCCTCGCCCACGCGGAGCCGCTCGACCGGCCCGCGGATGGCCTGCAGGGCTGGGTCCGACGGGCCTACAGGGCTGCCGGACGCACCGGGAGCCGCCTCGCCAATGCCCTCTACGGCACCTGGCTCGGGCACCCATTCCACCCCGTCGTAACCGATGTTGTCGTCGGCACCTGGACGGCGACCGAGGTGCTCGATGCCCTCGATGCTCTCAGCGGGCGGCACGTTTTCGCCCGCTGCGCCGACGCGTCGCTGCTCACGGGGATCGGGGCGGCGTCGGTGGCCGTTCTCTCCGGGCTGACGGAGTGGCAGCACACGCGGGCCCATCCGCGGCGGGTCGGCCTGGTCCACGCGATTGCCAACATCAGCATCACACTGCTGCAGGGGACGTCGCTGGCCCTTCGCCTCCTCGGGGCGCGGCGGGCCGGCCGGGCCCTTTCGGGCTTTTGCTACGGCGTGCTGATCACCTCTAGCTACCTTGGCGGGGAGATGGTTGGCAAGTACCGCATCGGGGTCAACCATGCGCCCGTCGATCAGGTTCCCCAACAGTTCGTGGCGGTGATGGCCGAGCGCGACCTGCCGGAGAACGAGCTCCGCCGGGTCGATGCCGGAGGCGTGTCTGTGCTGCTCGTCCGGCAGGGCGAGCGCATCTACGCCATGCATGCGACGTGCACACACCTGGGCGGGCCGCTGCCGCAGGGCACGCTGGTCGACGGCGTCATCCAGTGCCCCTGGCACGGGTCGCGGTTCGACCTGGAGACCGGACGTGTCGTCCGGGGCCCGGCCAGCTTCCCCGAGCAGTGCCTGGCCACGCGCGTGCGCGACGGGCAGATCGAGGTCGGGCCGCCGGCCGGCCTCGGGCGCTGCCGGCACGAGCCTGTCGGCGCGACGGGCTGATGGGCTCCACCTGGCCCGAGCAGCCTGCGGGAAGAAGGGCCGTGCGGGCGCGCGGCGGCGAGCGCGCAGGCGAGCGGCCAACTCTCAGGCACGGGGGCAGAGAGTGTCAAAGGAGACCGTGAGCATCACCTTCCCCTATGCGGGCATTGGTGGCCTCGAGGTGCCGGCCTCCAGGCTCCTCGGCATCTACGACGTCCAGCGGGTCGGCGCGAGGCCCTCGCCCGCGTCCCTCACCGAACAGGCGCTGCGCTCGCCGATTGGCACTCAGACCCTCGGCAGGCTCGCGAGCGCCGGGCAAAAGGTCCTGATTCTCTGTGACGACTATACACGCCCGACCCCGGCAGCTGAAATGCTGCCGCCGCTGCTCGCCGAGCTCCGGGAAGCGGGCGTGTCGCCGCAGGACGTTTCCATTCTCACGGCACAGGGAACGCACAGGCAGATGACGCGGGCCGAGCTTGCCCGCAAGCTGGGAGAGGAGGTCCTGCGGCAGCACCCGGTGATCCAGCACGACTGGCGCGACGAGGAAAACCTCATCCCCCTTGGCGAGACGAGCGCCGGCCTCCCCATTATCGCCAACCGGCACGTCCTGCAGGCTGACCTCTTAATCGGGCTGGGCCACGTCGTCCCCCATCGCATCACCGGCTATAGCGGGGGCGCCAAGATCGTCGCGCCCGGGGTGATCGGCGCGCCTCGCACTGCCGCCGAGATACACTGGTTGGGCGCGCAGGTGCCAGCCCGGGACCTGCTGGGAGTCATCGACAACCCCGTTCGCGCGCAGGTGAACGAGATGGGCGTCCGGGTAGGCCTGCGCTTTGTGGTGAATGCCGTGCAGGACGCCGACGGGCGGGTCGCTGCCGTGTTCGCCGGCGACCCGGCCGAGGCGCAGCGGCAGGCAGCGCTGGCCTCGCGAACGATCTACAGCGTGCATCTGCCCGAGCTGGCGGATGTGGTCGTCGTCGACTCCTACCCGGCGGATGTTGACTTTTGTCAGGCCGCCAAGGCGGCCTATGCCGCCGAGGTGGCCGTCCGTCCCGGAGGTGTAGTCATCCTGGTGAGCCTCTGCCCCGAGGGCGTGGCGCGGCAGCATCCTGCGGTGCTCGAGTATGGCGTGCGCCCGGTCGAGGAGATGCGGCAACTCGTCGCCTCGGGAGAGATCGAGGATGTCGTGGCTGCCGCCATCCTGACGCTGACGGCCTGGGTGGTCAAAGAGCGAGCACACGGCATCATGGTGTCGCCTGGCATCGCCCCCGACGATCAGCTCCGGCTGGGCTTTGCCCCGGCCCGTACGCCGCAGGAGGCTCTGGGGATGGCCCTGGGGATCGTGGGCCGCGATGCGCGAATCGCCGTCCTCCGGCATGGTGGCGAGATCGCCCCGATCGTGGAGGCCGAGGCTCAGCCCGAGGTCCTGGGGATGGAGCGGCTGTGGGCGGGGCGGAGGGGACCATGAGGCGCACGGGTGCCCGCGCCGTAGCTCGGCTGCTGGCACGCTACGGGCGCGAGGCCTCCCATGGCCGTCTGCAGCGCAGCCTTGCGCTGCTGGCGGGCCTTGCCTCGCTGACCAACGCCTTCGCAGCCTTCGTCGAGCATTAGCACCCGGCGGGCGCGGATGCCAAGACGGGAGGGATCGGATGGCCGGGCAGGTATCCTATAATATGGACAACCTCACGCGGTGTCGGTGCCCGCAGTGCCCTGTCCGCAGCTCAAGCGCCTGCATCATGCGGCGGGTCGCAGGGAGGCCCCTACCACTCACGCAGTTGCCCCGGCCGGGGGAAGCCGAGAGCCTCTATTGCTCGGAGACAGTTGGCGCCTCGACCTGTGGCGACCTCGACGGCACCCTCGAGTGCCAGTGCCCGACCTGCCCGGTGTGGCAGGAGCATGGGCTGAAGTCGCGGTACTTCTGCATGCAGGGAGCGGTAGGATGAGCTTTCCCGGGCAGGGCGCGTCTTACCTTTACCCCTGCGCCAGCACCTGCCGGTGCCCATAGTTCCGGGCATAGTACTCGCGGTAGTAGGAGCCCTCTTTGATAGGCCGCCACCAGGCCTCGTTCTCCAGGTACCAGCGCACCGTCTTCTCGAGGGCCTCAGCAAAGGTGTGGCGACTGCGCCAGCCCAAAGCGCGCAGCTTGCTGCAGTCGAGGGCATAGCGCCGGTCGTGGCCGGGCCGGTCGGTGACGTGCTGGATCAGGGAGTGTGGTTTGCCGACGAGGTCGAGGATGAGGCGCGCCATGTCCAGGTTGCGCGTCTCGACCTCGCTGCCCACGTTGTACACCTGGCCGGGCTCCCCGCAGTGCAGGACGACGTCGATCCCCTCGCAGTGATCGAGGACGTACTGATAGTCCCGCATCTGCTGCCCATCGCCGTAGACCGGCAGCGGCTGGTCGTCGATGGCGTTGGTGATAAAGAGGGGCACGACCTTTTCAGGGTACTGGTAAGGGCCGATGTTGTTCGAGCCCCGGGTGATCGTCACCGGCAGGCCAAAGCTGGTGTAGTACGAGAGGACGAGGAGGTCACTGCCAGCCTTGCTGGCCGAGTAGGGGCTGCGGCTCTCGAGGGGATCGCTCTCGACCGACCGGCCCTCGAGCTTGGCGCCATAGACCTCGTCGGTGCTGACCTGATGGTACCGCTCGACCTGATACTTGCGCGCCGCCTCGAGGAGGACGTAGGTGCCGAACACGTCGGTCATGATAAAGCTGCCCGGCTCTAGGAGCGAGCGGTCGACGTGCGTCTCGGCAGCAAAGTTGACGATGCAGTCGATGCCGTGCTCGCGCATCACCCGGTCGACGAGGGCCGCATCGGCGATATCGCCTCGCACAAAGGTGAAGCGTGGGTCGCCTCTGAGGTCGCGCAGGTTCTCGAGGTTGCCGGCGTAGGTCAGCTTGTCGTAGACGACGACCCGGTAATCCGGGTACTTCTGCAGGACGTACCGGCAAAAGTTAGAGCCGATAAAGCCGGCACCGCCGGTGATGAGCAGGTTTTGCATTCTCCCCTCCGTACTGACGCGATCGACTGGCCTGCGGCATTGCAGTGTCGCCCCCACCCCCGCAGCCCTCTCCCCCGCCCGCGTCCGGGCGGGGGGCCTTCTCTAATGGGGTGTTTGGGCGGCGGGAGCGCGCTTTGCGCGCTCCCGCCGCCCAAACACCCCAGTCCATGAATCTCCCCTCCCCAGGCGGATGCCGCCGCGTCCGCCTGGGGAGGGGATGGGGGAGGGGCACCGAGCACGGGGTCGCAGGACAAGCTACCTCCACCTGAGCTGCACCCCCTGAATCCCGTCACTATCCCGCCGTGCCAAGGGCCAGCCGTCGCAGGCGACGCCAGATCTTGCGCGGCTGGGCGTACCGGCGCCAGAGGCGTCGCACGTCCCGCTTGAGCTGATTGAGCGGCTTGCGCCGCTGCGATTCGGCCAGCGCCCACTGCAGGAATGCCGGGTCGTGCCCCTTGATCTTGACCTCGGTCGGGTTGCGGCGGTAGCTGTCGTGGTCGGTGATGAGCGACAGATCGTGCTCCTGGCAGTAGGTAAAGAGGTCGCTGCCGGGGTGGGGGGTGTAGAAGGCCGGGCTGTAGTAGTCGGGATCGATCTCCTTGAGCATGGAGATTGTCGCCCGCATCTCGTCCTCGGTCTCGGTCGGCAGCCCGAGCATATAGTTCGCCCAGATGGCGATCCCGTACTTGCGGCAGATTCTGGCCGCCTCAAGGTTCTGCCAGACCTTCGTCCCCTTGCGGATGAAGCGCAGCACCCGGTCCGAGCCGCTCTCAAAGCCGATCAGGTAGCCTTTCAGGCCGGCCCTGGCCATGAGGGCAACCATGTCCTCGTTCTTGACGATGATGTCGGCTCGGCTCTGGCAGAAGAAGGGCTGGCGAAAGCCCGCCTCACTGTAGGCGCGGCAGAACTCGATGACCCAGTCGCGGTCCTCCGTGAGGCAGTCGTCGTGGAACATGAAAGAGTTGAAGTGGTACTGCTCCTGCAGCAGCCGCAGCTCGGCGAGGACGTTCGGCACGCTGCGCCGGCGCACCTTGCGTCCAAAGATGTGGCGCTCGGCGGGCTGGCAGTAGCTGCAGTTGTACATGCAGCCTCGGCCGGCGATGATGGTCACAAAGGGAGGCGGCAACTCGGGCACAAAGGGCGCCTCGGGCGAATCCAGATCGTAGCCCCAGCGGCGCCACTCGGCGAGGAACAGCTCGTGATCGGCGAAGGGGATCTCATCGAGGTTGGGGGCCACGCCGGGCACAAGCCTTGGGACCTCGTCACCGCGCATCAAACGGGCTACAGCATCGGGGAAGCTGATCTCTCCCTCGCCGGTGAAGACGTGGTCCACGAGGGGACTCTCGAGCACCTCCTCCGGGCAGATGGTCGGGTGCGGCCCGCCGACGCAGGTGCGGATGCGGGGATCGACCTCCCGCACGATCTCGAGCGCCCGCATGGCGGGGTTATAGTCGGCGCTCATCATGCTCACGCCGACCACGTCCGGGCGCCGGCGCTCGACCTCGGTGCGGAAGGCGTCCCACCCAGGCAAGGCGCGCAGGTCGATGAGGTCCACCTCGGCGCCGACGGCGCGCAGGCAGGGCGCGAGAATCGCCAGGCCGTGTCCGATCCAGCCGGAGTCCATTCCCTGTCCGAGGCTGTCGAAGCCCTTGCCTCCGATACCCGGGTAGATGAGTGTGACCTTCATAGGCTTTCCCCTTTCGCATGGCGGGGGATACTGGCGGTATTATAGAGTGAGCGGGCGCAGGCGCCAAGTCGTGCGCCGCGCGGGTACGCCCCATAGACGCCTGCCGCGCCCGGCGGGTTCCCGCCGGGCAGGGGCCCCGTCCTCTGGGAGCCGCGCACTCCATTGGCCGGCTGGCCGGTGCCGCAGTATAATAGCTCCCCAGCATTGGGGCGCGCCGGCCTGGGGCGCGCCCATCGGTCCCAGGAAAGGAGCAGGGCCATGCTCGTGCTCGGCATCTCAGGTAGTCCCCGCCCTGATGGCAACACGGCGCGCGCCGTGCAGCGTGCCCTCGAGGTGATCCGGGGCGAAGGGCTGGAGACGGAATACATCTCGCTCGCCGGCAAGAACATCGGTTTCTGCACGGGCTGCTGGGGCTGCCGCGCCACCCATACCTGCGTCATCGACGATGACATGACCGAGATCTACGAAGCCATGCGGCGTTGCGACGGCCTGCTCCTCGGCTCGCCGGTGTACATGGGCATGGTGACCGGGCAGCTCAAGGCCATGATGGACCGTACGGTCCTGCTGCGCGTGGGAGGCGTCTTTGAGCTCAGCGGCAAGGTCGGCGCTGGCATCGCCTGCGGCGGCTTTCGGAACGGCGGGCAGGAGCTGGTGCTCCAGAACATCCACACCTATCTGCTGCAGCTCGACGTCCTCGTCATCGCCGATGGCCCACCCTTCAGCCACTCCGGTGCCGCCATCGCCGGCGTGATCGAGCAGGACGAGCTGGCCTGCGCACCGTGGATAATCTCGCCCGCCGGCTGGCGGCGGCCGTCAAGCGCTGTCGGGGACGTTGATGGAATGGCAGGGGCACAGAGCGCCGGGCCGGGGTGACTTGGGGCCGCCGGGGGCGTCTCCCCGCTGATCAGACGCGGACGGCGGCAGGAACCCTCCTCGGGGACCTGAGCGTGCCCACGAGCAGCCAGGCGCCGAGGCCTGCCCAGGTTGCCAGGCTCAGCGCGAAGCCGATCCAGAAGCTCGGCGGCGAGAACCAGAGCTGCACCTGGTGCGTGCCTGCCGGGACGTACACGGCCCGGAACAGATAGTCGGCAACCAGCACCCGCGCCGGCCGGCCATCGATGCTGGCACGCCAGCCGGGGTAGTACACCTCGCTCAGGAGGAGATAGCCGGGCGTCGGCGTGTCGACCTCGAGGGTCAGCCGGTTGGCGCTATACTCCGTGTAGCGGACGCTCCGTGGCCGGTCTCCGGGGCTCCCGGTCGGCTGCGGCTCCTCCTGCAGGATGACGACCTGCGTCGGGTCAAAGCCCGGCGCGTGTATGGCCTCAAAGGCCTCGCGTGCGCCGGCGACCTGCATCGCCTCGTAGACGAGCTGGGCCATCGGATAGGCTGTCGTGTTCCGGTAGATGTCCACCGAGCCCCCGGTGTAGACGGGCACGAGGCGCTGATCGCCCGGCGGGTTCCCCTTGTCGGAGAGGACGTACCTCACTCCCAGAAGGCTGTAGAGCGTATCCCCGCGCGCGGCGATGCTCCAGCGGTAGGTCTCGTAGGCGGCGAGGCCCAGCGGGTTGTGGATGCCGGAGATGTCGTACAGCCCATGCACCGCGG
>ENA-ORXB01003566-ORXB01003566.1-sediment-metagenome-genome-assembly--contig:-NODE-3566-length-10540-cov-3.612062_pt1 | contig 10540 bp, 11 predicted proteins | sample MGYA00237863_ERZ511475 | MGnify/ENA primary metagenome ERZ511475 (study PRJEB26305, sample SAMN06343858) | sediment metagenome | isolation source: hot spring sediment | place: Canada: British Columbia...
GGGCTATAGCTAAGCGCTGGGTCATGCCTTTTGAGAAGGTGCGAACCAGGTCGTAGCGACGGTGTGAAAGTTCGACTTGGTTAAGCAGCTCATCAATTCTTGAGCTAAGCTCTTTAACGCCGTACATGGTGCCATAAAATTTTAGGTTTTCTTCAGCGCTTAGATCTAAATAAAGGAGAGGGCTATGAGAAATAAACCCAATCCTTGCTCTGATAGCAGCTGAATCCTTTTTAGGGTCCATGCCGCCAAGAAATACCTCGCCTTCAGTTGGTGCAACAAGAGTTGCAATAATCTTAATAAGTGTTGTTTTACCTGCACCATTTGGGCCAAATAAAGAAAGAAATCCGCCTTTTTCAAGATTAAACGATATTTTATCGAGAACTTTTCTTTTGCCAAAAAGTTTTGAAAGATTTCTTACCTCAATTTCAGGTCTCTCGCCTGAATATCCTTTTGTGTTTTCTCTTTCTAAGAACCCAGTTACCTGATTCACTTCAAGCAATCACCAATTTGGTTTTATTTCTTATCAAACCCCTGCTGGCTGTCGCTTGCGCCTGGCTGCTTTACCAGCGGGTTTAATCTCATTAACCTCTGGTTTGTCTGCAGGCACTGCCTTCGGCCACATAGCGATAATCGTTCCAAATATGATTATAAAGCTGCCAATCCAGACAAATGAAATCAATGGATTAATCTTAACGTTTAGATAGATGTTGCCTTGTTGATCCACCTTATTGACTACAACAAATATATCCCTAAACGGTTGATAGATGATATCAGCTTGGGTTGTTTGCTGATTTTGAACTATATGATGGACATATTCAGGAGCAACTTGCCGGATAATTTTGCCGCTTTTCCCATCCCTCATATCAAAATTTATTTTATATATGTACTTGTCTGGCCTTTGCTCTGACGTGATCCCCTTAAACATCAGGTTATAATTATCAACCTGAACAGTTTGCCCTGGCTGATTCTGGATTCTTGCAGGCAAATCTTTTACATAAAGCATTGAACCAGCGACGCCAAATATTATGATTGCAACGCCTAGATGGTTTAAATAGCCACCAGTTCTAGCGCGGTTGTTTTTAAGAGTTAATCCAAAAGCCTCAGCAAATCCAATTCCTTGGCTTTTAGACCTGCTGCTTGCCATAATATAGAAGAGATTAAGAATGGCTACAATCGAAAACACAGCTGCTACCATTGTAATGTAGCCAATTAAGTTGCTGCCCCACGCTGGATACAGCAGCACAGCAGCAATTACAGCAGCTGCACCTGGCACAATAAGTTGCTTAAGCAACTTATTGGAATCAGTCTGTGCCCAACCAAGATACGGACAGATTGTTATGAGCAATAAATAAAGTAAGCCCAACGGTGCAGCAAGGCGATTGTAAAAATCAGGGCCGAGAGATCCTTTAAAAAATGGCGGAATAACTGTAGCGCCCAAAATAATTAACGTAAAAACAACAAGTGCTAAGTTGTTTAAGTAGTAAGTAAAATGCCTTGAAAGAAAGTCGCTGAAAAACTCTTGAGTAGCAAATTCCTGTTTTCTTGTCCTTAGCAGATATACTGTCAACAAGCCAGAAATTAGCATTAAGCCGCCGAAGAGAAGGGTAAGGTCCCACCTAAGCTCAGGAAACGCATGCACGGATTCGATAAGACCCGAGCGTGTTATAAAAGTGGCCATGAGGCACATGGCAAACGAGAAGGTAGCTAATCCCACTGCCCAGACCTTCATTCCGCCTCTCCGACGATACATGGTAAAGGTGTGAAGAAGAGCTGTGCCAGAAAGCCATGGCAGCAGAGTTGCATTTTCTACTGGATCCCAAGCCCAATATCCGCCCCAACCAAGAACAACGTAGGCCCAAAGCGCGCCTAAAAACATACCAACTGTCAAGAAGAACCAAGCAACAAGTGCCCAAGAGCGCGTTAGATTAACCCATTCGCTAGAACCATTTCTACTAAGCAGTGCAGCCATTGCAAAGGCAAATGGGATGGTCAAGCCTGCATAACCCATAAATAGCGTTGGTGGATGAAGAACCATTGCCCAGTGCAATAGAAGTGGGTTTAGGCCAGCACCAGTTGTCGTATAACCAAGAGCTAGCCTAAATGGGTTTGAGGCAACCAGCATCGTAATTACCAGGAAAAGCTGCATATAATTTGCAATATACAGTGCCAATGATTTAAGCCGATGATTGCTTTTTATATTAGATAAAGCCAGAACAGCGGTGTATCCAGTAAGCATCCAAAGCCAAAGAAGAAGAGAGCCCTCATGCCCTGCCCAAAACGCCGATATTTTATAAAATGGGCTCATTAAAGGGGTTGAGTGATCTACCACATATCCAAATGAAAAATCATCCTTTAAAAACGCAAGAATCAAGACTAGGCTTGCAAAAGTTGCGCTTGCAAACTGCCAGATAATAGACCAACTGCCTGAGATTTGCTGCTGTTCTCCTTTGCGGGCTTTGGTGCCGACGTAAAAACAATAGGCGGTGTAAATTGATATGCCGGCAGTTAAAAGAAGAGATAGGTAGCCAATATACCGCATGTATTATTTTCCTCCTGATTTTTCTGATTTGCCCTGGCCTTCTTTTTTCTTCGTGTCATATTTTGATGGACACTTGGTTATAACGCTTTTGGCCTCAAACCTGTTTGGTGAAACAAGTTTTCCTTCAGCAACAGCCGTTATGTCCTTACCAAATGTCTGAGGTAGCTGGGACCCACTGTAGACAATCGTTAGCTTTTTATCTTTTTCATAGATATGGAAAACATATTTTCCATTTATATGCTCAGGGGACCTTTCAACTATCTTACCTGATACCCTTATGGATTTCCCAATATAGGATGAGTTACCGGCTACTTCGCTTACGCTCTTGTAATAAGAGTAAGACGATACCGAAGAGTTATATATCATATAACCTATGATTGCAAGAAGGATAACAGTTACTATTAGAAGCCGCTTTTTGCTTTTGCTATCAACCATTCAGATCTCCCCTTAAGATACACATTAATATAAATAATTGGCCTATAAGACCAACTAAACTTTTTTACTACAGAACGTAGCATATAAACAAAAGTTAGCTAGGTCAACCGCAAACCCCAGCTATGGAACTGCTCACAAGAACTCGGACTATATGCCCCATGAGCATTACCTGGCCTTGCTAGCAAGAGCCAGCTGATCCTTATCATCTTTTAGCTTTGTAACAGACCACCGCATAATATTAAAAGCAACAGCAATAAATACTAATGTAATAAGTGCAGCAAACACCTTTATTTCTATGGAGTCTGATTTAGCAAAGGCATTATTTGGGTGCACAAGCTTGCCTGTTGTCTTAAGTAAAATCAAAGCCACAGCGGGCAAGCTAAAGTTTAACCCTGCCCATATCCTTTTATCGGCCATGGTAAGCCTAAGCTGATAAAAAACTAGTGCTAGAACAAGAATAAACGCGGCTATGCGAAGGCGCGGCTCAATCCACCAGTTTCCTCCCCATGTAAGAGATGCCGCAAACGACCCTAAAACAACGCTTGCTGTCCAAAAGATTATCGCTGTTGACTGGCTAGCCGAGGACCACCTAATTAAAACATCCCTGGCTTGCTCAGCCTTAGACTTACTCTGTACTAAAAACACAATAAAATATAAAACCCCTAGGAGGCCTGAAGCTGCAAATAGTGCTAGGCCAACCCATGTAACTGCAGCATGGATGTAAATTAGCCTAATATAGCTTCCCAATGTCTTTTCCTCCGGGGCAATAAATGCGAGGATTATAGCTAACAAGACCAGCCCGAAGGTTACTAACAAAACTTTAATTCGCCTTTTTGAATTATGAATCATAACTTAAGCGCAACTCTCCATATCTTTGGCGACAACTCGCCACTTCAATCAGCACATGATACATGGTGCTCTGTAGTGCTTCAATAGCACTGGTAGTTCGTTGCAAGCTTTACTTGGAACATCTTAAAAACCGTTATCAAATACCGAAATATAAGTTAATTTCAATAAACAGTAAACCCCCGCCAGGAAGCGTACTTTTGCGTTTAGACAAGCAAACCTGGCAGGGGTGACAACACCTTTTTGCTTACGCCTTTAGCCTGCCTAAACAATTCCAGCTTAGCAAAAAAGGAAATTTTTCGCAAGCAAAATCGAAGTTCATAGCGCCGTGTAAGAGGCTAATTGAGTCTAGACCGGCTTTGCAAAGATTTTCAACTAGCTTATGCTACAACATCCAAGGGCTGCTTTAACAAAACCAGTACCTGTCTTTCGACAAGACTTTCGATAAAGTCTTCTGTTTCTTTACGTACCTGGTGCTCGTTCTTTTTACTACTCAATTTAATTTTTGTGATGATATCTTCTATCGTGTGACGTCCATCCGACAGCTCCCAGATTTTGGTCCCCGCAGCATTTAGGACAAATAGCTTCTTGTTTTTTGCCTCAACAATCAAGGTCTGACCATCAATGGAGCAAGATGCTGAGCTTAATCCCCGCAATGGATAGTCCCCTATATCCATCTTCTACTTCTTCCTCTACCTAATAACACAAAAATTTCTACTATTCACTTCTTCATAATTTCCCATCTTAAGAATTTTAAAATCATCTAAACGGTTAGATTCTAAACCTTAACTTCTTTTCCCTAAGAGCAGAGAAAAGAGTGGGTAGGGGGATTAAGGGCGACTGGTGTGTCTTGCTCGATTATGGCTTGCACCCACGCGCTTCCTCCGAACTAAGCTCCTATCGTTGGCTGAAAGATAGTAGAGCGTGTGAAGCAGCTGCTGCACGGGATCAGCATTATGAAGCTGTACATGGGAAGGTAGACTTATAAGGGCTGTTGTATAATTTAATATTACTGACACCCCACCTTCAACAAGCAGGTTAGCAACGTCTTGTGCGGCTGATGGAGGTACCGCAATTATTCCTATTGTAATTCCAGCGAGCTGCGCAACACGCGGGAGGTCTCTTACATCAAAGACCTCGACGCCGCCTATTTTCTTTCCAATCTTTGCAGGGTCGCTATCAAAAATAGCTGCTATATGAAAGCCATGCTGCGAGAAGCCTTCATATGAAGCCACGGCAGAGCCAAGATTGCCTGCTCCGACCAGGGCTATCTTATGAGGTTCATCCGAGCCCAGTATACGCTGAATGCGGGGAATCATGGTCTTGACATTATAGCCAACGCCCTTTTTGCCAAATGTGCCAAAGTAGCTAAGGTCACGTCGCACTTCTGCTGGATTAACGCCACAAGATGCCCCTAGCCGCTCTGAGGAAACCGTTTCAACGTTGTTCTGCTGAAACTTAATTAAACAGTTTAGGTAGGTTGATAATCGCTCGATTACGCCCTCTGGTACGTCTCCCATCTTTAATTCTCACCTTTTGGGTTGCTAAAATATCTCACCTTCTAAAGGCTGTCTAAAAAGTCAAATATCGAGCAGTTTTTTAGCCCGATAAATTGGGCAACTACATTTCTAGACACCCTCTCTAGGATCGCTAAAACCTTGCACCCTCGAGAGCTCTTGAGCATGTGCAATTTCTTACTGATGAAAGTTTGGGAACCAGTTCAAAGATAAGACTTTTAAGTTTCTCGTTGTTTGCGGTAAAAACCCTTATTACTTCCTCATGAGATACCGGTGGAATTTCTGGCATTCCCTCAAGGCCGACGTCATAATCTGTTATAAGTGAAATATTTAGGTAGCACATCTCAAGTTCGCGCGCAAGATATGCTTCAGGATATTGGGTCATGTTAATGACTTCCCATCCCATAGAGGAAAACCACTTACTTTCGGCTCTTGTGCTAAACCTCGGGCCTTGTATAACCACAACAGTACCACCATTCTTAACGGGGATACCAAGCTCTTTTGCAGTCTCAAAAGCGACTTCACGCATGACATCACAATATGGATCTGCAGCGCTCACATGAGTAGCTATTGGACCGTCATAAAATGTATCTTTCCGACCACTGGTGCGATCCACAAGTTGGTCGCAAAGCACAAACATCCCTGGTTTTACTTCGGGCTGTAAGCTTCCTGTGGCGCAAGGGCCTATTATTTGTTCGACCCCAAGCAACTTCATCGCATATATATTGGCACGGTAATTTATCATATGCGGAGGATATTGGTGGTTGCGTCCATGGCGAGGTAAAAAGGCAACCTTTCTTCCACCTATCTCTCCTATTGTCAACCTATCGCTTGGAGCTCCATAGGGGGTTTCAATGCTTATCTCCTCAACGTTATCTAATAGCGAGTAAAAACCTGAACCGCCAAATATGCCTATTTCCGCCTTTTTCTCAGTCACTTTTTGCCTCCTCAATACTAAAGCATGGTTGTCTAAATTACACGGTCGATATCCACTGTTGGTTGTATTATAAACTTCGCGCGGTAGTTGCGGAAGTGTTACATGCTTGATTTAAAATCGCTGGGTTTGTTTCGAAAAACTTTTGCCAACTCGCCATCTTTGGCTGGAATTATCTTAACGGCTTCGGCTGGATTCTCAATAACTATAGCTCTTTTTTCTGTCTTACCATGCTCCCAGCTTGCCACGCTAGCCCGATCAGCAGTTTTAGCCCTGCTATACTTTGCTGCAAGAGCAGCTGCTTCAAAGATAGTTTCCTCACCATACGAATCCGTTGGGATAATCACTAAGGGGCCAGGATATCCTTCAACTTCAAAAATTAAATCTCCTTCTTCGGCGTATTCGATAAGTTGCTTATTCTCCTGCTCATTTCTTGACACAACGATAAGCGCATCTTCACTGGATAAGAATACGCGACCTATTTTAATTAGGTTGACATCTTTTGCCGAGGGCTCTTCCTCTGTACGATATAAATTGCGAAGTCGCGTTGAAAACGCTGGGTCGGTAAGTATGCAGCCGCCTGCAGGAGAGGGATAATCAACAATGCCATATTTTTTTGCAAGCTCCATCTGCGGTTTTCTTGAGCGACCCCTAATATCAAGAAGCTTTGATCTATCAACTATGCCTCTCTTTTCGGGAATAGTCTCCTCAAGAAGTTTTGCTGAGAGAGGCCGCAAAACGTATCCTTCTAAACCAGATTCACGCTCAACTATACTTAGTGCCTGCCTATTCTGCGACTTAGGTCTTTCCCCAAGCACCTCACCAGTTGCAACAAAATCAGCACCGATTTCCCTCATAAGATCGCCAGCTCGCTTAATCATTAGTGCATGGCAATCAATACATGGATTCATAAATCTACCGTAACCATGCTTTGGGGATTTAAGCATCTTCATGTGCTCATTAGTGATATCTATTATATGGAGCGGAATGCCCAGCATAGCGGCAGCTTTCTCGGCATTTTTTGCGCTAAAGAATGGCGTTATAAAACTAACCGCTTCTACTTCTATCCCCTGGTCAAGCAGTAGCCTTGCCGCTAAAATACTATCTAAGCCACCCGACATTAAGACTATAGCCTTAGGCAAGACAATCACCTACTAGCATAAACTAACGAAGTTTTATGAAATTTCGCTGGCGTTGCTTAAACATGGCGATCTCACTATACCCAGCTTGTTTAGCCCCAATGATTGCTAAGTCAAAATCCATTCCAACATGCTCTGGACTATGCGCATCAGAGCCAAGCGTAATGGGAACACCTTCTTTATAGCATAACCTCAATATCTCAATGCTTGGGTATATTTCACCAACTGGTTTCCTTAACCCAGCTGTATTTATCTCTATGCACACTCCTGCATCCTTTATTGCCTTAAGTGTCTTTTTAACCAGCGGTGTTATATCCTCTTCTGGTCTGAAATTATATTTCTTAATTAAATCAAGATGACCAACTACATCAAAGAGGCCTGTGCTTGCTGCGCTTGCCACTAACTCGAAATACTTCGCGTAGAGGTCGTAGATGTTCCAACTCTTGTACCCTTCAATGTAGCGGCTATCATCAAAGCCCCATCCATCTATAAAGTGAACAGAGCCTATGACATAATCAAAATCATAGCTACTAAGAAGACTCGCTGTTTCTTTCTCCAGGCCAGGAAAATAATCTGCTTCGATGCCAGCTCTTATGTTTATACTTGGGAATTGTTCTTTAAGCCATTCTATTGCTTGAATATACTCGCCTAACTGTTCTTCAGACATGGTTAGAGACGGATCACGTTTGGTTAAAAGAGGTAGATGGTCAGCAAAACCGATCTCTAAAAAGGAGAGTTGGAGTGCCTGTCTAACATATTCAGACATTTCACCCTCTGCGTGACCACAGCGGGTGGTATGGATGTGGTAATCAATCATTTTCCAGCTCTTTTTCGGTAACCACAGTTAATCCTGCTTCTCTTAGAAGGGCAGTTGCAACACCATCGCCCTCTACTATATTACCGGAAAAGGTCCCGTCATAGATAGCCTTCACTCCACAACTTGGGCTTAAGCTTTTTAAAATAGCGCTGGATATGCCTAAAGACCTAGCTAACTGAAGCATCCTTCTAGCGCCCTCTATAAATTTCTCGGTTACATCTCTGCCCTGCTGACTTATAACCTTTGCATTCCCATATAGAACATCACGACCACAGCCGCCTACAATCTCGGCAGGTTCCCTTGGTATTGGAAGCCCTCCCTCCTGCTCCGGACAAAACGGAACGGCAACGCCATCTTTAACCAATTCTCTTACCTTCTCGCAAAGACTATCTGTACCATCGTACCTTGTTTTTAATCCGGCAAGGCAGGAGCTTACAATATACTTGACCTTCCTACAAGTGGCCTGGTTACCCAATGTACCTCACTTACACCTTTCAAGGACGCAAGCTTTGAAATAACCATTCCTGCGTCCACATCAGCTGGAATATGCAACCCTAACTGTATTACGTTTGCACCTTCGCCTTCAAGTGGCTCGATCTCGATGGTGCGAACTGTCACACCAATCTCACCAAGGGCAGAAATTATTAGACCCAGCTGCTTTGGGCTTTCAAGAGCAACCATTTGGATTGTCCTATGAGCAGAAACAGCTCTAACCTCAATATATTTTAGAGCTGTCAAAGTTAAAAGGATAAGGAACGTGGCAACAATCGAAGCCAAGTAAAGTCCAACCCCAACAGCAAGTCCAATGCCGGAAACAACCCAGATGCTAGCTGCTGTAGTCAACCCTCTTACAATGTTTCCCTGCCTGATAATCGCACCAGCACCAAGAAATCCTATGCCAGTTACCACGCTAGAAGCAATGCGGGTGATATCAGCATAAGGAATTGCTAAAAAAGGCTCTGTTGAGATAATCATTAGCAATGCTGAACCAAGACATACAAGCACATGGGTTCGAAGACCTGCAGGCTTTTCGGCGACCTCTCTTTGATAGCCGATAACTCCCCCTAAGACTATGGCTAGAACAAGTCGAGTTGCCACTTCCCAAAAGCTAATATGTGAAATTGCCTCACTCATAACTACAACCCTAACTTACGACCATCAAATGAATTTCCGTATATATCGACCTTATGCGGCGCAAGCCTTATGGTAAATTAAAAATTGCTTAAGCGACTGCCAAGCTAATGGCCATCGCTATAAACGGCTGCCGACCTAAGAGCAGACGGGAGACCGGTCTGCCGTCCGCTCTTTATTTGAGATTTTGAGATTGCCACGTCGCCCTAACGGGCTCCTCGCAATGACAGTTTTTCTTTTGCCAGTCCCCGGTCTCCGGTCAGGCTCCGAAGGAGCCTAAAGCGACAGTCTGCAATCGTTACTTTATTTTGAACATTGCTGCTAGATAGCTGTTAACTTTCAGTTAACACTGCTTCTTCAGCCTCACCTTTATCCACCTCATCGACTTCCTGAGAGCTCATCTCAAGTAATTTTCTTGCGGCTGTTCTTAGGACGTAGTCATAAGCCTCTTTTGCAATCCACTCAACATAAGTTGGATCATCACGCAATACATCCCCAAGAGTTCTGTCAGCATGTTTGCCAAATGATAAGATAACGGCCTCAGGATTATCGAGCCACTCAGATTTAGTTTCGTCTTCTCCATTCTTGGCGACATTTCTTTTACCGTTGTTCGAGCCCATTATTTGCTCATTTGCATTTATCTCCTCAACTGCCGTCATTCCAACGTTTACCGCAATTCGAATTGCCCTTGCAATGGCACGAGTATCGGCCAGCCGGACAAGATGTGGCTGCATTGGCCTTTCAGCTGATTCAGGCGATGCATCCCCCAGTGCCGAAAACACTCCCTGATCTGTCTCAACAATGGCCCTTACTATTGCAAGCATGCCATTATCTTTATTTGGCGCTTGCAAAAGCTGGGTTTCAACTCGCTTAAGACCCGATGCGTGAGCCATATCAAGGAGACCCTCAAAAAGGACAAAATCCCGGCCCTGGATTTTTTTAACGAATTTTGCTGGAAGTTTGTGTTCTGACATTTCCTTACCACCTTTCAGTTGCGAACGCATGTTCGTACTACCTATTAGAAATTGTAGTACGTTGCAGCAACACTTGCAATGAACATACGCAAGCTATGCAGCCTAACCCCGCTCCCTTAATTTTTCGAGGAAATCTAGAATCATCCTTTGCTCAGTTGAGGCAATAAGCCTTCTTGTCTGTGAGACAACATCAGGGTTTACCGAGACA
>ENA-ORXB01003567-ORXB01003567.1-sediment-metagenome-genome-assembly--contig:-NODE-3567-length-10536-cov-3.020939_pt1 | contig 10536 bp, 9 predicted proteins | sample MGYA00237863_ERZ511475 | MGnify/ENA primary metagenome ERZ511475 (study PRJEB26305, sample SAMN06343858) | sediment metagenome | isolation source: hot spring sediment | place: Canada: British Columbia...
CTGGATCACCACGCCGGTGCTAATCGCGCTCTTCAGCGTGCTGGCCTATCAGGTTGGCTTCAACCTGCGCGGCAACGATCCGACGATCAGCCGTCTGACGGTTATACGGCAATGGCCGGGCCAGGCTGAAGCGCAGGTCACCGCGCTGGTCGGCGTGCAGGCACCCCGGCGGGCTGCCTACGACGTGGTCGCCGGGCGGGGGTTCACCCTGCGCCCTTTGCCAGATTCTGGCGTGGGCGTGGCGGTGACGGTGGACGAAGGGACACGTTACAGCGCTGCCTCCGTGCCCATTGACGCTGGTACAATTGCCAGTTTCGCTGCCGAAGGGTTTGTGCCAGCGTTGCCCTTCGCCGCGGAAGCGACCTGGACGCTGGCCGGGGGCTATGCGCCGCGGCTGGCGGGGCACGTGACCAACGAGTCTGACGTGCTGTGGCGCGACGCGGTGTTGCTGATCAAGGGCGAAGCGCGTTACCTGGGCGATCTCGCTCCCCGTCAGACGGCGACCTTCGATCTTGCGGTCGGGCCGCAGGACCCTGGCCCGCTGACGCTGGGCAGCGCTATTTCGCGCGACCTGTACCTGTGGCCGTCCTGGCAGTTCACGCGACGGATGCCCGGCTGGTGTTTCGACTACCGCGGTTTGGCGCTGACCCTGACCGATGTGATGCAGGGCAAACGCTTCGTCTGCACCGCACGCGGAGTCTCGCGCCACGAGCAGGAAATCCGCCGCCGCTATCGGCTACTGGCCGCTCTGGCGGTAGACTACGATCTCAGCGGGGGGCGGGGCATGGGGGCTTACATTTTTGCCTGGAGCGACCAGCCGCTGGCCGAGATCGAGATGCCCGGCACTTCGCCCAGGACTGAAGACACGACCCTGCTGATCGTGGAGATTCCGGTAGGTGTGAGCGCGGCTGATGATCTGGTGCAGATACCGCCCGGCCTGACCACCTGGACGGTGACCGAGACGCACGATCCGCGCACGTTAACGTCCATCACCCCCGACTCGTTTGAGATTCCCGAAGGCTCGCAGGCGGTCTTTCAGTTCAGACCCCTGCCGCCTCTCCTCCTGGCCGAAGTGCAGGCGGTAGATGTGCTTTTCGAGGGGCAGGGGGCGCTGCTGGTCGAAGTGTGGGACTGGGGAGCGCAGAAATGGCAGGCGCTGCGATTTGCGCCGGACGCGACTATGGTGCGCCTGATGCCTGGCGATCGCTACGCCGGGCCGGGGGGAGCCGTGAATGTGCGTATCTCTTCGACCGGCGGTTTGGCGTACAATAACGTAGACTACGTGCGCATCGTCTATCACGGGCGGCTGGGGCGTTGAGCGCACGTGAGACTGACAACGGGCAGCAGACAATGAGTGCAGCGGGCAACGAATACGTCATCGAGACGCGCGGGCTGGTCAAGCGCTATGGCAAGCTCGTGGCGGTGGATGACCTGTGGCTGCAGGTACCGCGCGGCGCGATCTATGGCTTTGTGGGGCCGAACGGCGCGGGCAAGACTACGACCATGCGCATCCTGGCCACGCTGATTCCACCTACCGCCGGCGAAGCGTTCATTGACGGCTATTCGGTCACCGAGCACCCGCGCGAGGTGCGCCGCCGTATCGGGTACATGCCAGATTTCTTCGGCGTCTACGACGATATGAAGGTGTGGGAGTATCTCGATTTCTTCGCTGCCTGCTACGAGATTCCCGCCCGCGAGCGCCCTGCCCTCATTGACGATCTGCTGGCGCTGGTAGACCTGACGCACCGGCGCGAGGATATGGTCGAGAAGCTCAGTCGGGGCATGAAGCAGCGTCTGAGTCTGGCGCGCACCCTGGCACACGATCCCGACGTGCTCATCCTTGACGAGCCGGCGTCGGGCCTGGACCCCCGCGCGCGCATCGAAGTGCGCGAACTGCTGGTCGAAATGGCGCGCATGGGCAAAACCATTTTCTTCTCGTCGCATATCCTGGCCGATGTCGCCGAGATATGCACGCACCTGGGGATCATCGAGGCGGGTAATCTGGTCGCGCAGGGTACGGTGGAGGAGATTCGGCGGCAGTTGTTGCCGGTACGCGAGATCACCATCGCTCTGCTCGACCGCGTAGAAGACGCCCGGCGCATCCTTGGCGAGATTGCGGGCGTCACGCAGGTGCGCGATCTACCTGACGAAGGGGGGCGCAAGCGACTGCGTGTGGACTTCACCGGCGACGATGCGGCGCTTAGCGCGCTCTTGCAGACACTGGCGCAGCGGGGTTTGCCGGTGGTGAGCTTTGCGGAGGAGATGCGCGATCTGGAGTCCGTGTTCATGCGGGCGACCAGGGGGATTGTGTCCTAGAGGCTGTTATGATCTTTCACGAAGTGACTTTCCCTCATCCCAGTATCCCTTCCGCGCGAGCGTGGGTGGATTTCGAAACTCGCTCCTACCAACTCATGGCGTGCCAGGAGGGTGGGAGTTGAAGGCGAAAAAAGGGCATAACATGCTCTGGGCGAGGCGCAGGCGATGCAGGTGACGGATCGAGCCATGGCATGGCGCAGGCGGACGGCGTTGCTGCTGCGCAACCCGGTGATGGTCAAAGAGCTGCGTGGACGGATGCGCGGGGCGCGGGCTTTCAGCGTGCTCACCATCTACCTGACGCTGCTCGGTGTCTTCGCTGTGCTGGTCTACATCGCCGTGACCGAGTCCTCGACCAGCGTGAGCGGGCAGGCCGACGTCGGCGAGATCGGGCGAACTCTGTTCGGCGGTGTGGTCGCCATCGAAATGCTGCTGATCGCTTTCCTGGCCCCGGCTTTCACCTCGGGGGCGATCAGCGGGGAGCGCGAACATCAGACATTCGAACTGTTGCGGGCGACGCTGTTGCCGGCTCACGCGCTGGTGCTGGGCAAACTGGCCTCGGCCATGCTCTACGTGTTACTGCTGTTGCTGGCGGCGATCCCATTGCAGAGCATCGCCTTCTTCTTTGGCGGGGTCTCTGAGACCGAACTACTCCTGGCGCTGATCGTGCTGGCTGTGTCCGCCCTGTTTTTTTGCTCGGTGGGGGTGTACTTCTCGGCGCGGTCACGGCGCACACTTTCGGCCAGTCTGCTTGCCCTGGGCGTGACGCTGTTCTTCATGGCGGGTATTCCTCTGCTGGTGGGGGTGATCTGGCTGCTGGCCGATTTCACGCTGGGCGATGTCGGCGGGTCGGCTTACGAGATGGTCATGCTCTATGGCTCCGGGGCAGCGCTGAGCCTGAATCCGCCAGTTACCGCTCTGTTGACCCAATATTTGCTTGTCAACCGACACACTGCCGGACTATTCTCGTATACATTAGTGAACGGTGACTCCGTGACTCTGATAGCACCCTGGATACCCTTCACGGTGCTATACCTGGCGCTGGCCGGGTTGTTCCTGTTCCTGGCGGTGCGCAGGGTCCATGTGGTCATGGAATAGAATAGTCCAGCGCCCGCCAGTATGCCCGGAGAAGGTCACCATGAACGCCATTCTGGCCGAACAACTGACCGTTACGCTGACCCGACGGGTGCGCCACTGGGATCGGCGACTGCGCCTGGTGCATACGGTCACCTGGGTGCCGCGTGGGGTGCTGCTCGGTCTGGCAGCCGGTGCGGCTCTGGCGACGGTAGCGCGGTTGCGCCCCTGGCTGCTGCCGGAAGAAGTCCTGCGTCTGACGGTCGCGCTGACGGGCACGTTGATCCTGCTCATTCTGCTGGTCATCTGGGGCTGGCCGCGCTCAGTGACCCGCAATGCGCGCTATTTCGACCGCCGCTTCGACCTCAAAGAACGAGTCAGCACGGCGCTTGAACTCCTGGCCGGGCGCATTCCCGCTTCTCCGCAGCTTGTCGAACGACAACTCGCCGACACGGCGCAGGCAACCGCGCGGGTACAGGCTGCGGCGCAGTTACCTTTGCGCGTGCGCTGGCGCGAGGTGCTGGCTGTGCTCTTGCTGGCGGGGGCGCTGGCCTGGCTGCTCACCAACAATCCGCACGCAGAACAGCTCCGCGCTCGCCGCGAACTGGATGCGGCTATCTCGGCGCAGGCGGCGGCCCTGGAAGAAGCGATCCAGGCCGTGGAGGAAAACACGCAGCTTTCACCCGTCGAGCAGGTGGCGTTGTCCGAACCTCTGCGTGAAGCCCTGGAAATCCTGTCGCAACCCGGTATCTCGCGTGAGGAGGCGGTCGCTGCACTGGCGGAAGCGTCGCAGGCGCTGGGCGATTTGACGAACGGCCTGTTGCCCGAAGATACAGCACCCTATGAGCAGGCTGCGCGGGAACTGGCGCAGTCGGAGATGACAGGGCGAGTCGCTAATGCGCTGCGTCAGCCGGACCTGGGCGAAGCCGCCAACGCGGTGGAAGGTCTGGCGCGCGACCTGGCGCAATCCAGCCTCAACGAGGCGCAGCGCCAGGACCTGGCCAGACAGTTGGAGGGGGCGGCGGACTCTCTGGAGGCACAGAATCCGGCTTTGTCCCAAAACCTGCGCGACGTGGCCGAGGCGCTGCGTCGCGGGGATATGGCGGCGGCGCAGCAGACGCTGAACCAGACGGCCCAGGTGTTGCGCGCCCAGCAGGAGCAGCTTGAGCAGTCTGCGCTGGCAGAGGCGGCTCGCGCGGCGCAGCAACAGACGGCGAGTGGTCAGCGGGAGATAGCCCAGGCGGGGCATGAAGAGTCCGCCGCAGGAACTTCCGAGGAACCGTCAAGCACGGCGTCGTCTGCGGCAGAAGAACAGGGCGCTGCCGGGCAGGGACAGGCACAACCTGGCGCAGGCCAGGCACAGGCCGGCGCTGAAGCGGAAAGCGCACTGGAGGGTGAGGACTCCGGCGCGGGCGGCGCAGGCGAGGGGCAACCGGTGGGCGGTCAGGCTGAGGAAGCGGGAGAGGCTGGCGCGGGCGCGGGAGCTGGTGAATCATCTGTGCCGGCGGGACAGTCTACTGGTGTGGAACAGGGCGAAGGCGAGGCCGCGCTGGGGGCGGGTTCTGGCGAAGGCGGCGCCGGCGTGGATACCACGACGGGCGCACAGGTTGAAGGAGGAACCGGACAGGTGCCCTTCAGCGCACCCGAAGGTGAGTTCCACGACTATACACCGCAGCACGCCCCTACTACGCTGGGGGGCGAAAGCGATCAACTGCTGGACGTGGGCGGGGCTGTCCCTGAGGGGCAGGGCCTGCCATTGCAAGAGGGAGAACTGGCCCCCAATCCGGCGGGTGAGGCGACGCTGACGTATTCGGGGGCGCTACGGGCGTTTCGGGCGGTGGTCAGTCAGGCGCTCGAAAGCGGGCGTATCCCGCTCGATCAGCGCGATGTCATTCACGATTATTTCTCGTCTCTGGCGCGCTAGCGTGCCGGAAGGGAGAACGGAGACGATGCCGACACGGCGTCTGGGCTGGCTCGTCGGGCTGCTGGCGGCAGTGGCGGCGATCAGCGGATGCATCCAGCCTGTGAGCACCGTAGACCTGACAAAGACGGCGCTGGCACCCTTCGCTGTTGTGCCCACCAATGCGCCGGTTGCGTTGCCTGCGGGCGCTACCCCTTCGCCGACCCTGTTGGTCGAGCAGTTCATCCTCAGCCGCGGTGAGCAACCCAACGACCTGCAGATGTGGTATGACCAGCCGCAGGCGTTCGACCGGCTGCAGGGCTTCTCGTATACAGGGATGACGGGGGTGCCATGCGTCGGGTATCTGCTCTCGACGCTGGCCAACGGCGTCTGGCAACCCAACAACGGTGCTCTGGTCTGCGCCGACTCTCCTGCTGCGGAGGCGTTCGCCGCCGTGACGTATTTCCTCACCTCTACTGGCGAACCCACTACCATCGTCTTTGGGCGGGTAATGAACCCAGCCGCGACAGCCGTTGCGGTCGTGTTCAACGACGGCACCAGCCAGCAGGCAGCGCCGCAGGCCGGAGGGTTCCTGGTTGTCCGGCCCGACGTAGTCGCCGCGACGGTCATCACCGCCATCAATGCCGAGGGCAACACGGTCATTCCCAATATCCCGCAGTTGCCAGTCTAGCACAGAGAGATGGCGGGCGTATGCCGGGCTATGACAGAAGGACAGACGAGTCTATGGACGAAGACATCAGGGCAGAAGCGATCGGGGTGGAGGAGTTTCACCAGACAGCCCAGGCCATCCTGGCCGAGGTGGGCAAAGTCATCGTCGGCCAGCAGGCTGTCGTGCAGCAGGTGCTCATCTGCCTGATCGCTGGCGGACATGCTCTGTTGGAGGGGGTGCCCGGCCTGGGCAAGACCATGCTGGTGCGCACTCTGGCCGAAGTGCTCGACCTGAAGTTCTCGCGCATTCAGTTCACCCCCGACCTGATGCCCGCCGACATCATCGGCACCAACATCATGGAAGAGGGCGAGGATGGCCGCCGCACGTTCCGCTTCGAGGCCGGGCCGGTCTTCGCTAACCTGGTGCTGGCCGACGAGATCAACCGGGCCACACCTAAGACGCAATCGGCGCTGCTGGAGGCCATGCAGGAGAAGACGGTGACGGTGGCGAACACGCGCTACACCCTGGTGCTGCCCTTCTTCGTGCTCGCCACGCAGAACCCGATCGAGATGGAGGGCACGTATCCGCTGCCTGAAGCCCAACTCGACCGCTTTCTGTTCAAAGTGGACGTGCTGTTCCCTTCAACGGACGAGCTGGTCGAGATCATGGGGCGCACGACTGGCGCGGCCCTGCCACAGGTAGCCAGGGTGGCCGACGGCCCGCGCATTCTGGCGATGGGCGAGCTGGCGCGTCAGGTACCCGTGGCTTCGCACGTCAGCCAGTACATCGCCCGGCTGATCACTGCTACGCACCCGCTCTACGCGGAGTCGCCCGATAGCCTGGTGCGCCGTTACGTGCGTTACGGGGCCAGTCCGCGCGGAGCGCAGGCGCTGGTGCTGGGGGCCAAAGTCCATGCGTTGCTGTCCGGGCGCTACAATGTGGCCTTTGAGGACGTGCGGGCGGTGGCGCACGCGGCCCTGCGACACCGGCTGCTGCTCAACTTCGAGGGTCTGGCCGAGGGCATACGCACGGACGATGTCATTGACGATCTGCTGGAGCGTGTGCCTGTGCCAGCGGGAGGCTGAGGCCATGAGCGAACGAACCCTGCTCGAACGGCTGCTGACTGCGCCCAGCGCCGATGATCTGTGGCGATTGCATCCGTACCTGCTGGCCATTGACAGTGAGGATGCCGCCGCTGCCCGCGAGGTGGCCCGCCTGTGCTATTGCTACCTGTCGTGTGTGACGGGCAAGCTTGTTTCCAAGGAACATAGCTCGGCGGCGGCGCATCTGGCAGCCGGTTCGTTGGGGGTGATCGCCCTGCAGGACGTGCTGGAGGCGCTGGTCAGCGACCGCAAGCGGGCCGTCGGTAATCTGCTATCTGGCGGGCTGGCGGCGACGCTGGAAACGCTGGGGACGTTCCAGCACGTGAAGGCATGGGAGCGCGAGTTCGCCTCGGTGCACGAGGAAGCCGTCTGGCATCTGTATCGCCTGCTGTGGGAACTGTCGGCGGAGACACAGCCGGAACTATCGCTGGAACGCCGTCACGCTCTGCTGGAGAGTCTGCTGACGGCGGCGCGCGATGCCCGTCAGCCGCCTGCGGCGCGGATCGCCCTGGTAGTGCGGCTGTTCCAGTTCTTGCTGGCGATCCGTCTGGCACCGCTTCTCCCGGCGTTGCGCGAGCGAGGGATGTTGCAGGCATGACTGCAGAAATTGCCATTCAGACAGTCAACCTGTCCAAGACATTCGGTCGGAGAGGCCGCAAACGGATTGAAGCTGTCAAACACCTCGATCTGGAAGTGCGCACGGGGCAAGTCTATGGCTTCCTGGGGCCGAATGGCGCGGGCAAGTCCACGACGATCCGCATGTTGCTCGATCTCATTCACCCTACCGCCGGGCACGTGTATCTGTATGGGCAACACGTGCATCGTCATCACGAAGTGTTGCGACGGGTGGGCGCGCTGGTAGAGGGGGCGACCTTCTACAACTTCCTGAGCGGGCGCAGAAATCTCGAAGTGCTGGCGCGCACCGCCAACTGCTACGATCCGCGGCGCATCGAGCAATTGCTGGAACAGGTGGGGCTGGCCGAACGCGCCAATCAGCGCGTCAAAGGATACTCGACAGGCATGAAGCAGCGCCTGGGGCTGGCCGCGGCTTTGCTGAGCGACCCCGATCTGCTTATCCTGGACGAGCCAACCAATGGCCTGGACCCCGGCGGGATGCACGAAATCCGTACCTTCATCCGACAGTTGGTGGATGAGCAGGGTAAGACGGTGTTCCTGTCCAGCCATCTGCTCGGCGAGGTCGAGCAGGTGTGCGACCGGGTGGCGATCATCAACCTGGGCGAAATCGTGCGCGAAGGGGCGGTCAACGACCTGCTGGCGGGCAAGAGCACTTTGCGAGTGGAAGCGCAGCCTTTGCAGCGGGCCGCCGAAGTGTTGCGCGAACACTGGCCGGTCGTCACCAACGAGACATGGCTGACGGTCAGCGCCACGCACGAAGACTCGCCTCATGTCGTCCGCCGCCTGGTGCAGGCGGGAGTAGATGTCTATCAGGTCGCGGCGCAGCGTCAGACCCTGGAAGAATACTTCCTGGCGGTGGTACGGGAGAACGTAGGCCATGCGTAACCTGTTCCGTGCCGAGTGGATCAAGATCGCGGGCAACCGCTGGGTTGCTGGCTGCCTGATCTGGATTTTTCCGCTGGGGGCCGTGGCGTTCCTGGTGTTGGCCGGGCTGGTATTGGCGCTCTCGTCGTCGGCGCGGGCGGGCCTGCGCCAGGATGATGCCATCTTGTGGACTGAACAGGCGATCAGCATGTGGAATTTCCCGAACAATCCCGTCGGGCGGCTGATCTTGCTCGGTTTCACCGCGGTGGTTTTCGCCGGGGAGTATCAATGGCAGACCTGGAAGAATGTGGTGCCGCGCAACCGACGTGCTGCGCTAATCCTGATCAAGTTCCTGGCGCTGGGCGTCTTCGTCGTGCTGGCCTTTTCGCTGATGTCCGCGCTATGGACGGCGGGTTGGGCCGTGCTGGCGCGCATCGCAGACGTATCTTACGGCCCGCGCGTCACCTGGGCAGTGCTGCAGGATTTCGGGGAAGACTACGCTCTGGCGGCAGGGCTAGCCTTTACCTCGACGTTGATTGCCGCGGGCTACGCAGCGCTGGCGGCGATGGTCACTCGTTCGATCCTGGGCGGTGTCATCGCCGGGTTTGCGCTGACGTTTGCCGAGAATCTCTCGATTGTCGCCCTGATGCTGATCGGCTGGTTCCTGGATATTCCCAGGATTGTACATCTCTATCGTCTCACCCCAGGCTACAACCTGATCAACGTGGCAAGCTGGATCAACAAGAACGCACCGAATACCATGCGCCCCTTCGAGGAAGGGAAGTATTCCGGCATTGTCTTCTCCGATAGTCTGGAGTTTTCGATAGCTATCCTCGCGTTGTGGGTGTTCGGCCTGATCGCTCTGACCGTGTTCCTGTTCCAGCGCCAGGACATTACTTCCTGATGGGCACAGTGCCCAGGTTGATCCGCTATGGCCGACAAACCGCTCTTCGACGAACACACGCTGCGCAAGCTGGAACGCCTGACCATCCTGGCCAACCAGGTGCGCGCTGGCGCGATCAAGGGCGAACGGCGTTCGACCAAACGCGGCACCAGTATCGAGTTTGCGGACTATCGCCCTTACACCCGTGGCGATGACCTGCGTCGGGTGGACTGGAACATCTACGCGCGGCTGGAGCGCCCGTTCATCAAACTGCACGAAGACGAGGAAGACCTGGCCGTACACCTGATCCTGGACGCTTCGGCCAGTATGGACTGGCCGCGCACTGGCGAGCGCGATCAGCATAAATATCTCTATGCCCGGCGGCTGGTGGCGGGGCTGGCCTATATTGCGCTGGGGGGCGGCGATCAGGTCACCATCGCGGCGGTGCGCGGCGATGGGATGGCGCTGTGGGGGCCGTGGCGCGGGCGCGGGCGCATGCTCGATCTGCTCGGCTGGTTGCAGAACAGCCATACGCGCGGACGGGTGCGGCTGGACGACGCGCTGAGCGATTACGCGCGGCGCATGGCGCGAGCGGGGGTGTGCATCGTGGTCTCCGACCTCATGTCACCGGAGGGCTACGAGGACGGATTGCGGGCCTTGCAGGGACGCGGGCACGAACTCACTCTGATCCAGGTGCTCTCGCCCGATGAGGTAGACCCTCCGCTCGCCGGCGACCTGAAGCTGGTAGACGTGGAGACGGGGATGGCCCAGGACGTGACGGTGGACGAAGCCATGAAACGGCTGTATGTGCAGCGGTTGCAGGCGTGGCAGGCGGAGATCGGAAGTTTGTGTGCACGGCGCGGCATTCATTTTGTCCCCCTGGTGACCAGCACTCCCTGGGAACAGGTGATCCTGACCCAACTGCGCCGGGCGCGTGTGGTGCAATGATGACACTCAGAGCGTCCCTGTCAGCCCGACTGGCGTTGCTGCTGATTCTGCTGGGCGCGTTCGCGCTGCGGCTGTGGCACGTAGGCGAGCCGAGCGTCTGGCACGACGAGGGTTGGTCTATCCGCGCCATCCGCGATCCCATCAA
>ENA-ORXB01003568-ORXB01003568.1-sediment-metagenome-genome-assembly--contig:-NODE-3568-length-10535-cov-3.105087_pt1 | contig 10535 bp, 8 predicted proteins | sample MGYA00237863_ERZ511475 | MGnify/ENA primary metagenome ERZ511475 (study PRJEB26305, sample SAMN06343858) | sediment metagenome | isolation source: hot spring sediment | place: Canada: British Columbia...
GTGACTGGAAGGTTTCGAGATCGCTACTTATCGTAACATCCATCTGATTTGGAATCCGGCCGCCGGGCGGCTGGTTCGCTCGCGGGCCTCGTTGATTCCCCGGCTGGAAGCGATCTTGCGAAGCCAGGGGGCCGACGTCACGGTGCTCGCGACCGAAGCGCCCGGACATGCGACCGAGCTGGCTCGCCGGGCGGCTGAAGCCGGGGCGGACCTGGTGCTGGTGGCCAGCGGCGACGGCGTGCTCAACGAGGCGATCAACGGTCTGGTCCACACCCCGGTGACGCTCGGCGTGCTGCCTGCGGGCACCGCCAACGTGCTGGCAAGCGAATTCAGCCTGGCGCGGAGTCCGGCGGCGGTCGCCCAACTGATCCCGCAGCTTGTCGCGCGCCGCATCTCCGTCGGCCGCCTGGAGGCCGCCGGCATTCCGCCGCGTCACTTTCTCTTGATGGCCGGCGTTGGCCTGGACGCGCAGATCGTCGCGAGCATCGATCCGGAACTGAAAAAGCGGCTGGGCAAGCTCGCCTACTGGCTGGGCGGATTCGGCCAGCTCGGCCGCCGTTTTCCGGAGTTCCACGTCAGAGTGAACGGGGAGGTCCTGCGCAGCAGTTTCGCCCTGGCCAGCCGGGTGCGCAACTACGGCGGCGACCTGGAAATCGCCAAGACGGTGAACCTGCTCGAAGACGATTTCGAGCTGGTGTGCTTTGAAGGGGAGGACTCGTTCCGATATCTGAAGTATCTGACCGGGGTGCTGGCGAGCCTGCACGACAAGATGGAGGGCGTCTCCATTCAGCGAGTGCGCGAGGCCCGGTTCGAGCCTCGGGAGGGGCAAGAGATCCTCGTGCAGGTGGACGGCGAGCCGGCCGGGAGATTGCCGGCGCGCATCGAGCTGGCGCCGGAGGCGCTTACGCTGCTGATGCCGCCGCGGCTCCGAACAAGCTAGGCCCCGAACTTCTGCAAGCGCCCGGCGTGCGCGAGCGCAAGCGACATCAGGTACTTGGCTTCGAACTGGCCCAACCCTCCCAGCAGGCACTCGGACTCGGCGAAGCGCCGGGCACGGTCCGGGCGCGCCAGCCGGGAAACCAGCAGCACCGGCACGGGGTGCCAGCTATGGCTCCGCCAGGCGCAGGGAGTGCTGTGGTCGCCGGTGACGATGAGCACGTCGGGTCCCAGTTCGACAATCTTCGGAATGACGGCGTCCAACTCCTCGATGCGCTTCCGCTTCTGATCGAACTTGCCGTCCTCGCCGGTCGAGTCCGTGTACTTGAAGTGCAAGAAGAAGAAGTCGTAGTTCGCCCAGTGGGCGCCAAGCGCAGCCACCTGTTCGGCGAGAGTGGAGACCTCGGAAAGCACCGTCATGCCGACCAGCCGGGCCAGGCCGCGGTACATCGGGTAGACGGCTATGGCCAACGCCCTCAGGCCGTAGAGTTCGGCAAAACCCGGCATCGGCGGCCGCCTGGCGAATCCGCGCAAGGTGAGCATGTTGGCCGGGCTCTCCTCGCGGAGCAGCTCAGCCGCCTGACGGATGAACTCGGCAGCGATGGCGGCGGTGTGCTCGCTCGCTGCGTTGCGCGCGCGGGGCGCCAGCGGCGGCACGCCCGTCACCTGGGGGTCGGTGTCCTCGACGCCGTCCTCGAGCCCCTCCCCGCGCAGGATCATGGCGAAGCGGTACTCGCGGACGGGCCGGAGGATGATCTCGACGCCGTCGATCCGGATCCGGCGCAGCTTGTCGACCAGGCGGGCACAGGTCTCCGTCGGGATGCGCCCGGCGCGCCGGTCGGTGATCTCTCCCCGCTCATTCACCGTGCAAAAGTTGCCGCGTATGGCGACGTCGCCGGCTCCGACCTCGAGGTCGACGCCGAGCGCCTCGAGCAGACCCCGCCCGATGAGGAACTCCAAGGGGTCGTAGCCGAACAGGGCCAGATGGCCAGGCCCGGAACCGGGCGTTATTCCCGGCAGAACCGGAATGGAGAGCCCGCAAACGTTGGCCGCCGCTAACGCGTCCAGGTTGGGTGTGGAGGCCGCCTCGAGTTCGGTGGGTCCGCCCGGCTCCATCGGGAGGCCGCCGAGGCCGTCGGCGACCACGAGCACGATCTTCGAGCCGTTGTCGGTGTGAAGGGAGCGCACGAGATCATGAAGTTTCATAGCCTTACAGTGTACGTGAATGCCCGTGCGGCAGTGGATGTTATACTCCGGAAATGAGCTTGCGGCGGCGCGAACGGCTGCGCGCCCGCTGTTTCAGGCGGCTGTTCGATGTCGTTGTGGAGCATACTCGGGTGGGTGTTCCTGGTTCCGGTTGCGGCCGGGGCGCTCTACCATCTGCTTTGCGTGGCCGCCATGTTGCGCTGGCGCCTCCGCAAAGCTCCGCCCTCGCCGCGCTGCTGGCCGCCGGTGACGATCGTCAAACCGGTGACCGGTCTGGAGAAGAACCTGCGGGAAAACCTGCGCTCCACGGCGATGCAGGATTATCCAGACTTCGAGGTGGTTTTCTCCGTGCAGCGTCGCGACGACCCCGCCTTGGAGCTGCTTTACCAGATCCAGCACGAGTTCGGCCCGGAGAGGGTCATCGTCGCCATCGACGAACAGCGCGCCGGCGCCAACGGCAAGATCAACAACATGCTCGGCGCCATGCCCTATGTGCGCCATCCGGTTCTGGTGATCAGCGACAGCGACGTGCGGCTGGAGCCCGGGTACTTGAAAGCGATCGTGGCCCCGCTGGTCTCCGACGAGCGGCTCGGTTACGTGTGTACCCCGTACAAAGCGGCCTGCGCCGAGCGCTGGTTCGAGAAGCTCGAGCTGCTTTCGCTCAATGCCGATTTCATGCCGAGCGTGATCTTTGCGTACGAGACCGGCCTGTCGGCGTTCTGCCTGGGCGCTTCGATCGCGCTGCGCACCGAGATGCTGGAGAAGATCGGCGGGCTGGCGGCGCTCGCCGACTATCTGGTCGAGGACTACGAACTGGGGCGGCGAATCCGCGCGCTCGGCTACGGCTACGCCTTCGTGCCGCCAGTCATCGACACCATGGTCGATCTGAAGACGGCGGCTCAGTGGTGGAAGCATCAGGTCTACTGGGACCAGAACACGCGTGCGGCGCGGCCGGTGGCCTTCTTTCTGACCCTGATCATCCGGATGGTCCCGTTTGCGCTGCTAGCCGCCCTGGCGCGCGGTTTCGACGCCGCCGGCCTGACCCTGCTGGCATCGAGCGTGGCCCTGAGGCTGGCCACGGCGGCGTTCCTTCTCGGTTGGGGATTCGGCGACCGCGAGGGCCTGCGCGCGCTGTGGCTGCTGCCGCTGCGGGACCTGGCAGGCTTCGCCTCCTGGCTGCTGTCGTTCGTCAAGGGGACCACGCACTGGCGGGGCGCCGACTTCATCCTGACGCGGGACGGCCGGCTCCTGGCCAAAAGATCCGAGCTCGGGAGTTGACCGGGTGCGCAGACTGATCGTCACGGCGGATGATTTCGGACTGGCGCTTCCGGTCAACGAAGCGGTCGAGGAGGCTCACCGGCGGGGCGTGCTGACCACGGCCGGCCTGATGATCGGAGCCGAGGCGGCGGAGGACGCCGTCGAACGGGCGCGCCGGCTCGGCTCGCTCGAAGTGGGTCTGCACGTGACGCTGGTCCGGGGGCGCCCCGTGCTGCCGCCGTCTGAGGTGCCGGATCTGGTCGACCGCAATGGCGTATTGCGCTGGAACCTGGTCCGCGCCGGCGTCGAGTTCTTCTTCCGGCCGGCGGTGCGGCGCCAGATGGAGCGGGAGATCCGCGCGCAGTTTGAGGCGTTCGCCCGCACGGGTCTCAAGCCGGGGCACGTCGATGTGCACAACCACATGCATCTGCATCCGACGGTCCTGGAGCTGGTGCTGAGCATTGGGCGCGACTACGGCATGCGTTCGATGCGGCTGCCGGCCGAGCCGGGCGCAGGCCCGGCGCTGGCCCCGTGGCTGGCGCTGTTGCGCCGGAGGCTCCGCCGGCATGCGATCGTCACCAATGACTGGCTGCTCGGCCTGGCAGACTCCGGCGCCATGGACGCCGAGCGCGTGGCGGGCCTGCTCGAAACGCTTCCCCCCGGCGTGACCGAGATCTACTTCCACCCGGCGACGCGGTCTTGTCCGGCCATCGAGCAAGCGCTTCCGGGCTACCGCTGCCGGGCTGAATATGAGGCGCTGGTGAGTGACAAGGTCCGCCGGGCAATCCGCGCGGCCGGCGCCGAGCTCACGAGCTTTCGCCACCTGTGGCCCGAGAAGGAGGAACAACAACGTTGCTGCGTACAGTGATCGCGGTGGTGGTCGCCACGCTCGCCGGAGCCGTCGGACAGATTCTCCTGCGGCGAGGCATGCAGATCGTCGGATCGATGGAAAGCTACATGCCCCTGGACATGCTGGCCTATTTTTGGAAAGCCCTCTGCCAGCCGTATGTGATCGGCGGGACGGCCCTGAGCGCTGTCTTCTACTTCTGCATTCTGGCGGCGCTGTCCTGGAGTGAAGTGACCGTGGCCGTTCCGCTCACTGCGCTAGAATATGGGTTCACTGCTGTTCTAGCCGTCACGATCCTGAAAGAGGCGGTCCCGCCGGTGCGGTGGGCGGGGATCGCCTTTGTCATCGTGGGAGTGATTCTCATCACGGCCGGAGGCGAGCGGTCTGCTCCGGAGGCGAAGATCAGCATGCAGCGAGGCAAAGGGAGCGCATATCTTGAGCGCCGGTAAGACACCCGTTTCCGCACCCGTGCGAAAGATCCCGGCGGCGCGCGTTCAGTTCTTAGCGGAGGATCGGGCCTGGATCACGGAAAAGATCGACGAGGTCCTTGCGAGCGGCATGCTGACGCTCGGCCGCTACGGCAAGGAGTTCGAGCGCCGCTTTGCCGCCTTGTGCGGCGCCAAACACGCCGTCTCGGTCTCGAGCGGCACGGCAGCGCTCGAGATCGCTTTGCGAGCTGTCGGCGTCGAGGCCCGGGAGGTGGTCGTGCCCACCAACAGCTTCTTCGCCACGGCCGCCGCCGTGGTCCATGCGGGCGCCCGGCCCATCTTCATCGACATGGATCCGGCGAGCTTCGCCATCCGGCCGGAGGATGTCGAACGCGCACTCACCAGCCGCACGGCGGCCGTCGTGGTGGTTCACATCGGCGGACTGGTTTCCGAAAGACTGCCGGAGCTGGTCGAGCTGTGCCGGCGCCGGGGCGTTCCGCTCATCGAGGACGCCGCACACGCGCACGGCTCCTCCTATCGCGGCACGATGGCCGGCGCTTTCGGTTTGGCGGCTGCTTTCAGTCTCTACCCGACCAAGGTGATGACCTCGGCCGAGGGCGGAATGCTGGTTACCAACGACGACCGGATCGCCGAAGAGGCCGTCATATATCGCGACCAGGGCAAGGCCAGTTTCCTGGTGAACGCCCATACGCGGATGGGTTACAACTGGCGCATGTCGGAGCCGCACGCCATCATCGGGCTCCGACACCTGGAGCGACTGCCGGAGATGATCGCCGATCGGCAGCGGATCGCCGCGCTGTACGACGAGGCGCTTGCCGGCTTCACTGAGCTCAGGCCGCTCGGCGTGCCCGCCGGGGGCGTATCGAATTACTACAAGTACATCGCGGTGATGCGCGAGCGGCGGGACAGGCAGCAGCTCAAGCGCGAGCTGCGCGAGCGTTTCGGCGTCTCCCTGTCCGGCGAAGTGTATGAAGAACCGCTGCACAAGCAGCCGGTCTTCGCCTCCTACGCCGGCGCGCCGCTTGCGGTGGCCGAGGATCTCTGCGCCCGGCACATCTGCCTGCCCATCTACTCGGGAATGGAGGACGACGAGGCGCGGCAGGTGATCGAGGCGCTGGCGGCGCTGTTCGACTGAAGGAGACCGGGCATGGCGAAGACGGTGGTCACCGGGGGAAGCGGCTTCATCGGCTCTCACGTCGTCGACGCGCTGGTCGAGGCCGGCCATGAGGTGACGGTGATCGACCACCGCGTCAAGCCTCACCGCGACGACGTTCGCTTCGAAGACGTGGACTTGATGGATTTTTCGAGCGTGCTCACGGCCACGCGGGGGGCCGAGCACGTCTTCCACCTCGCCGCCGTCTCCAACGTCAACGTGGCGCACAAGTACCCGGTCTACGCCACGGCCCTGAACGTCATGGGCACGGCGCATGCGCTTGAAGCGGCGCGGCTCAACGGAGTGAAACGCTTTTACCTCGCCTCGACCGTCTGGGTCTATAACGGCGCGCCGAACGGCGCTCCCGCCGACGAGACGGTGCCGTTCTATCTCAACGGAGCGGGCCACATCTACACCAGCTCGAAGATCGCCGCCGAAATGCTGTGCCACAACTACCAGCAGCTTTACGAGTTGCCGGTGACCATCCTGCGCTACGGCATTCCTTACGGCCCGCGGATGCGGGAGGAGCTGCTGATGCCGATCTTCATCCGCAAGGCGTTGCGCGGCGAGCCGCTGACCGTGGCGGGCAAGGGCGATCAGTTCCGCAAGTTCCTTTACGTGACCGACCTGGCGCGGGCGCACCTGCTCGCCATGGACGAGCGGGCGGCCAACGAGACCTACAACATTGAAGGGGCACGGCGGGTCACGATCCTCGAAGTCGCCGAAGGGATTCGGCAGATCCTCGGCGAACAGGTGCGCATCGACTTCGTCCCCGCGCGGCCCGGCGACTTCCCCGGCAAAGAGGTGAGCTTCGAGAAAGCGCGCCGTGAGCTCGGCTGGGAGCCGCTCGTGGAATTCAAGGAAGGGCTGCGCCGCACGGTGGAATGGTTCCGCGCCAAGTGGCGGCTCTAGCCTCCAGGCGCCAGGGGCCCATTGAACTGCTCCCGGTGCTGCTGGCGGTCGCCGTCTACTCTCTCACCGCCGCCGGGCGCGCCATCGCCGACGCCGACGAGGGCGTCTACGTCCACATTCCTCAGCAGATGCTGGCGCGGGCGGACTGGCTCACCCCGTACGTCAACGGCGTCCGCTCGCTCGACAAGCCTCCGCTGCTGTACTGGCTGATCGCGCTCTCCTACACGCTGTTCGGGCAGAACGAGTTTGCGGCGCGCATCCCCTCGATCGCCAGCGTGTGCGGCACAAGCTGGCTGGTGCAGCGGATCGGTACGTTGTTGGCCGGTCCCCGGGCGGGCGTGGCCGCCGGGCTCGCCTTCGCCTTCTCGATCGGGACCTTCCTGTTCACGCTCGAGGTAATGCACGATGTCCTGCTCGTGTTCTTCCTGACGCTGGCCATGTACTGCGTCCTGCTGGCCGACCGCGCCGAGCGGCCGCAGCCCGGTCCCGTACTGGGCCTGAGCGTTGCCCTCGCCGGAGCCTTTCTCGCCAAGGGCCTTCTGGGCCTGGCCCTGCCTGCCGGCGCCATCGCCGCCTACGCCGCCATCCGGCGCCGGCTGCCGCCGCTTCGATGGCGCTGGCTGCTCGCCGGAGGTCTTCTGTTCGCCGCCCTGGCCCTGCCCTGGCACGTCGCGATGGAGCTTCGCAATCCCGGCTTCCTCCGCGTGCACTTCTATCAGGAGCAGATTCTGCGCTTCCTCGGCAAGCGCGAACCGGTGGATTACGAATCCGTCCCGCTGCTTCTGTTCTGGGCGCTGGTTCCGGTCTGGTCGTTCCCCTGGAGCCTGTTCCTTGCACGGGCGCACCGCGTCGGGGGGGCGGCGCTGCTGCCGGCGTGTTGGGCCGGCCTGCTACTCGTGTTCTTTTCCGTTTCCTCGCGCCTGGAGCACTACGCGTTTCCGCTGCTGCCCCCGCTGGCGATTCTCGCGGGCCTCAGGCTGGGAGGCGGTGACTCTCCGAGCGCGTCCACTTGGGAGCGAAGGCTGCTGACCGCGCTGGCGGTTCTGGTGGCTGCGGCCGCCCTGGTTCTTGCCTTCGCCTGGGTGACCGGCTACGGCCCGGACGGGGGCGGGGGACACCCCGAACGAACACACTCCAGAGACTTCAGCATACTGACCGATTTTCCGCCCGAGCTTTTCAGGCACCTGCTCGCGTTGGCGACCGGAGTGTCGCTTGCGCTGTCCGTCTGCTTGTTTGCCGCGCGGCGCCGCACTCTTTTCGCGCTCACGACAGCGATGACCGTCTTCGGAAGCGCGGCCGCCTACAGTATCCGTGCCGCCGAACCGGTCGTTTCTTCGAAGGCCTTCGGCGTGACGCTGGCGCGGCAGGCGCAACCGGGGGATTTCGTGGCTGTTTTCGGAGACTACGAGACGGCGAATTCGATCAATTTCTACGCTCCCGTTCTCTTGCACGTCTGCGAGGGCCAGGCGCCCTCGCTTTTGCCCGGGTTGCGCTATCCGGACGCCCCGCGCCTGCTCATCCGCCGCGAGGAACTGGCCGAGCGGTGGCGACAGGGCGGTCGCGCCTGGCTGGTGGCCCGCGCCGACCGGGTCGCCGAACTCGCGCTCGAGCCGGCGTTGGTGGCGGCCGAATCGGCGGGACGGGTGCTCGTGACGAATCAGCCTCCGCCGGTGTTACGGGGTCTCCACGCCGTTGATACCGGCGCCGGTCCGCCGCTCCCGATGCAGATCCCGAACGCGCAGGGCGCCGGGGCGCGTCTCGCGCTCCCAGGGGCGGCGGAAGCGGAGAATGTTGGCGAAGGCTCGGGTGGGATTCAACCACGTCCGGGTCAAGGCGTTCACCACCGGGTTGGCGGTCCTCTCCTCCAGCCAGCGAATGAAGTAGCGGTCCAGCGCGTCTTCGGTAAGATGCCAGGCCAGCCCCACCGTGGGCGTAATCACGACATCCACCATGCCCTTGTAGTCCCGGCGCATGCCGAGGTTGCCGATGGCGGCGTCGCCCAGCGGGCCCAACTCGTAAAAGGCGCTGTAGGCGGCGCTGAAGCCCAGGCCCTTCAGCCGGCTCCGCCAGTACACCCGGCTCATTTCAAACTCGAGCGGAGCGCCTCTTGGGTCGTGATGCACCAGCATCCATGTGCAGATCGAACCCTGGATCGGATGGGCGACGTAGTTGGCGATCGGCGGGTCGTCATCGCCCCAGCCGCCAAGCCCCTTGAGCGATTCGAAATAGTCCTTGAGGAATGGCCCGCGAAGCGCCTGGCGCGTGTCGGCCTGGGTGATCAAACGAAAGCCCTGCATCAGGCCGAACAGCAGCGCGGCCTCTCGCAGCAGCAGCCGCCACCGAACACTGGTGTCTTCGGCGTCCGGACCTGTGAGGGTCGCTCCCTGTTCGACAGGGAGGATCGGATCGTCATCCGGGCGAGTTTCTCTGGCCAGGGCGGGAACCACAGCCAGCAGCAAGCCAAATCCGAAAACAGCGCCGAGCTTCGCCATCGAGCAAGCTGAATTCGTGCCGGAGCTTGAAGCCGATTTCGAACGAGGTGAGGAACCTTCTGGCAGGCTCCCTCTTCGAGTATAAACCAGCGGGAGCGCTTGCTAGGCCGTGAGCGCCAGGACGAGCCGTTCCATGACGATACGATCGTCGGGGCGCGCGTCGCGAAGCGCCTGGTCGGCCTCGTGGATTCGCACCAGGCCCGCGCGGAGGGCCTCGGGGGAGAAGGTGGCCGCGGTCTCGGCGATCTCACGAGCGCGAGCCGGCCACATCGCGACGCCGAGCCGGCTGAAATGAGCTTGAATCTGCGGGGGCGAGCGCAGGCCGGCTTCCCGGGCCACCAGCGCATGGCGGAACAGGGAGTTCAGAAAGGCCAAAGCCAGCGGCAGATACTCGCCCTGGCGAACCAGCAGGTCGAGCAAGCTGAAGGCCGTCCGGCGGTCGCCCCGGCCCAGGGCGCTGACCAGAGCGAAGATGGTTGTCGCTTGCGCGCTCGGCACCAGCCGCCCAATCTCCTCCACCGTGACCGAGCCGCCCCGGCCGGCGTAAAGGCTCAGCTTCTCCATCTCGGCCGCGATCTCTTCGGCGGTGGGCTCGCGGCCGAGGGTCTGGACGAGCTGCCGGGAGACCCGGTTAAACTTGTTAATTGTCTCCACCATATGCACGGGAATACGGATGGTCCGCGCCTGGTCGGCGATGGCCCGCGTGATGGCCTGTCGGATCCACCAGGTGGCGTAAGTGCTAAATTTATAGCCTTTCCGGTAGTCGAACTTCTCTACCGCCTTGATTAAGCCGAGATTCCCCTCCTGGATCAGATCGAGAAAGAGCATCCCCCGGCCGACATAACGCTTGGCGATGCTCACCACCAGACGGAGATTGGCCTCGGCCAAACGGCGTTTGGCGTTCTCGTCCCCCTGCTCGATCCGTTTGGCCAGTTCTATCTCTTCGGCCGGCGTCAAGAGGGGCACCCGACCGATCTCCTTCAGGTACATCCGTACCGGGTCGTCGAGGGCCACCCCTTTGGGGAGGGTGAGGTCGAGGTCCTCCTCTTCGCCGGTATAGCCCTGCGGCGGCTCGAGGTCCGTCTCGGCGGTCTCGGGGACGATATCGACGCCGCTGGCCGCCAAAGCCTCATAGACCTCGTCTATTTGTTCCGGCGTGAGCTCGATCTGGTCCAGGGTGTCCATGATCTCCCGATAGGTGATCAGGCCTTTGCGCTTGCCTTTTTGCAAGAGTTCCTGAATCGCCGGGAGGTTCAGGACCTCCGCTTCTTTTCCGCCTTTCT
>ENA-ORXB01003573-ORXB01003573.1-sediment-metagenome-genome-assembly--contig:-NODE-3573-length-10521-cov-2.666028_pt1 | contig 10521 bp, 8 predicted proteins | sample MGYA00237863_ERZ511475 | MGnify/ENA primary metagenome ERZ511475 (study PRJEB26305, sample SAMN06343858) | sediment metagenome | isolation source: hot spring sediment | place: Canada: British Columbia...
CTGGCAATTTACCTCAAAACCGGTCAGCTTCCGCCTCTGCCTGAACCCAAACTCACTTCAGATGGCTGAAGTGTTACGAAATAATTGAAGATCGAGGCTGGGTAACTTATTGGCGAAAAGGAACCAAAGCCGAGGTCGGCAAACTGTGCGACGGCAACCCACAGTGTTTGCCCGCAGCTTTGTTTGTTGCCGCGTTTGTTACCACGTTTGTTACCGCGGTGTCACGGCCTGCGGCGGTTCGACGATGATTTTCAGCGGGTTGGCTGCTGCACCGTCGCCGCGGACGACGACCAGATCAGCCTCGGTTGGTGCGGCCAGCGGAATCTTCGGCAGAGTGATCCGCACGCCCAGGTCGTACCAACCGAGGATTTCCGCATCCAGCTCCAGGCCGGCCAGATGTACCAACACCTGACCGGGCACGGGGCCGAAGCCTTCGCCGGCGATGATTACCTCGGCCCCGGCCGGCGCCTGTTTGACGTTCAGTTCAAACGCAGCCGGATCGACCGGCAATACTTCTGCCCGGGCCAGTCGGGCGCCGTTGTTCGCACGCGACACGTCGTCGATCTCGCGGTGGGCATCGACCAGCACGTGCAGCGTGCTGAAGGGGATGGGATTGCCTTGGTCATCGCGGCCCATATTGTACACGTCCACCGGCAGGCGGATGTCGACCGACTGCACATCGCCCGCTTCGACGGCGCGGACGCGCACGCCTGCTTGCGGCAACTCGGCCAACAGTCTTTCGTCCATCGAGGCTAGCAGCATTACATTGAATGGTTTGGTGATCGGCCGGTCGCTATTGTTGCGGAACCATACCCGGTAGCGCGGCCCCAACTTCTGCTCCGGATGCCCGGGATCGACGAACCGCACCGCCAGCAGTTGCAGGTCGTAACCCTGCACCACCACGGTCGGCTTCAGATTGACCCATGTGCCGCAAGGGACCTCGGGCAGAGATACCCAAACAGGTATTTCCCACACAACCCAGCGAGGACAGGGATCGTAAATCACCGGCCGGCACCAGATGGGCCTGGGGTCCCACAACGGATGGCACCTGACATACCAGCACCAATGCACCCAATTATGCCATCGGGGATACCAGTGGATGCCCACAAAAAAGCTCGGGCCCCAATAGTCATATTTGAAGCAATGCTGCGGGTAAGCAGCACTGACACGGCCGTGGTAGTAGTTGTAATTCGGGCCGAATACCTGCTGGACGATGGTCACGTTGGTGGTGTTGCGTACATTGGTGATCTGCGTGATTTTTTGGACATGTTGGTGCAGTTCGAGACGCCGGGCTACATCGCCTTCGTGCCAGTAGTTGTATTGTTCCGATAACTTGAGCTTCTGCGAAACCTGGCCTTTGGTCAGATGCTCCAACTGTCCGGAACGATAGCGCTCGACAAACCGAAGTTGCGCAACTTGGTCAGGCTTCAGCGGCGCTGTTGGCGGCAAGGTCTTTACCGCCGCTTCCCGAACGCCCGGAAGACCCTCGGGCAGTGTACGAATCGGCTCGCGCAGCGGCGGCCCCGACGGCTTCGGCCCAGTATCTTTGCCGGTGCGAATGTGGTCGCGATTGTCCGGTACTGTGGGAACCGCTGGCGGTGCAGAACCGGCGGGTGTTGCTGGCTGCGGTTTGGCAATGCCCGACTTGATCGTCCCTGGGACAGAACCGGCTCGGGTTTCCGTCTCTGCGCTCGGTTTCGGCGAAATCGGCAAAGGTGGGATTCGCTGCGATGGAAGCAATCGCAGTGTGCCGGCATCAGACGCTGGGCCGCTGGGGGCCTTGCCCGCTGAACCGGCCCCAGGCGTGCCAGAACCAGTTGCACCAGAAGTTGAACTCCCAGGCAAAGCACCGCTAACTGAACCGTCGCCGGCCGGTCCGCGAGGAACCGCTATCGTCTTGGCACCGGAACCACCGGCACTGGGCGGAAGCAGCGGACCGGCAGGCAGCGGACGATGCTTGGGGGAGGCACCGTCGGGACGCCGAATCGGGCCTGTAACGGGCGCCGTGGCCTCTGCTCCGCTGACTACTTGGCCACCAGCGCTGCCCGCCGTTGGTTTCTCGGACACGGCCGGTGGCGGATCGCTTGCGGTAGGTTTGTTAGACGGCACCAGTGCCGGACCGCTTGGCGTGGGCGCATTGGGCGGTGTCGAATTGCCTGTCGGCGCATTGGACCTTGGCCCATTGGGCGTCGGCATGGACGAAATCGGACCCGCCGTAATCGGCCCCCCCAGTACGCCCGCGCGAGCGGATGGTCGGGCGCCGCTATGGTCGGCTTTGGAAAGCGGCTGGCCGGCCGGACCAGCGCTGTCTTTGCCAGATGGTTTGGAGGAACTCAAAACTCTATTTACATCGGGTATTCTTACCGCACCAGGCAAATTGTCTGCCGTTGGAGTACCAGCCGTGCCGGTGGCACTTCCGGCGCTGCCGCCGACCGCTGCCGGTGGCAACGACGGCTGACCGGGACTGGGTTTCAGTGCAGGCAGTCGGGAACTGGGTAATTCGGACCTTGGTAGTTCGGGTCTTGGGTTAAGTGCTGGCAACGAAGGTTGCCGTGGCTGGTTTTCTGGTTTTGCGTCTGGTCTTGGTGCCGGGGTCGGCAGTTCTTGCGGCTCGGAATTGGCTCTAGACAAAGGCAGCGGCAGTTCACGCTGTATGCCGCCGGACGGAGGGGACATTTGTAGCCGCGGTGCCGTTACTGGCGGCGCAAGACCGCCGTCTGCGGAAGGCGGGAGCTTTGGTTCTATCCGCGGCGGCAAAGGCGGGCCGGAAACCACCCGGTCGCCAAGCGAGGCCGACGGCGGCAGTGTCGGTGCAGATCGTGTCGGTATCTGCGGCGAGCGTGCTGTGCGCAATGATGGTCTGTCGTCGGTTGCATCGTCCCGCCGAGAGGGAACTGCACTACCCAGCCGGGGCTCTTCCCGAAACAATCCGGGCGGCTGCCGCAACATAGAACCGGTTCCTTGTGGGCCATCACCCAATTTGGTTTTAGGCTGGGCCGCTGCCAGTGCAAGCGAGGACAACGCTACAGCGACAACCACGACAGGCGCCGCCAGGCACAGGCGGCCGATCGGCAACCAACGCAGCAGCAGGGAAACGGCTTTCATGTGTTTGTTCCCGCAGATAAGCCAACTTGGCGAAAGCAAGTCCTAGTACCAACACGCCGCAACTGACCGACAGTAACGTCGATTGACACTCCATCCGATCGACACACTTGTTGCCAATCGCGTGCCGTGCGACGCGCAGGCTGGTGCCGCCGCCTTGGTCTTTTTCATAAAGCCATTATATCAGAACACTTACGGCGGAAAAGGCCAAACACGTCTTGGGCTGACAGCCAATAGGACAGACCTCACTATGTAGTCATAGTGATGACGGCCATGTATCACAATGATTAAGCCCCAGCAGGTCAAAGCCGGCGCAGTTTGCCGCATGGCCAGCCAGGAGCGCAAGCGACCGGTACAACTACCGGGGTATCGGCGAGAGGGCCAGCCGGTAGCGCAAGGGAACGGCCGAATCCGCCGGCCGTGCGGTCCTGGCGAGCCAAAGTCCCAGCAACACTCAGCGTCTTGCCCGTTCCGTCCTGCGCAAACCGAGGCTCGGTATGTCGCACAAATGTCAGTCAGCCTGGCGCTTGCTGGTCGCGCTTTGCGACATCGCGCGTGTCGCGCTTTGCGGCCAAGCGCGAGGTTTGCCCTTCGGCCTGCGCAGGTTGCTCGGGCACATAAGTTGCGGCGTCTCAACCGCTTAGCAAAGCAACGAGAATACAGCGGCGTGTTGGCATGAGATTTGAACAAGCCGCGTGCGGAACTTGCTGCGGACGGATGCTGTAGCCAGATCGAAGAGGCCAAAGTTACAGTGCACCGCGAGGCTCAGGGTGAACCCGCTCTCTACGACCCCGGATGTAGTACGCATGGCGGCGTTTTATCCGGGCAAGTTGCTGGTGGATCAGTTGAAAGCCTGCAAGCGGCTGACATCGAGGTGCGTACTGCACGTGTCGTTTGACTCGGGGCCGTCGGCCATAAGAAGGACCTTGCTAGGCACAGATGTAGTGCTGATCGACGCCACGCTGCGGCCAGGCGGCGCTGAGGTTGTACTGCGGGAGGCGATCCAGCGACCGGGCGGATACTGCACGGCAGTTTACAGCGAACTGACACAGTACCGGTTGGAGTCGCTGGTGCGCCAGCATGGTTCTTGGTTTCTGCTGGGCCCAATGAGTCTGGCCGAATGGGAAAGCGTACTGGAAAGCATGTTTGCCTATGTCGGCCGTGTGCAGAACTTGCCTGCCGCCGGCGTGCGGCCCAGTCGGCGGGCTGCGTGAGTATTAGCGGACGATTATTGCTCCTAGCGATAGGAGATAATCGGGAAAACTGCGGAGATTGGACAGGCAATCGGTTTTGGTCAAACCCATATTGACTCGAGGCAGCGAAGGTTGGTACATCGGGGCCGGCAAGCGCCGGTTTCGGAAGGGAGTGGAGCATGAACGCCATCATTAAACGTTTGCGGCAGATGGCCGACGATGAATTGCTGGCCATAAGCGAGGCGATCGACGCGGAACTGGAGCGACGCATGGCGCTGTCGGCCAACGAGGTTCCCGAGTCGGCACGCCGCCGCGCCGTGGAGCGCCAGAAGAGCTATCGGCGCAGGTTGGGATCTGCGGCGCCTCCGGTGTACGCAGTCGGCTTGGGCAAACAGCGCGATACGCGGCGAGCCGCGTAAGGGGGATGCCAGAGGGGGTGCGCCGCGCGGCACGCACTGGTGTGTCCGTCGGGCGCAAACAAGCTTACCGGAGGACTATCAAATGGAAACGCCGGAAGAATCGGGCGCCAGTCCAAAGACCGAGGTCGTGTATCTGCGGATTTACGAGGAGCAGCCGGCGCCGGAAGCGACTGCTGACGAGACCGCCGAGCGGCAGCCGTCCGAAAACCCGCCCGACGAAGATTATTGGGCAGGACGCAATCGCGCCATGCGAAAGTCGGCGCGGCTTGCTGCTTGAATCGCACTACGACAGTGTTGTGCCGCTAGTTGTTGCTTCTTCGGAAAGGCATCGATGAGAAAACTTGCAGCACTGTGTGTAGCCTCTTTCTGCGGCGTGGGTGCATTGGTCTGTCCCGCCGCGGGAAGTGAGGCCTTCTGGATAGTTGGACAGGGTATTGCGGCATCTGTGGGTGCCAGTGCGGTGGGGGCTGCGCAGCAAGCCGATGTGCTTTCATCCAGCCAGCTAGCACCGCCCCGGCTAGACGATGTTCGCGACCGGCGTGCACCAGGGGACGACATTGACTGCTATCTGAAACCGCCAGGAACGTCGGCAGCAGCACCCTCCAGTGAAAACGAGCCGGCGCCTTTCACTCCGCCCGGACAGCACCAGTCGCTGGCTCAGCAGTCCGAACAGACTGGCCGGCACACGGCGGCCAAAGCGCCGGCAGAAGAGGATACGCTGTTTGACCCTTGGCTCCTAGGTGCGGCGGCGACGGCCACGACAGGAACTCTCGGCGTTTTGTGCCTTGTGTGGCGCAAGCGTCGCCGCTTGCCGCGGCGCTTTCAAGCAACGGCGCAATTGGCGTCGGCCTGGAGCCAGGCGAAATCGGTGGTAGATTCTGAGCACGATGGCGGGCAAAGATCGCGTCGGGCGGCCTGAAGTGCGCCTGGCTCGGTGTTGCATTACATGTACTTCACGCGGCCACGTCGTTATCAATAGCAAAGAATCTCATTTCAGCGCGTGCGGAGCAGATTGAGCCGGTTGCACGCGGGCTGTGTTGCACCGGGCTGGCCAGGCAGAAAAACTATCCCAGCAATACCCCGGCGTAGCCCACTACCCGACGGCGATCGCCCGAGACATCCCCGCTGGTCGCGTAGCCCACCTTTTCGCAGCGGTTCAGGCAGCCGAGCTGTCGCAGGGCTTCCATGACCACCACGGCAGCCAGCACCCCGCACATGCTGATGTCGTGATCGCGGACCGTCCGGTATAGCGCAGCCGGATCCAGACTGGCCATTGCATCCAGTGCCAGGCGGTCGAGCAGTCGGGTCTGGGCGTCGTTTTCGAAGTGGTTCATGTCGCTGGAGATGACCAGCAGCGGCCTGGGGTTCAAATCGGCTATGGTCTGGGCTAGTTGCTGACCGAACCGGAGCAGCTCGGACAAACTGCCCCCGCCTACGGTCACTCCCACGGCCTGCACATCCGGCGCCAATCTAGCCAAAAGCGGCAACTGCACCTCGATAGCGTGTTCCTGGCGATGCGGAATGGCGTCCAACTGCAAGCCGTCTATGTTATGGGCCAGCCGGGATGCCAGTTGCGGATCGCTGGCTACCTGGGAGTCGGGCAGCAGCCATACGTCGTGCGGCGCAACGGCCCAACGCGAACCGCCTGCACGATGTTGCGGACAAAAGATGATCACCTGCGGGGGAATGCTCACTCGGCTGAAAGTAGCCGCCGCCAGCGACCCGGAGTAAACCCAGCCAGCATGAGGGACCATCACTCCGGGCCATGGTTCGGGATGGATCGGCTGGGAGAACATCTCGTCCAGCATTCGGCGGATTTCCGGCCCAGTGCCAGGATAGAACGCCCCGGCAACTGCCGGTGGCCGCACCACAGGCGAGCTGCTAGCCCGGCGCACTTCGGGCGATGCTTGCGGGGAATCGCAACTTTTCTTTTCCTCGCTTCCTGTTCGATCGCCGCCCGAACTTTCATCTGTGCATCGACTTTCATCTGCCCTTGAATTGGTTGCACCGCCGGCGTCTGCCGACGGGTCTTCCAAGTCTGCTTCCGGCGGGCCACTGGAGGAGCTTTGCTTCCGAGCGGTATTTGGCGCAGAAGGAGTTTCGGGAGCCTCTTCCAGGGCGTCGGCCAGTCGGCCGTGAATTGCCATCCCCTCGAAAGTCAGCAGCACTGTGTCGTCGTTTTTCCACTGGTCGGGCGGAAGGCCCGCTTTCAGGCACACCTGGCGGAGGAAGTTCAGCGCGTCGAGCTTGTGTTCCACGGCTACCGCCGGCAGTAGCAGCCCCCGAGCCGATCCGTAGCTTACTTGCAGCCCGTGCCGCCCGATCTGGATCTGCTTTACCCGATCCTCGCCGCGCGCAGCAACCCGCCGTACGCCCCAAAGCAGCCAGACTTCCATGTCAAGCTCGTTGATTTCATCGGGCGTGATGGGCGGGAACCGGGGATCGTCTTTGGCGGCCCTGATCGCCGCGTGATCGACCGCCTCGCCTAGCATCATATCTGGCCCGATGTACCCACAGCACGATCGCAACTGACCGGCACGCTTGAGACTGACAAAAGCGCCATACACTGGTGTTCGTGCCAGCGGGCCGATTGTGCGCGATACGCTTTGCAACGGCTGGCCGCACACCGCTGCCGCTACCCGACGCCCGGCGGCGCGAAACAAACTACGCTGATCGCCCTCGGACAACTGGGGCTTGGCAATTGTAGGCTCGGGCTGGGTAGGTTCGGTCTGATCGGTGTCTTCCATCTTGTCCTGTCGGGATGTGGTCGCTTGAGATCGGGACGCAGTTGGCTCAGGCCGACCTGCGGGAGCGGCAAACGAATCGATGCGCACCGGCTGCCGCTTGCCGCCCCAATCGCCAGGGGAGTTGTCGAAACATCCAGCAATTGGCTCGCCGCAATACTGGCAGCGGCCGTCGCGGATGTGAAACTGGCTGATCTGGTAACCCGCACGCCCGATCACCACCCGTCCGCATCCAGCACAGCAGGTACTCTGATGCCGTGGGTCGGCCACGTTGCCGGTGTACACATACCGCAGCCCGGCCCGACGCGCAATGTCGTATGCGGCCCAGAGCGTTTCGATGGGGGTCGGCTGATGGTCCAGCAGCTTGAAGTCCGGGTGGAAAGCGGTGAAGTGCAGCGGGACGTCTGGCCCCAGCTCGGCGGCGATCCACTCGCACATCTTCTGCAACTGGTCGCGGGAATCGTTCTCGCCGGGGATCAGCAAGGTGGTGATTTCCAGCCAGGTTTGGCTCTCGCGGACGATCCACCGCAGTGTATCCAGCACCGGCTGCAATTGCCCGCTGCAAAGCCGCCCGTAAAAATCTTCCGAAAACGCTTTCAGATCGACATTGGCGGCGTCGATATGCTCGAACAAAGCGGCCCTGGGCGCCGCGCATATATAGCCCGAGGTCACCGCCACCGTCTTGACGCCCAATTGGCGACACGCCCTGGCGGCGTCGATGGCGTACTCGGCAAAGACTATCGGATCGTTGTATGTAAAGGCCACGCTGCGGCAACCAAGCGATTTGGCAGCATGGGCGATGGCTTCCGGCGACGCCTGCTGGCTGGCTGCGTCCACGTCGCGGCAGCGCGACATCTCCCAGTTCTGGCAGAACTTGCAGCCCAGATTGCATCCGGCAGTGCCGAACGACAACACCGCTGTGCCGGGATAAAAGTGATTGAGCGGCTTTTTCTCGATCGGATCGATGCAAAAACCTGTGCTGCGGCCGTAAGTAGTCGATACCATACGACCGTCGAGGTTCTGACGGACAAAACAAAAGCCGCGATCGCCCGGCCGCAGTCTGCACGCCCGCGGGCACAGATCGCACACGATCCGACCCCCGTCGGCTTCGTGCCACCAACCGGCCGGTTTTATTCCGTCGGCTGTAGCTGGTTCATCGGGTGGAAGCACTACAATGCGCGACATGAGCTGTTACCGATCGGTCACAAAGCCATTGCCGAAGCATCCAGTGCGCTCCGGTCCGCAGCAATGGCCGGCCACACAACGGTCGATATCGTCCCGCTACCCCAAACCGCCTGGGTTGACCGGCGGCAGCCGACCGAATGCACTGTCCGGCGTGCGAAAGTCCACATTAAACATATCAGTTCAGGCTGCCAAATGGGATACCACTTTTGGTGTATCCGTTGGCGAGTACAATATACATCTCGGTAGTCGAAGGGCAGTGGCGGGTCGGCTGATCGTGGACGAGCGTCGGCTGGGCTGACAAAGCTGATATAAATGAAAGTCCTTGTTACAGGCGCTACTGGATTCGTGGGCAGCCACCTGGCAACGGCGCTGGTCGGCCAGGGCGCGCAGCTTACTTGCTTAGTCCGACCCGGCAGTGCAACCGAACCCCTGGCAGCTCTCGGCGCACGCTGCCTGCCGTACGCCGACATCACCGATTTGCAGGCCATCAGGCAGGCCGTTGCTGGTCAACAGGTGGTGTTTCACGTGGCTGGCCGAGTGACGGCCTTGAAGGTCTGGCAGTACTACCAGGCGAACGTGGAAGGCACGCGGTGCGTGGCCCAGGCTTGTGCCGAACAGGATAATCCGCCGGTGCTGGTGCTGGTCTCCTCGCTGGCTGCCGCCGGGCCGGCCATTGACGACCGCCCGAGAACCGAGGATGACCCGCCGCAGCCGGTTTCGCACTACGGGCGGAGCAAACTGGCCGCTGAGCAAGCAGCAGCTTCGTTCAGCGACCGGGCGCCGGTGACCGTGGTTCGACCGTGCATAGTGTTCGGTCAAGGCGATCGGGCCGCGTTGGACATGTTCCGCTCGGTCGTTCGGTATCGGATTCATCTGATCCCCGGTTTCGCCCGCCATCGCTACTCGCTGATCCACGTTTCCGACCTGGCCGATTTGCTGATCCGCGCAGCTTGCCGCGGCCAGCGTATTCCGGCAGACATCGCCGAGGCAGTGCGCCGGGGCGAAACGAGAACAACAGGTCAGGGGTTCTATTTCGCGGCCTATCCGCAGCAGTTTTCCTACTGGGAGCTGGGCGAGCTTATCGCCCAAGCCACTGGCACACGCCGCAAATTGTCCCTGCTGGTACCGATGCCGATGGTGTGGCTGATTGCCGGGGCCGGAACTGCGATGTCGAAGTGGCGCGGGCGTGCAATGTATCTGAACCTGGACAAGGCGCGCGAAATCGCCGCCGGCTCGTGGATTTGCTCGCCACAGAAGGCGATGGCCGAACTGGGGTTTTGCCCGACCGAATCACCGCTCCAGCGGCTGAAGGAAACTGTGCTTTGGTACCGCGCGCACGGCTGGCTGTAGTCGCCTGTGCGGCTATGGTCCTGGCCCACAGTCGGCCCAGCCTGCACTGCGGTTAGCGATTTACCGGTTGCCTGCCTCCAATTGTCCGTCGCAATTGCGGTCGATTCCCGACGGTCGGCTGCCCTGACCTACCAGAGGATTTTGATATGATAGAGTGCTGCTAATAATTCGGTGGCATTGACATTAGAATGTCTAATGATAGTATTCAAGTAGCCGGTTGTCTCGAGGCCGTTCCGCTTCTTGTGGCTTCGCGTTGTGCGAGCCCGCCACAGCACTCGCGCGTGAGCAGAGTGTGTTGAGATTTGGCACGGTTGGCCAGGCGGCCCCGAGACGGCTTTTCTTGCGAGGCTGAGCACTGCCCATCGATGAACAAGCTTATTTGCGATCGGCGTTATCCTTCGCCACAAGGGTTGTACGATCCACAGTACGAACACGACGCCTGCGGTATTGGCGCGGTGGTCAACATCGCCGGTCAGCCCAGCCGCACTATCGTAGAGTACGGCAAGCAGGTGCTATTGAGTCTGATGC
>ENA-ORXB01003575-ORXB01003575.1-sediment-metagenome-genome-assembly--contig:-NODE-3575-length-10518-cov-5.151614_pt1 | contig 10518 bp, 8 predicted proteins | sample MGYA00237863_ERZ511475 | MGnify/ENA primary metagenome ERZ511475 (study PRJEB26305, sample SAMN06343858) | sediment metagenome | isolation source: hot spring sediment | place: Canada: British Columbia...
CAGTTGGCCCTTATCGCCGCCCTGGCCTTGGGGGTCGTGGCGGGAGGATATTTCGTGTTGCGTCCTCATCCACACCCGGAAGCCAGCTTTCACGCCGCGGAGGAAGCGCCTCCGCCGGAACCGAAGCGCATCTCGGTTTATGTGACCGGAGCGATCAACCACCCCGGGGTGGTGGTTTTGGAGGAGGGCGCGCGGGTGATAAACGCCATCGAGAAGGCCGGGGGTCCCTTGCCCGAGGCCGACCTGGAGGCGTTGAACCTCGCCCAAGAGGTGCAGGACGGGCAGAAGATACTGGTGCGCAGGAAGGGTGAGACCGGCGGGGAAGATGGAGCCGGTGGCGACCAAAAAAGCGAGAAAGGCAAGGTAAATATCAATCAGGCCTCGGCTCGAGAACTGGAGCAGCTCCCGGGCATAGGGCCGACCTTGGCTGAACGTATCGTGGCCTACCGCGAGAAAAAGGGCGGGTTTAAGGATCTGGCCGAGTTGAAGCAGGTAGCGGGCATCGGCGAGAAAAAGTACGAGGAAATACGCGGCTTGGTGGAGCTCTGAAGAGAGTGCGGGGCGTATGGGGAATCATCTCTGGATACGCGGTCGCCTACTGCTATGCGCGGCCATGGCCGCCTTGGGAGGCGTGGTCGCATGCGCGGGCGCAAAGCTTTGGCCTTGGCTGGTCGCGCCGCCGGCTCTCGCCTGTGCGGCCGTAGTGCTGGGGCGCGGGCGAGGGCTTACGCTTGCCCGCCTGGCGGCATGCCTGCTTTTCCTTTATGCCGGTATGTACGTGGGCTACACGCGCTCCTCGCATTGGCGAGGCCGTAGCGGGGCCAGCGGTGAGGTATTCCTAAAGGGCCGAGTGGAGGTGGGAAATCGCGGGGAGCCTGGCGACGAGGCCTTCCTCTTCCGGGTTTGCGAGGTCCTGGAAGGGAAGATGGCCAGGAGCGGCGATTGCTATCTCTTGAAGCCGGGCCGGCGTGAGGATGCCTTGCCGGCATGGGGAGACACCCTGGAGGTAAGAGGAAACCTCTACCTTTTCGACCGCGTGAGCGGCAGGGTGGGGGGTAGCCTGGTAGCCGGGGAAACGCGCGTACTTGCGCACACCGGCAATCCGCTGCTGCGCCTGGCCCACTTCTTCCGCGACACTTTGCGCCGTCAGGTCGCAAACGGGTTGGAGCCGGACACGGCAGGCTTAATAGAGGGCATGTTGCTGGGCGATTACCGCCACCTCTCCTCCCGTGACCTGGTAGCCCTGCGCGCCACGGGCTTGATTCACCTTTGCGCCGCCTCCGGACTGCACGTGGGCATATTGCTTGCTTTCATCATGTGGTTGGGCGCGAAGCTCAATTTGTCACGCAGGATGCTGATCGTAATACAGACGCCTTTGCTGATTACTTATGCTCTGGCGGTGGGGCTGACCGTTCCCGTGCAGAGGGCGGCGGTGGTGGCCCTACTGGCCGCCCTGGCATTTTACTCGGGGAGGGACTTCGATTTCCTGCCCGCATTGGGGGTGGCAGCGATCTACCTTGTTTTTAAAGATCCCTCCGTGGCCCGAGAAGTCAGTTTCCAACTTTCCTTCGCCGCGGCCCTGGGCGTGGCTCTGCTGCACCGTCCCCTGAGCGGTTTGCTGAAGGCTGGCAAATCGAAAGCCCTTTCCTTACTGGCGGCCACTTTGGCGGCACAGCTGGCCGTGGGGCCTCTATTGATGCGCCATTTCGGGGAGGCTTCCTTGACCGCCCCTCTGAGCAATCTCCTGGTTCTGCCTCTGGTTCCCCTGATGATGGCCTTATCCTTGCTCTCCGCCCTTGTGGGCATGGCGGGCGTAGGGCTTGGGGCGGTCCTTCTGAAACCGGCGGCGCTCCTGGCGCGCTGCATTCTCCTTATCGCCAGGAACCTGGCGGGGGTTCGCTGGGCGGCGTTGCGCTTTTTCCCCTTCCCGGCAACCTGGATGGCCATCTATTATCCCGTGCTGGCGGCGGCCTTTTTGGCCACCGGGCGGCGCAGACGCCTGGCCAGGTTAATCCTGGCGGCTCTATTGGCGGCGGGTTTGATCTTCGGATGCTTGATTAACGCCATGCCGCTGGGAGGAAGGTCGGGAGTAGAGATGACTTTTCTCGACGTGGGTCAGGGTGATGCCATGCTCCTCAGGGGGCCCTCGGGGCAAAACGTCCTGGTTGACGGAGGAATAGACGAGGCGACCTTGACGGCCAAGCTGCGGTCCCGCAGGGTGGAGTACCTGGACGCCGTGATCGTCAGTCACAGCGACTCCGATCACGTCGGTGGACTCACGGGGACTCTTTATGCCTGCGGGGTGGGATTGCTGGTTCATCCCGACATCGGGAGCGACGGATTGATGGGAAAACTGTTGGGGCTGGCGGGAGAGATGGGCGTGACCGTCAGGAGCATGCGGGCCGGCGACCGCCTTGAGCTGGGAGATGTAAGCCTAACCGCCCTGGGGCCGCCGGCGCAGGTACCGGCGGACGCGGACAGCAACGAGTATTCGCTGGTGTTGCGCGCGATGGGTCCTGGGTTTTCCCTTCTTCTGCCGGGCGACGTGGAGGAGGAAGGCCAGAGGATGCTCGCGGGCTGTGCCGATAAGCTGGACTGCGACATCCTCAAGGTACCCCATCACGGCGGGTACTCGGAGAGCGGCGACGCTTTCTTCGCTATGATAAGCCCGAGAATAGGGGTAATAAGCGTGGGAGACGATAATCCCTACGGACATCCCTCGGAGGAAACCATCGCCTCGCTGCAGGCTTGCGGATGTACCGTCTATCGAACCGATCAGCACGGTGATATAGTAATCCGTGTGGCGGAGGGAGGCTACGAGGTGGAATGCGGGAGATGACCCTGGCTTCGTTATAGGTTTAGGCGGCCTTAGGAGATCCCATGAGTCCTACCGGCAAGGGCGCTGCGCTCTTGATATACGGCAATCACCGCCTTCTGGTGGAGGATGAGCTGAATAAAGTACGCCAGAAGATTGCGCAACAGGTGGACCTGGACTTCAACCTGGATGTCTTCGAGGCCGGGGAGAACGATCTCGATGATGCCCTTCAGGCTGCGGATACCCTTCCACTGGCCTCCGACAGGAGGTACGTGATAGTCAAAGAGGCCCAGAGGCTGACCCCTTCCGAGGTAAAGCGACTGGAACGATACCTGGAAAATCCTTCCGAAAGCTCCCTGCTCATCTTGACCGCTGTGGATCTCAAGCCAAGCTCGTCCCTGCTGAAGTTGATGCAGAAACGAGGCAGAGTTAGAGAGGCGGCGAAAAGAAAAGACCAGATTCCGGGATGGATACGCAGCCGCTTTAAGGAGCGTGGGTTGCAGGTGACCGGCAAGGCCATTGCCTACCTCCAGGATGCTTTGGGAGACGATCTCATGGCCATCGAGGGGGCGGTGGAAAAGATATGCCTCTACCATGAGGGTGAAGGCCCCGTGGATCTCGATGAGGCCGTGCCCCTGGTCGCTCCCACGGCGGAAAAAAGCGTTTATGAGCTGGTGGATCGGGTGGCCATGGGAGACGGCGATCAGGCGGTAAGCCTAATGCGGCGCCTCCTGGAGCAGGGGGAGAAGCCCACCTATATCCTGTATGCCCTGGCGCAGAGATATCGCGAACTGCTTCTTTTCCATGCCCTGAGGCAGGACGGCAGGCAGTTGCCGGAGATCTTGGAATACATGAAGCTTCCCAAGAACCGCTCCTGGATGGTAGGCAAGAAGCTTAATCCGCAAGCGGCTATGTATGGCGAAGAAGGCCTTCGTAAAGCGCTTTCTCTCCTGGTAAGGGTGGACTGGGCCATCAAGTCCGGCAGCATGGAAGATGTTTTCGCCGTGGAATTGGCGGTAACCGGGCTTTGCGAGTTGGCCAGGGCGCATACCGCCACCCGGCGCCGGTCCCGGTGGGCTTAAGCCCCAAACTTTTTGCGCCTATGGCGTGCATACCGGAGGGAAGAGGACAAGAGGAGGCGCTTTCCCGGAAAGATGGCGGTAGATGCGGCTGGTGTGGGTTTATAGGTGTGATGCCCTTTCTTCAAAAAGGCATAAAAAAGACTTGCTATGAATACATAATTATGCAATAATATGCAATATTATAGAGGTTATGAGGCCAGGAGTTAAGTTGAAAGTAGGCATAATTGGCGCTTCGGGTTATACGGGAGCCGAGTTGATGAGGCTATTAGCTGGGCATCCTCACCTTAAGGTTACCTATGTGGCTGCGCATACTTATGCAGGCGCCGCCGTAGACGAACTCTATCCCCACCTGCACGATTATGCTTCCATAAAATACAAGGAACATAACCTCGAGGAAGCCCTGTCGGAAGCGGGTCTCTTTTTTGTCGCTTTACCGCATGGGGAGGCCATGCAGGTGGTGCCCTCTTTGCTGGAAGCGGGAGCCAAGGTGGTGGACCTGTCGGCGGATTACCGTTTCGGCGAGAAAGAAATATACGAGAAATGGTATGGGGTCGAGCATACCTCACCATCTTTGCTGCCCGAAGCCGTTTACGGGTTGCCGGAAATTTTCGCCGGCCGCATAGCGGGCGCCAACTTAGTGGCGGTGCCGGGATGCTATCCCACCGCGGCATTGCTCGCATTGGCGCCTCTGGCGGAAAGGGGTTATCTGAAAGCGGGAAAGGTGGTCGTCGATGCCAAGTCGGGCCTCTCGGGAGCGGGAAGATCCCTCACCCTGGATACCCACTACCCCCAGGCGGAGGGAAGCGTGAAGCCCTACAACGTGGGCGCTCACCGGCATATACCGGAGATGGAGGAGGTGCTCTCCTCCCTGGCCGGCGCCGAAACTAAGGTCACTTTCACTCCTCACCTGGTCCCTATGAGCAGGGGTATACTGGCTACCTGTTACGTGCCCGTGGAATCCGGCGTCGAGGCAACGGAGATCGCCGCCCTTTACGAGGATTATTACGCCGGCAGCCCCTTCGTGATCCTGAGGGGCGAGGGCCGTTTCCCGGCAACCAAGTCCGTTTGCGGCAGCAATTACTGCCACCTAGGATGGTTTCTGGACGGCGAGAGGGGTGTGCTGACGGTGGCTTCGGCCATCGACAACCTGGTCAAGGGTGCCTCCGGTCAAGCGGTGCAGTGTATGAACATTATGCAGGGTTGGCCGGAGGAAACCGGCCTTCTCGCGGCGGGATTGTTTCCTTGAGGTGAGATAAGATGCAGGGCAAAGCGGTGCAAGGCGGTATCTGTGCCCCTCTGGGCTTCCGGGCGGCCGGCGTAACCTGCGGCGTCAAGGAGAGCGGGGAAGCCGATCTGTGCATCCTGGCCTCGAGCCGGCGCTGCGCGGCGGCCGGGGTATTTACCCGCAACGCCTTTCGAGCCGCCCCGGTTCTGGCGACCTCGCGAAGATTAGAGGAAGACGGTCATCTGCAGGCGGTGGTGGCCAACAGCGGTAACGCCAACGCCTGGACGGGCAAACGGGGTCTGGAGGATGCCGAGACCATGGCCTCGCTGGTGGCGCGGGAGTTGGGCATAGATGCCCGCGACGTTGCCGTAGCCTCCACGGGCGTGATCGGGTCCTATCTCCCCATGGAGCGCATCCGGGAAGGCATAGAGAAGGCGGCCGCAAGTCTAGACGAGGGAGGCCACTTGGACGCGGCCAAGGCCATCATGACCACCGACACGCGCCCCAAGGAGGTGGCTTGGGACTTCGGTGGGTTCATTGTCGGCGGTATGGTAAAGGGTTCGGGCATGATCCGGCCGGATATGGCGACCATGCTGGCGTTTATTACCACGGACGCCAAGGTGGAACCCACTCAGCTGGACAAGGCCTTACGCAAGGCGGTGGACGGAACCTTCAACCTCATTAGCGTGGACGGTTGTTCCAGCACCAACGACATGGTGCTGGTCTTGGCTAGCGGGGAAGCGGGCGTCGAGCTGGACGCGTCGCAGATGGAGGAGCCGCTTTTTCAGGTCTGCGGCGCCCTGGCACGCCAGGTGGTGGAGGACGGCGAGGGGGCGACCCGCTTTATAGCCGTTCGCGTGCATGAGGCATCCAATGCGGCGGAAGCCAAAAAGGCGGCCATGGCGGTGGCGGATTCCGTGTTGGTGAAAACGGCCTTTTTCGGAGGCGACGCCAACTGGGGACGGGTGGTCCAGGCGCTGGGGACGGTTTTCGAAGATGTCGATCCCGAGCCGGTGCGCATCCGCATTGCGGGCATCACGGTGGCAGAGGCCGGAGGCCCAGTAGAGGTGGACAGGGAAAAACTGCGCCGGGCTATGGCTGGCAGGGAGGTCGGGTTGGACATTTTCCTGGGCAGGGGAGAGGCCGGTGTGGAGGTCTGGACCTGCGACTTGAGCTACGATTACGTGAAAATAAACGCCGAGTACCACACTTAGGTTCTTTATACGAGGGGAGTTGCGGACATGGAGAAGACAAGAGAAAAGGCCCGCGTCCTCATGGAGGCCCTTCCGTACATCAAGGAATATTACGGCAAGACGGTGGTGGTCAAGTTCGGGGGAGCCGCCATGGAGAGGGAAGATCTCAAGAAAAGGTTCGCCTCGGACATAGTTCTCATGCGCTACGTGGGCATGAACCCGGTGATAGTGCACGGAGGCGGCCCCCAGATTACCCAGTACATGGAAAGGCTCAATTTGGATGTGCGCTTCGTGGACGGGCACCGGGTGACCGACGCCGCGGCCATGGAAGTGGCGAAGATGGTTCTGGTGGGTAAAGTGAACAAGGAAATCGTCTCTCTGATCAACAGCCACGGAACCCTGGCAGTGGGCCTCTCGGGCGAGGATGGCAACCTGCTCGTGGCCCGCAAGAGAACGCATCTGGAAGGGAAGGGCGAAGTGGACTTGGGCTTCGTGGGAGAAGTGGAAAAGGTAAACCCGGAAATCCTGAATAATTTGATAAGGGACGAGTTCATCCCCGTGGTGGCCAGTATAGGGGTCGACGAAACGGGGCAAAGCTACAACATAAACGCCGACCTGGTGGCGGGAGCCTTGGCCTCTTCCCTGCAGGCGGACAAGTTGATTTACCTGACCGACGTGGACGGCATTTACCGTCAGTTGGAAGACCCTTCCAGCTTGATACCTGAGCTCACCACCAGGGAGGCGGAACAACTCATTCAGGGCGGCGGTTTGAGCAGCGGTATGCTTCCCAAAATGCGCAGCTGCATAGATGCCCTGAGGTCGGGGGTGCGCCGGGCCCATATTATAAACGGCACCGTGGATCATGCCCTCCTGCTGGAGCTGTACACGAATGCGGGCATCGGGACCATGGTGAGGGCATGAGGCGTGATCTCCCGCAAACATTGCTGATAGGCAAGGAAAACAAGAAGATCCGAAGGGGAGGATGACATGGAATACGACCTGCAAGCGGCCCAAGAACAGGAAGAGGCCTTTCTCATGGCCAATTACGCTCGCCTGCCGGTGCTTTTCGTGCGCGGGCAAGGCACGCGCCTCTGGGACGATACGGGAAAAGAGTACGTGGATTTCGTGTCCGGACTGGGCGCTTGCGTGACCGGCCACTGCCACGCCGAGGTTATAGCGGCGGTGGTGCGACAGGTGACCCAGCTCATCCATGTCACCAACCTTTACTACACCAGACCGCAGGGCGAACTGGCTGAAATGCTTACAGGCTATACCTTCGCGGACAAGGCCTTTTTCTGCAACAGCGGCACCGAAGCCAGCGAGGCGGCCATCAAGCTGGCCCGCAAGTACATGCGGGAGGTGAGGGGAGAGGAGCGCTTCAAGGTGGTATCGGCCCTGCGCTCCTTCCATGGACGCACCTACGGATCGCTGGCGGCTACCGGCCAGGCTGGTCGGAACGGGTCGCTCGGGCTTGCCGAGGGCCCAATGCCACACCCAAATAGTATATTGCAGTCCAGCATTTTCGCAGCACGGCTCATCCCGCGAAAAATAGGCATCAGATAACTGAGATTGGTCGCGGTACGATAAAACTGCCAGCCGGCCAGAACGCCGATGGTTGGGCGGGAGGTCGCCGGGATATGAGCATTCAATTGCATGGTCTAACCGGTTTTAGTGGGAAAGTGTATTTTTTCCTCCACTAAAGGATAACATAGAACAACAGGTGACACAACCAAGGTGATCAATCATTTTCGACAGTTTCTATCGGCTCAAGATTGTAAGCCGGAAAAATCGGCTCTTTCCTTCGAGTCAGAAAAACAACAATACTTGGCTACACGCAAAATTTATCTGTAATGTGTCCCCACCTGACCGAATGCCAAGGCCGTACCTTCTTACTCGAGAAGCACGGCCGGTTGAATGATAAAATAATTTTGTATGTCCTCCTTCCCCACCATTGGCTTTGAAATTGCGCGAAAAAGTGGACACAAAAAATGTCCTAATGGGGTAGACTGGAAAGGATGAGGAGATCAGGCATGAACGAGCGGAAATACCGGGAATACGCTGCTGAATTCAAATTAGAAGCCTTAGCGCTGTTGAAGCGTGGAGACAAGAGTGCCAGTCAGATCGAACGCGAATTGGGCATCACGCCGGGGTTGCTGGTGAAGTGGCGCAACCGCTACCAGATTGTGGAAAGAGAGGGGCAAGCCATCCAGATTGGGCCAAGCGACCTGGAAAGTGCCAAAGCCGAGATTCGGCGTCTGCAACGAGAGTTGGCAGGCGTTGAAGAGGAGCGCGAAATCCTAAAAAAAGCGCTCAATATTTTCTCCCGAAAAAACGGATGAAATACGCCTTCATGGCTGCTCATGAACATGAATTCACGGTCAAGCGAATGTGTCAGGCGTTGGGGTTGCAGCGCAGTGGCTATTACGCCTGGAAGCGGCGGCCGGTCAGTGCCAGAGAACAAGCCAATGCCGAATTGCTCGGCAAAATCCGCGAAGCCTTTGAGCGCAGCCGCAACACCTATGGCAGCCTGCGGATTCGCTGGTATTGGCTGCGGCGAGGCTACGCTTTTTCACGCCACCGCATCGCGCGCTTGATGAAAAAGGCTCAGCTGATCCCCCGTAAAGCGGCTCAATGGCATCCACAAACCACCCGCCAGCGTCTGAGTGCCACAACCGCACCCAACTGGCTCAATCAACAGTTTCAGGCTTCGCGAGCGAATGAGAAATGGGTCGGGGATGTTACCTACATCGCCACCGCAGAGGGCTGGTTGTATCTGGCTGCCATCCTCGATCTCTATTCCCGCCGGGTGGTGGGCTGGGCCATGGCTGAGCAGAATACCGCCAGCCTGGTTGCCAGCGCCTGGAAGATGGCCGTGGCTCATCGCCATCCACCCGCGCAACTGCTCCATCACAGTGATCGGGGCAGTCAGTACACCAGTGAGGCTTATCGCAGCCTGCTCGAGCAGGCCGGTTGTCGCATCAGCATGAGCCGTACCGGCAATTGTTATGATAATGCCGTGATGGAGAGTTTCTTTGCCACCCTGAAAGGAGAATGTGCCTATGAACGTTTCCTGACCAAAGCCGAGGCGAGATCGGCTATCTTCGAATACATCGAGGTCTGGTACAATCGTCAAAGGCTGCATTCGTCTTTGGGCTACCTTAGCCCGGCTGATTTTGAACAACACCCTGGACATTAATCGTGTCCACTTTTTGTGGACAAGTCCACACTTGACAAACGTCGCTCCCCCCACGGGGAGCGTGGATTGAAACCGGCGTGATGATGCGGTGGTGCGGGTCAACTGCGTCGCTCCCCCCACGGGGAGCGTGGATTGAAACACCCCTGGCATGGGAGTCATCCTTGCACCACAAGGTCGCTCCCCCCACGGGGAGCGTGGATTGAAACGGTCGCGCCCGACCATCATCAATTTTCCATGCTGTCGCTCCCCCCACGGGGAGCGTGGATTGAAACTTTGATATAGCCCGCTCCACCGCAGGTCGGGCATTGGGTCGCTCCCCCCACGGGGAGCGTGGATTGAAACTGGCTTTGCGAATCAGACGACTCCAGCCGATACAGTCGCTCCCCCCACGGGGAGCGTGGATTGAAACTGTCGAATTGAATTTTGATTGTCGTGTGCATTCCGTCGCTCCCCCCACGGGGAGCGTGGATTGAAACACCGCACCGGCGATGGCGTGAATAACCGCCGGATGTCGCTCCCCCCACGGGGAGCGTGGATTGAAACCGTGAGGGGGTAATTATGGGACGGCGCAAACGGTCGCTCCCCCCACGGGGAGCGTGGATTGAAACTGATATGGATAAACCAAAAAACGCAAAAAATAACGGAAAAAACGAGGCTTTCAGGGCCATTATTAATCAACTTGGTGGACACGTTTCCGGGTATGTGCCGGAACTCTGTAAACTCTTTGGGGTGAAGGCCGGATTGATGCTGAGCCAATTACTCTACTGGCAGGTCAGATACCCTGGTGAGTTTTATCTGTCCATAGAAGAACTGTACCAGCAAACCGGACTTAACGCAGAAGAGCAACGTAACGCGCGGGAGCGACTAGTAAACACTAGTATTGTGACAGCAACGTTGAAGGGATTTCCCCGAACCTGGTACTACCAGGTAGATATTGCGTCACTGATTGAACAATGCTCCATTGGTGGAGAAAGTCAATCAATGGGAAAGTCAATGATTGAGAAAGT
>ENA-ORXB01003580-ORXB01003580.1-sediment-metagenome-genome-assembly--contig:-NODE-3580-length-10500-cov-6.738079_pt1 | contig 10500 bp, 9 predicted proteins | sample MGYA00237863_ERZ511475 | MGnify/ENA primary metagenome ERZ511475 (study PRJEB26305, sample SAMN06343858) | sediment metagenome | isolation source: hot spring sediment | place: Canada: British Columbia...
GTGGCCCTGAAGGTGCCGGAATCGGCGCGGCCCAGCCCGGTGCGGCTGCGCAAGGCCCTCTTCGATTTTTTGCGCTTTAGGTACCCCCGCCGGGGCCGCTTCCTGGATTTGTACGCGGGTAGCGGCGCGGTGGGCCTCGAGGCCGCCTCGGAGGGCTTTGAAACCACCTTGGTGGAAAAGGATCGGCAGGCTATCCAGTTCCTGAGGGAGAATGCCACCAAGGCCCGCCTGAAGGTTCGGATCGAGGGGATGCCGGTGGAGCGCTACTTGCAAGAAGCCAGGCGGCAAGGGCTGCGCTTCACGGTGGCTTTTATGGCCCCGCCCTATCCCCACGACCTGTTGCAGGATTTTGAACGGCTGCTCGAGGCGCGGGTGGTCGAAGCCGGTGGGTTGTACATCCTGCAGCACCCCACCGACCTGCACCTGCCGATGGGGGAGCGACGGGTGTATGGCTACAACTGCCTCACCATCATCGAGGCCGACATGTTCGAGCCGCCGGAATGAGGGGTTTGACCCGAGGCGCTTTGCCATGTGAAGATACGGGCCGAAAGCGAGGCGCTATGCACGTGGTTTACCCTGGCAGTTTCGACCCTTTGCATAACGGGCATTTTGACGTGATCCAGCGGGCCTCGAGGCACTTTGCAAAGGTCACGGTGGCGGTGCTCGAGAACCCCTCCAAGCGGGGGCTATGGCTTTTCACGCCCCTGGAGCGCGTGGAGATTATCCGGCGGGCGGTGGCCTCGGCCCGGCTTGCCAACGTGGAAGTGGATACCTTCAACGGCCTTCTGGCCGAGTATATGAAGCAGATTGGCTCGAGGGTCATTGTCAAGGGATTGCGGGCGGTCTCCGACTACGAGAACGAACTGCAGATGGCCCACCTGAACCGCCAGTACGGCAACCACCCCGAGACTTTTTTCATCATGGCGGCCACCCGTTGGTCGTTTGTCTCCTCCACCATGGTCAAGGAGATCGCCCGCTACGGGGGCGATGTGTCGAAGTTGGTACCACCTGCTACGGTAGAGGCTTTGCGGGAAAAACTCAGCTCTGTGGAGAAGTGAAGTATGCAGACACACCCCAGCAAATACGGTAAAGCCCTGGAAATAGGCCATCTGATTGGGGGAGAGGAGGTGTTCGAGGGCCCTTGGCTCGAGCGCCACAACCCCGCCGACCGCGCCGACCTGGTAGCCCGCTTCCCTGAAGCCCCCAAAGAAACCCTGCGCAAGGCGGCCCAGGCGGCCCAGAAAGCCTTCCAGGAATGGTCGCGCACCCCCGCGCCGGTGCGCGGGGCGGTGCTGATGAACCTGGCCGAGGTGCTGACCCGCGAAAAAGCCACCCTGGTGCGGCTGATGGTGCGCGAGGTGGGCAAGACCTTCAAAGAAGCCGGTGGGGATGTGCAGGAGGCCATTGACACCGCCATCTTCTTCGCCTCGGAAGGCCGCCGGCTCTACGGCCAGACCGTGCCCAGCGAGATGAAGAACAAGGAGCTCTTCACCTTCCGCCGGCCCGTCGGGGTGGTGGGGATGATTACGGCGGGCAACTTCCCCATCGCGGTGCCCTCCTGGAAGCTGATTCCGGCCGTTCTGACCGGCAACACCGTGGTCTGGAAGCCCTCCGACGATTCGCCCGCGCTGTCGTATGTGCTGGTGAAGCTATTTGAAGAGGCGGGCCTGCCCCCAGGGGTGATCAACGTGGTGTTTGGCGGGGGCAAGGACTCCACGGGCCAGTGGCTGGTGGAGCTGATGGACGAGGGGCTGCTGAACAAGTTTGCCTTTACCGGAAGCACCGCGGTGGGGCGCTGGATTGGCGAGGTGGCGGGCCGCAACCTGCTGCGCCCGACCCTCGAGCTCGGCGGTAAAAACCCATTGGTGGTGCTGCGCGACAGCGACCTCGAGCTGGCGGTGGAAGGGGCCTGGTGGAGCGCTTTCGCCACCGGCGGCCAGCGCTGCACCAGCGCCGGCAATATCATTGTGGAGGCCCCCATCTACGACGAGTTCAAAAAGCGCTTCCTGGAGAAAACCGAGTCGACGGTGGTGGGGAACCCGCTCGAGCACCCCGAGGTCACCTATGGGCCTTTTATCAACGCCCGCCTGTACGAGCGCTGGATGGAGCACTATAGCTGGGGCCAGGCCGACGGCGCCACGCTGCTTTTCGGCAAAGCCCGCATAACCGCTTCAAACCCCTACCCCCGCTTCAAGGGCGACCCCGAGGCCGGCCTGTTCGGCTGGCCTACGGTCTGGGAGGCCCGGCCGGGGATGCGGCAGTTTGAACAGGAGATCTTCGGCCCGACCATCAACCTGGTGCGGGTGGATGGGCTGGACGAGGCCATCCAGGCGGCCAACGCCCACCCCTACGGGCTCTCGAGCGCGGTCTACACCAACCGCCGCGATTGGGCCTACCGCTTCAAAACCGAGATTAAGGCCGGCATGACCAGCATCAACAACTCCACCGTAGGGGCCGAAGCCCACCTGCCGTTTGGGGGTATCCGGGGCAGCGGCAACGGTGCGCGTGAAAGCGGCGTCTGGGTCATCGAAGAATACACCTACTGGCAGGCGGTGAACGAGGAGTACTCCGGCAGGCTGCAGCTCGCCCAGATGGACACCGACTACACCCAGCCCCGCACACCGACTAACTGGAGCGAGCTGCTGGGATAGCGCCGCGCAACAGGCTATTTTCGCAACCTGAGCCGCTGGGTAAGCCGGGCGAAGGTTTCGGGGTCTTCGGCGGTGCAGAACCGGTCGAGGTAGGGCAGGGCTGTGTTCATGCAGTTGGCTCGAGGGTCGTAGCCCTTCTGGTTGAGCAGGGGATTGAGCCAGATCAGGGCGGCGCTGCGCTGGCGTATTTTTTGCAGGGCCAGTTCCAGGATTTCCGTTGCTCCGGTATCCAGCCCGTCGCTGGCTACAATCACAATGCTGTCGCCGCGAATCAGGCCGCCGTACTGCTGCTCGAGCCGCAACAGGTTTTCCCCAATGCTGGTGCCCCCACCCCAGGCCCTGCCCAGCCGGTGGAGCCGGGGCCGCTCGGAAAGGCTTTTGGCTTTTTCGAGCTGCCGGGTTATGCGCTCCATCTGGGTGGAGAAAACAAAAACCTCCACCCGGTTGCAGCGCATCCGCAGGGCATAGGCAAACTGCAACAGCCGGTCGGCGTAGTCCTGCATCGAGCGGCTCCCGTCGAGCACGAATATAAAGCGGGGCTGGCGCTTGGGGTGGTGCTGCCAGGCGGGGTAGAGGGGGTCGCCGCCGGTGTGCAGGGCTTTGCGCAGGGTGCGCCGCAGGTGAAAGCGCGGCCCTTTGCTGGCAAGCTTCCAGCGCCGGCTGCGCCCCAGGCGCACCTGGTTGACCATCTGGGTGGCTGCCTGCAGCATGGCCTCGAGGTCTTGTTGGGGTATCTCCACTTCCGGGGCCTCGGCCCCTTCGATACGGCTGAACATGGCTTTGAGCAGGGGGGCGGCCCAGTCGGCCGGGGTATCTTGGTGGGGGTGTGGCTGGCCCTTGCCGGTCAGATCACCTGAGCCCTCCGGGTGTTCGGGAGAAGAAGACCGACGGGCCGGTATCTGCTCGTGGCCTTCCTCCGGGCCGCCGGGGGTGGCTTTGGGGGGGTGGCTGGGGGCTGCCGGACGCTGCCTCCCCGAGAGGAAAAACTGAAAGAAAAGGTCGTCGAACACCCGCTCCTGCTCGAGGCTGCTGCACATGACCAGCTTGAGGGCCTGTCGAACCTCCTGCAGGTTGCCCAGGTTAACGGCCTCGAGCGCGCGCAAACTGTCCTGTATCTCCTGTGGCCCGACGTTGAACTGCTGGGCGGTGCGGCGCAGGTGCTCGCCAAAGGCCACCAGGTTCTCGAGCAGGTTGCCATAAGGAAAAGCGTTGGGCGGCATGGGCAGCGTCTCCAACAGCCAGCTTGATCTGCTCAGACGACCAGCTCGGCGATGCGGGCTTTATGGGCTTCCACCAGGGCCAGGTCGTCTTTGTCCTTGATGATTACGCCCCAGGTCTGCTCGAGGATGCTCATATCGAGGGACTCCTTGTGCAGTGAGACCAGCGCCTCGGCCCAGTCCAGGCTCTCGGCCACGCCAGGGGCCTTGTTCAGGGGCAGCTCGCGCAGGTTGGCCACCACCCTTGCAATCTTTTGTGCCAGCCGCTCGTTGATGCCCGGTAGCCTGGCCCGGATGATCTCGACCTCTTTTTCAAAGCTGGGGTAGTTCTGCCACAGGTACAAGCAGCGCCGCCGGAGGGCGTCCGACAGCTCGCGGCTGCGGTTGGAGGTCAGGATCACATAGGGCCGGTGCCGGGCCTTGAGGGTGCCCAGCTCGGGGATGGTGACCTGAAACTCGGCTAAAAGCTCGAGCAAGAAAGCCTCGAACTCCTCGTCGGTGCGGTCTATCTCGTCAATCAGTAGCACCGGGGGCTGATCCTGCGAGATGGCCTCCAGCAGCGGGCGGCGCAGCAGGTAGGCCTCACTGAAAATCTCGGCCTCGCGCTGGGCCAGGCTCTCGCCCGAATTCTCGGTCAGGCGGATGTGCAGCATCTGCTTGGGGTAGTTCCACTCGTACAGGGCCTGGGCGGTGTCGAGGCCCTCGTAGCACTGCAACCGAATCAGCCGGGTATCCAGTACCTCGGCCAGGGTTTTGGCGACCTGGGTTTTGCCCACCCCGGCGGGGCCCTCGACCAGCAGCGGCTTTCGCAGGGCCATCACCAGCCTGAGGGCGGTGGCCATGGGCAGGTCGGCGATGTAGTTGCGCTCGCGCAGAACGGCCTGGATACCCTCGACGCTTTGTAGAAGCGGATTCTGCTCAGCCGGGTTCATGCCCTACCCTTCAGGTACTTTTCGGGGTTTTTCAGGAACTTGGCGCGGCAGTTGGGGCAGCTAAAGTAGTAGGTCTGGCCCTGGTACTCGGCGCTGACGGCTTTGGCGATTTCGACCAGCTCGCCGCTGGTGGGGTCGATGGCCATACCGCTGGGGATGGCGGCAGGGGCTGCGGCCACCGGAAGATCGGCTGCGATGGCCTGAACCTGCTCGAGCGCCGGCAAGGGGTTTGGAGGGGCCTCGACACCTACTTTTTGGGGGTTCTTTTGGTGCTTGAGCGAGATGATCTCGGCCAGGATCGAGACGGCCACCTCGTCGCGCCCGCGCCCCCCTAAGTCGAGCCCGGCAGGGTATTTGAGCTGGGGGAAGGTGGTTCGGGGCACCCCCAGAATTTCCAGGTTGTCCAGCACCGCGGCCCCGCGCTTGCGGCTGGCCACCAGCCCCAGGTAGGCCGGGCGGGGCATGTGCTGGGCGATGAGCACCAGGGCGTCTTCGTCGTAGTGGCCCTGCGAGGCGATTACGATATGGGTTTTAGCGGGATTTTGCGCGTCGAGCCAGCCCCCCAGTTCGCGCCAGTCCAGCACCTGAATCTCGGACTCGAGACTCACCCCGGCCAGCTCGGGCTTATCGCAGGCCAGCGTGACGGTGTAGTTCATGCGGGCGGCTATCTGGGCGGTGGTCAGGGCGATCTGCGAGCCCCCCACCACCAGCAGGCGGGCCTTGCCCACCAGGGGCTCGATGTAGACCTCCACCGCGCCCTCACTGGCGCAGGTCATGGGAATTACCACCTCGTCGGCATGCTCGAGCACCACCCTGGCCGCGGCCTCCGGGGTAATCTTGACCAGCCGGGGCTTACCTAAGCGCAAGACCTCGAGAGCCTGCTTGCGCACGATCTCCCGCGAACAGGCGCCCCCCACATACCCCTCGAAACGCCCATCCTCAAAGATGATGGCTTTGTCACCCAGGTGCGAGGAGACCGGGGCCTGGCGCGAGACCACCGTAGCCAGTGCAAAGGACTGGCCGCTTTGCCTGAGCTCAGCAATTCTGCTGTAGATGTCCATTTGTATTCAAGCGTAAAGCCAGATGGGACAGGAAAATCATGCGCTGGTCACAAAACCGAGCTCGAGCCACCCTGCCCGCTGGCTGTGCTTGTGCTACTCACCGGCGCCTGGACTCACTAGACCTCACTCATTTTCTGGCCCATATTGGCAAACACCGTCTCGATGAGCCGCTTGGCCTGGGCATCCAGCACCCGCCCTCCCACCGTAGCAGCGGGGCCGCTCACCGTGGCCTGGCCCTGCCAGTCCAGCAGCGTGGTCTGGTCGTCCTGGCCCTTGATGTCGGCGCTGGCGGTGAGATCCACAGCGCTGCCCAGCCCGCCGCCGCGGATGCGCACCATGACCTTGTTTTCCTCGGGGCGGGGGTCGAGCTCGATGTTGAACTTGAATGTACCCCGCACCGGCCCCACCGCCACCCCCACGGTGGCGACCATATTTTTATCATCCTTGATCTCCACGCTCTTGAGGTCGGGCAGGCAGGAGGCTACTTTTTGTGGATCCCGGATAAAGCTCCAGACTTTTTCGGGGCTGGCCTGAACGTTTTCTTGACCTTTGTACTCGAGTTTCATCTCTTACCTCACGGGTACGAGTAGCCGATAAGGCTTCGAGTTACCGGCTACTCGCAGCTTGGGATTGTTTTAGAACGCGTCTATGCCGGCCGCGCGCAGCACCCGCCAGACCTTTTCGCGGGTGATGGGCATGTCAATGTGGCGCACCCCCAGGTGGGCCAGGGCGTCCACCACGGCGTTTACAAAGGCAGCCGGGCTGCCCACGGTGGGCGACTCGCCCACCCCTTTGGCCCCAATGGGGTGGTGGGGGCTGGGGGTAACGGTGTGGCCGGTCTCCCATTTGGGGGTCTCGAGGGCGGTGGGCAGCAGGTAGTCGGTGAAGTTAGAAGCCAGGTGGTTGCCCTGCTCGTCGAAGGCGATCTCCTGCATGAAGGCCATGGCGAAGCCTTCGGTCAGGCCGCCGTGCACCTGCCCCTCCACAATCATGGGGTTGATGATGGTGCCGCAGTCGTCAATGGCTACGAAGCGGCGCACCTTGACCTCGCCGGTGCCTTTGTCAATGTCCACCACACAGACGTAGGCCCCGTGGGGGAAGGTGAGGTTGGGCGGATCGTAGTAGTAGGTGGTTTCCAACCCAGGCTCCAGGCCAGGGGGCGGGTTGGTATAGGCGGCAAAGGCCACCTCGTTCATGGTCACGCTCTTGCCGGGCACGCCCTTGACCTGGAACTTCTTGTCCACCCACTCCACGTCGTTTTCGCCCACTTCCAGCAGGTGGGCGGCGATCTTTTTGGCCTTCTCGCGGATGCGGCGGGCGGCCAGGGCCATGGCCCCGCCAGCGGTAGGGGTGCTGCGGCTGGCGTAGGTGCCCAGGCCGTACGGAGCGGTGTCGGTGTCGCCCTCCTCCACAATAATCTTGTCCACGTCCAGGCCCAGCTCCTCCGAGACGATCTGGGCCCAGGTGGTCTCGTGGCCCTGGCCCTGGTGGCGCGTGCCCGCCCGCACGATGGCGGAGCCTGTGGGATGCACCCGAATCTCGGCCCCGTCGAACATCTTGATGCCCAGGATGTCGAAGTCCTTGCTGGGCCCGGCCCCCACAATCTCGGTAAAGGTGGAGATGCCAATGCCCATCAGCTCGCCCCTGGCGCGTTTTTCGGCTTGTTCTTTGCGCAGCTCGTGGTAGCCGATTCGCTCGAGCGCCACCTTCAGGGTTTTCTCGTAGTCGCCGGAGTCGTAGGTCCAGCCCAGGGCCGAGGGGTAAGGGAACTGGTGGGGCTGGATGAAGTTCTTGAGGCGCAGCTCGGCGGGGTCCATCTTGAGCTCGTGGGCCAGCACGTCCATGCTGCGCTCAATCAGGTAGCTGGCCTCGGTCACGCGGAAGGAGCAGCGGTAGGCCACCCCGCCGGGGGCCTTGTTGGTGTAAACCGCCTCTACCTGGGCGTAGGCTTTCTGGAAGTCGTAGGATCCGGTGCAGATGCTGAACAAACCCGCCGGGTACTTGCTGGGGTCGGCGGCGGCGTCGAAGGCCCCGTGGTCGGCCAGGGTATAAACCTTCATGGCCGTGACCTTGCCGTCTTTGGTGGCCCCAATCTCGATGTCCATGTGGAAGTCGCGGGCGAAGCCGGTGGTGGTGAGGTTCTCGGTACGGGTCTCGACCCACTTGACCGGTGCCCCCAGCACGATGCTGCCCACGATGGCGCACACGTAGCCGGGGTAGACCGGCACCTTGTTGCCGAAGCCACCGCCAATATCGGGCGAGATGACCCGGATGTTGTTCTCGGGAATTTTGGTTACCAGCGATAGCACGGTGCGGATGGCGTGGGGCGCCTGGGTGGTCATGTAGACCGTAAGGCGTCCGGTGGCCTTGTTCATGTCGCCGATGCAGCCGCAGGGCTCCAGGGGGGCCGGGTGGCTGCGGGGGTAGACCATGTGCTGCTTGATGCGCACCTCGGACTGGGCCAGGGCCTTTTCGGTTTCGTCTTTAGAGCCCACCTCCCAGATCCAGATGTGGTTGGGATGCCGCCGGGGGCCATGGGCCCCGCTCATCTGGTCTTTGATGTCTTCCCGCAGCACCGGTGCGTCGGGGGCGGTGGCCTTGTAGGGATCGACCACCACTGGCAGGGGCTCGTACTCGACCTGGACTGCGGCGGCCCCGTCGGCGGCGGCCTGCCGGGTCTCGGCGTACACCGCGGCCACCTCCTGGTGTTGGTACAGCACCTTGCCGTCGGCCAGCACCATCTGCTTATCGCCGGCCAGGGTTGGAATCCAGGAAAGCCCCGCGGCGGCCAGGTCTTTGGCGGTGATGACGGCTTTGACGCCGGGAATTTTCAGGGCCTCGCTGGTATCGATGTTCAAAATTTTAGCGTGGGCGTAGGGGCTATGCACCAGGGCCATGTAGAGCATGCCTGGAAGGTTGATATCGTCGAGGTAGTTGCCTTTGCCCACGATAAAGCGAGCGTCTTCCTTGCGCTTGATGGCCTTACCGAGCCCTTGGATGCCCTTGGGCTCGAGGTTGGGGGTCTGGACTGCCATGGGTGCTCCTTTCAGCCAAGAAAACCAGAGGGGGGTTAATCGTCGGCGGCCGCGCCAGACGGCTGGCGCAGCATCTCGGCAGCTTGCTGAACCGCTTTGACGATGTTCTGGTAGCCGGTGCAGCGGCAGAGGTTGCCCGAGAGGCCGAAGCGAATCTCCTCCTCGGTGGGGTTGGGGTTGTGTTGCAAGAGTACGTGCGCGGCCATGATCATGCCGGGTGTGCAGTAGCCGCACTGCAGGCCGTGCTGGTCGTGGAAAGCCTGCTGCAATGGGTGCAGCTTGCCGCCCTGGGCCATGCCCTCGATGGTGGTAATCTCGTGGCCCTCGGCCTGGACTGCGAACATGGTGCAGCTCTTAACGGCGGTTTTGCCATCGAGCACCACCGTGCAAACCCCGCAGGAAGAGCTGTCGCAGCCGATATGGGTTCCGGTAAGACCGGCATCGCGGATGGCATGCACCAGCAGGGTGCGGGGCTCTACGCTGAGCTTTTTCTCCGAGCCGTTGATTTTTAGCGTGATTTCCATGCTGAGCTCCTACAAAGCTGCTACGGGCTTTAGGCCACCGCCACATTCAGGCGCTGCAGGGCTTTAATCAGGCCGCGCCCTACCAGTACGCGGGCCATGTCCTTTTTGTACTCAGCGGAGCCGCGCGCATCTGGATTGGGGTCGGCGATTTTGCGGGCTTCTTCGGCCGCGGCCCGGATCAGCTCGAGCGTGGGCTTTTGGCCCCGCAGGATTTTCTCCCCCTCTTCAACCCGCAGGGGCATGTGGGCTACGGCGGTAATGCCGATGCCGGCTTCTTTGATGGTGCCGTCGGGGTTGAGCTCAATCTGTACAGCGGCGGCAGCGGTGGCGTAGTCGCCCACCTTCCGCTCGATTTTTTCGTAAGCGCCAGAGGTGAGCGCGTTGGGGACAGGAAACCGCACCTCCACCGCCATCTCACCCTCGCCGATGGAGGTCGCGAAGCTATCTACCAGGAACTGGTCAATGGGCTCCACTCGAGCCCCGCCCTGGCCCTGAATAACCATCTGGGCCCGCGCTGCAATGGCCGCAGCCGCCCAGTCGCCGGAGGGGTCGTTGTGGCAGAGGGAGCCCACCACGGTAGCGCGGAAGCGCACGATGGGGTCGGCGACCACCATGGAGACATCGCTAATCAAGTGATACCTGCTTCTTATCTCAGGGCTGAACTCCACGTCGGTGTCCCGCACCAACGCTCCCAGGCAGAGCATCCCATTTTCTTCTTTCATGTAGCCCAGGTTGGGTAGCTTGTTGATATCAACCAGCACCGCGGGTTGGGCCAGGCGGTAGCGCATGGCCGGGATCAGGCTCTGCCCACCGGCCAGCACGCGGGCGTCGCTGCCGTACTGGGCCAGATGGCTCAGGGCCTCCTCGAGGGACATCGGACGTTTGTACTCAAAGGCCGCAGGTATCATGCAGTCCAGCCTCCTTTTTGCTTTTGCAAGCCAGAATAATCTATGGCCTTAACCCACCCAGCAAAGATGTTTAAGCTTACAGTTTGTATCAGTTTTCCATAAGCTGCGATACCTTACGATGGGCTATGGTGGATGCCATTGTGCTATCGGCTGGGCGGGCCTCGAGGTTCGG
>ENA-ORXB01003581-ORXB01003581.1-sediment-metagenome-genome-assembly--contig:-NODE-3581-length-10500-cov-4.387317_pt1 | contig 10500 bp, 10 predicted proteins | sample MGYA00237863_ERZ511475 | MGnify/ENA primary metagenome ERZ511475 (study PRJEB26305, sample SAMN06343858) | sediment metagenome | isolation source: hot spring sediment | place: Canada: British Columbia...
GGCGATCCGCTTGCGCATGCTGCGTCTCCTGGAGGAGGGAGGGGCGGCCTTGGTGAGGTGCCGTGGCCAGGCGGTGGCCAAGGCGGAAATCGACGCCACCACCCCCGCAGCGGATGAGCTGGGCGGCGTTTACACCTTACCCGGCTTCCGGCGAAGGGGTTACGCGCGCTCCGCCTGTTCCGTTTTATGCCGGACCTCCCTGCGCGGGGGGAAGAAGGTGCGGCTGGAAACGCAGCGGGAAAACCATGCCGCCGTCAATTTTTACCACCGCCTAGGATTTAAGCCGCTCTGGCCTCACCTCACGGTCCGTTTCAAGGCTGGGTAGTCACTGGCCGTTTTCGTGACGGACTTTGGCCTCACGACCGTGGCATGTCATTCAACCTGGTCAATTTCGGGAGGGCCGTAAAAGCGCTCGATAACCGCTCGGGTCTCTTCCTGATGCCGGTATGAGGGCGATACCTTCCGTGCTGCGGTTCAATTCAACCTCATGTCCCGCTTTCAAAGAAGGGGTAAGGCTTCGTTGGATTGAGAAACGGAGCCTGAGGCGGGATTGCGGTCGCGACGCTTAAGCCCGGGTCGGCGTTTGAGAAAAGAATAATAAAATATATATAATCTTCTTTAATCTTATCACTCATAGAATAGGCAATCCTGGCTCCCTGCGGGGGAAAAGAAGAAAAGGGAAGGCACGGCATGGAAGACTCATGCGAAATCTACGGTGAGATGTTCAGGCCCGGCAAGGTGATCGACAATCCCAGCGACGAGCAACTGCGCGCATGGGCCCTGGAGCAGGGGGGGATGATGACCCAGGTGGGCAACCTGGCGGTGGCGATCAATGTGCGCAGCCGCAGCGCCAAGTTCACGGAGATATTTCACGACAAGAGGCCGGACCAGGGAGCGCGTGGAATGGCTGGAGAGGTTCGACGGCCTCGACCCGGACATCGTGAACGCCATAAGGGGCGGTTAAAGCCAGCTTTTATCCGGCGCCATGCGGCATGAGCCGCTTTGTGCAATATAATTGTGGATCTTACGTAATTTACTGCGGCGCGGGCGGAGCGCGGCACTTTAACGCGTCGGGGGCCTTTCCAGGGCACCCATCACCCGCCGAGCGGAAGCGAGGAGAGCAATGACGGCCGATGCCACGCGCTGGAATCCCGGCATTGAGCTCATGGAGAGGAAGGAGCTGGAAGCGCTTCAGCTGCGCAGGCTCCAAGAAGTGCTGGAGCGATGCACCGTAAGCCCCTTCTACCGCAAGTGGTTCACCGAGGCCGGCTTCGAGACCTCGAGGCTTAAGGCGCTGGAGGACATAAGAGGCCTTCCGTTGATGGATAAAAATACCTTGAGGAGCGAAGAGCCTACCGCCTTCCTGACCGTCTCCACTGAAGACATAGTGCGCGTGCACGCCTCCTCGGGCACCACCGGTCAGGCGACGGTGGTTTTTCACACCGCGGCGGATATAGAGGCCTGGGCGCAGCTGGTGGCGCGCTGCATGTACATGGTGGGGGTGCGGCGGAGCGACGTTTTTCAAAACATGATGGGTTACGGGCTCTTCACGGGAGGGCTGGGGCTTCACTACGGCGCCGAGAGAATCGGAGCCATGGTCATCCCCGCCGGCTCCGGCAACAGCAAGCGCCAGATCCAGCTCATGCGCGACTTTCGCACCACGGTCATCCATATCATTCCCAGCTACGCCCTTTACCTCCTTGAAGTTTTCGCGGAACTCGGGGTTGACCCGCGCGAGGACACCAGCCTGCGCATCGCCATCATGGGGGCGGAACCCCACTCGGAAGGCCTGCGCCGGCGCGTCGAGGAGGCCTATGGTTTGGACGCCTACAACTGCTACGGCCTATCCGAGATGTGCGGGCCCGGGGTGGCCTTCGAGTGCCCCGCCAAGCGAGGTTTGCATCTATGGGAGGACAACTTCCTCTTGGAGGTGCTGGACCCCTCAAGTCTCGAGCCGGTAAAGGAGGGTGAGACGGGCGAGCTGGTTTTAACCACCCTTAACCGCGAGGGAATGCCTCTCCTGCGTTACCGCACCCGGGACCTGGCTTTTGTATACCCGGACGACTGCGAGTGCGGCAGGACCCACCGCCGCATCTCGCGCATCAAAGGGCGCACCGACGACATGTTCATCGTCAAGGGGGTGAACATCTTCCCCATGCAGGTGGAAAAGGTGCTCCTGGGGATCCTGGGCGTGGGCTCCAACTACCAGATAGTGCTGGACACCGTCGACGCCAAAGACGAGATGCGTGTCCTGGTGGAGGTGTCCGGCGAGCTGTGGCACGGCGAGGTCCGGGAGTTGAACCGCTTGCGGTCGAGGATCACCGAGGAACTCAAGCAGGAGGTTCTGGTTACCCCGCTGGTCGAGCTGGTGGAGCCGGGATCCCTGCCCAAGGGGGAGGGCAAGGCGGTACGCGTCCTGGACAAGAGAGAACGGACTGGGGGGGATTGAGGTGGCTCACCAGATAAACGTTTTCGCGCAGAACCGACCCGGTAGGTTGGAGCGGCTTACGGAGGTCCTGCTGGAGGAGGGCGTGAACATCCGCGCCGTCACCATAGCCGGATCGGAGGATTTCGGGGTGATAAAGCTCCTGGTGGATGACCCCGACTCGGCCCACCGGGCTCTCGAGCGGGAGGGTTTCTCCGCCTTCCTCAAGGACATCATCGCCGTGGTCATGGATGACCGCCCCGGCGGCCTTCACCGCGTGTGCCGCGCCCTGGGCGAGAAGGGGGTAAACATTGAGGACGCCTACGGCTTCGTGGTGAAGGACCGTGAAACCGCCATCCTGGTGGTGGAGGTGGAGAAAATACCCGAGGCGGAAAAGATACTCGCCGCCGCCGGTTTCGAGATTCTGAGCGACGAAGAGCTGTACTCTCTCTGACGGTCCCCTCAGGAAAAGGCTCGGCGCTGCTGAAGTCCCGGGGATGTGGGCGGTTCTTAAAAGCGTTGAGCCCGCGAACCCCAAGGCTGGTTTTACGGGCGCCGGAGCGTCGATGCCCGGCTCCCGGGGTCCTGCCTTAACCTTTGGAGTATAATCGATGAGGGTGGAGCGGCTTGCCGGTTTTTGAACGTTTAGGGGTGTGACGATTTGCACTTTCCCTCAGCGGAATGGGGAGCGGTAATCCAGAACCTGGAAGAAGGTATAGTAGCCTTTGACCGCGAGATGCGGGTTTTCCACGCCAATAAGGCCGCTCTCAGGCTCCTGGGGCTGCGGACGGAAAGGGGATTCAAAGGCATAAAGGAGCGACTGATCGAGCCGGAGATCAGGGAGCTGGTCTTCGCGGGAGTGGAGGTTCTGAACGCTCCCCTGACCTGGAAAGTCCCCGGTGAAGAGGAAATAAGCCTCCTACGCTCTTTCATTCCCGTCATCCCCGAGGGGGGTTATGAGGTGCGGGGGGCCATTCTCCTGCTCAAGACGGGGCTGGTTTCCGCCGGACCCCCGGAGGAGGGTTGGTTGGAGTGGGGTCGCAAGTATATCACCCAGGTAACCTCCAGCCTGCACGAAGCCATCTGCTTCCTGGACCACGAAGGAAGGATCATCTACGCCAACCGTACCTTCCTGGATTTGACGGGAGGCCGCTTTCGGGACGTATCTGGAAAACCGCTTCCCTCGGTGCTCAAGCCGGTGTCGCGGCCGCTTTTCCTCATGGAGGCGGTGGAGAAAACCTTCCGTGAAGGATCATGGCAGGGCGAGTTCGAGATTCAGACCGCCAGGGGCAGGAAGACGTTGCTGGCTACCGCCGCCAGGGTGCGCAGTGATCAGGACCGCGACCTGGGCATGGCCGTGCTGGCACGCGACATTTCCGAGCGCAAGTCCATGGAGAGGGAGATGCGGTGGCGCAACCGGGAGCTCAACCTGGTGTACGGTTTGTTGGAATTAACTGCCAGCTATCATGATTTGAAGGATGCGCTGCGGGAATCGCTTTCGCGCATCCTTCCCATCATGCGCGCCGAGGCGGGCGCCATCTACCTGCGGAACCGGGATTCCGGAGAGTTGGAGCTCGCCACCTATCAGGGCCTGTCCTATCGCAGCGCCAAGGGCCTGGCCTCGGGCGGTGAAGGTGTGGATCTTACCGAAAGGCTTATGAACAGCCCCCAGGGAGTGATCGTAAACCAGGCCGCCGAAGGGAGCGGGCCTTACGTCCTCTGGGGCCGGCGGGGAGAGCTTCTCTCCCTGGCCGCGGTGCCCATTTCCTTAAGGAACAGGAACGTCGGCCTGCTCATGGTGGGGCATAAGCAACCCTACCATTTCGATCGTAATGCCCTTTCCATATTGCTGTCGCTGGCTTCCCAAGTGGGTGTGGTGTTCGAGCTTGCGGAGCTTCTGGAGGACCTGCGCGGCAGGCTGGAGGAGCTGGGCAGGGAGAGGGATTTCTCCCGCGCCCTGGTGGACACCATGCCCAGCGCCGTGGCATTGCTGGATAGACGGGGCAGATTCGTCTATATCAACCAGAGATTTTCGGAACTTATGGGATATCTCCCGGATGACGTCAAGGATCAGCCTTTCAGCATTCTTCTGCCTACCGGGGAGCGCAAGAGGGCCATGGAGGATATCCTTAACCGGGAAAGGGTAGGCAGCGTATGGAGGGAAATGGGACTAAAGGACAGGTGGGGGGAGGTCATACCCGTTCTTCTCACCGTCGCCCCGCGCCCCTATGAGGGAGGTAAGTACAGCGGCGTCATAGTGACCATAAGCGATCTCTCCCAACAACGCGCCGCGGAAAGAGAAGCGGAGGAAATCGGGGAAGCCGCCAGGGAGCTCAGCGAGGAGCTGGCGGGTGCCCGTGATACCCTGGAGCACACCGACGCCCGCAAGCAGGCCTACCTTTCCATGGTTTACCATGAGGTGACTGCCCCCCTCAAGCTCATAAGGCGTAAGCTGAAGGAGTTGGACGCCGAGTTGGACAGGTTGCCGCGTGAGGAAGCCAGGGCCCGTTTGAGCTGGCTCAGCGGGGAGGTAGGGCGTCTGGAGAGGCTGGCCTCAGACATACGCGACGTCTCGGCGGTGGAGAGAGGCAGGTTAAGGCTGCGCAAGCGCGAAACCGACCTGCGGAGGATCACCACCCGCGCCGTGGAGGAGATGCGCCGCGTAGGCAGCCACCCCATTTCCTGCGAGCTTCCCGACCGACAGTTCAAGGGGAGGGTGGACGCCGGCAGGCTGGAACAGGTCTTGAAGAGCCTTATCGACAACGCCATGAAATTCTCGGAGGCAGGCTCGGAGGTGGCGGTAATGCTCGAGCGGAGGAAGGGGGAGGCCTACTGGGAGGTGGTGGATCGTGGGTCGGGCATGGATACCCGCCAGGTTCAGAACCTCAAGGACCTTTTCGCCGGGAGGCTGCGGCCGGAGATGGAGATAGAACAGGGATTGGGGCTGTTTATATGCAACCATATCGTTAGGGCGCACGGCGGGGAGCTGGGGTTGGAGAGCTCACTGGGCCGGGGCACCATGGTAAGTCTTACCATACCTCTGGGGGATAAGAAGTAGAGGGCGGCGGAAAAGCGGCGGAAGGGGCGTGCGGTTGCCTTGACGGAAACGAAAGGCGACGGGAAATCTCGACCGGTTATTTATACCCTGGGGACGAGCACCCGCAGCCTGGACGAGTTCCTGACCGTCCTGAGGTCCAAGGGGATCGGGCAAGTCTGCGACGTGCGTTCTTTCCCTGCCAGCAAGCGCTATCCCCATTTCTCCTCGCAGCCCCTGGCCGCCTCCCTTCACGAGGCCGGGTTCGCTTATCACTGGCTGGGGGAAAACCTGGGCGGCTACAGGAAGGGCGGCTACCGAGCGCACATGGAGACGCCGGCCTTCTCCGAGGGGATACGGATATTGGAAGACATTGCCTCTCAAGCGCCCACGGCGATCGTCTGCGCCGAGCTCCTGCCCTGGAAATGCCATCGCCGTTTCATCGCCGCCGTCCTTGAGGAACGCGGCTGGGAGGTCATCCACGTCCTGGACGTCTCACGCGATTGGATCCCCACCCGCGGCAATCAAGGCTTCCTTTTCCCATAAATCCTTCCCCTCCGCTGCTTTTCGGGTGATTCGCCTTGGACCGGTATGGCGAGAGTACCGCTGTCGATAGAGACCATCCAACATTACAAAGAGAAATATGAAAGAGGCGAAACAAGCACTTTTGAGCATATGTTCAACGCCAGAGGGGATGTTATCTCAATATCCGACGACAGCAAGAACCGGGTTAGAAAATACTCCTACGACCCTTGGGGGAAAATAATAGAGGAAAAGACAAGATCCTCACAGCACAACAACCTCCCATGCTCCTACGCCTACGCCGGCTACCTCTATGATGCGGAAACCGGCCTCTACTATATGCCGGCAAGGCATTACCCGCCTTTCCTGAGAAGGTTTTTATCCAAAGACCCCCTGCCGGGGAGGAAACCCAACTCTCTCACCTTGAACCCCTACCAGTACTGCGAGAATAACCCAATAAACAGGGTAGATCCCACAGGGCAGGATTCACTGGAGGCGGCCGTGGCCGTCATGATCGCGGGCATAGACACCTCCCTATCCGCTATGAGCTCTGCTCTGGGGGCCAGGCTCCATCTCAGGATGCCGGCCGAGCAAGAGGAGGTGATGCCTGCCCTCAAACAGATACTGAGATGCTACCGCGCCGCAATCTGCCGGGGATGGCGGTGAAAGGCTGGGAGGTCTATCCTGAGAGACAGGTTATTCTTCAACCTTATCTTGGAGTGGCAATCATTTACAGAACGACGTGGGCATAACTGCCATGACAGGCAACTTGCTTAAGCTTGAATGGATTATGCACCGGCAATATAAAGGTGCGCGGCGCTTTAGGTTGATCGGGGGCCATTCGCCATTTCGATGTGGTATCTTGAAGATAGTTAATAGTATGAATGGAGTTGGATATGGCGGCTCTGGAGTTGGAAAACATCGCTAGAAGGAAAGATGAGAGGAGAAGGCTGCTCCGTTCATCGCTGCGACGGATGCTGCCGCAGCTTGTGAAAATTGGAGCAGTGAAGGTGATACTCTTTGGCTCTCTCGCAGATAATACCGTTAGCTCTGGAAGCGATCTTGATATCCTGGTGGTCATGCCGAAAGATCGCTCCGGGAAAGAATGGTCCCGCATCATCTATAAAGAGATCGATAGAGATATAGCTGCCGACATATTGGTATTCAACACCGAGGAGTTGGAGGCGGAAATACCTGCCAACAGATTCCTGCAGCAGATAATGGAGAAAGGAAGGCTGGTCTTTGAAAAGGATTCCTGAGGAGGAGGCAAGGCGCTGGCTCCTACAGGCCCGGGACGAGTTCGCTGACGCGGAGGATTTACGGAAGCGAGATCGTTTTTACCTTGCCTTATTTCACTTTCAGCAGGCATCGGAAAAAGCGCTGAAAGCATACCTATATTTGAAGCTGGAAGAGGCGGATGTCTTCAGGACTCATTCCGTAGCCGAGCTGGTGGAGGCGGCAAGCAAGGTTGATAAGGATTTCACCCAGGTAGAGAGATCCAAATCGCTGGATGCCTATTATATCCCCACGCGATATCCCAACGGCCTTCCAGGCGGGGTTCCGTCCCGGTTCTATGACGATCCCCTTGAGGCCGAAGAGGCGGAACGCCTTGCCCGGGAGGTTATTCGATTGGTCGAGAAGAAATTTCCGAGCGGAGGCTAACTGCAAGGAAGCCGCCCGGGTTGCTTGATCGCCAAAAAGAAACGGAGTTCAGCTGTTAATGTCGCGGACGCGTCGTCATCCGGGAATGAAAATAGCCGCAAGACGTACGGAGCGAGGCATATAGCGCGAAGCGGGTTGCTCAAGAGCAACCCGCCGAAAATCGAGAAACCTTCCCATGAAACCGCAACAGAAGTATTGTTAGGGTCGCCGACAACTTTTTCGAAAATTGGGGGCTGACCCCGAAATTCGAAATTTTTATTTTTCTCCCTCGAGGGATCTGTTGACGATGTCTCGGATAGTTTTCAGCATCTCCCTGAAGGCATTCTTGAGGCTTTCGAACTCCTCGCCCTTGTGCACCTCTATCTCCACGTCGAGGTTTCCTTCCATGACCTCTCCCGCCGCGCTGGCCAGTTCGTAAATTGGTTTGGTTATCTGCTTGTATATCATGCGCCGCAGGATGAAGAAGGTGACCAGGAAGATAAGGATTATGCCGCCCGCGATCACCAGCACAAGGATGAGGGTCAACCGGTTCTTCTCCCTGCTATGGAAGTCGTCGATCCGGGCGACCTCGTTATGGAACGGTCTGATGGCGAGCAATAAATTGTCCGCGGTGTAGGGGTTTTTCAGAGGGATAAGGCTGACCAGGTATTCACCCTGGAAGCCGAGCTCGGGAACCCCTTCATCCAGGTATAGGTATCTCTTGCCCTCGTCGAAAGCATCTACCAAGTAGTCGGGCACTTGCACGAAGGTGAGGTCGTCCCGGCTCGCCGCCATCACCATGTTCTTGGGAAGGAACCCTTGATCGCTTACCAGAACCACCAGAAGGGCCTCCGACCCCGCCATTCCTCTATTAACGCTGTCCTGCAACCCGTCGTTTACGTTGCGTATGAAATCGTTGATTCTCTTTTCGTTCACCGAGGCTACGAAATCCGCCACGTCCATTTTGGAGACGTCCGTCATGGACAGTATATTGGCGACCTGGATATCCGATATGAACACGGCGTCGTTATAGATTATCTCGGCCTCCGAATCTATGCGGTCCCGCTTTTCCTCCTCGATAAGGCGGTTGAGGGCGCCGTTCACCACGGAGAGTATTACCACGCCTATGATCACCAGCACCACGATCAGCAGAAAGGTAATCTGGTAAAGCAGCCGCGATCTTCCTGAACCGAATCTTTCCTTCTTTTTTTCTTCCATGAGGCTCACCCCGCGATATTTATAGAATGGACATTACGCTGATTTTATATCGGGTTTGGGTGAAGGAAAGTTGATGGCCGACCTCAGGAAATTTCCAGGAAATCTATATCTTCCGCCTTTTCGGCTTTCATGCCGTGGCCGAGCCATCGACCAGGCTGGACTGGCTTAGAGAGAGAGCTCATCCCGCTACTCTCGCGTTTCCGACCCTTTACCGGGGTAAATCCCCCTGAGGGGGGATACGAGGCCCGACCCTCCCAATCGAGTACCAAGTAGGATGGAAAACCGTGCCCGTGGCTAAGCTTTCAGTGAGGAGAGACAAATGTTGGCGCCAAAGAGGAGAAAAGAGAGATTCGCAGAAGAAAAGTTTCTCAAAGACGCTTCGGCGGCGGAATCGTTCGATGATCGCAAGCTGTTTGCGGAGCGCGCGGAAAAGGGAAGGCGGGAGATCCTCTACCTCGCCATGGTGCTGATACTCGTTCTGGGCGGAGGGGTGGTCCTTTATGCCTTCAATTTTGAAAGGCTCAACGTACTGTTCAATTCCAACTATTTCAACAACCTGGTGCGCATCAGCCTCGCCCTGCTTATTCTGGCTTTCATCGCCTACCTGGCTTACCGGGAAAGGAACTACAGCCGCGACACCAATAGGCTTTTCACGCAGCTCTACAACACCTCGAAGAACCTGCAGCAGCGCCTCGAGGAACTGACATCCCTGCTGGAGGTATCCAAGCTGGTGGCCATCAACGACGATCTCCATGATCGCCTGGAGAAAAAGATGCCGCACATGAAGGGGCACTGGAAGAGAGTGGCCTTCTACGCCGTGGAGATAGCCCGCAAGATGGAACTGGACGACGACTATATCCGTCTCATCGAAAGAGCGGCGAACCTCATGGACATCGGGATGCTCCAGGTAAGCGGGACCCTCTCCGAGGACGTGGGAAGGACCAGGGAACTCAGTCCCGGCGACAAGGAGATGATCAAGAAACATCCGGTGATCGGGGCGGAGATGCTGGCGGCCATACGTCCCAATTGGGAAGTGATACCGATCGTGCGTGCTCATCACGAGTGGTGGAACGGCATGGGATATCCCGATGGCTTGAAGGGAGAGGCCATACCGACGGGAGCGCGCATCTTAAGTGTGGCCGACGCTTTTGTGGCCATGACCTCGTGGAGGTCATACCGTGAGATGATGGAGGCCAAGGAGGCCGCCAAGGAGATAAACGCCTACAGCGGGGTGCAGTTCGATCCCAAAGTGGTTAGGGCATTCCTGGCGGTGGTAACTCCGCGCATCTACGGTATGAGCAGGGATTCCGAGAGGAACGACGAGCTTGAACTGCTGCGAGAAATAAATGGCATTACTGCAGAAAGGGAGGCGCAGGATCGCCCGTTCACGCCATGATTTTCGCCACACCGGGGCGGGCCTGCGGGCTCGCCCTTTTTATTGGGGTTGAGGTTGTGTTATTTTTAGTGCGTGACCGGATTAGGGCTGGAAAGATGCGTGGAAAGCGAGGACAGATGCGAAGGAAGCGAGCCATAGGGCCGGCGCTGTTTGTTTGTCTCATATTCGCCATATCCGTGATGGCGGTGGCGTGTGGGGGGGGCGGGGGAGCGGCAGTGGGTGTTCACGGGGGAGGTGGGGGTTGTGGATGTGGGGGTGAGTCGG
>ENA-ORXB01003582-ORXB01003582.1-sediment-metagenome-genome-assembly--contig:-NODE-3582-length-10498-cov-10.932156_pt1 | contig 10498 bp, 4 predicted proteins | sample MGYA00237863_ERZ511475 | MGnify/ENA primary metagenome ERZ511475 (study PRJEB26305, sample SAMN06343858) | sediment metagenome | isolation source: hot spring sediment | place: Canada: British Columbia...
ATATTGTTGAAAACCTATTCCCCACTCCCCTTCTACGTTTCAGTGCTCTACCGTGAGCCGAAATTGTTGAAAGACGTGAAGTGTTACATACCCATCCGCGAGCAAGCGGTTTCAGTGCTCTACCGTGAGCCGAAATTGTTGAAAGTTTACCCGCGCCCAGCGCCGCAACTTCGACGGTGACGTTTCAGTGCTCTACCGTGAGCCGAAATTGTTGAAAGACCGTCTTGATCTCGCTTGAGAGCGCGAGATGACGGAGTTTCAGTGCTCTACCGTGAGCCGAAATTGTTGAAAGTCACTGTCACAACACTGTGTATATAATAAAGAGAATGGTTTCAGTGCTCTACCGTGAGCCGAAATTGTTGAAAGACAACTCGCGGAAGTTGTGGTATACTGCAAGTGCAGTGAGTTTCAGTGCTCTACCGTGAGCCGAAATTGTTGAAAGAGTTAACAAACGCTACGATTGTTGTAAAGCAGCTCGGTTTCAGTGCTCTACCGTGAGCCGAAATTGTTGAAAGGTACCTTGTACAAGTTTGTTACCTTACCGCTTTTGCCGTTTCAGTGCTCTACCGTGAGCCGAAATTGTTGAAAGCCGGCATCAACCCGTTGCCGGTATGAACGATCAAGGTGTTTCAGTGCTCTACCGTGAGCCGAAATTGTTGAAAGGCCGTATCTGACGCAACTTGTGACCGCAGCCGCGAGGTTTCAGTGCTCTACCGTGAGCCGAAATTGTTGAAAGATCTAAGCTAAGCGCTTTGATGTCGTAGCGCTCGGTGTTTCAGTGCTCTACCGTGAGCCGAAATTGTTGAAAGAACAATCGTTATCCACCGCGTAGACTGGTCGCGGTGTTTCAGTGCTCTACCGTGAGCCGAAATTGTTGAAAGCTGTCGCGCAAGATGTGCTCGCGTCCGGCGCGGAAGTTTCAGTGCTCTACCGTGAGCCGAAATTGTTGAAAGCTTGATAAGCTCGCGCGAAATAACTGGTGTCGGCGACGTTTCAGTGCTCTACCGTGAGCCGAAATTGTTGAAAGCTCCGAATTCAGGAATCGCCTTCCTGACCGCTGCAGTTTCAGTGCTCTACCGTGAGCCGAAATTGTTGAAAGCTCGTCGAGCGTCATCCACTCGCGCACGACGCCAACGTTTCAGTGCTCTACCGTGAGCCGAAATTGTTGAAAGCTCCGTATGGTAGATATATTGTACCTTTTGCACAAAGTTTCAGTGCTCTACCGTGAGCCGAAATTGTTGAAAGACATCATCGCGATGCCACTGTAACCCTGTCGTCTCTGTTTCAGTGCTCTACCGTGAGCCGAAATTGTTGAAAGTGTGGCCAATCATAACCATCATTCATTCCACATCTGTTGTTTCAGTGCTCTACCGTGAGCCGAAATTGTTGAAAGCCGCTCGAAGACCAGGCCGATGAGATCAACCGCATGCGTTTCAGTGCTCTACCGTGAGCCGAAATTGTTGAAAGGCGCACTTCTTTTTTTTCCCTATAGGGGTTTTTCTTGGTTTCAGTGCTCTACCGTGAGCCGAAATTGTTGAAAGCCGCAGCCAGCGCGCCTTCTGGCGCGCGCTGGAACACCTGTTTCAGTGCTCTACCGTGAGCCGAAATTGTTGAAAGCCAGCACCGCCGAACAAAAATTCGTGTTTTGCATGTTTCAGTGCTCTACCGTGAGCCGAAATTGTTGAAAGCCGCAGCGCGGCATGCCGGGCCGTTGATGCTGTTCGGTTTCAGTGCTCTACCGTGAGCCGAAATTGTTGAAAGGTAGTCGTTTCATACACCCTCCAAAAAACAAAGCACGGTTTCAGTGCTCTACCGTGAGCCGAAATTGTTGAAAGGCACGCACTCCGCCTCAGTGATAACCGTACTGCCAGGTTTCAGTGCTCTACCGTGAGCCGAAATTGTTGAAAGGCATCCGTCTTCCGGCAACGTATGCGCCAGCCGCCGAGGTTTCAGTGCTCTACCGTGAGCCGAAATTGTTGAAAGCGCAACGTGCGCACAACGACACTGATCGCGCAGCGCGATGTTTCAGTGCTCTACCGTGAGCCGAAATTGTTGAAAGAACAGCAGTCGTTTATAGACGAAACAAACACGCACGCGTTTCAGTGCTCTACCGTGAGCCGAAATTGTTGAAAGCCTGTGGTACCGTGACCGAGAAAAGCCGCCGCTCCAGTTTCAGTGCTCTACCGTGAGCCGAAATTGTTGAAAGGAGGAATAACGGTAAGTAAGCATGTACTAACAGTCGGGTTTCAGTGCTCTACCGTGAGCCGAAATTGTTGAAAGACGCGACCTGATCGGGCGACGTTACAAACGTCCGTGGTTTCAGTGCTCTACCGTGAGCCGAAATTGTTGAAAGGCGTGACGGTGCTTGACCTGCTCGCTGCCGCGCTGACGTTTCAGTGCTCTACCGTGAGCCGAAATTGTTGAAAGCAGTTCGTATAGCGCGGGGATGATTAATGAAGTATTGGTTTCAGTGCTCTACCGTGAGCCGAAATTGTTGAAAGTGCAACAACCGTTCTAATTCTGCTTCGACTAACGCAGTTTCAGTGCTCTACCGTGAGCCGAAATTGTTGAAAGTGCGCCTGCCCGTCATTGTTCCCGTGGTCTACCGCCGTTTCAGTGCTCTACCGTGAGCCGAAATTGTTGAAAGGAGAATGAGTAAGCCCGAAGGCAGCGTATATCATTCGTTTCAGTGCTCTACCGTGAGCCGAAATTGTTGAAAGGCCGCAGCGTCCAACGCATCGTCGTTGCGTACTGCTGTTTCAGTGCTCTACCGTGAGCCGAAATTGTTGAAAGATGACAAGACGTTGCGGAAACGAGCAGGCACATCATCCAAGGTTTCAGTGCTCTACCGTGAGCCGAAATTGTTGAAAGTATTATATTCGTAAAAATCAGCGAATGTGTTAATTACGTTTCAGTGCTCTACCGTGAGCCGAAATTGTTGAAAGATGCGACGGGGGTGCGGCGATGAGTTACGCGACCGGTTTCAGTGCTCTACCGTGAGCCGAAATTGTTGAAAGTTGAATTACCGCGCTATCGCGACGGTCAGATTACCCTGTTTCAGTGCTCTACCGTGAGCCGAAATTGTTGAAAGGCATATCGAGGGTGACCTGGGTTCCGAGATAGTTCGTTTCAGTGCTCTACCGTGAGCCGAAATTGTTGAAAGGGCGAACGAACTGGCACAAACTGCGCTTCGGCAGATGTTTCAGTGCTCTACCGTGAGCCGAAATTGTTGAAAGCAAAACCCTCCAACCGACCGACGGAACCTTCCGCAAGTTTCAGTGCTCTACCGTGAGCCGAAATTGTTGAAAGAATTTTATTACTGGCTTACCAACCCGTCACAGTATTTGTTTCAGTGCTCTACCGTGAGCCGAAATTGTTGAAAGCCCCACTGCCTAGTCCTACCCCACTGCCTACCGTACGTTTCAGTGCTCTACCGTGAGCCGAAATTGTTGAAAGCTCAGTGACATCATTGAGCCGGCGTTGCTCGATCAAGGTTTCAGTGCTCTACCGTGAGCCGAAATTGTTGAAAGCGACCATGCGCTACTCCTCATCGCCGTCCAACGCCAGGTTTCAGTGCTCTACCGTGAGCCGAAATTGTTGAAAGCGCACTGTGGTGATTGACGTTGATACGACCAGCGAGAGTTTCAGTGCTCTACCGTGAGCCGAAATTGTTGAAAGATTGCTGTTGTGGTATACTATGAACGCAACGGTAATGTTTCAGTGCTCTACCGTGAGCCGAAATTGTTGAAAGGCAACGGGCCCAGCGGTTGCGTATCGTCAGAATAAGTTTCAGTGCTCTACCGTGAGCCGAAATTGTTGAAAGTCCTCAACGCCGGCCAGGCGCGGACGGTTGTGATAATGTTTCAGTGCTCTACCGTGAGCCGAAATTGTTGAAAGATCGAACGTCACCGCCCTGGCGGAACACAAACAACCGTTTCAGTGCTCTACCGTGAGCCGAAATTGTTGAAAGGCGGTTACTGGAAACACGTTCGCGCCGGCAACGACGTTTCAGTGCTCTACCGTGAGCCGAAATTGTTGAAAGGTATCAGACTACTCAACCCGTCAACCGGTGCCGAGATGTTTCAGTGCTCTACCGTGAGCCGAAATTGTTGAAAGAATACAATAATGAATTGCGCATTCCGTTTGGCACGCGTTTCAGTGCTCTACCGTGAGCCGAAATTGTTGAAAGTATGTACTATCGTCGCTTCTCCCCGCCGGTATTGTTGTTTCAGTGCTCTACCGTGAGCCGAAATTGTTGAAAGGTAATTCGCCAGCATCGTCGTATTCGATCAGCATATGGTTTCAGTGCTCTACCGTGAGCCGAAATTGTTGAAAGAGAGGGAATATGATCGATAGTCACGTTTGGCTTGACGTTTCAGTGCTCTACCGTGAGCCGAAATTGTTGAAAGCAATTGCAACAGGGCTACAACTACGCGTTGCAGGAGCGTTTCAGTGCTCTACCGTGAGCCGAAATTGTTGAAAGTATTGAGCGGTGCTGTGACACTCCTGTGACACTGGAGTTTCAGTGCTCTACCGTGAGCCGAAATTGTTGAAAGCCGTTCGGACAACACCGAGGGGCTTTCCTTCTACGGTTTCAGTGCTCTACCGTGAGCCGAAATTGTTGAAAGTGCGCAATTCGCCCTCGCCGATGGGTTCATCAATCGTTTCAGTGCTCTACCGTGAGCCGAAATTGTTGAAAGAAGTTATTAGGAAGGAAGGTGATACTAAGAATATCGTGTTTCAGTGCTCTACCGTGAGCCGAAATTGTTGAAAGCCTTCGCCGTTGACGCAAACGGTCCGAGTGGGCTAAAGGTTTCAGTGCTCTACCGTGAGCCGAAATTGTTGAAAGTGGTTGCAGTGACGCCGAACTGCTACGTTGACAGCGCGTTTCAGTGCTCTACCGTGAGCCGAAATTGTTGAAAGGAGATCGTGCAGGTACCGCCATTCCACGATGCGGAAGTTTCAGTGCTCTACCGTGAGCCGAAATTGTTGAAAGGTCGATGACGACGCGAGCGTAGCGTCGCGACCGGCGTTTCAGTGCTCTACCGTGAGCCGAAATTGTTGAAAGCGGACTGTCGCTGCCAAGGATGTGCAGCGCATAGCGTTTCAGTGCTCTACCGTGAGCCGAAATTGTTGAAAGCTGCGCCGCAGCGCGCGCATGGCACCACGGCCTGCATGTTTCAGTGCTCTACCGTGAGCCGAAATTGTTGAAAGCGAGCGTTTCAACCCGAACAAGCGTGCTAACGTAATAGTTTCAGTGCTCTACCGTGAGCCGAAATTGTTGAAAGAGATAACGATTTGGGAGGGACGGAGAGGGGGACGGAGGTTTCAGTGCTCTACCGTGAGCCGAAATTGTTGAAAGACCCTCCCGGATACCACATCCATTTACGGCCTTCAGTTTCAGTGCTCTACCGTGAGCCGAAATTGTTGAAAGGTGTGATGTCCTTCGCGTCATCGTCAGCGACATCCACGAGTTTCAGTGCTCTACCGTGAGCCGAAATTGTTGAAAGCGTCCAGATGTACTCGCCGACCTCATCGATCAATCGGTTTCAGTGCTCTACCGTGAGCCGAAATTGTTGAAAGATAATATCCGCATCGGTGAACTCGGCCAGCTCTTCAAGTTTCAGTGCTCTACCGTGAGCCGAAATTGTTGAAAGCTTCAAGAGACCTTCACCCGCACCGGATCGTTTCGCGTTTCAGTGCTCTACCGTGAGCCGAAATTGTTGAAAGATATTCCGCCAACGCCCACTTCAGCAGCTCTACCATCGGTTTCAGTGCTCTACCGTGAGCCGAAATTGTTGAAAGACTTGTGCAAATCGTACAAATCGTAGACCTTGAACTTGTTTCAGTGCTCTACCGTGAGCCGAAATTGTTGAAAGTGCGTACCACAAAGCCGCCCGCTGACCGACTTTCTTTGTTTCAGTGCTCTACCGTGAGCCGAAATTGTTGAAAGGCGCACAGCGCCAAACGATCAGACGTTTTATCTTTCGGTTTCAGTGCTCTACCGTGAGCCGAAATTGTTGAAAGGTCGAAACCGCCGAGCCTCAGCGCGCATCCACGCCTGTTTCAGTGCTCTACCGTGAGCCGAAATTGTTGAAAGTTTTGAATGTAAAGATGAACATCTGCCCCCCAGCCGTGTTTCAGTGCTCTACCGTGAGCCGAAATTGTTGAAAGGTCGACTATGAACAACGCCGTCGACACTGGCAGTTATGTTTCAGTGCTCTACCGTGAGCCGAAATTGTTGAAAGAAGTCACCGTTTCCGACTATTCCGTCTACCCCTAAGTGTTTCAGTGCTCTACCGTGAGCCGAAATTGTTGAAAGAAATATCCCAACCGACGGTGAAGAGCTGGACATTCGCTGTTTCAGTGCTCTACCGTGAGCCGAAATTGTTGAAAGAGAGAGGGTTTGCCAGTTTGCGTTGACGTAGTACCGCCGTTTCAGTGCTCTACCGTGAGCCGAAATTGTTGAAAGACAACCCGGTAACAATTGTTCCCAGCGACGTACCACGTTTCAGTGCTCTACCGTGAGCCGAAATTGTTGAAAGCCAACAGAATACACCCGACCTCGGCGCCGGTTAGAGTTTCAGTGCTCTACCGTGAGCCGAAATTGTTGAAAGGAAGTATTCCCTTGCGAAATACTCCAAATCATCCGGTTTCAGTGCTCTACCGTGAGCCGAAATTGTTGAAAGCCCGTACCGAACACTCTGTTACGATCTTGACAACGAGTTTCAGTGCTCTACCGTGAGCCGAAATTGTTGAAAGAGTAGTTTATCCCAGACAATCCACTGAAACAGCGGGAAGTTTCAGTGCTCTACCGTGAGCCGAAATTGTTGAAAGGCTTTTTGTATGTCTTTCCTTTGATGTATCAACAATTTGTTTCAGTGCTCTACCGTGAGCCGAAATTGTTGAAAGTCGATTTAAGCGACAACCTCACTAAAGCCGTTCAGTGTTTCAGTGCTCTACCGTGAGCCGAAATTGTTGAAAGCATGCCTGTAATGCCGTATGCGATCCCGTAGCTCGTGTTTCAGTGCTCTACCGTGAGCCGAAATTGTTGAAAGCTGTCTATATGATTGCAACAATGCTTCAGCTTCCGGCGAGGTTTCAGTGCTCTACCGTGAGCCGAAATTGTTGAAAGATTGCCGCGCTGGTCAACTCGGTAAACGAATTGGTCAGATGTTTCAGTGCTCTACCGTGAGCCGAAATTGTTGAAAGTGTACACGGTGTGAGTATTTCATCCACCGATCCGACAAGTTTCAGTGCTCTACCGTGAGCCGAAATTGTTGAAAGCTCACCAACCTTATCAAAACCCGACCGACGCGACCGCAAGTTTCAGTGCTCTACCGTGAGCCGAAATTGTTGAAAGCATCTGGATCGGTCGGGCGCTGCTCTGCTTGCTTGAGTTTCAGTGCTCTACCGTGAGCCGAAATTGTTGAAAGCGGCCAGCGCTGGACAGACGCGCATAAAATCATTCGGTTTCAGTGCTCTACCGTGAGCCGAAATTGTTGAAAGGCGGCAAACGTTCGTACCGCGTCTTCGTTATCTAGCTTTTGTTTCAGTGCTCTACCGTGAGCCGAAATTGTTGAAAGCTACCCACTCAACACCCGCCGGAGCCTCTTCACAGGTTTCAGTGCTCTACCGTGAGCCGAAATTGTTGAAAGACGCGCCTGGTTGAGTACTTCTTCCGGTGTCGGTGCCGTTTCAGTGCTCTACCGTGAGCCGAAATTGTTGAAAGCAAACGTTCGTACCGCGTCTTCGTTATCTAGCGTTTGTTTCAGTGCTCTACCGTGAGCCGAAATTGTTGAAAGCTTCGGTAAGTCGCTGGCGTACCTGACGGATTTCTGATGTTTCAGTGCTCTACCGTGAGCCGAAATTGTTGAAAGGCTGAAGTCGCGCAAGCGGGTTGAAGAGCGAGTAGTAGGTTTCAGTGCTCTACCGTGAGCCGAAATTGTTGAAAGAACGTCGCGGATAAGGTCCCTCTCTAGCACTATCGTCGGTTTCAGTGCTCTACCGTGAGCCGAAATTGTTGAAAGTGTTCTACCGGCTGTTCTACCGGCTGTTCCCGATCAAGTTTCAGTGCTCTACCGTGAGCCGAAATTGTTGAAAGATGATGCTCTAAAAGAATTCGTTCTGTTCGATTTATGTTTCAGTGCTCTACCGTGAGCCGAAATTGTTGAAAGATCACCGGCTACACCGTTGCCGTTCGGAGCGAATTCGTTTCAGTGCTCTACCGTGAGCCGAAATTGTTGAAAGCGTTGTGTTGTCTGTCTGGAACGAAGGTCCGTTTCTAAGTTTCAGTGCTCTACCGTGAGCCGAAATTGTTGAAAGAACAAACAAATCCATCAGCGACTGGTTGGCGAGCAGTGGTTTCAGTGCTCTACCGTGAGCCGAAATTGTTGAAAGGCCGTACCGATCTCTGCCGACCATAGCCAGCTATCGGTTTCAGTGCTCTACCGTGAGCCGAAATTGTTGAAAGCTGGCCAGCACCGGAACGCCGCCAGTACCAGCCGGTGTTTCAGTGCTCTACCGTGAGCCGAAATTGTTGAAAGTTGTCTTTGTCTGCTGGCGAGCCGCGTTGATCGAACGTTTCAGTGCTCTACCGTGAGCCGAAATTGTTGAAAGCCGCCTGGTGGCCAGCAACACAACTTCATCATAGATGTTTCAGTGCTCTACCGTGAGCCGAAATTGTTGAAAGTCTGCTTCGCGTTTGTGATACAGATCAACGTCCGGTATGTTTCAGTGCTCTACCGTGAGCCGAAATTGTTGAAAGGGCGGATATTATGGGGGTTTACCAGCAAACCCCCAGGTTTCAGTGCTCTACCGTGAGCCGAAATTGTTGAAAGACAGAGCGGTCTATCTGAAGGTGGAACATCAATGCGGGTTTCAGTGCTCTACCGTGAGCCGAAATTGTTGAAAGAAATTCTCGCCGCCGCAAATCCGGCACAAGGCCTAGAGTTTCAGTGCTCTACCGTGAGCCGAAATTGTTGAAAGACCAGAGTAATGGTGTTGTCGCCATCGAAGACAACTTCAAGTTTCAGTGCTCTACCGTGAGCCGAAATTGTTGAAAGTGAACTGTTGGCGGTTAGCTTAGGAGATATTCGTAGTGTTTCAGTGCTCTACCGTGAGCCGAAATTGTTGAAAGACCGTTGTTGTCCGTTTCCCATACGAACCCAGTGGGTGGTTTCAGTGCTCTACCGTGAGCCGAAATTGTTGAAAGAAGATTTGGCCGAGTTGCTAATTGAACTCGGCATAGCAGTTTCAGTGCTCTACCGTGAGCCGAAATTGTTGAAAGTCAAGGATGGTACACACGTTTGTAATCCCACGAATAAGGTTTCAGTGCTCTACCGTGAGCCGAAATTGTTGAAAGGTGAATACCGGGCCGGACTGGAAGGCGGAGGAGTGTCTATCTGTTTCAGTGCTCTACCGTGAGCCGAAATTGTTGAAAGTTTCCACAATAGGAAGCGCCTGGTTGTACCGGATAAACAGTTTCAGTGCTCTACCGTGAGCCGAAATTGTTGAAAGCCACACCAGTCGCGGGTTGTCAAGGGGGTTTTCGGTTTCAGTGCTCTACCGTGAGCCGAAATTGTTGAAAGTAATTCTGTCGTCATATACCCCTGCGGGGTAAGGAAGTTTCAGTGCTCTACCGTGAGCCGAAATTGTTGAAAGTGGTCAGACCCGCGCGCTGTGCTGGCTGCCGCGGGGTTTCAGTGCTCTACCGTGAGCCGAAATTGTTGAAAGAGAAAGGAGAAAGCAGATGCAGATCGAAATGCGAAACGAGTTTCAGTGCTCTACCGTGAGCCGAAATTGTTGAAAGAGTATACCACGCGGCGGCGCGATTGTCAAGATATTTGTTTCAGTGCTCTACCGTGAGCCGAAATTGTTGAAAGATCCCCACTCTGCGGATATGCCGACGGCAGTCGTGCGTTTCAGTGCTCTACCGTGAGCCGAAATTGTTGAAAGGTACTTCGCCCACCGGATTGACCGGTAGGCGCTGGGTTTCAGTGCTCTACCGTGAGCCGAAATTGTTGAAAGGCAAACGCCCGACACATACTACATTGTGTCGGCGCTCGGTTTCAGTGCTCTACCGTGAGCCGAAATTGTTGAAAGGATTGACCGGTATCAGCGAAGACCCAGTTCGTCGCAAGTTTCAGTGCTCTACCGTGAGCCGAAATTGTTGAAAGTGCGCTTATAGTATACCACAGCAGTAATCGTTTGTCAAGGTTTCAGTGCTCTACCGTGAGCCGAAATTGTTGAAAGGATACGCGATGGTTTCGTCTGCTCCATACGACCATGCGGTTTCAGTGCTCTACCGTGAGCCGAAATTGTTGAAAGTGCCCCTCAAATTTTTATTTTAACGTGAGTTTTGGATAGTTTCAGTGCTCTACCGTGAGCCGAAATTGTTGAAAGGGGGTTGTCAAAGCGCCACGAGAGTTCAACCGCAGCCAAGTTTCAGTGCTCTACCGTGAGCCGAAATTGTTGAAAGGGGGGCACCCAGATAGAC
>ENA-ORXB01003583-ORXB01003583.1-sediment-metagenome-genome-assembly--contig:-NODE-3583-length-10497-cov-4.985701_pt1 | contig 10497 bp, 7 predicted proteins | sample MGYA00237863_ERZ511475 | MGnify/ENA primary metagenome ERZ511475 (study PRJEB26305, sample SAMN06343858) | sediment metagenome | isolation source: hot spring sediment | place: Canada: British Columbia...
TCTCCCGCATATTGTGGCTATCGATCTCGCGCACCTCCCAGCCGAAGGCTTGCCACTTGGCAGCGAGGGGCTCGACCGGCATGATGCTGGCGACCTCTCCGTCGTTCTGTAGCCGATTGCAGTCGAGCAGCGCCACAAGGTTGGCCGTCTGCCACTTGGTGGCAGCCATGGCCGCCTCCCAGACCTGGCCCTCCTGGACCTCGCCATCCCCTACAAGCACGTACACGTGAATGTCGAGGCCTTTGACTCTCGCGGCCAGCGCCATGCCGAGCCCCGCAGATAGCCCCTGACCCAGCGAACCGGCGGTCATGTCGATGCCCGGGGTCTTGAGCATATCCGGGTGGCCCTGCAGCCGGCTGCCCAACCGGCGCAGGGTCTCCAGCTCGCTCAGCGCAAAGTAGCCGCGCCGCGCGAGTGCTGCGTAGAGGACGGGGCAGGCGTGCCCCTTGGAGAGAATGAAGCGGTCGCGCGCCGGCCAGGAGGGATTGCGGGGGTCGAGCCGCATGACGCGGAAGTAGAGTGCGGTGACAAGGTCTGCGGCCGATAGCGCGCCACCGGGGTGCCCTGCCCCCGCCCGGTGGATCATGCGGATGATGTCGCAGCGGATCGTCGCTGCCATGCGTTCCAGGTCGCGGAGCGCTGGAGTGTCGGTGTCCATCGGCCTATCCGTTTGAGGTGATGTATTGTCTGTGCTACAATTCATCAAAGGAGCGGCCAGCAAGCCACGGCCCGCCGCCCTCAGAACGCGGCTGGGCGGTGCCTTGCGAACCGGCCCCGGAGAAAGCTCGCTTGCCTGTGCCAGAGGGGAGCGGGCTTTCTCTTTGTCCGTTCCAGATCAGTGCTCGGGCGCTGGCTGTTCCCCGGCAGCCAGCTTGGTCAATACCTGCTTGATCTCGCGCACCACGCGCTGGTTGACCTGCCGATGCAGGGCCAGGACCCTGGCTAGGTCACGCTCTCTGAACGCCTCCAGGAAGCTCTGATGGTCGGACAGGACGGTCCGGGGCACATAATCCGGGTAGGTTCGCAGGCGCAGGTGGAAGAGCATGAGACACTGGCTGCGAATGCCCTCCCAGATCGGCACGAGGCGCGAGTGCCCGCACCGCCGGCAGACGTACTCGTGGAAACTGATGTCGACCTGGTTCAGGCGCTCCATGTCGCCCTGCGCGGCTGCCTCGCGCTGCGCCTCGAGGAGGTTCGCCATCTCCTCCAGATCAGCCTCATCGAGGCGATCCATCGCCCACTCGGCGGCGAGACTCTCAATGGCGACCCGCAGGGCAAAGATCTCGTCGATATCCTGCGCGCTGAACTCGCGCACGAAGCAACCACGGTTGGGGACACTCACGACCAGCCCCTCGCGCTCGAGCAGACGCAGCGCCTCGCGCACCGGGCTTCGGCTCACCCCCAACTGCTGGGCGAGGCTGATCTCGGGGAGGTGCTCGCCGGGCCGCAGCTTGCCTTCGATAATCGCCTGCCGAAGCCGGTCGGTCACCTGGTTGGCAAGAAGGTGATTCGGTGAAATCGGTGTCAGAATGGCGGGAGGTTCCATCGTTTGTCCCCGGCGAAAAGGGATTGCATACAGTGTACTGCACACTGCATACTGCCCTAATATAGCATAAAGCGTGACCTTTGTCAATCCCCTGATAACCCCGCGGGTTGGCCGGCAATGATGGCTAGGGTGCCAAGCGGCCTCCGTGCCAGGTCAGATACTGCTGCGCCGCCTCCCCGGCTGCGGCCCCTCGGGCCTGCTCGCCAGCAACCGGCCAGCGATTGGCAGTTTCTGGCAGCGCGAGTGTGGTATACTGGCATCGTGGCTGTATCCCGCCTGCGGTCGCTTGACGATTGGCCGCTCTTTCGCTTTACTGTACCCTGCACGGTGCGGTGCGACAACAAAGGAGGATCCGATGGATACCGCCGACTCGATCAGGGCAGCGCTGGCGGACCCCGGGCAGCTGGAGAGCCTGTACCAGGCAGCCCGTCGCCGCGGACAGACCGGCGAGTTCGCAGCAATGCTCGAAGCCTGCTACGAGCAGGCGCCGGATAATCCGCTCTACGCGGCCTGGCACTACCGTCTGCAGGCGGAGGCGGCGCCGCGGATGGTCGCGGCCCGATGGCGCGTGGCCGTGCCTCTGGCGCTCTTGAGCAGCCTGGTCTTTGCGGCGCTGACCGATGAGAGCCTGTCGCTGCCAGAATATATCCCGCTGGTTATGTTCCTCTGGGCACCCCTGGCCGGCGCGGCGATCATCGCCTTCCTGGCCCTGGCCGGCCGGAGCAGCTGGAGGCGCCCGGTGCTTGCAGTGGTGGGGCTGGCTGCGGCGACGGTATACGCTTTGCTCTGGGCCCGACTCCCGCTCCTGCGCGACTACCGGACGCTGATGCTCCTGCACCTGCCCCTTGCCGCCTGGATCGCGGTAGTGCTGGCTCTGCTCGGGACGCGGCCGGGCCGCGAGCCGCTCTTTGCGGTGCTGGCCAAGTCCGTAGAGGTGCTGATCACGGGCGGGGTGTTTGCGATTGTCACCATGATCTTTGTGGCCATCGCCGGGGGGATGCTGTCGCAGCTCGGGGTATGGATACGGCCCGAGATCGGCACCCGCCTGGTGGGAGCGGCGCTCGGCGCCCTTCCGGTGCTGGCGGTGGCCACGGTGTACGACCCCGAGCGCGAGCCCCTCGACCAGACCTTTGAGCAGGGGGCGGGGCATCTCCTGATCACGATCACGCGCCTGCTGCTCGTGCCAGCCTCGGCGGTGCTCGTGGTCGTCCTCGGGCTGATACCCTTCAGCTTTATGCGGCCCTTTGCCGACCGCGGCTTGCTGATCGCGTATAATGTGATGCTGTTTGCAGTCATGGCGCTGGTGCTGGGCGCGGCTCCGGTGCGCGGGGAGGGCTTTGCGCCCCGGTATCGCCGGGCGCTGCGAGCCGGGATCGTGGCCGTCGCGGGGCTCGCGGTGCTGGTCAGCCTGTACGCACTGTCCGCGACGGCGTACCGCACGGTGCTGGGTGGGCTGACCCCGAACCGCATGACCGTCATCGGCTGGAATGCGATCAACATCGCCATTCTGGGGGCTCTGGTCGCCACTCAACTCCGCAGCCCCGAGGAGAGATGGCTGGATGCGCTGCACGGCGTGTATGCCAGAGGGGCCGCGGCTTACGTTGTGTGGGGTGTGTTCCTGATTGTGGCCACGCCGCTGATCTTCCGGTAAGCAGCGCTCGGGCCCTAGAAAGCACAAAGCCCTCACGGCAGAGCCGTGAGGGCCTCATGGTGCCGAGGAAGGGACTTGAACCCTTATGGGAGCACTCCCACTGCGCCCTGAACGCAGCGCGTCTGCCAGTTCCGCCACCTCGGCTCAAGGTCGGGAGTCTACCACAGGGCGGCCTGTCTGTCAAGCGAGGAGGAAGCTATGCGCAAGGTACCGCTGGGTCACACAGGCCTCGAGGTCTCGGAGGTCGCCTTTGGCGGCATCCCCATCCAGCGTCTGACCCACGACGATGCCGTAGCCGTGGTGCGCGGGTGCCTGGACCTGGGCATCACCCTCCTGGATACGGCACACGGCTACACGACCAGTGAGGAGCGCATCGGGGCCGCTATCGCCGGCCACCGCGAACGGGTTGTGCTGGCAAGCAAGACCCCGGCGGGCACCGCTGCCGAGGCCGAGGCCCACCTGGCGGAGAGTCTGCGTCGACTGGGCGTGAGCCATATCGACCTCTACCAGCTCCATGGGGTGAGCGACGCCGAGCGCTGGCGTCAGGTTACGGCGCCCGGCGGGCCACTGGACGTGCTGCGCGCCGCCCAGCGCTCGGGCGTGATCGGGCATATCGGCATCACCTCCCATCAGGTCGATGTGGCGAAGGAGGCGGTGCGCTCCGGCTACTTTGCCACGGTCATGTTCCCGCTGAACTTTGTGGCGCGCGAGCCGGGCCTCGAGCTCCTTGAGGTCTGCCGCGAGACGGGTGTGGCCTTTCTGGCCATGAAGCCGATGGGCGGCGGGATGCTGGAGAACGCCCGGCTGGCCTTCAGCTTCCTACGGCAGTTCCCCGACGTCATCCCGGTCGTCGGAATCGAGCGCCTGTCGGAGATGGCCGAGATCGTGGCCCTCTACGACAAGGCGCCGGCGCTGGACGAGCGCGACCGGCAGGAGATGGAGCGCATCCGGCAGGAGCTGGGCACCTCGTTCTGTCGGCGCTGCGACTACTGTCAGCCGTGCCCGGCTGGGATTCGCATATCCACGGTGCTGAACGTCCCGGCGATGATGCGACGCATCCCGCCCGAGTCGATCTTTGGGCAGGGATGGGTGCGCGCCGCAGTCGACTCTGTGGCGGACTGTCAGGACTGTGGCGAGTGTGAGACTCGTTGCCCGTACAAGCTGGCGATCAGGGGGCGGATGAAAGAGATAGTGGCCTTGTACCGGGAGGCGGAGGCCGCCTGGCGCTCCTAGCAAGGAGCGCTGTGCCCCTACCCCTTTGCCCTGGAGATCGGCTTTTCGGAGCGCCGTCCGTCATATCCCACTGAGGCGGGTGAGATGTCGCCACCCTCTCCCCTCTGTCCCCCTCCTCCAGGCGGACGCTGCGGCGTCCGCCTGGAGGAGGGGGAAGGTTTGAAGGGTGTTTCGGGCTCCGCCGGCGCGCCGAGGCGCGCCGGCGGAGCCCGAAACACCCATGGGGAGTCACCCCCAAGCGGGGTCGCGGCGCCCGACATACCACTTCAGTTGTCACCCCTCCCAGAGCCCTCCGCGCCCGGCGCAGTCTGCCACTCGTCCCCCACGATCTGGCCGTCCCGCATGCGGATGACGCGCCGCGCCTGGGCGCTGACCGTGGGATCGTGGCTGACGATCAGGATGGTCCGGCCCTCCTCGGCGTTGAGGCGTCGCAGGAGGGCGAGGAGCTCGCTGCCGGAGGCGCTGTCCAGGTTCCCCGTCGGCTCGTCGGCCAGGATGAGGAACGGGTCGTTCATCAGGGCGCGCGCCAGCGCCACCCGCTGCTGCTCACCGCCCGAGAGCTCCGTCGGACGGTGCCGGGCCCGGTCGCCCAGGCCGACCTGCTCGAGCAGGGCCAGCGCCCGGCGGCGGTCACCGGTTCCCTTCACGTAATAGCGCGGGAGCTCGACGTTGCGCAGCGCCGAGAAGCGGCGCAGCAGGGAATAGTCCTGGAAGACAAAGCCGATCCCCTGCCCGCGCAGGCGCGAGAGCTGCGCATCGCTCAGCGTGGTCACATCCCGGCCGAGCAGGCGGTAGGTGCCCTCGGTCGGCAGGTCGAGGCAGCCGATGACGTTGAGGAGCGTGGTCTTGCCGGATCCCGAGGGCCCGACGATGGCCACAAACTCGCCGCGCCGCACGGTGAGCGTGACGTTGCGCAGCGCGGGCACCTGCACCCGCCCCATCTGATAGATGCGGCTGACGTTCTCCAACTCGACAAGCGGCTCGCCGGCCCTGATCTCCGACACGGTCCCTCTCCTCTCGGCATGCGGCGCGAGTGCTCCCATCCTGCCCTGCCTCCTCCGGCACTAGCCATGGCGCAGCGCCTGGGTCGGGGGCAGGAGCGCGGCTCGCCAGGCGGGGTAGAGCCCTGCCGCCACCCCGACCGCAGAGGAGACCCCGACCGCGATCAGGACGACATCGAGCGAGAGCCACACCAGCCCCTTGAGCGACTGCACCAGCAGGCTCACCACGTAGGAGCCAACCGCGCCGAGCGCCAGGCCGATGGCACCCCCGACCAGCGCCAGCAGCACGGCCTCGGCCAGGAACTGGAGCAGGATATCGACCTGCTGCGCGCCGACCGCCCGTCTCAGGCCGATCTCCCAGGTACGCTCGCTCACGCTGACCAGCATGATGTTCATCAGGCCGATGCTCCCGACGATCAGAGAGATGCCGGCGATGAGCGAGAGGACCATGGTGATGGTGCGCGTAACGCGCGTCATCTCCTCGCTGTACTCGAGGGTGTCGTGCACAGTGAAATCTTCGGGCATACCCGGCTGGAGGCCGCGCCGGGCGCGAAGGATGGTATTGATCTGGGCCACGGCGTAGCGCCGCTCGGCCGATGCCCTGGCATCGACGCGGGCTGCGATCATGTTGATGGTGCCGCGCGACCCCTGGCTGAGCCGCAGCTGGGCAGTGCGCAGGGGCACGAGGAGGGAGCGAGGCCCAAAGCCCATGGCCCCCTCCTTCTGCCCCATCACACCGATGATGGTAAAGGCCTGCGGCACGCTCTGGACGGTCATGTACAGCGTCTCGCCGACGGGGTTCACATCCTGGCCGAAGAACATGTCCACAAGGCCCTCATCGAGCACGACGACCGGGGCGGCGGCCTCGTTGTCGGCCTCGGTGAAAAAGCGGCCGACCTTCATCTCCCGTCGGTACACGCGGAGGAACTCGGGCGTCACGCCGACGATCTGGCCCATGGGCAGGTACTGCCCACGCCATACCACGCGCGCGCCGGTCTCGAACTGGGCGTCGACGGCCGCCACGCTGGTTGCCAGCCGCCGGAGGGCCTCGGCATCGCGCAGGTCAAGGCTCTGCGCGTACATGGGCATGATAGGGCCACCGAGAACAACCCCTCGCTTCACCTCTTCGACCGCGACCGGGGCTGCCGTCGGGGCCGGCATCGGCATGGGCATCATGTAGCCCCCCATGGGGCGCACCTCGACCGTCCCACTCGAGAAGGCCTCCATCTGCTTCTCGGCCGACCGGCGCAGGCCGTTGCCGAGGGAGACGATGATGATAACTGCCCCGACGCCGATGATGATGCCGAGCGTCGTCAGCGCCGAGCGGAGCTTGTTAGACCCGAGCCCGAGCAGAGCAAACCAGAGGTTGATGAGGTGTGCCATCAGCCTTTGCCCCCGTACAGAAAGCCCCCGGGCTGCATCAAGGGCACCCGCACCATATCGCCCTCGCGGAGGCCCGAGAGCACCTCGGCCATGATCCCATCGCTGAGGCCTATCTCAACCTTCTGCTGCACCGCCTTGCCGCCCCGCACCAGCCAGACAAAGCTCTCCGTCGGGTAGTAGCTCTGTATGGCCGTCAGGGGCACGAGAAGGACGTCCTCCTTGGTGTCGAGCGGGATGAAGAGGTTGGCCGTCATCCCCTGTTGCAGCGGCAGCCCCTGTGCCGCAAAGGTGACCGGCACCTCATAGAAGGTCACGCCACCCTCGTTGCGGCCGTAGGCCGGTATCTCGCCGAGCCGGCCGGTCACCGGAGGCTGGCCGCGGAAGGCCTCGAAGGAGATCCTCACCTCCTGCCCGGCCTTGATCTTGGAGATATCGGCGTCGGGTATCTGGGCAACGATGCTGAGCGAGCTGAGGTCGGCGATCGTCACTATCGGGGCCGAGCTGGTGACCCGGCCGTCGATGAGCTGGGTGACCTCCTCCACGACGCCATCAAAGGGGGCGACGAGCTCCGCCTCGGCCAGAGCTGCCTCGGCGTCGGCGACCTTGCCCTCGAGCTTGACCACCTTGGCGCGGGCCTCGGCCTCGGCCACTGCCGGGGTCTGCTCATCGAGCGAAGCCAGCCGCGCCTCGATCTGTCGGACGGTAGCCTCTGCCTGCTTGACGGCCGCCACACGCTTGGCCCGTTCGACCGCGGCGCTTCCGGCGGCAATCTCGCGGTCGAGGGCCTGGATGGTCCGCTCGGCGAGCGCGACCCGGTGCTCTGCGGCCCTCAGCTCCATCTCGTAGGAGAGCCGGGCGCTCTCAAGGGCCTGCCCCTTGCGCATCTTGTCGATGCGCAGCAGCCACTCCATATCCCGGTCCTGCTCACTGGGGTTCGGCAGGGTGGCCATCTCGTGATGCTTGGCAGAAACCTGGTTGTAGGCGAGCTGCATCTCGTCGAGCATCTGGCGCCGCCCGGCGTCGTTCTGCAGGGTCGCGAGGGCCGCCCGGGCGCTGTCGAGCTCGGTAACGGCGCGCTGGCGCTCCTCTTGGGCCGTCCCGCTGCCGGCGTCGTAGGCCGCGAGGGCGCGGCGGGCTTCGTCAAGCGCGGCCCTGGCATTGGTCAGCTCGAGCTGGAGCTGCAGCCGCTGCTGTTCGCGGCCGACGGTGCCGGCCGAGTCCAGCTCTTTGCGTGCGGTCAGCAGCTCGGCCCGGGCCTGGGCGACGTCGCGCTCGAGCGCGTCCCGGTCGAGCCGCACGAGCACATCGCCGGCCCTCACCGGCTGCCCCGGCTGCACGTTCACGAACACCACGCGCCCCCGGGCCACGCGGAAGCCCAGACTCGCGCGCCGCGCCGGGACGACCATGCCGTACAGGCTGATGCCGTCGGAGATGCTGCCCCGCTCGACGGCCACGTCCTGTGTCGGCATGCCCTGGTCCGGGCTGATAGGCGTCGGGCTGAACAGGCTGCGCACCTGCCGGTAGAGCACAACGACAAAGAGCGCCGCCAGCGCAAGCGCGACGATGCAGCCCACGCCGGCCAGGCGACGGGGAGTGATCCACTGCATGCGCTTCTTTTTTCTGGCCATGGTGTTGCCCATCCCTCTGACGCCACCTCGGGAGGTGGCGGACGGTCTTGGCGTTGCGAAGCGGCCGGCCTCAGTACATTGGACCCATGTAGGGGCCCATGCGGCGGGGCTCGGTAGGCGGCACAAGGGGTATCAGCACCGTCTGTCCTTCGCTCAGACCTTCGAGCACCTCCGCCACGATGCCGTCGTTCAGGCCGATGCGCACCTTCTGCTGACGGGTCTTGCCGTCCGGCGTCCGCACGGTGACAAAGGTCTCTTCCGGCGAGCGGTACTGCACGGCGGCCACCGGCACGAGCAGCGCGTCCTCCTTCTGGCCGACAACCACGCGGACGTTGGCGGTCATCCCCGGCAGGAGGTCGAGGTCGCCAGGCTCAACGGAGGCCTCGATCTGGTAATAGGCCATGCCGGCATCGGTCTGGCCCTTCGCCGGGAGCAGCAGCACGCGGCCGGGCAGGAGCTTGCCGGGGTACGCGTCGAAGGTCAGGCGCACCTCCTGCCCGACGGAGAGACGGGCGATGTCCATCTCGGTCGCCATGGCCTGGACCCTCAGATCGGTCAGATCGGCGAGGTAGACGGCCGCTGCACCGGGCTGCACCTCGTCGTTCACCTGGACCAACAGGCCGTACACGGTCGCAGTGAAGGGTGCGGTCAGGGTGGCTTCGGCGATGGCCGCTTTGGCACCCTCGACCCTGGCAACTGCGGCCTCGTAGGTCGTCCTTGCCGCCTTGACGGCGGCGCTATCCGCGCCGGCCTTGAGGTCCTCGACGGTCCGCTTCGCCTGCTCGACCTTGCTCCGGGCCTGCTCGCAGGCGAGGCGGGCCTTGGCCGTCGGATCTTCCTGCCCGGCTTTGGCCCGGGCGAGGGCGGCCTGGCTCTTGGCCAGCTTTTCCTCGGCGCTGGTCACCGCGTCCCTGGCCTGGCGCAGGCGCTCCTCGCGAGCCGCGCGCGCGGTAGCCAGCTCTCGCTCGGCCTTGGCCAGCTCGTTCCGGGCGTAGCTGGGGTCCTCCCCGGGCTTCAGGTCGCGGAGGTAGCGCTGGTAGAAGGCGACGTTGTACTCCAGCTGGCTGATGGCTGCCTCGCTTCCATCCAACTCGGCAAGGCGGAGCTGGTCCTGCGCCACCCGCAGGGCATACTCGTCGTCAGCGACCGCCTGCTGAAGGGGCGCAAGGCCTGCCTGCTCCGCCAGCCTGAGCTCGAGCTCGGCGGCAGCGAGTTCGGCCTCGGCAGCCGCGAGGTCGGCCTCGGCCTTGGCCAGGTCGGCCTCCCCGGCCGTCCGCTGCGCTTCGGCGAGCATCGCCTCGGCTACCGCCAGATCCGCCTCCGCCTCCCGCAGCTCGCGCTCGAGGTCGGCCGTCTCCAGGCGCACGAGTGGCTGGCCCTTCTGAACGACCTGCCCGGGCTCCACCAGCACCTCGACCACCCGGCCGCCGCGGCTGCCGACGGTGACCATCTGGGAGGTGGGCGCAACGACCTGTCCGTACACCTGCACGACGTCGGCCACCGTGCCCCGGGTCACGGTGGCCGTAGATGAGAAGGACTCCTGAGGCACACCCGTTGTGCTGCGCTGGCAGCCGAGCAGGGTGGCAAGGAGCAGGGGAGCGATCAGGCGGAGCCTTCGCTTGAGTGAGTCCATCTGCGTCGCACTCCTTGATGCTGGACCAGAAGGGACCGAGGGGCTTTGTCCCAAGCGCGCACGGGCGCGGCCAGCAGAACTGGCCTCTTCGATAAGACGAATGTCGGGCCTCTGAGGTTCCCGAGGGGCCGCGCTTTTTGGTGGGTGCGTCCCTCGATGTCGTGCAGCGGCGCACCGGGTTGGCGCCGAAAGGCCCCGGACCGGGCCTCCCTCCCGTGTCAGGCGCCGGCAGCTGCCACGAAGCGTGCTACCGACCCGCTCGAGGGGGTGCCTCAGCTGCCGCCCCCTTCCCAGCCGCTTCGGCGGCTGGAGCTTCCCTCTGCCGCGAAACCCCCTACCGTTCCCCGATACTGTTGGTAAACCATAGCTGGCAGTTGCGGGTTCTAGCCTGCAGCGAGCCCAGCAAAGCGCGCAGTGCGGGT
>ENA-ORXB01003584-ORXB01003584.1-sediment-metagenome-genome-assembly--contig:-NODE-3584-length-10494-cov-4.730825_pt1 | contig 10494 bp, 8 predicted proteins | sample MGYA00237863_ERZ511475 | MGnify/ENA primary metagenome ERZ511475 (study PRJEB26305, sample SAMN06343858) | sediment metagenome | isolation source: hot spring sediment | place: Canada: British Columbia...
CACCGCGACAATCACCAGCGGCCGATACTCCTCCTGCACCTTCTGAATCTGGCGGAAAACCACCAGCACCTGATCGGTCAACACGTAGGACAGCCAGAACAGCAGATTCACTAGCGGAATGGCGTAGATGCCGTCAGCGATGAGGAAGCGGAGGAGCGGCACCCGGAGCACGCCGGCCATCAGAAAGATCGGTGTGCGGATGCCGGGGAGAAGGCGGGCGCCCAGGAGGACCAGAATCCCGCGGGCGGCAAAATTGCGCTCGATCTGCTCGCGCTTGTCCGGGGGAAGTAGCCGGCGCTGGACCCAGCCGATCTCCAGCAAGCGCCGCCCCCAGAGCCGGCCGGCCCCATAGAGCAGGCCATCCGCCGTGACGACCCCGGCGATCACCACCGGCAGCATGATATACCAGCGCAGATTGGTGTCCCCGTGCCCCACGAGGATGCCCGCGGTAATGACCGGCAACTCTTCCGGGATGGGGAAGCCGAAACCCGCAGCGATCAAAGCCACGAATATCCCCACATAGCCATACTTGTCGAAGTTTTCCAACATCGCTGATCCCCGTGGGGTGAACGCCCGTTTTCCGGCGGATCCCGATCGACCTGTGGCCTCCGCCGCTTCGTCCCCATCGAGTTGCGTTCACAGGGTGGTGGCTTCCCCCAGTGATGGAAATAGCTCGTTCAACAGGTCCCAATATCCCGGCAGCGGGGCGATGAAGGTGCAGCGCTGGCCGAACTCTCCGTGCAAGGGATGGCGCAAGGTCAGCCGCCGGGCATGCAAGGCGATGCATCGTCCCCGGCTGTCGGCCACTTCCGGGCCAAAGCGGCACGTGCTGCCGTAAAGCGTATCGCCGAGGATGGGATGGCCCCGCCAGGCTGCCTGGGCGCGCAATTGATGCATCCGGCCTGTTTGGGGGTAGAAGGCCAGCCACGTTAGCTCTGCTTCCCAGGCCAGGACGCGGTAGCGGGTCTCGGCCCATTTGCTCCCGGTGTCTCCGGGCTGGCTCCGTTCCACTCGGGCCGCCTCCGGGACCTTGCGCAGCCAGTCCTGCCAGCTTCCCTCCGCCGGTTCGACGCGGCCGCTCACCACCGCCCAGTATTCCTTCTCGACGGTGCGCTGCTGGAATTGCTCGTGAAGCCGCCGCGCCGCCTTGGTCTGTCGGGCGAGCACCAGCACACCGCTGACAGGCCGGTCCAGCCGCTGCGGCACCCCCAAGTAAACACCTCCGAGTTTGTTATACTTCTGCCGCAAGTATTCCTTCACCTCCCCCTCGACGCTCGGTATCCCCGGCGGGGCTTGCGTCGCCAGTCCCCCCGGCTTGTTCACCACGACAATATGCCGGTCCTCGTGCAGAATCCACCCCGCCACACCTTCCATCGCTCCCTGCCTGCTCCGCTCTCGGTCCGTGTTCTCGCATCCCTCATGCAATGTTCTCGCGTCCCATCTCATTCTACCAATCGGTCTCTTGTTCTTCCGGGCGTTCCCATCCTGCTCTTGGCCGCTTTATCCCTTGTCCTTGCTAGAGCCGCCCGTTTGTGCGCCGAATTGGGCGTGATATGATGGAAGGTTGAACGAATAACCGGGATAGAGGTAGTTTGTTCGGCGGAGTGCATCGCCCATGTTGTTCACCATCCTGCGTTGCGTCGGCGAAGCGGTGGGACACAAAGGTCTGGCCGCCTCCACCTTTTCCCACCGCTGGAATGTCTCGACCACAGTCTGCCTCCTGCCTGACCAAATCCACTAGCTGAAAAACGAACATAAAAAGCAAGCTCCATTCTGCTACCGCAGGCGGAAAAGGTGAGTTACAATAATTTGTCCTGTTGACCCCTTCTAAGGACGGACTGTTAGGTGCGGTTCTAAGGAGCAGGTGGCGAGGAGCGTGGGAGAGAAGGAGCATGTGGCCCACTGATGTGGACTATTTCGAGGCGGTGCAATCCCCGCCGACGCGCTTTGCCGACCCAGAGTTGCAGCAGGCTGAAGCGGTGACTAACCGTATGGGGCTGCCTGTCTCCTGTAGCGGTAACTTTGCCGTGGTGTTTCGGCTGCGGAGTCGGCAGGGGCAGGAGTGGGCGGTGAAGTGTTTCACACGTCCGGTGGCCAATTTGCAGCAGCGGTATGCGGCGATCGCTAGGCATTTGCAGAGTCGGTCGTTGTCCTGCATGGTGCCGTTTGAGTATTTGGAGCGGGGGATTCGTGTGCGGAATGAGTGGTATCCGGTGGTGAAGATGGCGTGGGTGCAGGGTCTGACGTGTCGGGAGTTTCTCTCCTCCAACCTTCAAGATAAATCAATTATTTTGGGGCTAATGTATCTATTGTGGAAATTGTCACGTGTATTATATGAAAATGATATATCTCATGGGGATATACAACACGGGAATATAATGATTACCACAGATGGCAAGCATAAATTTTTGCGTTTAGTCGATTATGACGGGATGTGGGTCCCGGCGGTGGCGGGGATTCCGTCGGGGGAGTATGGGCATCGGCATTATCAGCATCCGCAGCGTCGGGGCTACTATGGACCAGCGATGGATCATTTTCCGCTGTTGGTGATGTACACGGCGTTGTATGCGTTGAGTGTGAGTGGGGATCGTGGGGGTATGTGGCAGCGGTATGATCAGGGGGACAACATTTTGTTTACGGAGGGGGATTTTCAGGAGCCGGGGAAGTCGGGTTTATTGCGGGGGCTGTGGTGGAGTGGTGAGGAGGGGTTGCGGCGGTTGGTGGGTCATCTGGTGTTGGGGTTGCGGTGTGAGGTTGATCAAGTGCAGCCGTTGGGGGAGTTGGTGCGGTATAACGGTTTAGAATTGGTTGAGTTGCGGGCGTTGAGTTGGTGGCAGGAAGAACTAGTTCGTCAGATTTTGGGTTTAGGCGCGTGTCTAGGTGCTGGGGCTGTATTTAGAAGTGGTGGACTTACTGTTGGGCCGAGTATGGATCAAGGGAATGGAGGTTCGAGAGAGCAGTTGTTCGGTAAACGGGATGTTTCGGAGTTACGCCTGATTCACACGTTGGAGGGGCACAGGAGTGAAGTGAACGGTGTTAGTGTGAGTGGAGATGGTGGGGTGGTGGTGTCGGGAGGTGAGGACGGCCTGGTGTTGGTGTGGGATGTGGCAAGTGGGAAGTTGCGACATACGTTAGCGGGACACCGGGGTGCGGTGCAATCTGTATCTGTGAGTGGCGACGGTCGGGTGGTGGTGTCAGGGGGTGAGGACGGTCAGGTGTTGGTGTGGGATGGTATGAGTGGTCAGTTACGGCATCGGCTGAAGGGGCATAGGGGTTGGGTGTGTGGTGTGGCGGTGAGTGGAGATGGTCGGGTGGTGGTGTCAGGGGGTGGGGGCGGCAAGGTATTGGTGTGGGATGGTATGAGTGGTAAGTTGCGGCATCGACTAAATGAGCACAATGGTCGCGTGTGTGGTGTGGCGGTGAGTGGAGATGGTCGGGTGGTGGTGTCAGGGGGTGAGGACGGTCAGGTGTTGGTGTGGGATGGGAGGATTGGTCAGCTACGGCACAAGCTGGTGGGGCGTAGGGGTCGGGTGTATGGTGTTTCTGTGAGTGGAGATGGTCGGGTGGTGGTGTCGGGGGGTGGGGACGGTAGGGTGCGGGTGTGGGATGGGGTGAGTGGACAATTGCGGTACACTTTGCGGCATACGTTGGTGGGACGTAGGGGTCGGGTGTGGGGTGTTTCTGTGAGTGGTAATGGGCAGCTGGTGGTATCGGGGGGCAAAGACAGTGAGATGAGGGTGGTACGGCATGGGGTAAGATGGCGGTGGCTACATACGCTGGAGGAGCCCAAGGTTAGGGTGCTAATGTGGGATGGGGCGAATGGGAAGTTGTTGCGTACCCTACTAGGGCACAATGGGTGGGTGCCGTGTGTGTCTGTGAGTCGTGATGGTGGTGTGGTAGTGGCTGGAGGTAGTGACGGCAAAGTGCTGGTGTGGAAGTGAGGATGAGGAAAAAGTGGCAGCCCGTTGCAGGGGAGGGTGGCGCTGTGTAGGAAGTCAAGAGACGCAGAACCAGAACCTGAAACAGGGGGAGGAGCCATGCAGGCGGGAAGTCTCTGGTGGGGGGGAGTGGCGGCGGGAATGGTGCTCCTGGCGGCGTGGGTGGGGCAGGAGAAAGGGACAGGGGCGGCCGGACGGATGGAAGCCGCAGCACGCGCTTGGCTGGAGTCGCTCAATGCCGAGCAGAAGTCGCGGGCCGTTTTCGGCTTTGACGATCCCCACCGCCTGCGTTGGTTCTTCACTCCGCAGCAGGACAAAGAGCGGCGCTACACCCGCAAGGGCCTGCCTCTGGAGGAAATGACCGCCGAGCAGAAGGCAGCCGCCCTGCGCTTGCTGCGAGCAGGACTCTCGGAGCGGGGGTATCAGCAGGCTCTGGAGATTTTGCAACGGGAAGGGTTGTTGGCGGAGCTAGAAGGCCCGAAGGGGGCGATGGTGCGCAATCCGGGGTGGTATTTTGTGAGTATATTCGGGTCGCCATCGGGGAGCAGCCGCTGGGGTTGGCGCTTCGAGGGGCATCATCTATCCGTGAATTACACTCTCGACCGGGGAGAGGTCATCTCGGCGACGCCGCTATTGTTCGGAGCCAATCCGGCGGAGATCAAAGCTGGCTCGCGGAAGGGGCACCGGGTGATGCCGGAGGTGGAGGATCACGTCCGGGCGTTGATCCGCTCGCTGAGTGCCGAGCAAGTCCAGCGGGCCAAACAGGAGAAGCATTTCCCGGAGATCGCCGAGGGTCGAGCGCAGGCAGGGGTGGGTCCGCCGGTCGGCTTGCGGGGCAGCGAATTGACCGCCGAGCAGCAGCGGATTCTGGCCGACCTGTTGCAAGCCTACGCCGGCCGCCTGCCGGAGGATGTCGCCCGTCAGGAAGAGAAGCGGTGGCGCAGCGCCGGCTGGGAACGCATCACCTTCGCCTACTCCGGTAGCGTGGAACCTGGCCAGCCTTACACCTATCGAGTTCAAGGTCCCGATTTTGTCGTGGAGTTTCTCAACGTGCAAGCAGATAGTGCCCGCAATCCTGCCAATCACATCCACAGCGCCTGGCGACACTTGCCGGCGGACTTTGGTCTGAGCCGCTGAGGGGAAACTCAGGGACGGAGGCGTTGCGGCTGCCAGGGGACCAGATGGACGCGGCTGTCGCCTCCCGCGGCGGCAAGCATTGGCTCTGCACCGACAGTGAAGCCGAGGGCGTAAAGGACATCCTTGCTCTCCGCGACGACGCCGAGGCATTCCCGCTGTTTCAGATCATAGACGCGCACCTTGCGGTCTTCTCCCGCGGCGAGCAGATGCCGTCCGTCCGGGCTGAAAGCGACGGCGAAGAGCGGCCCCTTGGCCTCGGTGAAGGTGGCCACGCACTGGCCGGTCTCGACATTCCACAGCCGCAGTCGCTTGTCATGACAGGCGGTCGCCAGCAGTGACGATTGGGGAGCGAAGCGGCAGCGGTACACGTAGTTGTCATGCTGGAGGACATGGCGGAGTTGGCCGCTGGCCGGACTCCAGATACGGACGGTGTGATCCGCGGAGGCGGAGGCCAGCCAGCGCCCATCGGAGGAGAAGGCCAAGCCGTAGAGGGCGTCGCCGTGCCCTTCCAGGGTCCGTAGGCATTGGCCATTCGCCAGGGACCAGAGGCGGCAGACGGGGTCATGCTCCCCTCCCCCCGCAGCGAGAAGCTGCCCATCGCCGGACAGCCCTAGGGCATACACCGGATCGTTGTGGCTTTTCCATTGGCGGAGGACACGGCCCGTGGTCGGATCGAAGCGGTGGAGCCGCCCCCCGCCGTCACATGCCAGAATGTGCCCGCTCGCTGTGTCAACTACCGCATCGTAAAAGGCATCCTCGCCCCGCAGCCGGTGCCGCAGCTTCCCCTCTGGCCAGTCCCAGATGCGGATCGTTGCATCTTCGGAGACACTGGCCAGCCAGCGCCCTTGCGGTTCGCTCACCAGAGCATAGATGTTATCGCTGTGGCCTTCCAGCCGCCGCGGGACCGCTTCCGCCCCTCGAACGGCCTCCCACAACCCCGTTACCGCCAGACCTACACCGCTGGCTAACCCCAGAACATACTCCCGCCGGCTCGGCCAGCTCTCCCGACCGCGGCAGGGCCGTTCGGATCGACTCACGGATGACGACTCCTGACGAAGAAAAGGAAGCGATGCGATCAGAGAAGGTCATTCCCGGCTCAACAAAGGCCGCAGACGCACATAGACCTGTGTCCCCGCTGGAGGCGCACGGGACAAATCGAACTTGACCAGCGGTTTGGGGTCGTAGATCGGATAGCGATTGTCTGCAATGATGCCTCCCGCGCAATCACAGGGGCAGGCGATGCATCCCGTGCCGGACTTATGAATCGCCCCGCTGCCGTGGAACACGAAGTGCGGCGTCCAGGGCTTCTCCGTCGGCTTGCCGTCCACCACCACCCGTTCCACCACAAAGTCTTGGTAGGGCCGCTCCACCCACTTGCCGTTCTGCTGCCAGAAGATGGAAATATGCACCGGGTCCCCTTGCAGGTAATCCTCCGGCTTGGTATCGGGACGCAACCCGCTGCGCCGCCGACCTTCCTGGATGCTGTAATGCACTCGCGGTTTGCATCCCAGCTCCAGGAGCGCCTTGTGCACCTCTTCCGTCGGCACATCGACCAGAAAGACGAAATACGAGGCCATCTTGGCATCACCGCCTGCCGCCTTAGCACAGCCCACAAACGCCTGCACTCGCTCCCCGAATTCATCAATGCACGGCAGACCCTTCGGATGCTGCACCCTCGCGGATAGGATCACTTCGCCGCGCTCTTTGTCCACCACCACCGTCCCCGGCACCGGCAGCTTGGGACCTTGGCCCTCCGCCCCGCGCAGCCCGCTGCATACCGTCACCCCCAAACCTAGCAACAAACCGGTGACGAAGCGCTTCCTCATCGCCACTCCCTCTCGACTTGCCATAGGACTGCCTTACCACACGCAGTACTTCCCCGTGACGTTTGACTATTAGACGTTCATCCCCGCCGGATTATTCATCCGCGCCTCGGTTCGCCATCCCAGGATCATTTCCCGCCGCCCACCCCGCTTTACCCCGCCGGGGTCGTCTGGACTTTCAAGCCGGAACATGCCTGGGCATAGTGCTCGAAAAGTGACTCGAAGACCAGCGGCAGCGGTACCCGGCGATCCAGATGCTCGTAGGCTTGCAGCGTCCGTTCCTGCCAGTCCAGGATTTGCTCGACTCCAAAGCGTAGCCCCAACGTCTGCTGGCGCTGCTCTTCCGGGCTACTTCCGCTCCCGCCGATGACCCCCCAACGCAGCCCCTCCCGCAACCCTTCCAAAAGCACGTCCAGCACCAACTCCGCCCGTTCCCGTTGCGCCGCGGACTCCTTCCCAGCTCCTTCCGCATACTCCAGGCAGCGCTTGACCCAACCCTCCACCTCGACCTGTCCTTGGAATAAACGGCTGAGCAGCTCTTCGCGCAGCTCCCACAGTCCCCCCCTGGCAATTGCCAGCGCCCGCGAGGCACTCCCCCGGCACCACCGCAAGGCCGCCTCCCGGACCGCCTCGTCCTCCACCCCGTGCTCTGTCAGAATCGCCGCCACATCCTCTCGCCCCAAGGGCCGTAAACTCACCTGCTGACACCGCGACCGGATCGTCGGCAGCAGCCGCTCCCAACTCGACGCCACCAGCAAAATGACCACCCCCGCTGGCGGCTCCTCCAATGTCTTCAAAAAAGCGTTGGCTGACTCCGCGTTCATCTCCTCCGCATCCTCGACGATTCCGACGACCCATCCCCCCCGCAGCGGCTTGCGCCACAAAGCCGCGCAAAACTCCCGCATCTGCTCCACTGGCAGACTGTGCTTTCCTTCCGGCGTCCGCACGACATGCACGTCAGGATGCGTTTCCGCCAGGACCTGCAAGCAACTGGGGCACCGGTCGCACGCCGCCAGCTCTGCCGCCCGCCGTTCGCACATCAGCCCTTTGGCCAGCTCCCGCGCAAAAAGACGCTTGCCAATCCCCGCCGGACCGGTGAGCGCATAGGCATGGCCCCACCGGCCGCTCCGCCAATAGCGCAGCACCTGCTCCCGCGCCGCCTCCTGTCCTCGTATCGCCGCCCAACTCATCACCTCTATGACTAGGAAAGACCCCTGCATCCCACCAGAGCTTTCCTAGATTAGCGCGGCACTTTCCACACCCGCACCGCCTTGTCCTCACCCCCCGACACCACCACACCACCATCAGCACTCACGGAAACACCAGACACCCCACCCTCGTGCCCCTCCAGCCGATGCCGCAACTGACCACTCACACCATCCCACACCAACACCTGACCATAACCACCCCCCGACACCACCACCCCACCATCACCACTCACGGAAACACGCCGCACCCCACCCTCGTGCCCCTCCAGCCGATGCCGCAACTGACCACTCACCCCATCCCACACCAACACCTGACCATCCTCACCCCCTGACACCACCACTCCACCATCCCCACCTCCCCCCACCTACCGCCCCACAGCATGTTCCCACCCTTGAGCTCTGGCGAGATATATATCTAAATTTTATATCATCCATCTATTGATAGCATAATGATTAGTTTATACTTTGTTTAAGTCCTTCATTGATATTATATAAATATAATAATAAAATTATTGAAGTTTATATTTAATTACATCCAAATTAAGAAAAGTAAAACTAGCAGCCACAACCAAGGATTTTCGAAAGCACCGCTTATAAGACACAAAAGAATTATAATTTTTAAGATTAGAAATATAATTTCTAAGATTGTTTCTATGTTATTCAGTATGATTATACCTATAACTACAAGTATATACACTATGCCAAATATCATTACGCCATGAGCGACAATATTCAAATATTTTTGAATGTCGTTGTTAACTCCTTGATATATAATATGTCTCATTAATCCTAAATGCATTAAGTAAATCACAATTGGTGGAAACCATACCCAGAAACCAAAATATCCATATCCATACCCTAGTAACCAGCGTATTATATTAATGGATATATAAAGTACTATAATTCCACTAAGTATAAATGGCAATGCGACATGGGGCATGAAAAATCGAATAGCTAGCCATAGATATTTCAAAATCACAACACAAAAATAAATGACTTGCTTCCAGTTCTCTTTTCTCTGTAGACTAGGTGCCACATTAGAAGTACTTGACAATGGAGAAAGTGTCTGCGTCGAAGCCCCAGTCCCTGTTATCCCGCCCGATAATTGTGTTCCTGATATTTGTGTTCCTATCGGTGGGCCCCCCTCGCTTGATAAAGTTTCCAAACCACTTATCTTCCCACTCGAGAGGGTAAGTGACACCACACCCCCACCTGATCCCGACACCCCACCCCCAGAAAAACCCCCCACCACACCCACCGCACCACCACCCAACAGCCGTACCACCTCTCCCTCCTGCCACCCCGCCAATCCCACCACCTCCTCCACCTCAAAACCGTCATACCGCACCAACTCCCACAACGGCCTCACTTGATCGACCCGACCCCCCAACCCCAACACCACATGCCCCACCAACCGCCGCAACCCCTCCTCCCCACTCCCCCACAACTCCCGCAATAAACCCGACTTCCCCGGCTCCTGAAAATCCCCCTCCGTAAACAAAATGTTGTCCCCCTGATCATACCGCTGCCACAAACCCCCACGATCCCCACTCGCCGCCAACGCATACAAACCCGTGTACAACACCAACAGCGGAAAATGATCCATCGCGGGTCCATAGTAACCCCGACGACCCGGATGCTGATAATGCCGATGACCATACTCCCCCGATGCCACCCCCGCCACCGCCGGCACCCACATCCCGTCATAATCCACCAACCGCATGTCATACCCCATCACCCCACCCCGGCCGCCCCCCACCCCCTCCATAATGATGAGATTCCCATGCTGAATATCCCCGTGGGAAATGTCATTCGCCACCAACTGCTGCGACAGATACCACACCAGATACATCAAACTCCGTAACCCCGTCCCCTTCTCCAATCGCCCCACCACAAACTCCCGACACGTCTGACCCTCCACCCATTCCATCTTCACCACCGGATACCACTCGTTCCGCACCCGGATGCCCCGCTCCAGATACTCAAACGGCACCAGATAGGACAACGACCGCTCCTGCAAATGCCCCGCAATCGCCGCATACCGCTGCTGCAAATTGACCACCGGACGCGTGAAACACTTCACCGCCCACTCCTGCCCCTGCCGACTCCGCAGCCGAAAGACGACGGCAAAGTTACCGCTGCACGACACCGGCAGCCCCATGCGGTTGGTCACCGCCTCCGCCTGCTGCAACTCCGGGTCAGCAAAGCGTGTTGCTGGCGATTGCACCGCCTCGAAGTAGTCCACATCGGTCGGCCACATGGTGGGTCTTGTCTTTACAGTTTGCCTCGCCATTCCTTGGACGTCATCCTTCGGTCCGTCCCTGGGGTGGGCAAGGTTACCGCCATTGTAACTCACCCTTTCCTGCCACGGTAGCAGGATGGAGCTTG
>ENA-ORXB01003587-ORXB01003587.1-sediment-metagenome-genome-assembly--contig:-NODE-3587-length-10483-cov-3.201614_pt1 | contig 10483 bp, 6 predicted proteins | sample MGYA00237863_ERZ511475 | MGnify/ENA primary metagenome ERZ511475 (study PRJEB26305, sample SAMN06343858) | sediment metagenome | isolation source: hot spring sediment | place: Canada: British Columbia...
AATGTGATCCGCATGTCGCCGCCCATGAACATAGGACGCTCCGACGTCGACGCCTTCATCGAAGCGCTCGACCGGAGCCTGGCCGCAGTCTCCCCTTAGCTTGACGCTTTCGCGGTCTGCGGCCGCTGTTGCCTGACCTTGGGCGTCGCCAGATAGCCGACGATCCGGTCCTTGTGCACTTCGTTGACCACCAGCTCGTAGGGCTGGCGCGCCGCCGAAACGTAGAACTGGAGCGGCTCGTTGATCGTCCGCTCCTTTTTCTCGACGATCCTGTCGTCGGCCACCACATCGATGGTGAAGCGACCCTTCTTCTGGTCGGTCTTCTTGAGCTTCAAGGCGATGTCGCCAACCCGGATCGGCTGCTTGGTCTTCTTGATGTCGAACTCGAAGTAGTTGCGGTCGCCGAGCGCCTTCAGGGCTTCGAGCTCGCGAGCGTTGGTGGCGATCAGCCCGCTCTGCACCCCGAGATCGCCCGTAACCTGCTTGAGCTGGGCGATCGTCTTTTCGAGCTCCGACTTGGTGGCGCTGACTTCGGTCTTCACCTCCGAGAGGCCCGCCCGGGTGGCGTCGGCCGTCTTGGCAACTTCGCTCAGCTCCTGGCTTAAGGCTTGCCGCGCCTTCTCCTGCTCGGCCCGCTGGCGCGCCTGCTCCGCTTCCAGCCTCTGCGCCAGCTCTTCGGCGCGTCTGGTGGCCTCCACTTTGGCCTGGCCGGCCGCCATCGCTGCCTGGCGGCGCGCCGCCTCGAGCTCTTCCCGCATCGCCTCCAGGTTCCGCTGATGCGTCTGGATGGTGACCGAGGAGCTCTCGCGCAAATTCGACAGCTCGTCCAGGATCGACTCGCGCATCGCGGCCATCTCCGTCCGCATCTGGTCCAGTTCGAGAAACAGGTAGACGTTGGCCGCCGCCAGCGCGATCACGATGCCAAACAGGATCGGAATCTTCAATCCGGGTCCGTGCGCCGGCGGAAGATAGTGAACCTCACTCGAGTTCGGAGCTTTTGTCGGGTCGGTCATTGGAACACCTCCGGGAAACTTGCCCTCCTCTCTGGAGAGCGTAGCATTTCAGGAGCAATCGGCGCGCCAAAGCCAACGGCTCAGTTCCCTGCCGGCCTCGCCGCCATCCAATAGCCGGGCCGCGTCCGTACCACGAGGTTCGGCCGGTTGACCTCGACGCGGATGCGATGGTAGCCCCCTTCGGACAGATTATTCGGCGTGTAGCTCAGAATGTACTGGCTGTGGAGCTCCTCGCCCAAGTCGGTGATGGCCCGCTCCAGACTCTTCAGACCGGTGAAGGAATACTCGCGGCCTCCAGTGTAGCGCGTCAGCACCTCGGCGTGGTTGGGGATGAAGATCGCCTTGACCTGCGAGAACAGCTCCACAATCAGCGGCTCGAAATGCATCGACTCGACCCCGCGAAGCTGGGCCACCGAATGCGGCGTCTGCGGGGCGATCGGCGGCACCGGATGGCTGGCCGCCGGGAACGGGTCCGGCCGAGGCGGCGGCGCGGAAGTGGTCAGGCTCGTCAGTGCCCGGTTGATGTTGATCGTGTAAACGATGACGTTGTGGAACTCGGCCTCCAGCAGAGCGTCGCGCAGATCGCCTTCGCTGCCGCGATCTTTGGTCTCGCTGATCAAAACCAGAATCCGGCGCCGGTCGCGGGGCCGCTTGCGCAACATATTGATCGACTGGAAAACGGCGTCGACAACCCGGCTGGAGGTGCTGCCCGGCATCAGCCGCTCGAGCGCCTTGGAGAATTTCGCCCCGTCGTTGGTGAAGTCCTGAATCACGTCCAGACGGTGATCGAATGCCAGCAGAGCCGCCTCACCCTGCTCGCCCACCAGAAGCGCTTCCAACATCGGCCCGATCTTTTTGACCGCCCCCAGCACCGCCTCCGTCCGGTTGTTCCGCTGGATGGCGACCACCATGGAGATGGGCGTGAAACTCACATCCATGCGGATGTCCTGGAGCTTGTCGTTGTCATAGAGGCGGAAATCGCGCGCCTCCAGCCCGTTGACGAATTTGCCGTCACGCGTAAGCACCGTCACGGGTGCCAGCACGACGTTAGCTTCGGCCCGAAAGACACGTTCGGGCAGCTCCTCCTGTGCCCGCAGAGAGGGTGTCGCACCCCAACTGCTCGCCAGGAGCCCCGCCAGAATCAGTCGCCGAACGCCGACCATGGTCTTGCCACGATAGCCTGTGCTACTAATGTGAATGCGTCGCTTCCGGGAGCGGTTACCCAAGAATTAGCGCCCACCTCCACGATAGCACCGGGATGCGCCCGGCTGTTTGCCGCCTCAGTCCGGGCGCCGGTAGTCGCCGCTCTTGCCCCCGGTCTTTTCCAGAAGGTACAAGTCCACGATTTCGATGGACTTATCGAGCGCCTTGGTCATGTCATACACGGTCAGGGCAGCCACGGCCGCGGCGGTGAGGGCTTCCATCTCCACCCCTGTTGCGGCCGTCGTCGTCACGGCGGTCTCGATCCGAACGCCCGCCTCCTCGATGCCGACGCTGACCTCGACATGACTCAGCGGAAGCGGATGGCACAGAGGGATCAGTTCCGAGGTCCGCTTGGCTGCCATGATGCCGGCCAGCCGCGCCACCTCGAGCGGATTCCCTTTTGGGTTGTTCGGGAGCGCCTGAAGCACTTCGGACCGAAGGCGGACGAAGGCGTGCGCCCGCGCGGTGCGCCGGGTAGCCGCCTTGCCTGAGACGTCCACCATGCGCGGGCTTCCGCCGGCGTCGAAATGAGTGAGCTCGCTCATTTGAGCATCACCGGCATCGCCTCGCCCGCCCTCCAGGACTCGCGGTCGGAGGCGGCCACCAGGAAGGCATTGGCGCGCGCCACGGCCGGAATGTCGCTCGAGCCCTGCCAGGGGATGGGCGTCAGCTCGGCGCCGTCCGGGCTCAGCAGGGCGGGCAGAAACCGCGTCAGACCCGGCTTGTGCCGGAAGTCCCGCGTGAGCCGGGCAGGGAAAAACGGCAGCGCGATCTCGCTTTGTCCGGACAGCAGCTCGAGCGCCGCCCGGGCGAACACCTCGAAGGTCACCATCGTCGAGGCCGGGTTGCCGGGCAGACCAAAGAAGAACTTGCCGCCTACCCTGCCGAAAACGGTGGGACGGCCGGGCTGGATCAGCGTGCCGTCGAAGAAGAATTCGGCGCCCAGATCGGCGAGCACCTGCTCGACGATATCGTACTTGCCCGCCGAGACGCCGCCGGACAGCAGCAGCAGGTCCGACTTGAGACCCTCTTCGATGAGCGCTCGCGTGGCGTGGTACTCGTCCGGGGCCACCGGCAGCATCTGGGGGATGCCTCCGGCCCGGCGCACCTGCGCAGCCAGCGAATAGGCGTTCGAGTTCCGAACCTGGTAATCGAGAGGGGACTCGCCCGCGGCGACGATCTCGTCGCCGGTGGCAACGATGGCGACCGAGGGCCGGCGCCAGACCCGGACCACGGTGCGGCCCACCATGGCGAGCAAAGCCACGCCCGAATAATCCAGGCGCCGGCCTCGCGCCAGCACCACTTCGCCCTGGCGGGCCTCTGCGCCGCGCGGGTTGACGAACTCGCCGGGTGCCGGAGGCTTCTCCGTCGCCATCCGCGATCCTTCGCGGTGCGTTTGCTCGATCATGACCACCTGGTCGGCGCCCTCGGGCACCGGCGCGCCGGTCATGATCTCCACCGCCTGATGCGGCCCGACCACGCCCCGGAAGTCCTCGCCCGCCCGAACCTCGCCGATGATTTCAAAGCTGCCCGGCAGATCCGCCGAACGCACGGCGTAACCGTCGCGGATGGCCCGCGGCCGCGTCGGATAGTCCCGATCGGCGGCGATGTCTTCGGCCAGCACCCGGCCGGCAGCCTCTTCAAGCGGCGCCTGCTCGAACTCCTTCACGCTCGCCGGCCGGACTGCGTCGAGAATAATCCGGCGGGCCTGGCTGAATTCCACCGTGGCCACGACGCCATTGTAACGGAAGGTCGGCGAACTAGACTGGTGACATGCTCCACCGTTTGACCCTTTGCGAAATGGCCGCGCGCGTCCGCTCGGGCGAGGCCTCTCCGGTCCAGCTTGTCGAGGTCCATCTCGCCCAGATCGAACGCGCCAACCCCCGTCTGAACGCCTTCGTGCTGCTGTTGGCCGAACAGGCGCGGCAAAGGGCCGCCGATATCGAACAGGCGCTGCGGCGCGGGGAACCGCCCGGCCCCCTCGCCGGCGTTCCGGTCACGGTGAAGGACAGTTTTGACGTCGAGGGGCTGCCGACGCTCTGCGGCAGCCGCCTGCGCCTGGGGCACCGCGCCGCGCGGCACGCTTTCGCCGTGGCGCGACTCGAGGCCGCCGGAGCCGTCCTGTTGGGCAAGACCAACACACCGGAGTTGCTGATGAATTATGAGACCGACAACCACATCAACGGCCGGACGAATAATCCCTGGAATCCGGACTGCACGCCGGGCGGCTCGAGCGGAGGCGAGGCGGCTGCCATCGCGGCCTTCTGCTCGGCCGGAGGCTTGGGCAGCGACGGTGGCGGCTCGATCCGCCTGCCGGCACATTTCTGCGGCATTGCCGGCCTGAAGCCCACGCCCGGGCGCGTGCCCGCCACGGGTCACTTCCCGCTGATCGGCCACCCCGGCGGTCTGCTCGGCGTCGCCGGACCGATGGCTCGCAATGCCCCGGATCTGCGGCTGCTGTTCGAGGTCGTAGCCGGCTACGATCCGGCGGACCCCTTCTCGGCGCCGGTGCCGCTCGGCGAAGCGCTCCTCGAAGGCCTTCGCATCGGCATGGCGGAGCAGTTCTACCAGGTTCCCGTCGAGCCTCCGGTGGCTGAGGCGGTGCGGGGGGCTGCCGCCGCCCTCAGCTCGCTCGGCTTCGCGGTCGAGCCGTTCCTGCCCCGCGGCCTCGAGCGGGCGCCGAACGTCTGGAACTTCCTCTTCTCCGAGCTGCCGGCGCCGGTGATCCGCGAGATGTTCGCCGGCCGGGAGTCGGAGGCGCACTGGACGGGCCTGGAGCTGATCGACCGGCTGAAGGATCGCCCGGAGCCCAGCGGCAAGGACGTCCTGGAGCAACTGGCTGCTCGGGACCGGATGCGCGCGGCCTTGCTCGAGCAGATGGATCGCTACCCCGTGCTGCTCTGGCCGGCGGCCGGCGTGGTGGCGTTTCGCCACCGGCAACGCCGCTGGGAGACCCCGGGGAAATCGATCGGCTACTTTGAAGCCATGATGCCGCTCACGCCGGCGAACCTGCTCGGCCTGCCGGCGCTCGTGCTGCCCTGGATGCTGACCCGGGAAGGGCTTCCTGTCGGCATCCAACTCATCGGGCGGCCGTATGAGGAGGTGCGACTTCTCGAACTGGCGGTGAGGCTGGAGGAGGCCCGGGGGACGTTCCCCGCGCCTCCCCAGCTTTGAGCCGCCCCGGCGGACTCAGAAGGTCAAACGAGCCACGATGTAAATGTTTCGGGCATTCGAGGCGTAGACCCGCGTCGGGTCGTTAAACAGCGGATTTCCGGGTATCAGGTTGTTCCGGGTGAAGTTGGAGGAGACGGCGGCCACCGTGTGAATGCTCCCCGGGGTGTACTGCGGATGGTTGAACAGATTGTAGAAATTGCCCCGGACCTCGAAAGCCTTCGACTCGGTGATGTTGAATCTCTTGGCCAGGCCGAGGTCCCAGTTGTTGATGCCGCGCAGCGGAAGCGTCTGCCGGCCCCCGTTGGCGTACGCCCCCGTGCCGGCGCGAATGTAGCGGGCGTTGGGGTCGTTGGCCAGATAGGCGACCACCTCGCCGGCGCTGTTTCGGAGCGGCGTCACGTCGCTGCCGGTCTTGTCCACGCCCGCAGGATTGATGATCACGCGGTCCGGAGCGGCGTCCAGGTTGAGGTTGGCGTCGCGGCCGCTCTGCACCGTGGCGTACTGCGGGCTCTCGGCGATGTAGGTGCCGCTGATGATCCAGTTGCCCGCCAGATTCTTGGCGAACCAGTTACCGCTCGTCTTCAGCCAGGGCGCCTCGTACACCCAGTTGAAGCTGAAGCGGTGCGTGCGGTCCAGGAACGAACGGGACCGCTCCGGGCGCATGTTCTGGAAGTCTTGCGGCCGGCGGGGCGACAGCAGCGTCGAGAACAGATCCGCGGTGGAGTCGTCGATGGCTTTGCTCCAGGTATAGGCGCCTTTGAACAGCAAGCCGCGCGAAAGGCGCCGGCTGAACTCGGTGGCCAGACCGTGGTAGGTCGAATTGCCGATGTTCTTAAAGGAGGTGATCAGGTTTTCAAAGCCGGCGTCGAGATAGGCGGGCACGAAAAAGCCCCCCGCATTGAACTCACTGAGAAGCTGACTCAGGGTCAGCCGCAGCGAATCGAGCTCGGCCTGGGACGGCCGCTGGAGGAAGGTGGGCAGGTGTCGCTCGGGGGTCACCACCGGTTTGACGTTGATCCGACTTTGAACAAACAGCCGGATGCCGCGGGTGCCCAGGTAGCGAATGTTCCAGGTGTAATCCTTGCCGATGACGCGCTCGATGCCAAGCGTCCACTGGTAGGAGACCGGCAAGCGCTGATCGGCGATATAGGTGCCCGTCAGCGCCCGCCATTCGGCCGGAGAAAGCTGCTCGGCCGGCGCCGTCGGCGGAATGCCGCCCTTGGCCAGAAAGCCCGGCTCGTCGCCGGCCACATGAGCCGTCGACTCCAGTTGCGGGGGCTTCGACAGCGTGCCCAGGTTGTCGAAGTAGTTGTCATAGGCCATGCCGGCGCCCATGCGGATGACGAACTTGCCCGAGGTTCCGGGCGACCAGCTCAGGCCGGCCCGCGGGGCGAAGTTCGTCTTTTGCGCCTTCGGCGCGCGGAACTCGATCAGCCCGGCAACGCTCGAGACCTTGTTGAGCTCCTGGAGCTTGTCGTCGGCCGGGATGCCCTTGTATTCATGGCGCAGGCCCAGCGTCAGCGTCACGTTGCGGCGGATCTTGATCTCGTCCTGGAGGAACCAGTAGAAGTTCCAGGCATTGCCCCAGTAGGGACGGCCTCCGACGTTGCGTTCTGCCAGAATGTCCGGGGTCAGGTCAAGGAGGTACCGCTCGAGGTTCGAGTAGTTGTAGTCGCCCCGCGAACGCTGAATGAACAGTGTCGGAGCGATGAAGCGCCGGACGTCGACGCCGCCCTTGACCGTGTGCGCCCCCTTGATCCAGGTCGTGTTATTGACGAGCTGGTAGGTGTTTTGCGATCCGCTCTGCGGGGCTTCCGGAAGCGGGCCGAGCTGGAGGTTGAGATCCTGCTCGATGGTGATGTTCGGAAAGACGTCCAGGCCGGGAAACTTGAAGTCGCCCGCCGGGATGCTGTCCCGGTAATAGCTGTAATTCAGGCGCACCTCGTTGAGCAGGGTCGGGCTGAAGTTGTGAAATTCCGAGAGGGCGAACATGCGCTGGCGGATCTGCCGATTGCCGGCAAAGGCCGGCAGGTTGGGCGAGACCGAGATGTCGATGCCGCTCCCCCGGCTCTCGATATACCGGAAGCGGAGCTGGTCCGCCTCCCGGAGATTGTAGTCGACGCTCCCCACCCAATTGTACGTGTTGAAATAGTTGGGGAAGGAGATCGGCAAGATCCCGATGGGAATCTGAACGCCTTTGACCACGGTGACGGCGTCAGCCTTGGGTGCCGGAGTGGCGTACTGTTTCAGGATGTCGAGGTTGGTCTTCGACAGGCCCGGGATCTGCTCGAGCAGGCGGTAGCCTTCGGCCGTGGGCGTAAAAGTCGCGCTCGAAGGCGAGCTGGCGGCGCCGAGCGGGTTGTACTCGAACAGGCCGTAGTAGAACAGCTTGTTCTTGACGATCGGGCCTCCCACACTGCCGCCGATCTGGTTCTGGTCGTAGCGAGGCTTCTCGGTCAGCCCCTGGCGCTTGTCGGCCTCGTCCATGGCGTTGAGCTTACGGTTCTGCAAATACCAGTAAGCGCTGCCGTGGATATCGTTGGTGCCGCTGCGAACGACCACGTTGAACTGCCCGCCGGTGGAGTGGCCGAACTCGGCGCTGTACTGGTTTTGCAGCATCGAGAACTCGGCGACGGCCTCGTTGGGAACGCGAATGTTGGCGCCGGTGACGTCCTTGCGGTTGTTGTCCACGCCCTCGATGGTGAAGCTGTTCTGCCGCGGGCGCTGGCCGCCGACCGAAGGCCCTTCGCCAAGCCCGAGCCCGCCGCTCGAAGCCACGCCCGCGCTCAGCAGCGCCAGGTTGTAGACCCCGAGCGGGAGAGCGCTCACCGGATTGTAGACCGCCTCGTGAGAGGAGAAGGCGGCTCCGATCGTGGCCGTTGTGGTATCGATCTGCGCCGCGGCCTCGACCACCTCGACCTGGGTGGTGACGGCGCTGACCTGAAGCTCGATGTTCGCGGTGCTGGTGCGGTTGAGCGTGACGTTGACGTTCTCCAGCGTCGCCGAGGCGAAGCCCGGCGCGCCGGCGGTAACGCGGTAGCGGCCGACCGGGACGTTGTTGAAGCGGTAGATGCCCGAGGAATCGCTCTGGGCAGTGCGCTTGACGCCGGTGGCCACATTCTCGAGCTCGATGCTCGCTCCTGGAATGACGGCGCCGCTCGGGTCGCTGACCAAGCCGACCACGTTGCCGTCGGTGGCCTGGCTCCAGAGATGCGTCGTCACAGCGAGAAAGATTAGTGGGATCAAAAGGTTACGTCGTATCATTCGGTGTCTCCCAATGATTCGGGGCTGGCGAGCCGGCAGCGGCTTGCAAGCGGCGTCGCAGGGCCCGGCGAGGACGGCCAAAGGTCGCCTTCCTCGGTGTGCCGCCCGGACGCGAGCCGTCCGAATCGGCCGGAGCTGGCGTGCTCATTGCGGAAGCAACCTGAAGCTCCAGCACGTCGTTAACCAAACTGTCACTCTTTGGGCAACCCATGCTTTTTCAACAAACTGCCCCCAGGAGGCGGGCTTCTCCTATTCGAACTTTGGAAGTCGGCCTTTCGAGTTTTGGGGATTTTGGCGCACCCGTGGCCTCTCCGGCTCCGCCTGCCGGCCCGCAGTGCTATCCTGACGGAGAAGTCTCCATCTTGTCTCCGCCCATCCCGCATCGGATTTTCCGGCTCGGCCTGCTACGGGTTCTGTGGCTGGCTACGACCGTCGTGACGGCGTTTGCCGCGCAGGAACCCTCCATTCAGCCTGGGGCGGCGTCTTCGGCCACCGCGCCACGCCTGGTCCGGCCGCGCGCCGTCGAGCAGCCGGACCTCGTGGCCGGCGCTCCGCTTGAGCCGCTCAACGCCGCCCAACGCGCCGAATGGTGGGCCGAGCGGAGCCTGGGCTGGGAGAACTTTGCTGCCGGCATCGCCAAAGGCGCCGTGCGAACCTGGTGGCTGACCGGCCCGCAGGCATGGGGCGCAAGCTGGGAGGGATTCGGCAAGCGCGTTGGGACGCGCCAGGCCGAAACGTTCCTCTCGCACGGCGTCGAGGCCGCACTCGGCGCCGTCTGGGACGAGGATCCCCGGTACTTCCGCTCCGGCCGGCAAGACGCCGGCGGCCGGCTGCGCCACGCGGTTGTGTCCGCCTTCCTGGCCTACGACAGCCGGGGGAACCGCAAGGTGGCGCTGGCGCGGGGCCTGGGCATCGTGAGCGCCAAGCTCGTGTCGCATTCCTGGAGGCCTGAGGCCAACTGGTGGCAGTTCAGCGTTGAGCCCCTGGGCACGGGCTTTGCCGGCCGCATCACGGCGAATCTGTTCCGGGAGTTCATGCCCGACCTGAAGCAGAAGCTGTTTCGCAGAAAGAACGAGTGATGCCGCTACGCTTTCTCGAAGGTCCCTATCTGCGCGATTTGCTCGATCAGCCCGCTGCGGTTCACGCCGCCGCGGCCGGCTTGCGGGGCTGCGGGCAGCAAGGGCGCATCCTGGAACTTGCCGCGCCGCCGGACCGGCGCATCGTGCTCACCGGGATGGGGTCCTCTCTTTACGCTCTCCATCCGTTGCGGGTCGCGCTGGGACGCGGGGGCCGCGCAGCGCTGATGGCGGAAACTTCGGAACTGCTGCTGTGCGCCCCCCAAGCCCTCGTCGGCTCGCTCCTCGTCGTCGTTTCGCAATCCGGCCGGAGCGCGGAGATCGTCCGCCTCGCAGAGGCGCGGCCCGAGCGATGCTCCCTCATCGCCGTCACCAACACGCCGGGCTCGCCTCTGGCCGAGGCGGCCGACCTGTGCCTGTGGATGAGGGCCGGCGAGGAGTTCTCAGTCGCCTCGAAAAGCTATGTGGCGAGCCTGGCGGTCCTCGCCTGGCTCGGCGAGCTGTTGAGCGGCGGCCGCGGCGAGGAGGCTCTGGAGGCCATCGAGGCGGCCGTGCCGTGGATGCACGACTACCTGAGCCGGTGGCGAGACCACGCCTCGTCGCTGGCGGCGCGCCTGGAGGGCGTGCGCCATCTGTTCCTGACCGGTCGCGCCGCATCGCTGGCGGCGGCCTTGACCGGCGGATTGATCATCAAGGAAGCGGCGCATTTTGCGGCCGAGGGCATGAGCAGCGCGGCATTCCGCCACGGCCCGC
>ENA-ORXB01003590-ORXB01003590.1-sediment-metagenome-genome-assembly--contig:-NODE-3590-length-10474-cov-3.717515_pt1 | contig 10474 bp, 9 predicted proteins | sample MGYA00237863_ERZ511475 | MGnify/ENA primary metagenome ERZ511475 (study PRJEB26305, sample SAMN06343858) | sediment metagenome | isolation source: hot spring sediment | place: Canada: British Columbia...
TTCATAACCGCGTCCATTAACCCTTGCCTTCTGTGCAGTACCAGTCTTACCCCCAACACTGTAGTTTGGAACTTTCGCCTGTGTGCCCGTGCCATCTAAAACCGCTTTCTCAAGAATTTCTCTTATCTGTGCGCAGGTTCTGGGGTCTAAAATTCTTTCTTCTGGTTTGGGTTCGCTAGTAGATGTAAGCTTTTCCCTCTTGCCTTTTGCATCAATTAACAAATGCGGCTTAATTGGTACCCCGTCGTTCGCTATGATTGCATATGCCTTTGTCATAGCTAGCTGGGTCGTGCATATACCCTGGCCAAATGGTATATTAGCCATGGCCACTTTTGACCATCTATCTGCTTGTGGATAGTATCCTTCTGCTTCGCCTGGAAAATCAATACCAGATTTCTTGTTAAAACCAAATTTCCCCAAGTACTTCACGATTTTACTTTGCCCTAACAACATGCCAACCTTTACAATTCCAACGTTGCTTGATTGCTGCAAAATCTGCGAAAACGAAAAATTCCTTGCTGGCCTTGCGTGAGCCTCTTTAATCGTCTTGGACCCAACCCTTATAACTGGCTCTAAGAAAAATGTTGTTGATGGACTGCACAACCCTTCTTCAAGTGCTGCTGCTGCAATAACCGTTTTCATGGTAGAGCCAGGTTCATAAAGGTCAGTTACCGCTCTATTTCTCTGATTGTCATCGGTGATTGAGTCCAGATTGTTCGGATCGTAGTTTGGTATATTGGCCATAGCATATATCTCCCCACTCTCCGGGTTCATAACGATAACGCTACCTGCTTTGGCCTTGTATTTCTTTACAGCTTTCTTAAGCTCTACCTCAGCTTTATACTGTATATTTTGATCAATGGTTAGAATTATGTCAGCCCCATCTACAGGCTTATAAGAACTCATGATACTTCTTGGAATGGGACGGCCACGCGCATCTCTCTCAGCCACAATCCTGCCAGGCTTGCCATAGAGAAGTTTATTGTAAAAAAGCTCAATCCCGCTAAGCCCTTGATTATCCATCCCTGAAAACCCCACGATATGGGAGCAAGTCCTGCCAAATGGATAGAAGCGCTTACTCTCCTTTAAAAAGCCAATCCCCTTGATTTTATTATCCTTAACAAGTTTCTTAACTTTCCTTGCGGTAGCAGGATCAACCTTTCGAGCAATATAGGCAAAATTTGCCTGATTGGTCAATTTATTTAATATATCACGCTCATCCACTTTAAGTACTGGAGCCACAATTTTAGCGAATTTTTCCCGATCTTCCACAAGGTAGGGCGTTGCATAAATGGTGTCCAAAACAGTGTTAACAGCAAGCTCGCTACCATTGCGATCGCGAATAATGCCTCGATTTGGCGGAATTTTGATTGAGCAAAGCCTTTGTTGTTCGGCTTCTTTGTTATATTTAGCGGCTGAGATAGCCTGGATGTAAAAAAGGCGTATTGATATACATAGGAAGCCGACAAGGATAATGGATAGTAAAGCGGCTACCCGTCTCTTAATACTATAGCTCCTATCCACGAGCCTCAACTCTTTACTAGCGTGCTACGGCAAAATCGCCTAATTTTTCAATGCCAGTATATTCTGTTCTTCTAGCTGCTCTGATTTCCTTACTTGAAGACGATTTACTATTTGATGCTATTCCTTGATAATCTCTATCTCTAATAAGCTTGCTTACTTTAGAGCTATCGCTGCTTATCTGAAGATATGATACCTTTGGGACATTTACCATCAAGAGTTTAGTCGTAGCAATTTTTTCAATCCTTTGAGGCGACTCAAGTCTTGCCTTTAGCGCGAGTAACCTATCGTGCTCCTGCTGCGCTAATTGAATGTCTCTTTTGATTGATTCAATCTCGTAACCCTGCTGAGCTATAAGAGCCTGCTGTGCTGTATTAATCATGGCGCCAATTGTTAATATGGAAACAGATAAAATGAACAATGGGAATGGGATTGTTGGCAGATATATAAGGCGATTTCTCTTTGCCTCAACTACCCTTAATTTCTTTCCGGTCCTCGGTTGTTCCCTGTACCGCTCCCTTTGTTTTGGTGCTGTCTTTTTTGCCGCTTGTATTGTTACCACCTCTTATAATCTCTCAGCTGCTCTTAATCGGGCACTCTCTGCCCTCGGATTCTGCGCTATCTCATTAGGAGACGGTCTTACAACTTTACGCGTTACAATCTTTAATTGTGCTTTACGGCCACACCGACAGACAGGTAAACCTGGTGGACACACGCAGCCACCAGAAAGGTCTTTCAACACAGTCTTTGCCACCCTGTCCTCAAGTGAATGGTATGAGATTATGACAATTCGTCCTCCAGGCCTCAGCCACTTAACAGCATCTCGAAAACTCTTATCAAGAATCTCAATTTCTTTATTTACCTCTATTCGTATGGCCTGGAAAGTTTGCCTAGCTGGGTGTCCGCCACGGCGCCTAGCAGGCGCCGGTATTGCTTTTTTAATGATATCTACCAGCTCAAACGTTGTTCTTATTGGATGAACTTGCCTCGACTTTACAATTAAAGAAGCAATTCTGCTTGCCCAGCGTTCTTCGCCATAATCTTTGATAATCCGCGCAAGCTCGTCTTTTGAATAAGTGTTTACAACTTGAGCTGCCGTTAAATCCTGGCTCTGGTCCATGCGCATGTCAAGCGGCGCATCAAACCGAAAGCTAAAACCTCTTTCGGCGCGGTCAAAGTGAATCGAGGAAACGCCCAGATCAAATAAAATTCCATCTACTGCATAAAGCCCTGCCTTAGTTAAAATTCTATCTAAATCCTTAAAGTTACCTTTAACTAAAGAATAATTTTGCTGGCTGAAGCGTGCTAATTTGATCCTTGCTGCATCCAGTGCTACATCATCTACATCGATTCCTAGTAAGAAACCTTCCGGCGTTATTAAATCTAGTATTGCTTCTGCATGTCCTGCCCCGCCCAAAGTGCAGTCTACAATTGTGCTACCGCGAGTGCTACGAATGTACTTCAATACTTCAGCCAGCAAAACTGGTTCATGAAGATATTCCATTTTTATGGCCTATGCGCCAATTCTGCAATTCTTTCAGCAATTTCAGCTGCTTGTTCGGCGCTTGCAATATTCTTTTCGTATCTCTCCCTTGACCAGATTTCTAACTTATTTGCAACGCCAATAATAACGATATCTTTTTCAAGACCTGCATAATCTCGAAGGTGTTGAGGTATTGAAACCCGTCCTTGTCGGCTTACCTCTCCCTCGACAGCACTTCCAAAGAGAAATCTTTGATAACTTCTCACATCTGCTCTTGTTATAGGAAGAGCATCCATTTTATTGACCATTTCAAACCAGTCTTGTTTCCTATAAATAAGAAGACAGTTATCAAAAGACTTAGTTATGAAGAGCCCATCTGCAAGCGCTTCTCTAAATTTTGCAGGAAGTATAACCCTCCCCTTTTCGTCTAGTGAATGATAGTGCTCTCCAAAAAACAATTTGCGTCCCCTTGGTATTTAATCTGTTATCCACTTTACTCCACTTTGTTCCACTCTGCAACTATTTTTCTCCAAAAATTATAACTTTCCTTCTTATTTTTGAAAAATATTTTGCATGGCTGGCGTATCTCAGCAAGCGCATCCTAAACAAATAAAGGGATCTTCAAATGATCCCTCTTTATTGCTGCCAATGCCAAGGAATAATGTATGAGTTAGCAAGAACTTGTTCGCAGAGAACAGTGCTGCCGCTAGATAAGATCAAGCTTTGAGGCAATATCAGCCAAGGTAACAGTGCCAACCAACCGCCCTTCTGATACAACCGGCAGCTTGGTTAGTTTGTGCCTGTCCATAATTGATATAAGTTCAAGGATGTCCATACGTGGATGCGTTACAGGAGGTCTATGATTCATAAACTCCCATACAAACATTTGGGTGGGAGTGAAACCTTGGGCAACTACGCCATAGAGAATATCGGCATCAGTGATAACTCCAAGCAATTTTTCTTCATGCGTAACAAATAGCGAGGTAGTACCCTTTTGCAGCATTATAGCAGCTGCTTCTGCGATAGTTGCAGAAGGGCTTATAGTAGCAAGGTAAGAAACCATCACATCTTGGACAAACATAGAACCCCTCTTTCTAAACTCTTCTTGGCGCTTAAGAAATGGTAATATTTGTAAAATATATCGGCGCTTAAGTTACCTCCCTCAAGCTAATTCTAATTGGTGCCGTTCTTGAAAGATTGCCTGTCCCCCGTCTAATCTTTGCTATGCTGCTGCCTGCATGCCAAATCTGTTGCGATGCACTTTTTCTGGCACGAATTCTCCCTCTCTGTGGGGAGATTTTTGCTCTGCTGGATGACCAACTGCTATTATGCAACAAATGCCGTAGTTACTGGGTATTCCCAGCAGCTCTCTTAGATACACCTCAGCATCCATAGCGTTATGGTTCATGCCTCTTACTTGTATCCATGAACTACCAAGCCCCATTTTTGCAGCAGCTAAGTTGATATGTTCTGCAGCAACTGAAGCATCCTCAATCCAAGCATTTGACGCATTTTTATCAGATAGCACAACAATATTAATAGGTGCCATGGCAGCTTGCGATGAATAAGGCGTTAGATTACCAAGCTCTTTTTTAAAGTTTTCGTCGTCAACAACAATAAATTCCCAAGACCTTTTCCCCCATGCTGATGGTGCATACATAGCAGCTAGAAGCAAATCGCGTATTTCGCTCTCGCTAATTCTTTCATTGGTAAATTTTCTAATTGTGCGTCTCATCCGCATTGACTCCATCGCCATAGCCAATCCTCCTCGTACACATTAACGATTCTCCAATGGTTGTTACCATAGGACATTAAATATAAACACACACAGAACCAATAGATGTTCTTATTTTTGCAGCCCTATGCAGCACTATGAAAGAGATTACTCTTACCCCTTAGTTGCAATGTGTATTGCAATAGCGCCGCCTAGCAGAATTTTATACGTAGCATCTGCCCAGCCAGCCTCTTTCATCATGCAAGCAAGCTCTTTTTTGGAAGGAAATATCTGCGTGCTATCAGACAGGTATTTATAGGCTTGATAATTGTTGGAGGCAATTCTGCCAATCGTAGGAACAACCAATGTGAGATATATGCGGTGGGGGATTTTCAGAAACAAACAATCCGGCATGCTTGATTCTAGGCAAACAAGCCTACCTCCAGAGCGAGTCACACGGCAAAATTCCTGAAGGACCGCCTTATAATCTGGAGTGTTTCGAAGGCCAAAGCCAATGGTTACTGCATCAAATTTATTATCTTCAAATGGAAGGTTATCAACAGAGGCCATAACAAAGCTTACATGGCTGTTTAAGCCAAACTTAGCAGCCTTTTCTCGGGCAATAAAAAGCATGTCTTCACTAAAATCAACCCCTATCACCTTAGAACCAGTTACAGAATTAACAGCAAACGCAAGGTCACCAGTTCCTGTGCAGGCATCAAGAACCAATGAGTTTTTACCTGCCCCGGTTGCTCTAGCAGTAATCCTCCGCCACCTTTGGTCCAAGCCAAATGTCAAGAGCCGATTAACAAGGTCATAGCGCTCTGCTACAACATCAAACATGCTTCTTACTTTATCAGGCGGTTTTATAGCTTTTTTCGCATTGTTTTTATTAGTTTTGTTCATAGGTTCTAATATAACAGGGTTCGGGTTCCAGGGATAGACCCTGGTCCCTGGACCATATCTTTTGCCCGTCCCTGGTCTCCCGTCTCCGGTTAGGCTCCGAAGGAGCCTATAACAGCGGTCTACCGTCGGCGGTCGTTCTGCCTCAGATCTAGCCTCTGATTTCTGCCAGCCTCTCTGATAGCTGTGTGAATCTTTCCTGAACCCGGTTGTTTTTTACAGCTATAGCCAGCGCCTTTTTGCTCCCAACAATTATAACTAGTCTTTTACCTCTTGTTATAGCTGTATATAAAAGATTTCTCTGCAACATCATGTAGTGCTGTGTGTGGAATGGAATTATAACAACTGGAAACTCGCTGCCCTGTGACTTATGAATCGAACAAGCATATGCCAAGATAAGATCATCAAGATCAGAGTAATCGTAAACCACAAGCCTGCCATCAAAATTTACCCTTACCTCTCGTTCAATTTGATCAATTGAAAGTATTCTGCCGATGTCCCCATTGTAAACATCAAGGTCATAGTTATTGCGAATTTGCATTACCCTATCGCCTTTGCGAAAAATCCGATTGCCGCGCATCAGCGATTCTTTGGACGGATTTATAATATCCTGCAGAACTTTATTTAGATTAGCAGCGCCAATCAAGCCCATATGCATGGGTGTAAGAACTTGAATGTCATCAACAGAGAATCTGAAGCGCCCTGGAACCCACTTCGTAACCAGCAGCTTTATGGTATTTAAAATATCCTCTGGGTCCTCCCTCTCGAAGAAGTGAAAGTCGCCTTGCCCAGATTTTGACCGTGTATATGGCATCTGTCCTGAATTTATACGATGTGCGTTTACAACAACCAAACTTTCTTTAGCTTGCCTGAATATTTCATTTAAACAAACAACCTCCAGACAATCGGATGATATTATGTCCTTCAGTACATTTCCTGGTCCTACAGACGGAAGCTGGTCAACATCACCAACCAAAATCACTCGAGCCGCTGGAGGTACAGCCTTTAGCAAGTTATAGAAAAGCACAATATCAATCATAGAAACTTCGTCTAGAATCAGCACGTCTACTTCCAGAGGGTTTTCTTCGTTTACTTCAAACTTCATGGTTTTTGGGCTAAAGCTTAAAAGACGATGAATGGTTTTTGCCTCCATGCCCGTAGCCTCGCTAAGCCTTTTGGCTGCCCGCCCTGTTGGAGCTGCTAATAGAACTTGCTTGCCCTTAGCTTTTAGTATCTGGATAATTCCTTTTATTAGCGTTGTTTTTCCTGTTCCTGGTCCGCCTGTTACAACCATCATCTTACTAGAGATAGCGCATCGAATTGCATCTTTCTGCCTAGCTGCAAGTTTGATGCCATGTTTTTGCTCAAACCACGCAATTGCCTTTTCGACGTCAATTTCGAGAGTTTCTGCTTTATATGACAAGAGCTCTTTAATTTTTCTAACCACTCCCGTCTCGCAGGCATGAAGCGAGCGCAAATACACTAGCTCATCGGGCACAGAACTATCTTGTAAATCAAAGATAAGCTGCTCGTAATTTTCATTTTCTGCAGGGACTCCATATCCTGCCTCCACAGCTATTAAGCCCTGTTTCAGCAGAGAATCAATTGCCATGTTGACAAGCGACTCATCAATTTCAAGGATTTTTGTCGCGCGCTCAACAAGCATTTTCCTTGGATAGCAAACATGCCCCTCATCCCCAATCTCACCAAGTACATGAAGCACACCGGCCTCCGCTCTTCTTGGTGATGTAAGCTCTATGCCTAGGTTTGCTGCTATCTTATCAGCCGTTTTAAAGCCTATCCCAAATATATCAACTGCAAGGCGATAGGGATTTTCGCTTACAATGTCTATAGATTGATTTCCGTACTGCTTGTAGATCTTGATGGCATAGGTTGTTGTTACGCCATGTGATTGCAGAAAAAGCATAACTTCTTTTATCTCTTTCTGCTCTTGCCAAGCCTTGCAGATGCGCTCAACACGAATCTTCCCTATTCCCTCAACCTCAGTTAACCTCTCTGGCTGCTTTTCAATAATCTCTAATGTCTCAAGTCCAAAGCACTTCACCATACGCGATGCCATGACAGGGCCTATGCCCTTTATTAAGCCAGAGCCCAGATACTTCTCTATTCCTACAAGTGTTGCTGGCTTAACAGTTGTATATGACTCAACCTTGAACTGCTCGCCGTATTTGCGGTCACTTACCCAAAACCCTCTAAGTCTAACACTCTCCCCTGGTTGAACGCCTAAGAGATTTCCCACTGCAGTTACAAGATCGCGCTGGCCTCGTACACTAAGACGCACAACGCTCCAGCCATTTTCCTCGTTTACATAGACAAAATGCTCAACAATTCCTTCCAGTGTTGAGATTTTATCGCTAACTAAAGAGCCGCGCCCTAAATTATTAAGCTTTCCAAATGACATTTGATCATGGCTCATTTGTTTACCAGCCGCCAATCTCCTGCATTCCAAAGCGGTCCCTCGAGAGATATATTATCTTGTATCCCTCTTACCCTCTTATCGTAAGCTAAAAGCTGCTGATGCCGATAAAGGGGAATGATAACTAAATCATCGCTTAATTTATCCTGTATATTGCGGATATGCCAGCTTTTCTCATCCTCAAAAATCATGTGGTCAATTTTTTTAAGTACATCTAGTAATTCACTATCTGTATAGCTGTAATAGGACCAATTACCTGATGTGGTTTGATCTTCAGTAAAAAGAAAGCTTAATCTTGGCTGCGGTGATCCAAGCCATGCCCACATAGCAATTTCATAATTTCTGCTTGGAAGCCATATATTAAATAGCTTTTTCGCATCTGTATTTTTTATCCGCAGCTTAATTCCAACCATCTCAAAATTATCTTTTATTATGCGCTCAACTCTCTCTCTTGTTTTGTCCCCTGCTGTTGTAGTTATAGTAACTTCAAGTGGCTTACCGTCTTTGGCAAAAATTCCACCTACATCGGCTCTGTAACCAGCTTTTCGCAAATATTCTCTAGCTGTCTTGATATCCAGACGGTATTTTCCCCAGGCCGGTGTGTAGAAAGGTTTTTGCTCAGGCATAATAACGCTATCTAAAACCTGCTCATTACCAATTGCCGCAGCCGCTATACTCTTCCTATCAATTGTATATGCAATAGCTTTTCGTATGTTAATATCCGCCAATACTGGATTTGCCAGATTTATGGCAAGCTGCTCCCACACCATACTTGGGCTTATCTCAATTTGCTTGCCCTTGATTTTTTTCAGCTTTTCAACCGTCTCAAGTTGAAAGGGAGGAAAAATTACATCAAGTTCGCCCTTTGCAAAACAAGATAGCTGTTTGTTTATATCTGGAATGAACTTGAAAGTGATATCTTTAATATATGGCTTTCTTCCCCAAAACCGCTTGTTTGCAGTAATTACAAGGCTGTCTCCATGCTTCCATGATTTGAACTGGTATGGGCCGCTCGCAAATGGAAGGATATCATTAATTGCTTCGTTGAAATTCTGATTTTCAAGTAAATGCTTGGGTAGTACTGGATTCATAACCGAGAAAAGGTCTTTATAATTTGCATAGGGTTCTTTGAAAACTATCCTAACAGTTTTTTTATAAGGGGTGTCAATGCGCTCAATCTTATCATATCCGGAACGATCAGCAATTTTATACCTTCCATCCATAATCACTTGCCAAGTAAACTTTATATCGTCTGCTGTGATTGGAGTGCCATCACTCCAGACAGCATTTTCTCTGATGTTGTATATAACAGTAAGCGGATTTTCTGTTACAAGCCCATTTTCAAGCGTAGGCACCTGTTCCGCGATTCGCGGCACATATCTTAGGTCTGGAGTTACAGCTAGCAATCCCCAAAGGATATTTGATGTTACAATTTTTGTTGCCATGGGTGTTTCGTTGGAAAGATATGGATTGAGGGTTTTTGGCTCTTGGCTTAAACCAATTGTAATATCATTTGCGCTGGTCGGCTTTTTAAAACCAGTAATGACATTCTTAGAAATGATAATGATTGTCAGTAAATTCTGCTTAATGCCCGGATAGGAAAAATAAGCTACGGTAGCCGCCAACGTAAGTATTATAACCAAAACAAGCAAATAGTGCCTTGATAGTTTAACCATCCCTGGCTCTCCTAAGAACAAGTGATATTAGCTGGATTATAGCTTCTGATTAAGCAAGGTAGAAGTGTATCCACATTAAAAAGCGCCCAAACGGGCGCTTTTGCTTCTCAATTCACCAATATAATAAATAAGTTAGACTTACAGTCCGCCTCTTTGGCTTACATAATATAGAATTAGCGAAGTTATACCAAAACCAGAGGCCAAGCCAACTGTTATGCGATTTAAATTCTTTTCAATTATGCTAGTTCCAGAAAAAGTTGTTGGTAGAGCACCGCCAAATGCACTTGACAGACCTGTGCCCCTTCCAGAATGAAGCAAAATAGCAATAATCAACCCTATTGCTAAAATCACATGTAAGATTTCAAGAACAATAATCATGTCAATCTCCTTACGGGACATCTCTAATTTATGACAGTAGAATGATAACACATGCCCGACTAACTAGGCAAATTTGTCTCCAGTCCCCCGTCCTTTATTACAGCGGTTGGCGGTCTGTGGTTGGTGGTCATTCATTTGCCACTCAATCAATGATTTGCCGGTCATCTCCGATGGTTGCTTGATATGCATAACATCTAGAATAGTTGGTGCTACATCAGCAAGGATTCCGTCATTTCTTAGTTTAAAATGGTCACTTACAATCGCATAAAATGGCACTCTATTTGTTGTGTGCGCAGTAAAAGGCTGATGATGAGCAAAATCTATCATTTTATCAGCATTGCCGTGGTCAGCAGTTATAAAAA
>ENA-ORXB01003595-ORXB01003595.1-sediment-metagenome-genome-assembly--contig:-NODE-3595-length-10452-cov-2.976867_pt1 | contig 10452 bp, 7 predicted proteins | sample MGYA00237863_ERZ511475 | MGnify/ENA primary metagenome ERZ511475 (study PRJEB26305, sample SAMN06343858) | sediment metagenome | isolation source: hot spring sediment | place: Canada: British Columbia...
CTGGGTGCCGCGCATCACCACGTCAATCCGGTCATCAATGATGTCGTGCGGGTTGTTCAGAAACCTCCGGCCCAGCGTGAGGAAGCCCAGGGCGGCCAGCGCCGACCGGTCCGGTGCCTTGAGCTGCTCGAGCACCTGGGGATCGTCCACGATAACGAAGGACACCACCTGTTCGTTCTTGGCCGAGGGCGCCCGAATGCCCGCCTCGACAATTCTTCGCAAGTCTTCTCTGCTTACCGGGGCATCCGTAAACCCTTCTCGGTAGCTATGCCGTTTCTGAATTGCCTCGAACAGTTCCATAGCCTCGCCTCTGCTGCTGGTTGGTCGGATCACCGCTGGTTAGCCAGATCGCCGCCGGCCAGTCAGATCACTGCGGGCAACCCGGGCTGATCGGAAAACGTCGGCGGCAACAAACACGTGGCTGACTTGCTGCGTGGCGGGCCGCTACTGGATGACGGCCATGATTTCGCTTTCGTCGAGGATGAGCAGTTTCTGGCCATCCACGACGACCTCGGTTCCGGCCCAGCGGCCATACAGCACCTTGTCGCCTTCGCTGACTTGGTGAGCCGCCCGCGTCCCGTCGGCCAGTAGCCGGCCGTCGCCCACCGAGAGCACCCGGCCCTGTTGGGGTCTATCCTGGGCGACGTCGGGCAGAACGATACCGCCGGCGGTGACGGTCTCCGAATCCAGCGGTTTGACTACTACCTTGTCGCCGATGGGTACCAGTTTCATCATGTTCCTCCTGCCGCCAAAGCTCGGGCACTCCGAGCTACCCCACCGCAATGGGGATAAAAGCGGACGATATGCCGATTTTCCCACGCTGCGGCGCAAAAGGCAAGCGTTCGGCCGGCCCGGCGCGGCGGCGCTGCCGACGAGTGGGAGCGTTTGTGACGGTTGTTGGACTTGCGCCGGCAGTTGGCTTATCACATCAACCAAGTTGGCTTATCATATCAACCAAGTCTGCGCCGCTGCGACGGCGGCAGCACTTTGCCCAAGTGTGCAAATGCTGTGCAACCGCTGTGCAACTACATTGCGGCTGGCAGCGTCTGTGCGCGAGCCGTGCCACCCAGCCCACTCGCCAGGCGCGGAATTCCGCGCCGTTGATGTAGAAAGTTGGAGAGTCGATCATGTATCAGCTCTGCTGCCTTGCTACGATGTTGCTTGCAGGCTCAACCGCTTCCGGGCAGTCGCAAGCGCCTGACCAAAATCCACCAGCAGCTTACCTACAGGCGCCAGGGTCTGCCCGACAGCCGGACCAGCAGCATGCCAGGCCCCACGCGCCTGCGCCAGTTCGCACCGAGCACTCTCAGCCCAGCGCGTTTGCAAAACGGCTGCACTTTTCCGGCATTTATCCGCATCTGGCCACCTTCAACGACGCCGGCGAGTGCGGCACAGGGGCGGTTGTGCCCTGGGCAGGACGTTTGTGGGTCATCAGCTACGGGCAGCACTATCCGCGCGGCTCGGCCGACAAACTGTACGAAATCGACGACCAACTGAACGTAACCATCCGGCCGGAAAGCATCGGCGGCACCCCAGCCAACCGGATGATCCATCGGGAGTCGAACCAGTTGTTCATCGGGCCGTATGCAATCGACCAACAGCGGCGCGTGCGGGCGATTCCTTACTCGGTCATGCCCGGCCGCCACACCGCCACCATGCGCCATCTGACCGACCCGGCCAACCGCGTGTACTACGCTACCATGGAAGAAGGCTTTTACGAGGTGGACGTCCACACCTTGGCGGTCAGGGTGCTGTATCCCGACGCCAATGCCGACAAAGGCGGTCACGCCGGGGCGCTGCTGCCGGGCTATCACGGCAAAGGGGCGTACGCGGGGCAAGGCGTGGTCGTTTATGCCAACAACGGGGAATACGGCGCGGCCGGAAAACCGCTTGACACCCCGTCGGGCTGCCTGGCCGAGTGGGACGGCAAGCAGTGGACCATCGTCCGCCGGAACCAGTTTTGCGAGGTGACCGGGCCGGGCGGCATCTACGGCAACAGCAATCCCGAAACCGATCCCATCTGGAGCATCGGCTGGGACCACCGCTCGTTGATACTGATGTTACGCGACCGGGGCAAGTGGCACTCGTTCCGCTTGCCCAAGGCTTCGCATAGCTATGACGGAACGCACGGCTGGTACACCGAATGGCCGCGCATCCGCGACATCGGACCCGACGGGGCGGCGGATCTGCTGATGACCATGCACGGCATGTTCTGGCGCTTTCCCCAAGGTTTTTCGGCGGACAACACCGCCGGCATACGGCCGCGGTCGAGTTATTTGAAGATCATCGGCGATTTCTGCCGGTGGCACGATCGGGTGGTGTTCGGCTGCGACGACGCCGCCCGCTCCGAATTCCAAAACGTACGCAAACTCAAAGGCGGTGCCGCGGCGGCCGGCCAGTCGCAATCGAACCTGTGGTTCCTCCAGCCGGAGCAGATCGACCGGCTGGGGCCGGTCATCGGGCGCGGGGCGGTGTGGATCCGCCAGCAGGTCAAAACCGGCCAGCCTTCCGAACCGTACTTGTTCGCCGGATTCCAGCGCCGCGCGGCCCATTTGCTGCACAGCCAGTCGGAGCCTGTAACCTTCGTGTTCGAGGTAGACCGAGCCGGCCAGGGGCGCTGGGAGGTGCTGCGAAAGGAGATTGTCGGCCCAGAAGGCTATCGGTGGATCGACTTCCCACCGCAAGAGCAAGGCGAGTGGATTCGCGTCTCGACCGACCGCGACTGTAGCCAGGCCACCGTTCAATTCCATTATGCGAATGTGGATACGCGCCAATCCGTTTCGGATCCGCTGTTTGCTGGGTTGGCTCGTCCAGGCCGGTCGGAAGTCCTCGGCGGACTGGTTCGTTGTCTGGGCAACAACCAGCGCAGGCTGGGGCTTGCTGCAACGCGCATCAAAGGGAAGCACAGCGAAGACGTAGGCTACTACGAGCTGGACGAGCAGATCGAGCTGCGCCGCGTGGAAAACCCGAACGCCCATGCCGCGCTGAAGCAAGCCGTGCCAATCCCCAAGGGTTTCCTGACGGTTGACCAGGCCTCGGCAATCTGCGTGGACGACGCCGGCCGACGATGGCGGCTTCCCAAAGGCGATGCGGCGTTCGACGAGCTGACTGGCCTCGGGCTGATGCGCATCGCCCGCGAAGTCGTCACCGAACGCGATCTTTTCAACTGCCACGGTACGTTCTATGAACTACCGGCGGAAAATGCCGGCGGTTTCGCCAGAGTACGGCCGGTCGCCACCCATAATCGGCTGATCGTCGATTACTGTTCGTACCGGGGCTTGGTGGTGCTGACGGGCATAGACCCTGCCGACGCAACGGACAACAGGCACATCATACGATCAGATGACGGCAACGCCGCCGTGTGGGTAGGGGTGGTCGATGGCCTGTGGAAGTTGGGAAAGCCGGTCGGGCAGGGCGGCCCCTGGAAAGACACTCCCATCAAAGCCGGCGTGCCTTCGGACCCGTATTTGATGACCGGCTATGACCGGAAAACCCTATCATTGTCGCACAACGCCGACAAACCTGTGAACATCACCCTGGAAGTGGATATCCACGGAGACGGCCTGTGGGCCAAGTACCGCACGTTCCAGGTGCCGCCAGTAGAAACGATCCGGTACGATTTCCCGCCGGCGTTCCAGGCGTACTGGATTCGTGCAACCTGCGATGTCGATTGCACCGCTACCGTGCAGTTGACCTATCGTTGAGGCCAACGCCGGCTTTGCGTTGGCTAGCGTCCGCAACCCCATCTGGCTGCGGCTCGTCGCCGCTGCGATTGTGACAAGCTGGTAGGGGCAGGGTCAAAAGATACGCGCGGCTTCCAGAACTCACCACGAGGCACTCCGGATTGAAACCGGCTTTGGCGGCTGGTAAACGACCGCGCTATTTCAGCAGGCGCTCGACGCTCTCGATCAGCCGATCCATGGCAAATGGCTTGCGGATGTAGTCGTCCACGCCCAGCATTTCGGCATAAGCCTTGTGGCGGCTACCCTCGTTGGCGGTAATCATGATTATTCGGGTAGGAATGGGGCGGGTGCGACGCAGCCGTTCCAACACCAGAAAACCGCTGCGCTTGGGCATCATCATGTCCAGGATTACCAGGTCCGGGTCTTCGCGCTCTGCCATCACCAGCCCCTGGTTGCCGTCGCGAGCCACAAGTATTTCGTAGCCCAGGGCTTCCAGCGCGATTCGCATCGACTCGACTATCTCGCGGTCGTCGTCGACCAGCAGAATCCGCTTGCCTTTAGGTTGAGGCTGTGCCGGTTGCTGCGCCGACGGCTGCGGTGGAACACTCGACTGGGACATGTCTTTATTCCCCACTGGCACATCTCGGTGCGAAGGTGCTGTTGCCGAACTGGATCTGGCTGCCGCAGACTGTGTGGCAACGTGATATGAACTTTCCCCCGTGCACCGAGTGATGTTCTGGTGTGCTACAGGTTATCCCGCAACGGTGATGTCTGTTGATCGGGCGGCACCGACCGCTGCTCGGTGCCCCCGGCTATTGCCCTTCGCGACTTAATGGTGGGACGCGCCCTGCCGCGTCTTCCCGCGCACCAGATAAGCGCTATTACTTCACTCTTCTGTCTAACCCAAAAACATCTTTTTTGCAAGGGCGACAGCCTTGATCCCGTTTACCGCTTTCGCCGGTGCGGCAAACGGCGTTATGCTTTGCGCGGGCTGAAGTGACACGTTTTTTCTGCGCAAACGCCCCACTGCTGCCCGCGCGGGGTGTAACGCGCCGCACGAGCCGACCGCAGCGAATGCCTTTTCTGGGCCGTGGACCGCAGTTGCCGCTGCCGATCTCAATTGCCGACGATTCGGCCTCTTTCCAGTTGCACAACGCGCTGGGCAAAATCTGCTGCCCACTGCTGGTGGGTAACCAACAGCACTGTGCCACCGTCGCGGTTGAACTGCGAAAGCAGTCGGAGCACTTCTTCGCCGCTGCGCTGGTCGAGGTTGCCTGTAGGTTCGTCGGCCAGGATCAATGGCGGATTGTTGATCATCGCTCGTGCTATCGCCACCCGCTGGCGCTCCCCGGCGCTAAGTTCGCCGGGATAGTGTTTGATCCGTTCGGCCAAACCGCACTGTTCCAGAAGTTGCCTGGCGCGCTGGACGGCATCGGCCGAGCGGTCGGCCGGCGCGGCGGCAAGCACGTTTTCCAGTACGGTCAGATACGGCAGCAGGTGAAACATTTGAAAGACGAAGCCTACGCTGGCCGCGCGGTAATCTGCCAGTTCGGCCGCTGTGGCGGCCGACAGCTCTTTACCGTCGACTATCACACGCCCCTGTGTAGGTCGTCCCAATCCCCCGACGAGCATCAGCAAGGTCGACTTGCCGCTGCCGCTAGGGCCGCGCACGGCGACAAACTCCCCTTGGCCGATCCGCAGGCTGACGTCGGCCAGGGCGTACACCGGCCCGTCTGGTCGGTGGTAGACTTTGCTCACTCGATCAAGTTCGACAAACGCGGCACATTGCATGGTTGGACCCGAGCGAACTAGTCGGCTTCGAGGCACATGCGACGGGCACTGAAGCGCTGCTGCGAATTGTTCACGAAGAGCGACGTAGCACCACCGTACCGATCAGCAAAACGGCTAACACCGCCCCCGTGAGCACCAAACCGACGGTCAACCATAGCCGGTTCTGAAATGAACCAGCGTCTCCGTAGCAGCACACTCCAGGGAGCGAAGTGTGGCCGGAATGGTCGAGATTGCCGGTTGCCGGCGCAACGGCGGCGTCCTGGCAACACTGCGGAAGCTGCCCAGCCCTGGTGGTATTGTCCGGCAATGGTCCAGCAGCCAATGGCTCTGCGTGGCCGGCGGCCTGCTGGGCACCGTCACCTGTGAGCTTGGCGGATGGCCCGCCTTGCGCCGGATCGATCTCCATGTAGGCCACGTCGCGGCCGCGCGACTGTTCGCCTTGGTCAGCGGCCAGCGCGTCGGCGGTGGCTTCCCAGTCCCATCGCATAAGGAGGTCGAATCCTGGATTCTCGTCTTTTACCTGGCAGGAGCACGGCCCGGCCACGTACGCCAGGCAATCGGTAAGATTCTCTGCGGTGATCCCCTTGCCCACAAACGGCAGCAGCACCCGGCCGCGTCCGAATACCGGGAAGGCCATCGGCTCCTTCTGATATTGGTTCAGGTCTGGCTCGACACTTAGCAAGGTGCGCACCAGCCACGACTCGGCCGGATCGTCGCGAGAAACACTCAGCACCCCGGCTGTAAGTCGGGGCCGATTGCCGGCCGGGCGGTCAGGTTCTGCCGGAACCGCAGCCTCAGCTTGGTTCGCGGACGGCTCATCCGGCGACTGCTGGGGGATGGCTTTCGAGGCCGGCACCGCGGGCTGGGTTGGAAAGGATGGAACCAGAGCTGGGTCATCATCGTCGGTCAACAGGTCCGCCAGAATCTTGCCCGCCGCCACTGCCTCGGCCACCTCCTGGGCGGTCTTTGCGGCCTGCTCGGCCGCCTGCGTGTCGCTGCCGGAAAGCACGATCCAAACACAAGCATGTCCCTGGTGCAACAGTTCCCCCAATCGCTGCCGGGCAGGAGATTCGAACATCGCCCGTACAGTCGTGGGGTCGAGCTGTCCGGCAAACAGCTTCACTCCCCAGGGCGTGTAAACCAGATACATCGGCGACTTCCCGTCGCTGTGTTTGCGGAAATCGCTGGCCACGACCTTGGGCAACTGCCGCAGACCGTCTTCGCCCGAAGCGTCTATTTCCTGAAGCACGACATTGGCCGGTCGCTTGTCGTGCAGCATAGCCCGTATCGACTGGTTGACCTGCTCATCCTCCTGCCGGGGCTGGCCGTAGTGGAAGTAAAACACATAGCCAGGGGCAGCGGGCCAATTGTACATCGCGTAGCGATAGACCGGGGTCCGGCACGCCCAGCAGTCGGTTGTCTGCGTTGCCAAAAAAGCCAACAGTGTCAAAGCGCAACAAGCTATTTGCTGCCAAAGACCCCGCAATCGTCGGGAGACCGTATCCATTGACGTGTGCCTTTTTTCGGGCGTGCTGTGAGCAGATTGCAACTACCGATGTAGTATATCGTCTGGCCATCACAAGGCAACATATCACACCGGCGCGAGGCTTTGACGAACTCCGCGCCGCCTGTTGCACCAGCCAATATTTGCGCCGCCTTTTCCAGCAGCCGACAACAGTGGGAAGAAGTGGCAGCGGCCCGGCGCTTGACATCCGACGGCGTGCCTGCGCTAATAGTCGGCGCTTACCGCTTGCGTAGTTTCCTGCGCGTTATTGACCTACCTTTGTATTTGCTTAGAGGAGTTGGCCTATGTCGTGTTTCATTGCATGTCGCTTTACGCGTTTGGCGGCAATGCTGGTTTGTAGCGTTTTGTTGGCGGCTTTCGTCGTTCCGGTTGGGGCGGGCGAGGCCGCAGGCAAGTTTGTAGAGCTTTTCTCGGGCAAGGATTTCTCCGGTTGGCAGAATGCGGCGGGTGGGCCTCCGGGAGCAGGCTGGGTCATCGAAGATGGGGCGATGGTCCGCAAGAAACCGGCAGGCGACATCTGGACCAAGCAGCGATTCGGCAATTTCGTGCTCGAACTGGAGTACAAGACCAAGGGCAACAGCGGCGTGTTCATCCGCACCGACAACCCGCGCGACAACGTGCAGACCGGCATCGAAATCCAGATCGAACGTCCCGCCAAGAAACCCAACAAACACAGTTGCGGTGCGATCTACGACTGCCTGGCCCCCAGCAAAGACCCCAGCAAACCCGACCAGTGGAACCGGCTAGTAATCACCGCTGTGGACAACCGCATCACCGTAGAACTCAACGGCGAGAAAATCATCGACATGGATTTGGACAAGTGGGACCAGCCGGGCAAGAATCCCGATGGGACCAACAACAAGTTCCGCAACGCACTGAAGAACTTCAAGCGCGAAGGGCACATCGGCTTCCAGGACCACGGCGCCGAGGTGGCCTATCGCAACGTGAGAATCAAACAGTTGTAAGCTGTCGGGCGCCAAGCTTCGGACGACGCTGCCAGTATTGCTGGTTCGGATGCCGTAACGCCTGCCAACGATTCAGTTGCACTGACCGTTTCTTCGATGGTGCCGGCTGCGCGTACCGCATTGCGGAGGATGACTCGAATCACGCCGTCGGACCGCCGGGCGGAGCAAGTGCTTCTTGTAGCATGGGCTTATTGTTTCACCAGCGGCAAAGGGAGGGATGAAGTATGAGATTATTCTTGGTGGCTGCGGCGATTGTCTTAAGCGGCGGAATGGCCTTGGCCGAGCCGCTTCAGGACGTCAAAATCATTAACGATCGAGCGCCCAATTGCTCTTCGCTTCAGGCGATCTTCCAGTCGGTCACTCGCGGGTGCAACACCGACGACGAGAAGATGATCGCCATCTACAACCATCAGCGCTATGTGTACTATCACTACGCTTATCCGACCGAAGAAGGCGGTGTTTCTTCCTTGAAGCTGATTCATGCTTACGGTTGGGGATTGTGCGGCGGACTGCACACAGTGATGGCTTCGATCTGGGATGCGGCCGGTTACAAGTATCGCTACCGTGGCTGGAGCAGTCCCGGCCATACCACCGTAGAAGTGTTCTACGGCGATCGCTGGCACTGGCTGGATACATTCCTGAAGTTCTACTGCTGGACGCCCGATCCCAAAACGCCCGGCGGCCGCACCATCGCCTCGCAAGAGGACATCCGCGCCAATCCGGCTCTGGTTACCGAGCAGTTCGTGATGGACCAGACGCGCAAGGTATGGTTCCTCAAAGACGATCAACTGGCCTACGTTGGCGATCGGGTCAATTGGACCGCCATGCCGTTTCTGGTCTGCGGCGACGATATTCCCGGTTTGCTCTCCGGAGTGCGCAGCAGCAATAATGCCGGCAGCCCGCGCGGCTGGGGAGCGATAAAGTTCGACGATTCGAACTACTCCACGGCGGTGAATCTGGCCCCAGGGTACAGCCTGACGCTCGATTGGGCGCGCGTGCCCGACGCCTGGTATCACCGCGGCGCGAAACAGCATCCGCGGCACACTTGTGGCGACAAGGACATCCGCAACTGTCCGGCAATCGGACCGCTGCTGGAGCCGTATCTGAACCAGGGGCCGCGCTCGTGGGAGAACGGCACGCTGAGTTTCCGGCCGGATATGCGCAACAACGCTTTCCTTCGCAGCTTCAAGCACACCGAAAACCTCGCCTGGCAAAACGGCAAACTGACTCCGCAAGACCCCGCAAAACCTGCCGTGGCCGTGGTCGAAATGTCGTCGCCATACATAGCGGTGCTGACCAAAGCCGAAGCCGAAGGCGACGACGTGAAGATCGAGTACTCGGCCGACCAGAAGACCTGGAAGCCGACCCAGTCTGGGGCGAATATCGATGAGCTGAAAGGCAAGTACACTTACTGGGTGCGGTTCACCTTCACCAAGCCGGTGGCGCAGCTTGCCGTTGTCAGCATTGTGCAGCACAACCAAGAGGCCCTGCCGTACCTGGCGCCCGGCAAGAATACCATTACCGTCAGTGCTGCCAATCCGGCGGCGCTGGGCGGCAACCGGTTGGTGGTCACTTACGCCTATTGTCCGGGCTGGCGCAATGCTACGCCGGAGGAACTGTTCGATCGCGGGGCCGAGGTTGCCCGGGCGCACAGCGCCGAGTGGTCGGCACAGCCGGTAGTCGTGCAGAAGGTCATCGACAAGCTGCCGTGTACATTCGAGATCGTTGTGCCCACGCCCAAGGGCAAGCAACCGGTATATCCGCGGATGCTTTTCCTGCGGCGGGAAGTGCTAGCGCCGGGGCAAGAGCCGCTGCCGGTGCCGGCGCCGCGCCTCGACGTCGCCGCTGAGCCAGTGCGCGGCATCCTCGTCCGTGGGCTGCTGCGGGGTGCGGGGGATGACGGCGGAGACGTACACCGCGAGCCGGTCTCCGGCTTCCTCCAGGCGGCGGAGCCGGGGCGCGATCGCCTCAAACGGGGCGGTGCTCCTCCGCGACGCCACCAGCCCCCCGAAGGAGAGCATCTCCGCCGAGGCGATCAGCGCGCCCGCGTCCCCGTCCTGAAGCTCCTCCTCCAGCCACGTCCAGAGCGCCGTCACGTCTGCGGGCCGGCGGCGGCCTCCAGCCCGTGGTGGAACGGCGTGTTGACCAGGTCGATGGCACCGGTGTAGATGTGCCCGAACACATGGCCGCCAACCACCTGGTAGGGCGGGCAGACGTTGGCACAGGCGCCGCAACGCAGGCAGCGGAGCGCTGCCCGCGCGACGGCGTCCGCCCGCATGGCGAACCGCCCGTTGTCGACCAGAACGATGTGTAGCTCGTGGTCGGGAGCGGCGGGGCCGGTGATGAACGTCGTGTAGCTAGTGATTGGCTGGGCGGTGGCGCTGCGCGCCAGCAGCCGGAGCTGGCGCACCGCGTCGGCGTAGGTGGGTACCAGCTTCTCGTAGCCTACCAGCACGATGTGCACGGGTGGCAGCGTGGTGACGAGCCG